>Ga0307474_10002534_pt1 | contig 13127 bp, 13 predicted proteins | sample atmos_gasesECM1C_2_FD_203312 | JGI IMG/M metagenome (GOLD analysis project Ga0307474, IMG submission 203312) | Hardwood forest soil microbial communities from Morgan-Monroe State Forest, Indiana, United States - atmos_gasesECM1C_05 | ecosystem: Environmental > Terrestrial > Soil > Temperate... | reverse complement strand
TCTTCGAGCCAACGCCATCGATTTTCCCACTAGCCCCGGCCGAACAACATGCAACCATATAGTTGCGCTTTTCCGGGATCTGGATTAATATGCAACTAAGAGGTTGCATATCATGGACAACAAAATCGAGAAAAAGATCGAGCTCAACGCGCCAATCAGCCGCGTCTGGCGTGCGCTCACTGATCATCGCGAATTTGGCGAGTGGTTTCGCGTCGCCCTCGAAGGTCCGTTCGTCGTCGGCCAAACTACCCGTGGCCACATCACCTGGCCCGGCTACGAGCACATGGTTTGGGAAGCGTTGATTGAGAAGATGGAGCCGGAGCGGCTTTTCTCCTTTACCTGGCCCCAAATCCAGCACCATGACAAAGAGCGTTATTCGCCGGACTATTCTCAGGCGCCGCGCACACTGGTTGAGTTCCGCCTTGAACAGGCAGCCACCGGCACCTTGCTCGTGGTAACCGAGTCGGGATTTGAGAAAGTTCCTGCTGACTGGCGTGGCGATGCATTGCGCGGAAACGATGGCGGTTGGACGCAGCAGATGAAGAATATCGAGAGCTATGTCTCGTCAACGGCATAAAAAAAGCGAGCCCCAGCGGCCTGCGACGGCGCATCTCTTCGCCGCGCTCGGCGACCAGACGCGTCTCGCGCTCGTAGCTCGGCTTGTTTCAGGGCAACCTGCGTCTATCGCCGATCTCACAGCGGGCTCGCGAATCACGCGCCAGGCGGTCACCAAGCACCTGCGCGTCCTCCAGAATGCTGGAATCGTTCGCAGCGTCAGGTCAGGCCGCGAAAAGCGCTTTGCTCTCAACCCGCGTTCGCTGCACACGATGCAAAACTATCTCGACCGCGTCTCGCATCAGTGGGATGACGCCCTCGCGCGCCTCAAATCCTTTGTCGAGCGTTGACGAAGGTCAAAATCGACAGAAAAGTACGTGAGTTCCTTTTATCTGCCTGCTGAGGCCGCCAAACCAATTAGTTTTCATGGCAGCAAAATCGCGAGCTGCTGCGCGGACCCTCCAATTCCTCCAGCCTGCTGAATACGCAACAGTTGCCTGCGTATTCTCCTCGGCCGCAGGGGCGCGGCAATTGAATCCCGCCTGTCCCGCCGCACGTCTAACAAGCGCATGCCGGGTTTAACGAATCAGGCGAATCATAATCATTTCGCGTGAAACCGGTTTAAAGGAGCAACACCAATGCGAATTCACAATCTTCAACTCGCCGCTTTGCTAGCGGCCGGATCGCTGTTCGCGGTCATTCCCGCACTGGCAGCCGACAGCAATCAACAGCAGCAGGGCCAGGCAGTCGTCACGGTTCTGCCCGGAAGTGAAATTCCCGGCGGCATTCAGCAGGACGCCCTGCACCTGAAAGTGGACGGCAAGGACTCAACCGTCACAGGCTGGTCGCTCTTGCGCGGCCCGCAAAGCGAAGTTGAAATGGTCGTGCTGATCGACGATGGCTCTCGTCAGAGCATCGGATTGCAGTTACCCGATATTGCGAAGTTCATCCAGGGGCTTCCGCCGAATGCCAAAGTCGCGGTTGCCTACATGCTGAACGGTCGCGCCGTGTTTGGTGGTCCTTTGAGCGGGGATCGTGAAGCGGCAGTTCGTCAGCTGCACCTGCCTCTGGGCGGAGGAGCTGGCGCGAGCGCCAGCCCGTACTTTTGTCTCTCTGATCTGGCCAAGCATTGGCCGTCGACGGATGCTCATGCTCGCCGCGAGGTCATCGCCGTGACTGACGGCGTCGACGATTACAACCGGAGATACGATCCAGATGATCCCTACGTGCAGGCGGCCATCGAAGATTCCGTTCGCGCGCATCTCATCGTCTACTCCATCTACTGGCGCAACTCGGGATTCGCTGACCGTACCAACTACGCAGCGTTTTCCGGCCAGGGTCTAATGGCGGAACTCACAGATGCGACCGGCGGCAAGAGCTATTGGGAGGGGAACGGCAACCCTGTAACTTTTCAGCCGTATCTCGACGATATCAGCGGTCGTCTCAACAACCAATACGAGTTGGACTTCATGACACCGGTGGGCGGCAAGCCTCAGATGGCGAGCCTGAAGCTGAAAGTCGCTGCGCAGGTGAAGATTGATGCCCCACAGCAGGTGTATGTGCATCCGATCGCGCAGTAGCCCCGTACGCTCGGTACGCGTTTAATACGCCAACGCCACGGCATCGGCGCGCATCTCGCTGCCCGCTGCGTAAACGCGATCGGCGCCCTGCTTGCGCATTTCAATGCACTCGTAGCGCCCGAAGCCGCCGTCGCTCTCGCCCAGCGGCCAACCCAGATCGGCGAGCGCCTTGCGCGTTGCCGCCGGAACGCCGGCTTCGAGACGCAACAACCCGCGCGGTCCCATGCCCGGTCGATCCTCGCCCATTGACTGCGACGATCCCTCGTGGTGCCAGCGCGGGCTATCGGCTGCAGATTGCACATCCAACCCGTAATCCACGCGGTTCAAGATGATCTGCGTCTGTCCCTGCGGCTGCATGTCGCCGCCCATCACACCAAACGAAAGCCACGGCACGCCGTCCTTTGACGCGAATCCCGGAATAATGGTCTGGAAAGGCCGCTTGCCCGGCGCATAAATGTTCGGGTGACCATCCTGAAGCGAAAATAATTGCCCGCGATCCTGAAACATGAATCCGAGCCCGTCCGCCACCAGCCCCGACCCCATGCCGCGAAAATTCGACTGAATAATCGACACCATCATGCCGTCTTTGTCGGCCGTCGTAAAGTATGTCGTGTCGCCGTGGCTCGGCGCTTGCCCCGGCGAAACATGCTCGTTGATCGCATTCAGCCGGATCAGCTTCGCGCGCTCCTTCGCATATTCTTTTGAGTTGAGCCACGCAATCGGAATCTTCGCGAAGTGCGGATCGGCGTAGTACCGCGCCCGATCCTCGTACGCCAGGCGCTTGGCCTCAATCTGCACCTGCAGCGATTGCGCAGACTGATACCCGTAGCCGCGCATGTCGAAATTTTCAATGATGTTGAGCATCTGCAACGTCGCCAACCCCTGCGTATTCGCGGGCATTCCATAAACGTCCACGCCGCGATACTTCGTCACCAATGGCTCAACCCACTCCGCCTGGTGCTCGCGCAAATCTTCTGCGGAAAGCCATCCGCCGATGCGCTTGAAATACGCGTCGATTGTTTGCGCAATCGGGCCGTTGTAAAAAGCGTCGCGTCCACCCGCGGCAATCATCTGGTAAGTCCGCGCCAGATCAGGATTGCGCCGCACGTCATACTCGCCCGGTGCAACGCCGCTTGGCAGCATGTACGTCTTCATTGCGTTGGCTGTCTCTTCAATTGCCGAACCGGCGCGTGCGAAGAACTCTACATTGCCCTTGATGTAATAGCCAATAATCTGCGGCGTCGGATCGCCGCTCTCGCACGCGGCGATTGCCGGCTCGAATAGTTCCGCCCACTTCAGCTTTCCGTACCGCTGGTGCAGCGTCCACCATCCGTCCAGCGCGCCGGGAGTTGAAACGCTCAACGCTCCCACAGACGGAATGTGTCCACTCACCGCGCGTGAGCGCACCGTTGCCAGCGACAGTGCCCTCGGTGACCGGCCTGAACTGGCCATACCCATGAGCTTGCTGGCCTCCGGATCCCACACAAAAGCAAAGCAGTCTCCGCCCAACCCACTGCTCGTTGGCTCGACAAATCCAAGCACGGCATTCGCAGCCACCGCCGCATCCACCGCGGACCCTCCGCGCTTCAGCATTGCGATCGCCGTCTGCGTCGCCAGCGGATGCGCCGTCCCCGCAGCCCCATTCAAGCCCAATGCGGGCGACCTCGTTGAGAAGCTCGCGCCAGAAGGCCTGTCGCCCGCGTGAACGTCGGGCCGAATAAATTGCTCCGCGGCCGGCGGCTGAAACTTCGGGAGTTCTGCAGCCCCGACTGGCAAGCTCTGTCCCGCGCTGCTCTGGCTCGATCCGCTTTGGCCTGCCCCGCTTCGGCCAGTCCCACTTTGTCCCAGCCCGGCTGCGTTGCTTTTCAGGGCAGCGGCCGTTCCAGCGGCTGCCAGTGGAATCGTCTGTATAAATGTTCTGCGGCGCATGGCAATATCCTTTATCCCAATGTACATTCCGCTCGCCGCGGAACGGATATATTTCCCCGCCCACCTCCCCCGTCCTTCTCTCTGTCCATCGCACCGGCGAAATATTGCAGAGAGGCAGAGTAGAATGGCCGGGGATGACCGCCAACCATAAAATCTTCATTCTTGCCTCCCTGCTTGCGTTTGCGCCGGCAATGCTCTCAGCCGGTGCTCAAGCCCCCGACCTCGGTCCCAACGTATTCGTCTTCGATCCCTCTATGTCCTCCGCTGCCATTCAGCAGCAGATCGACAAGGTCTACGCGATTCAGGAGCACAGCGAATTCGGCTCGGCGCGCAACGCCCTGCTCTTCCTGCCGGGTAACTATAACGTCGACGTGCCCATCGGTTTCTACACGGAGGTCGTAGGCCTCGGCGCCACGCCCGATGCCGTCCACATCACCGGCAATGTTCATGCTGACGCCAGTCTGCCGCGCAACAATGCCACCTGCACGTTCTGGCGCGCGGCTGAGGGCTTCTCCGTCACTCCTACTGGTGGCTCCATGCAGTGGGCCGTCTCCCAAGCCGCGCCGTTCCGTCGCATGCACATCTACGGCAACCTCGTGCTTCATCAGAATCGCGGCTGGGCCAGCGGCGGCTGGATGTCAGATTCCCTGGTCGACGACACCGTGGACTCGGGTACCCAGCAGCAATGGATCGCGCGCAACAGCCAGTGGGGCAAATGGACCGGCTCCAATTGGAATATGGTCTTTGTCGGCGACGTCTCTCCTCCCGTAGGCGAGTGGCCACAGCCACCGTACACAAAAGTCGCCCGCGTTCCCGTAGTGCGCGAAAAACCATTTCTGTATGTCGACGCGCGCGGAAACTATCTCGTCCGCGTGCCTTCGCTGCGCCACGATAGCTCCGGCATCACCTGGCGCGGAGGCAGCACTCCCGGACGCTCCATCCCACTCAACAGCTTTTTCATCGCGCACCCCGGCGACGCGGCTGCCGTGATCAACACGCAGCTTGCAACTGGCAAGAATCTTCTCTTCACTCCCGGCATCTACGAGCTCACCGAGCCAATTCGCGTCACGAGGCCGAACACTATTGTCCTTGGCCTCGGGTTCGCCACACTTAAGCCCACCCAGGGCACAGCCGCACTCACCACCGCCGATGTAGATGGCGTGATTGTCGCCGGCCTGCTCATCGACGCTGGACCCGTCGAATCTCCGGTGCTCCTTGAAATCGGACCGGAAGTCGGCCCCGCAGGCCGCCATGCGAATCACACGCGCGACCCAATTGAGCTCGCCGACATTTTCTTCCGCGTCGGCGGAGCGGGCGTAGGCCGCGCAGTCGTCGACCTGCGCATCAACTCGAACGACACCATCGTCGATCACACCTGGATCTGGCGCGCCGATCATGGCTCAGGTGTTGGCTGGAACCTCAACACCAGCGCCAACGGCATCGTAGTCAACGGCGATCGCGTCACCGCCTACGGACTCTTCGTCGAACACCACCAGCAATATCAGGTGCTGTGGAATGGCAATGCCGGGCGCACATATTTCTATCAATCCGAAATCCCCTACGATCCTCCGGACCAGGCAAGTTACTCGGGCGGGGTCGACGCCAAGGGCCAGCGGATCAACGGATGGGCTTCGTACAAAGTCGCCGATGGGGTCGTGAGTCACGAAGCATGGGGCCTCGGCGTCTACTCCGTCTTCCGCCATCCCAATGTAGTGCTCACGCGCGCCATTGAAGTGCCAAAGACTCCGGATGTGCGCTTTCATCACATGATCACCATCGCGCTCGATAACCTTGGCGAAATCTCTCACGTTATCGACGATGCCGGCGGCGCCACGACTCCGCAACCGCGCGTCATCCAGAAGCTCGCTGAATTTCCCTAAGCCGAGGCCCGTAAGCCGCTCTTTCGAAGTCGGCCCGTTAGAAGAACGCGGGCTTCAGCGTGAAGGGTACGGGCTTCAGCCCGTACATAAACAGTGGAAAATGATTGAGGGCCTTAGCCCCCGAGGGAAACATCTTTTAATCCCCACGCCCACAGGCGCTCGTATTGCGGCCCAGGTCTCACGACCCGAAACCGAATCGCCGGAATCCCTGCACCCAATTCAGGTTTATGCGAATCTAGATAGGAGCACGCCCGATTAGTTGAACGCCGCACTTCCCCGGCTCTTGCACGAAACTAAGCTATAGATAACCGAGGAGAAAGCTGTTGTCCGCAGTCGACACCACATTACCCGCTCCGCCCTCTGGTCCCGCCGCCTCTGGCAACGGATCAGGAGCCGGGGCGCGGCCGACGCAGATGCAGAATCCCAATGTCGACCTGCACGCGGTCTGGAAGCCGAGAGTAAATCCGTGGCTAATCGCAGCGTCGGTGGCACTCGCCGCATTCATGGAAGTGCTCGACACTTCCATCGCCAACGTGGCCCTTCCGCACATTGGCGGCGCGCTCGGCGCAAGCAACGACGAGGCTACATGGGTGCTCACCAGCTACCTCGTCTCCAACGCTATCGTCCTTCCGCTCGGCGGCTGGGCCTCGTCGGTCATGGGCCGTCGCAACTTTTTCACCTTGTGCATTACCGGCTTCACGGCGGCGAGCTTTCTTTGCGGCATCGCTCCCTCCCTGCCCATTCTGCTTCTTTGCCGCGTGCTCCAGGGCATGTTCGGCGGTGGCATGCAGCCCATGGCGCAGGCCATCATGGCCGATTCGTTCGAGCCGCAAAAGCGCGGCCAGGCTTTCGCCCTCTACGGCCTCGTCGCGGTACTCGCCCCATCCATCGGCCCTACTCTCGGCGGCTGGATCACTGACAACTTCTCCTGGCGGTGGATATTTTTCATCAATATTCCCGTTGGCGCCCTCGCCTTCATTCTCGTCACCCGTCTCGTCGAGGATCCGCCGTGGATCAAAGCCGATCGCTCCAAGCTGCGCAATATGGACTATGTCGGCCTGGGCTTTCTCACCTTGGCCATGGGCGGCTTGCAGATCATGCTCGACAAGGGCGAAGAGAACGACTGGTTCTCCTCGACTTTCATCTGCTTCTTCGCGGTCCTCTTTATCGTCGGAATCATCGGCCTCTTCGCATGGGAGTGGAACAAGAAAGATCCGCTCATCAACCTGCGCCTATTCCGCTACAGGAACTTCGCCATCTGTTGCTTCCTCATGATGCTCGTAGGTGGCGTGCTGAATGCAAATACCGTTCTCCAGCCTCAATTCACGCAGCAATTACTCGGCTACACCGCAACCACAGCCGGCCTCGCTCTCACCTACGGAGGACTCACGCTCGTCATCATGATGCCCCTGGCTGGCATCGCCACCGGCAGAATCTCCGCGCGCTACCTCGCCGCCTTTGGCTTCATGATGCTCGTCATCACCTTCCGCTACGCGGCAAACGTCACCAATCTCCAGATGAGCTTTGCTGAAGCATCTTGGCTGCGCGTCGTGCAAATGTTTCCTCTGCCCTTCTGTTTCATCTCCATCACAACCGCGGCTTACGTGGGCATGCCCAAGGAGCAGAGCAATCAGGTCGCCGGGCTTATCAACTTCGTCCGAAACATCGGCGGCTCCATCTTGATCGCCCTCACCAACGCCCAGGTCACCAGCCGTGCCATGTGGCATGAGCAGCACCTTCAGCAGGCAATGCAGTCGGGATCCATCGGCTACGACCTGCACCGGCAGGCGCTCACCGGTGCCTACAATCACGCGTTTGGCATAGCCAACGGCGCCGCCCTCGCCACGGCTCAGATTTACAACCAATTGATCGCTCAGGCGACGATGCAGGGCTATCAGGATGTCTACATGGAGCTGTCTTATGCATCCATCGTTCTCGTCGGCCTTGCCTTTCTCCTCAGCAAAAACAAGCCCGGCGGAGCAGGCGGTGGTGGCGGAGGCATGCACTAACGCCGCATCGCCGTCCTCGATTGCATAGCCCTTTCCATTCATACGGCCTATAATTCCCGGCAGAATCTCGCTCGGTTTAAAAGACGCCCGATCCTCAGTCAGACTTGATCTTCGGCAGTCTTGACCGTCGGCATCTTGCGGGGAGGCCTTCATGTCGAATTCGTATCTGCGATTCTTGGCGGTGGCCCTGTTGGCCATACCGTGCTTGCCTCTTCAAGGTGGCAGTCAGCAGCCGACCGCGCCCGCGCAAGCTCCTACTTCGCCACCCACTCCCACACCCGCGCCAGCGCCCGCCCTCAATCCCCCGGAAACCGAGGCGCCCCCGCCAGCTGCGCCCGTCAGGAATCCCGTCAAGCCTACCGCCGAATCGCAGGCCAAAGCGAAGACGCTTTATCGAATGGACTGCTCCATGTGTCACGGGGACAATGGAAACGGCAAGACCGATCTGGCCACCAGCATGGAGCTTACCCTCAATGATTGGACCGATCCCAAAGTTCTCGCCGGCAGGCAAGACTGGGAATTGTTTAACATCATTCGCGTCGGCAAGGGCAAGATGCCTCCTGAGTCCAAAGGCCGCGCCACCGACAGCGAGGTATGGAACATCGTGATCTACATTCGCACCTTCTCCAAATAGCAATCTTCCGCATAGCAATTTCCAGCGCCATCCGCTCAGCACAAAAAAGGGCGCTCCATGTCCCTCGCCTTTCGGGGACGCGGGATACCTCTCAGCACAAGAAATGGGTGCCCCATCCTAAACGCGCAATTTGCGTTTAGGGTGGGATAGCACGAACCCCTGCGAGCTGTGAACTACGAACTGTGAACTGTCTCCGTCTATCATCGAGCCATGGCAGCATCCTCCGACTTTCAAGGCAAATGGGCGTTAATCACCGGGGCCAGCTCCGGAATTGGCACGGCCCTTGCGCGCGAACTCGCGAGCCGCGGCGCAAAACTCATTCTCACCGCACGCCGCCGCGATCGCCTTGATGCTCTCGCCGCCGAGCTTAGCGCTAACGGAACAGAGACGCGCATCGTGGTCGCCGACCTCATCGATCCCGCGGCTCCGCAGCAAATCTTCGATGCGACTGAGGGCGCGGGACTCGTCGTCGACATCCTCATCAACAACGCCGGCCTCGGCCAGTACGGCGCTTTCGTCACCAGCAATCCCGACCAGGAATTCAGCATGGTTCGCGTCAACTGCGAAGCTGTCGTCCGCCTCTCGCGTCTTTTTCTTGCTCCCATGGTCGAGCGGCGTCGCGGCTGGATGCTCGTCGTCGCGTCAGCAGCCAGCTTTCAGCCCGTCACTTATCTCTCCACCTACGCGGCCACCAAGGTATTCGACCGATTCTTCGCGCTCGGTGTCGGAGCTGAAGTCGCCAGGTTCGGTGTGAAAGTCACTGCGCTCTGCCCCGGAACCACGGAGAGCGAGTTCATTGACGTCGCTCATGCCAACCAATTCCTGAACCGCAAACAGCAATCTGCTCAAGACGTCGCACGCATCGGCATTAGCGCTCTCGCGCACGGTCAGCACACCGTCAGCACCAACCTCACCGGCAAGCTCCGCTCGTTTTTCGTCCGCTTCCTTCCCGTCGACCTCATCACCGGGTTTCTTGAAAAGGCTGCCCGGCCAAAAGATCGAACATGAGATTCAGCGTTCGCGTCACGCCCCATGAGTGCCCAATTTACTCCTGTATTTTCAAGAAGTTTGCCCATTTTGGGCCGGACAAGGCGCCGCACGGGCAATAACAACGACATTTCCACAGGCCGCCGTCTCATTCTTTCAATTACCCCTTGCAACCCTTTCCGGAATAGCGCATCTATGTAAATAACTAGCAGAGGCTTCCCCAATGTCCCGCCAAAGCAATTCGATTACTCTCTCTTGAGGGTTCTTCGGAACCTCTTCTCAAAAACCCCCCTGGTCACCCTCCCTAAAATGCCTCTCGAGCGGGCCTACCGGAAGGTAGGCCCATATGCTCTCTCCGAGCATGTTGAGCCCCACACTGATTGCTGCCTGTTTCCGGCCTGCCTCATTCCGGCCGCTAAAATCGAATTGCATGGGCTCTTCCTCCAGCAAGAAACTAACTTCGGCTTCTGCCCTAAAGGCAGTGGATCTGCGCCTTTCAAAAGCCGGGCTGGCCCGCACAAAGCGCCCCCAACGCTCTACACTCCCGCGCAAAACTCCCGCCCGAGACAAACGTCCCATCCGTAACCCGAGCTTCGCCCGCAATGCTCCTGAAGAACTCACGGCTCCCCCTCCTCTGCCTCGCCGCTCCGCCAATGGTGTCGAGTGGCTGCCAGTCCCTGGCTGGGGCTTACCCTGGCTCTGGGCAGGCTTCTCTACGCGCAAGGGCGGCCTAAGCCGCGCCTACTCCATAGACGGCGCGCCGGGCGAGCTGAACCTCGGCATCACTGCCGCCGACGATCGCGAAACCGTCCTCGCCAATCGCAGGCTCTTCGCCGAGGCCGTCACATCCAAAGCCTCAACGCCACTCATCTCGCTTCGCCAATTCCATTCCAACCGCATCGTCCAAGCCGCTGGCGCAGACGCTACCCGCCAGCAGCCGCACAAAGCCGACGGGCAAATCACAGACCAGCCCGGCATTCTTATCGCCATCCAGACCGCCGACTGCATTCCCGTTCTGGTCGCCGACCGTCGGCAGCGCGTCGTCGCCGCATTTCACGCAGGCTGGCGTGGGACTCTCAAGCGCATCGTCGAGTCCGGAGTCGGCCAGATGCGCCTCGCCTTCGGCTCCCGCCCCGAAGATCTAATCGCTGCCATCGGTCCCGGCATTGGTCTCTGCTGTTACGCCGTCGGTGAAGAAGTTCTCTCGGAGTTCGACTCGCAATTTACTTATTCGCGCGAGCTGTTTCGCGAGGTCTACGACACTGATCCCGTGCGCAGAAAATACCCCATGCTCTTTCTCACCCAGCGCGCGCCCGGCCACTCACCCATCGGTCCCAGCCTTCATGTCGATCTCATTGAAGCCAACCGACGCCAGCTTCTCTCCGCCGGTCTCGCTCCAGCATCCATCCAGATCGTCGGCGGCTGCACGCAATGCCACTCCGATCTCTTCTTCTCCCACCGCGGCTCGCACGGCCATGCCGGCCGCATGATGGCAGCCATCGGCATTCGCCCCTGAGGCGCTTTGATCGCCGCCAAGTAGATTTGTCGCGTCGAGCGGAGAAATTCGCTTCGCATGCGCACGAGGCATCAGAGCCCAACTAGAACCCAATCGAATGTGTCAGGAAACGAAACGCATGAAGTATCAGGGCACGACTGGTAGGTCGGTGCTTCAGCTCCGACTGCCGCAAATGCTGCAAATTGAAGTCGGCTTTAGCCGCTGAGACGCTTTGTTCATTCCCGAATGAATGCAACAGATGTCGGGCCTGAGATCTGCTTATGAGCAGCGCGAAATGTCAGACTCCAACTTGAGTCCCAATCGAATGTGTCGGGAAACGCACGAAGTATCAGGGCACGACTTCAGTCGTGCCGCAGAAACTATTCATTTGGAATGGGGCTTCAGCCCCTGAGGGGAGCCTGAATCGACACGCGAAGAACTCAACGTCGCGCCAGTTAGGCCTTCGCCTCACCCGGATTCACCAGGTCGCGCAGTTCCTTTGACGGCTTGAAGTAGGGAACTTTCTTTGCTGGAACATCGACGCGTGCGCCGGTCTTGGGATTGCGGCCGATGCGGGGTTTACGCTGGCGGATGCGAAACGAGCCGAAGCCGCGAATCTCAATCTTGTCTCCACTTTGCAGGGCGCCAATCACGGAACCGAAGATGGTTTCGACAATCACCTCTCCGTCGCGCCGGGTCAAATCGCCCAGGTTGGTCACCTTCTCCACCAGGTCCGCCTTAGTCATCGCCGTTCAACCTCCGCATCCAGCATAAACGGATTGTGCCGAGGAAATCTCGAAAATGCAAGCCCCTTCTTAGAAATTATCCTTTGCGCATCAGCAAGTTGGCCGATTATACCCCTCCAGCCGCCCGAACCTTGGCCATCCAATTAGCCCCCTCCAGCATCGCCATATCCCCTCCACGCGCCTTAGGAATTCCAGCCGATCACCCGGCACACCGGCGTACCCGGCCGGTCAGCCGCCATACGATACCCGGGCGGCTCGCCCGCATCCGCTAGCCAGCCGGCTCGCCCCCATACGATACATTGAACGTTGGACCTCCAGCACGCACAACCCCCAAATGGCCTACCCGCAATACAGCATTGTCATTCCCGCATACAACGAGTCCGCCCGAATTGGTGGCGCGCTTCAGGCCGTTGTCGCCTGCATTCGCCAGCGCGGCTGGAACGCCGAAGTTGTCGTGGTCGACGACGGATCCCGCGACAACACAGCTGAAATCGTTCGTGCCTTTGCCGCCAACGCCCCGGAAGTCCGCATGCTCCAGAATCCCGGCAACCGCGGCAAAGGTTACAGCGTGCGCAACGGCATTCTTCACTCGCTCGGCGAGATAGTCATGTTTACCGATGCCGATCTTTCGGCTCCAATCGAGGAAGCAGACGGGCTTTTTGCCGCCATCGCCGGCGGCGCAGACATCGCCATCGGCTCGCGCTGGCTTGAGCGCACGCGCCAATCCATTCGCCAGCCTCTCTACCGCCAGTTCTTCGGCCGCTGTTTCAACTTGGTCACCCATGCCGTCATGGGGCTGCCCTACGCCGACACGCAGTGCGGATTCAAGGCCTTCACCCGCGCCGCCGCGCAAACCGTCTTCCAGCTCCAAACCATCGAGCGCTGGGGCTTTGACCCTGAGATTCTTTTCATCGCCCGCAAGCGCGGCTACCGCGTCGTCGAAGTCCCGGTAAGCTGGGCTCACGACGAGCGCACCCGCATCAGCTACCTCCGCGACGGAACAAGAATGCTGCAAGACATCGCCATCGTCCGCTGGAATGCATTGCGCGGCCACTACAACAAGCCGGTCGAGCGCATCAGCCGTACAGACCTGGTCAAGTAGTTTCCCGTTCAGTCTTCCCGGGTTTTCGTGTTCCCCTTCTTCGCGTCCCCAGTCTCTTTAGTTTCATCAGAGCCTGTAGAGTCGGCGGTATCGACCGTCCCGAGCGAATCGTTCACAAGCTCTTTCTTGATTTCAGCATCGGTAAATCTGGGCGGCTTCGCTTCTTGAGTCATTCGTATTTTCCTTTAGGGAAATATCGGGGCCATGATC
>Ga0307474_10002533_pt1 | contig 13128 bp, 12 predicted proteins | sample atmos_gasesECM1C_2_FD_203312 | JGI IMG/M metagenome (GOLD analysis project Ga0307474, IMG submission 203312) | Hardwood forest soil microbial communities from Morgan-Monroe State Forest, Indiana, United States - atmos_gasesECM1C_05 | ecosystem: Environmental > Terrestrial > Soil > Temperate... | reverse complement strand
TGGGCCGACGCGTAGTCCCCGTTCCTGCCGATCGTGCGGGTGGCCCAGCCGATGCCGGCGCAGTTGACGAGCGACTTCAACGGCGCCATCTCAATGGCCGCCTCGACCGCGGCGATGACCTGCTCGGTGTTGGTGACGTCGGTCTGGACGAACAGCCCACCCAGCTCCTTCGCCAGCGGTTCTCCCCTGTCCGCCTGGAGGTCGGCGACGACGACGCGGACGCCGCGCTCGGCCAGCAGGCGCGCCGTGGCCTCACCCAGGCCAGAGGCGCCTCCCGTGACGATTGCCGACGTGCCGTTCAGATCCATCTCTCTGCCGCTCCTTGAGGGTCGTGTGGTGCGGGCCAGAGGATAGGTTCCGCACCCGCCCCGGTCACATTTGCGCGGGGGCCTCCATGCCCAGCAGCGAGAGGCCCTGCTGGAGTACCCGCGCCGTGAGGTCGCACAGCGCGAGCCGTGAGGTGCGCACGTCCTCGTCGTCCACGAGCACCCGGCAGGCCTCGTAGAACGTCGTGAAGACGGTGGCGAGTTCGAAGAGATAGAGGCAGAGCTTGGACGGGCTGAGGTTCTCGGCCGTCGCCTCGACCGCCTCGCCGAAGCGCAGGAGGTGGAAAGCCAGGGCGCGCTCGGGTTCCTCGTCGAGCCGCGGCGTGAAGCCGGCCGGCGGCGGGTCCGCCTCGGCGCGTCGGAAGATCGAGCGGATGCGGGCGTGCGCGTACTGGAGATACGGACCCGTGTCGCCCTCGAAGGCGAGCATGCGGTCCCAGTCGAAGACGTAGTCGCGCATCGGCTCGGTGGACAGGTCGGCGTACTTGATGGCGCCGATGCCGAGCGCCCTTGCCACGTCCGCCTGCTGGTCGGGCGAGAGATCGGTCTCGCGATCCCGGTCCTTCATGGCGGTCGCAGCCCGTTCGACCCCCTCCGCCAGCAGGTCGACCAGCCGCTCCGAGCCCCCACCGCGGCTGGCCAGCTTCTTGCCGTCGGTGCCGAGGACGAGCCCGAACGCAACGTGGGTGGCGTCCGACAGCTCGCGTAGATAGCCGGCAAGCACCGATACCGCGAAGACCATTCGCAGATGCAGCGACTGCTCGGCCCCGACCACATAGATCAGCCGCTCGGCGCCGAGCCGGCCGGTGCGGTCGCGCACCGACGCCAGGTCGGTGGCGGGGTACCCGTACCCGCCGTCGGACTTGCGCACGATGAGCGGCAGCGGGTCACCCTGGCGGTTGCTGAACCCCTCCGGGAACACGCACAGCGCCCCGTGGTCCTCGACCAGGAGTCCCTTCTCGGTCAGCTCGTCGACGACGACCGGCAGCAACGGGTTGTAGAAGCTCTCGCCGACCGTGTCCTCCTCGGTGAGGAGCACGCCGAGCATCTCGTACACCTCGCGGGCGTGCCTCATGCTCTCGGCCACGAAGATGTGCCACAACCGCATCGTCTCGGGGTCACCGCTCTGGAGCAGAACCACACGGCGCCGGCTGCGCTCCGCGAACTCGGGATCGCTGTCGAACTGGACGCGGGCCGCGGCGTAGAATTCGTTCAGGTCGCGCACGTTGAAGGATTCCGCGTTGGCCGCGCCGTCCACGTCCAGTAGGTGCTCGATCAGCATGCCGAACGGCGTGCCCCAGTCGCCGATGTGGTTCTCCCGCAGCACGGTATGGCCCTGGAACGTCAGCACCCGGGCCAGCGCGTCGCCGATGTTCGTGGTGCGCAGGTGGCCGACGTGCATCTCCTTGGCCACGTTGGGCGAGGAGTAGTCGATGAGCACGGTCTGTGGCGTCTCCGCCTTGGGGGCCCCGAGGCGGGGGTCGGCCGAGACCTCGGATGCCTTCGACGCGATGAAGTCGTCGGACAGCCTGAGGTTGATGAATCCGGGCCCGCTCACCTCCACCAGCGAGCAGACGCCCTCGAGGTCGGCTGCCGCCACGACCTGCTCCGCCACCTCGCGCGGCGGCCGGCCCAGCTGTTTGCCGAGCGGCAGGGCGCCGTTGGCCTGGAAGTCGGCACGGTCAGACGGGCGCAGCACGGGATCCGCGCCGGGCGACACCGTGTCGAACGCGGCCTGGAGCCGGTCGGCGAGCACGCGGACGGCGTCGGGCATCCCCCATCTTCGCATGCCTCCGGCGCCGGCCGACCAGGGCCGGCGGCGAGTCCGCGTCTACTCCGCGGGCGCTCCCATGGCCCCGTCCGTCAAGCCGTAACGCCGGTACGGGCCGATGAAGGCGTGCTCGAGCAGGCCGTAGCCGACCTTGCCGTCATAGGAGAACTCCGCGACGTTGTCGACGATGCCGTATTGCGCGATGCCCATTATCTCCTCGACCGTCAGGACGAGGCCCTGGGTGACGGTCTCGGGCCCGTGGTACATCCCGTGGCGCCAGTCGGCGTCGATCCCGTACCCGGTGCCGACGGAGACGAAGTTGGGCAGGATGGGCCGGCAGGCGATCTCGATCCCCGCCTCAGGGAAGCGCAGCACCGAGCGGTCGATGATGCGGGTGCCGGGGATCAGGTGGTGTTCGTGCTCGGAACGTCCCAGGTCCTCGATGCCCTTCGAGGGATCGGCCCACACCCGCTCGGACTGGACGAGCAGGCGCTCTCCGTCGTCGCGCTCGTGGCAGATGTACATGATGGCGTGATCGTCGAATTGCATCGGAAAGTAGTTCCACATCCCGCTCAGGACGTGCTCGCCCTGGCGGATGCCGTCGCTCTCGGGCTCGCCGACCGGGCGCACCCCCCACGAGCGGTCACGCGTCCCCCAGCAACGGTCGGGCGTCACTGCGAGGTCGTTGCCGCCCGCGGACAGCGTCCCCGACCAGAATCCCGTCTGGGCGAGGCGCTGGGTGTCGAACACGACTTTGCCCTTGGACCGCAGGTACTGGCGGGGCTCCTCGACCGCGGGGATGTGGCCCTCCCAGGTCACGTCCATCGCCACGCGGTCCTCGGTCGGCTCGACGATCACCCGCAGCTTGCGGAGCGGCTCGAGCACCTCGATCCGGAACGGCCCCACCGAGATCTCACCCCGGTCCCGGAGGGGCGCCGAAGACCGAACGATGTGCTGGGAGCCTCCGAGCCGCACGTCGATGAACGCGTCGACGACGCCGAGATTCGGGTACTGGCCCAGCCCGAAGATGGCGAACCAGTCGTCGTCGCACGGGTGCATGTTGAAGTAGTAGCGGTCGTAGAAGTTGCGGTCGCTGGTCGCCGGGTGCGCAATGAACTCCGAGGCCTGGTGGACCGGGTAGTCGTCCCACGAGCTGAGTGACATGTCAGCCTCAGCAGCAGGCGCAGCCGGCGCCGCAACCGCCGGCGACGGGTGCACCGCACATCGCAGCGGCGGGCTCGGTGGCGCGGCCGGTAGTGGCGAACACTGGGAGCAGGCGGCGCGCCCCGACGTGGCCGTCGGGACACCTGGCGGGCTCATCGGCGTCGGCCATGGACCGCCGTTCGTCGAAGACGGCGCGACAGGTCGAGCAGCGGTAGTCGTAGACGGGCACGTTGGGAACCTCCGTCGAGGAGCCTAAGGCAACGTCGGGCAGGTGCGCCTAGGGCTGGGCGAAGGCGTAGATCGGCGTGCCGTTGTAACTGCCCGAGTCCATCGGCAGGAAGGGGCCGTTGAGCGCGACCGACAAGTACCCGTCGCGGCCCGGGCCCGAGTCGCCGCCCACGGTCATGATCGCGTCGTCGGGCCAGACCTGGGTCACGATGCCCACGTGCACCGAGGTGGACGTGCTCTGCGGTCCCGTTCCGTAGAGCACCGCGTCGCCCACCGCGGGCATCGCGCTCGGCGGGAGGACCGCGCCGTGGGCGGCCGCCCAGCCGTACATGTCGCCCGTGAAGGCATAGCGGGGAACGCCGATGCCGGCCTGCTCCCAAGCCCAGGTGGCGAAGAGCGCGCACCACTGCTCGCACGGCCCGTACGGGTTGCAGTACGCGCCCTGGGTGTCCGGATCCGGCTGAATCTGGCTCGCCACCGCAGCAGCGATCGTGGCCGACCCGGGGAATTCGGGTTCGGGGGTCGCGGTCGTGAAGCTGTACTGCCAGGCTTGCGGGTCGAGGAGCCAGTAGCCGGTGCCGTGGTTGTTCCCGATGATGGCGGAGATCTGCGTCGCCGTCGGGTCGAGGCTGAGGCCCCCGTAGGCCTGGGCGTCGCCGTACGGCAGCACGACGCCGTTCTGGGTCGCGATCAGGTAGCCCGCACCGTCGGGCGACGCCACCATGCCGATGGCGGGGTCGGGCAGGTTCGCGCTGCCGGCCGAGCCTTCGAAGAGCGCGTCGCCGTAGTTGAAGATGCCCCCGTCCGCCGCGACGAGCCAATAGCCCGCACCGTCTCGCGTCGCCGCCATGCCGACGATCGGTGAGTTCAGCCTGATGGCACCCGTGCTGCCGTAGAACTGCGCGTCGCCATAGGAGAAGATCCCGCCGTCGGCGGCCACGAGCCAGTAGCCCTTGCCGTCGGGCGTGGCCGCCATGCCCACTATCGGCTGGTTCAGACGCTGACCACCCATCGATCCGTAGAACTGCGCGTCGCCGTAGGCGAAGACGCCGCCATCGAGCGCGCCGAGCCAGTACCCCTTGGCGTCGTGCGTGGTGGCCTCGGCCACGATCGGTCCCTGCAGGGGCAGCGCACCGGCGGAGCCCTCGAATGTCGCGTCGCCGAACGCGAAGACGCCCCCGTCCGCGCTGGCGAGGATGTAGCCGTTCCCGTCGGGGGTGGCGGTCCCGGAGAACACGGGCGAGTTGAGCGGCTGCGGCATGGCGGGCGCGCTCGTGTCCACGTTGCCGAACCCGATCATCCCGGCGTCGTTGTAGACGGCACCGGCCGGTGTGGGCGCGAGGCTGCCGCCACCGAACGTCAGCACCGCCGGTGCGACCAGCGCGGCGACGGTGATCGCCGCCAACGAGACGGCGGAGCGCGGGCTCCGGCGGCGCCAAGTCGCTGTCTTCGCCTCTCCTCCTGAACCCCGTCGGCGCACGACTCAAGATTCTGCACGCTGCGTTGCGCGCGCAACCGGTACGTGGGGTTACGAAGTCGTTACGAATTGCCAGTTCAACACGGGTTCAACATGAGAGCCCCCCTCTGCGCCCGCCAATGGGCGGTTCCACGGGACCCACGGCAGAATGGGTGCATGACCCCCGAATCCACGACGGACGCCCACCCCGACACGTTCGGCGCCCGCACCGACCTGTCTGTCGGCGACCGCACGTACGAGATCTTCAACATCAAGGCCCCGGCCCTCGCCGATCGCCATGACATCGACCGGCTGCCCTATTCCATCAAAGTCATACTCGAGAACCTGTTGCGCCACGAGGACGGCCCCCACGTCTCGGCCGACGACATCGTGGCCGTCGCCGGGTGGGGTGCCAATCCCGAGGGCCACGGCCAAGGCGCCGGCGACAGCGCCTACGAGATCGCGCTGACCCCCGAACGCGTGCTGATGCAGGACTTCACCGGCGTGCCCGGCGTCGTCGACCTCGCCGCCATGCGCGACGCGCTGGCGCGCCTCGGCGGCAACGCGTCGCGTGTCAACCCGCTCGTCCCCGTGGAGCTGGTCATCGATCACTCCGTCATCATCGAGCGCTCGGGCGACGCCGAGTCCTACGACCGCAATGTCAGCATCGAGTACCAGCGCAACCTGGAGCGCTATCAGCTGTTGCGTTGGGCGCAAGGTGCGTTCGACGGGTTCCGAGTCGTGCCCCCCGGGACCGGCATCTGCCACCAGGTCAACCTCGAGTACCTGTCGCGTCTCGTGTTCGCGACAGAGGACGGGCGCGCGTTCTGCGACACGCTGGTCGGCACCGACTCGCACACCACCATGGTCAACGGGCTCGGCGTGCTCGGCTGGGGTGTCGGCGGGATCGAGGCCGAGGCGGCCATGCTGGGCCAACCACTGTCCATGCTCCTGCCGCCCGTCGTCGGCCTCCGCATCTCCGGCGAGCCGAGGCCCGGTATCACCGCCACCGACGTCGTACTCACGGTGACCGAGTTGCTGCGCGACCACGGCGTTGTCGGCGCGTTCGTGGAGTGCTACGGACCCGACGTCGCGGCCCTCTCGCTCGAGACCCGGGCCACGATCGGCAACATGAGCCCCGAATACGGGGCGACATGCACCATGTTCCCGATCGACCAGGTCACCCTCGACTACCTCCGCTTCACCGGCCGCGACGAGGCGCACGTGGCACTGATCGAGGCCTACGCCAAGGCTCAGGGGCTCTGGCACGATGCCAGCACGCCCGAGCCGGTGTACTCCGAGCACCTCAGCCTCGACCTGGGTGACGTCGAGCCCTCCCTCGCCGGCCCCAAGCGACCGCAGGACCGCGTGCCGCTCTCCACGGCGAGGGACTCGTTCCGCGCCGCGCTCGACCGCTCCCCGGTGACGGCGGAGGGCGAGCCCGCCGCGGCCCCGCACCACCAGATGGCCGACGGGGACGTGGTGATCGCCGCCATCACAAGCTGCACCAACACTTCGAACCCGCAGGTTCTCGTCGCCGCGGGGCTGCTCGCCAAAAAGGCCGTGGCGCTCGGGCTGCGTTCGAAGCCGTGGGTGAAGACGTCGCTCGCACCCGGCTCCCGCGTGGTGGTCGACTACCTCGAGCGCGCCGGCTTGACCGAGCCGCTCGACGAGCTCGGCTTCTACCTCGTCGGCTTCGGGTGCACCACGTGCATCGGCAACTCGGGACCGCTCCTCGATGGCGTGAGTGACGCCGTCAACGGAGCCGATCTCGCCGTCGCCGCGGTCCTCTCGGGCAACCGCAACTTCGAGGGGCGCATCCACCCCGACGTGCGCCTGAACTATCTCGCCTCGCCACCGCTCGTCGTGGCGTACGCGCTGGCGGGCACGATGGACATCGACCTGGAGAACGAGCCCATCGGCCACGACGCCGAAGGCACCCCGGTCATGCTCGCGAGCCTGTGGCCCTCGCTCGACGAGGTGAGCGAGACGATCCGGTCGTCGCTCACCTCCGACATGTTCCGCTCGCGCTATAGCGCTGTCTTCGACGGCGACGACTATTGGCGCAAGATGGAAGTCGAGGGCGGCGAGACCTACGCATGGCAGGACGCCTCGACCTATGTGAAGAACCCGCCCTTCTTCGAGTCGATGACGATGACGCCGTCACCGGTGAGCGACATTACCGACGCGCGTGTCCTGGTGATGGTGGGCGACAGCGTCACGACGGACCACATCTCCCCCGCTGGCTCCATCGGTCCCACGACGCCGGCCGGCCAGTACCTCGTTGACCACGGCGTCGAGCGGCGGGACTTCAACTCGTACGGCGCGCGACGCGGCAACCACGAGATCATGATGCGCGGGACGTTCGCCAACGTGCGCCTGCGCAACCAGCTCGCGCCGGGCACCGAAGGCGGCGTGACCGTGCATCTGCCCGACGGGACGCAGACGTCCATCTACGACGCCGCGATGCAGTATGCGCAAGAGAACGTGCCGTTGGTGGTACTGGCGGGCCGCGAGTACGGAACGGGGAGCAGTCGCGACTGGGCCGCCAAGGGAACGGCGCTGCTCGGCGTGCGCGCGGTGATCGCGCAGAGCCTCGAGCGCATCCACCGCTCCAACCTGATCGGCATGGGCGTCGTGCCGCTGCAGTTCTACAAGGGCGACTCGGCCGAGAGCCTGGGGCTCACGGGACGAGAGCGCTTCACCATCACCGGGCTCGACGTGCTCAACAAGGGCGAGCTCCCCAAGGAGCTCTCGGTCACCGCGACGTCGGACGACGACTCGGTCACCGAATTTCGGGTGATCGTGCGCATCGACACCCCGATGGAGGCCGAGTACTACCGCCAGGGCGGGATCCTCCAGTACGTGCTCCGACAAATGGCGGGGTAGCGACTTCGGCTCGCAGCCCTGGCAGGGGCCCTGTACGCACCGCCGTCAGTGCGTGATGGTCGACACCCAGCGGATGCTGCTCTGGCCGGTGACGGGGGCGAGGGCCGCCAGCGTGTCCGCGGCCGCGTTCTGCGGAGCTTCGGTGCTGGCCGCCACCGTCATGACCCCGAAAAGCGTGACGTCCTCGCCGTAATGCGTCTTGGCGTAGGAAAGGACGGACGCCCACTCCGAGACCTGCCCCGGGGTGTACATCTCGGGCATGGCGACGTTCGGCGAGAAGCCGTTGGCGATCTGGAGGAGTTCGTCGTTGGTCCAGATCCCGGGATCGGCCGATCCGTAGTCCACCATCGGTGGGTAGCTCCCGCCCACCTCTTGCGCGTAGCCCTGCATCACGTACCTGGTGTTGTCGAATCCTGGGTCGAACGCAGGCTCGGCGTCGTCACCGGCCCAGACGTGCACTGTGTCGGTGAACCCATTCGACGAGGCGACGCGCGCCGACCAGGCATTGAGTTGCTCCACCGTGCTTGCGAGCTCCTGCCCCCACGTGATGTAGCTGCTGGGCTCGTCGGGACACCCGCACACGACCGACCCGCATGGCTGGTTCACGCCGCAGCTGTCGTTCGTACCGACGACAACGTCGAGTCTCGTAGAAGCGGGCGCCGAGTCGTAGTAGGCCGTGACATAGCTTTCGACTCCGGCGGTGATCTCTGCGAACGAGGCTACGTTGTGCGAGAAGTCCAGCGTGCCGTCACTCGTCCCGTCAGAAGCGGGTCGGCCAAAGTCCAAGACGACGAGACCCTGCATGCCGGACCTACCCGCCGTCTGCCCCTGGCTACCCAGGACAGCGGTGGAGGCGCTGGTTTCGTAGTACGACGTCGTCGGCATCGCGACGCTGGCTGAGGCGTCAACGCTCGTCAACGGGATGAGACCGCTTGTCAGCACCAGCGTCATGGCGACTCGGCGTGGCCACTTCCGATTCCGGACAACCATGGCGCGGTGCTTCGCGTCCACCGGGGTGAGGCCACCCGTCAACATGATCAAGACGTTGCGTGGCCACGTCCGATCACGTGCAACTTTGGCGCGATGTCTCGCTGTCACCGGGGCGAAAATAGACGCGCCGATTGCACAATGTCGGAGGTTCTTTTCGCGTCACGACATCTAGTGTCGCTACCCGAGTGGCGAACGACTACATGTTGTAACGCCCGCGTTCGCGCTCAAGTGATCGGATCGGCAGCGAAACCCGGACAACGCCGGACCCGTTGCTATGTGTCCAGCGAGAGTGGAGGTCAGACAGCGCTGCGTTCGGCGCCCGCAATGACAGCCTGCAGCGCCGCCACGTGTCCTTCGAACGCTCGGCGCCCGGCTTCCGTGAGTGCGACGCGGACTCGTCGCCGGTGTTCGGACACCGCACGCTCGACTTCGACATACCCGGCCTCTTCTAGTGTCGCGAACTGCTTCGACAGTGCCGAGTCCGACATCGCCAGCCGGTCGCGCACGAAAGAGAAATCGGCCCAATCGGTCGACGCAAGGATGGCGACGATCGACAACCGTGTGCTCGGGTGGATGAGCTCGTCGAAGACGGGCGTCACCATCGATTAGGCCTCCTGGCGCTCGGCGCGCCGGCGAACCCATCCCATCAGCGTTGGTCCACCGGAGAGCACGAGCAGCGCAACGACACCACCGGCCAGAGCAGCAGGATGACGCGCACCGTCGGCGTTGAGAAGCAGCGCAAAACCCACGGTCGCGACCGTCATCACGATGAGAAACCCGATGACAAGGAACGGTATGCGGCGACTCACCAGATCGCCATGGATGCTCAAATGCGTCGATCCGCGACGACCGGAGAGAACACGAGGGGCAACAGTCGAGTGCGCCGCACCGAAGAGCACCGTTCCGGCGATCACTGCCCATGCGGGTCCGTAGTCGGCAAGAACGCCAAGCACCACCCATCCGCCAGCCAGGGCGAGCCAGTACCACGCTGGCACGTTGATTTCTGCCAGAACTTGTTGCCGGTGCCGCTCGATGGAGCTGAGGGCGTAACGGGCTTCGGTCTCGCTGATCGGGGTACTCATGTCGCAAACACCTTCACTTTCCTGGTTGGAAAGTCTATTACTTTCCTTATAGGAAAGTCAAGGGGCGCACAGACCGCGCCCTGACTTCTCAGTCGACCAGAAGGCTCTTCGGAGCCTTGCGCCGCCACGATTCCGCGAGCATTTCGCGCACCAGGGCGCGGTCAGCATGGCGAAGGAGGACGCGGCAGCCGCTGAGCCTTTTGCCCCACCACAGCTCCTCCACCGCCGAGGGGAACTCGGCGCAGTAGGACGCAACGTCGGGCTCGGCCAGGAACAGGTGGAGGCGGCCGCCCTCGGGCGGCATGGTGGCGAAGATCTTGCCTCGGATGCGGAACGAGGTCATGTCGTGATGCGGTTGCTCGGTCGCCTCGGAGAACGCGAGTGCCAGCCTCCGCACTGCGGCTGCCGAGACGGTCACGAGGGTCCCGCCAACGCGATGAACCGCCGCACGATGCCCTCGCCGGCACGGCTGACGTGCGCGACGTCGGAGGCGCGAATGAACACATGGGGCGGAAGGTGTGGGCCCCAGTGGGCGACGAGGCTCCCCGTGACCTCGACGTGGAATTGGAGCCCGTAGGCGCGCGCTCCGACGCGGAATGCCTGGTTCTCATACGCCTCGTTGCCGGCGAGGCGTTCGGCCCCTGCAGGCAACGAGAATGTGTCTCCGTGCCAGTGCACGCAGGACAACGGCGTCGGAGCCTTGCTGAAGACGGGGTCGGCGAGCGCGGCACTGGTGAGGTGGACTTCGCCCACGCCGCACTCGGGTTCTGCCCCGGCCATCACTTCGGCGCCCAACGCCGCCGCCAACTGTTGGGCGCCGAGGCACACCCCCAGCACGGGGAGCCCCGCGTGGACCGCGGTCCGGAGCAATACCCGCTCTGCTTCCAGCCACGGCAGGTCATCGTGCACGCCCATCGGCCCGCCCATCACGACGAGTCCAGCGATCGCGCCGACGTCGTCGGGACACGGCACTGCATCCCCGCTGTCGATACGCACGAGCCGCAGCTCGGCCCCCGTTTCGCGGATCGCGGGTGCAAGCGCCCCCGGCCCTTCGTAGGGAACGTGCTGGAGCACTACCCAGGGGTCAGAGCCCATGTCCGCTCAGGGGATACGGATGATCCGGTACATCTCGGCCGAACGACCTGTCGTCAGGCCCGCGGCCTCCCCCGCTGCCTCCGCCCAGCTGCGAATCCGCTCTGCAATCGCGTCCGGGGGGTCCGGCATCTGGCTCTTGTGGCACATGAGTGCCGAGACTTTGCGTTCGACCGTGTTGGTCGTCTCGACGGCGATCGAGTCGGCATCGGCGGGTCGGCCTGGGCCCATGATCCAAAGCTCGTTCACCGTCCAGGGTTCGAGGCCCTCCGACTCGAGCAGTTCGGGATGAGCGAAGGGGTTCCGGGCGTCCGGATACACGGCGTCCAAGGCCGCCTCCCCGGCAGCCAGGTGGTCGGGATGACTTGCGTAGATGAAGCTCAGATCCCGCTCAGGCGACTGGGTCACGACGCGCTGAGGGCGGACCTGTCGGATCACACGGCTGATGTCGCGCCGCAGATCGAAGGTTGGCTGCACCCTGCCGTCGGGGTGGCCGAGGAAGCGCACATCGCTCACCCCCACCACTGCCGCAGCCGCCCGTTGTTCGTCCTGGCGCAGCGCCGCCATCTCGGACCGAGACATCGCACGATCAGAACCACCCGCCTCACCGTTCGTGACGATGCAATATGTCACTTCGAGACCCGCGTCGGTGAAGGCTGCAACAGCCCCGGCCGAACCGAAGTCGACGTCATCGGGATGCGCGGTGACGACGAGCACACGTTGCACCCCGTCCTCGGGCGACCAGAGCGCGACCTGCACGGTGTCGTCGGAGTCGCTCAGAGCACGCTCTCTTCCGGCTTTGGCATCCAGGCGGCGAGGTCGGCGAGTCGAGGATCGTTGGAGAACATCTCGACGATCGGGATGCGCAGGCCGAGCCGGCGCTGGATCACCTCCATCTCCACGAGTTGGTTCCACAGCGCCAGGCTGACGACGACGCCCGCGCGGCCCGCTCGCGCCGTGCGGCCGGATCGGTGGAGGTACGCCTTGTGATCCTCGGGCGGGTCGAAGTGGATCACGCCGTCGACACCTTCGATGTGCAGGCCACGTGCGGCGACGTCTGTCGCCACGAGCACCGGGAGCTTGCCGCTGGAGAAGTCGGACAGCGCCTTCTCGCGGCTGGATTGCCGCAGGTCGCCGTGGATGGCGGCGGCGCGCACACCCTCTTTACCGAGGTTCTCGACCAGACGATCCGCGCCCCGCTTGGTGCGGACGAAGAGGAGCGACTTCTCCTGGTTGCGGCAGATGGCCGCTGCAACCTTGACCTTGTCCATCTGGTGCACCTGGAGGAAGCGATGTTCCATGAGGGTGACGGTCTGCGTGGACGACGCCACCTCGTGGAATACCGGCTCGGTGAGGTACCGCTTGACCAGGCGGTCCACCGCACCGTCGAGGGTCGCGGAGAACAACAGCGTCTGGTGCGCCTGGTCGAGGCGGCGCAGTACCCACTCGACCTGTGGCATGAAACCCATGTCCGCCATCCGGTCCGCCTCGTCGAGGACGAGGGTTTCGAGCCCGTCCACTGCCACCTCGCCCCGGTCGCCGAGGTCGATCAGCCGGCCCGGCGTTGCGATCACGAGGTCGACACCTTTGCGCAGCTTCGCCACTTGGCGGTCGATGTCCGCTCCCCCGTACACGGCGACGGCCCGCAGCCCGATCTTTCGGGCGAGCGGAGTCAACACGTCGTACACCTGCACCGCCAGCTCGCGAGTGGGTAGCAAGACCAGTGCCAACGGTCTGGCGGGCCGGGTGGTCTGTCGGGGGCCCTGGGCATCCCGCGTGGCCTTGGCCCGCTGCAGCAACGGCACGCCGAAGGCCAGCGTCTTGCCCGACCCGGTCTTCGCCTTGCCGCACACATCTCGCCCCGCAAGGGCGTCGGCGACGGTCAGGGCCTGAATTGGAAAAGCGCTGACGATGCCCTCATCAGCCAGCGCTTTGGTCAGTTCTTCGGAGACGCCGAGTGACTCGAAAGTCCTCGCTGTCTCATACGTGTCGTCACCCCCGGACTCGGTACCTCCGGGTGGTGCGCCGGCATGCGCGCCGGTCAAGGCCTCTACGGTCATGGACCCTCTCTGTGATCTCCGGCGGGGCCCTGCGCCTTCCACTGGAGTGAGAATCGGCCCCGACTCGCCG
>Ga0307474_10002532_pt1 | contig 13129 bp, 12 predicted proteins | sample atmos_gasesECM1C_2_FD_203312 | JGI IMG/M metagenome (GOLD analysis project Ga0307474, IMG submission 203312) | Hardwood forest soil microbial communities from Morgan-Monroe State Forest, Indiana, United States - atmos_gasesECM1C_05 | ecosystem: Environmental > Terrestrial > Soil > Temperate... | reverse complement strand
CCTGCAGCTAAAGTAAATACGGATCGGAAAGTTCGCCAGCAAAATCTTTAACACCCAAGGCTAGCGAAAATTCTATGTTGCGGCGCAAAATAATTCACGGGCTTGTGCGGAGCGCTCGTCAAACCAATGGCGGATCAACAGGTTCATCTTGGGGCCGGCGGAACGCCGCGTTCGGTAGGTCACCAGCCAAGCGTTCGGAATAAAGCACTTGTGAGAAACGGGCCGCGGCTTGGGTCGCGGCCGGCAACAGGTTTTGAGCCATGCCGCGATATTTCTTCAATACCCGTATAGGCGACGAACTGATCGTGGATCCCGAAGGCGAGGAACTCAAGAATCCGGACCGCGCCTGGGAAGTCGCCCGCGCCATGATCCACGAATTGCTTAGAACCGAGGAAGCACAAGGCCTCCTGCGGGCGAGCATCGAAGTGATGGACGCCGAAGGTGAGATCGTGCTCGAGTTTCCCTTTGCCGAGGCACTGCTCGAACACTACGACTTGCCCGTCACAAAGCACTGACCGATTGCAAGCGGCCTGAATGCAAACAGCGCTTGGCGCTACACCGGCACTGCCGCATCTATTCCGGCATCTGTTGCGCGCAACCTGCCGGTTTCGTGGATGTTTCCGATTGCGCCCAAGCGCAAAAATCTTCAAGAGTAGCGATGGAGTCCACCGGCAGGGCAGGGTTTGCCCACGCAAGGATCGAAGACTTCCACAAATGGGAGAAAATTATGAGGATTTGCTCGACGGCGCCGCGCAGCCTTTTGCTCGCTGGTGCCTTTCTAGGAGTGTTGATGTACGGCGCTGCAGCGCAGCAGCCGGCCAGCCCCCCGGCCGCGGCACCGCTGCCGCCAGGCTCACCCATGATCGGCCGGCCGGACAACGAAGCGGCACAGAAGCTGGCGCCCGTTGCGCCGCCGCCGCTTGCGGCGGCACCCGACAAGCTGCCGCTGGCAAAGCTGAAGGTGCCGGCCGGCTTCAACATCGAAGTCTACGCTGCCGGCATGGCCAACGCACGATCGCTGGCGCTGGGCGACAAGGGCACCGTGTTTGTCGGCAGCCGTCTGCTCGACAAGGTTTATGCGATCATCAACAAGGACGGCAAGCGCGAGGTGAAGGTGATCGCCTCGGGTCTCTATCGGCCCAACGGCGTCGCGTTCAAGGATGGCACGCTCTACATCGCTGAACTGTCGAAGGTCTCCAAGATCGAGAAGATCGAAGACAATCTCGACAATCCGCCAAAACCCGTCGTCATCTACGACAACCTGCCGAAGGACGAGGCTCACGGCTGGAAGTTCATCGCCATCGGGCCGGACAACAAGCTCTATGTTCCGGTCGGACAACCCGGCAACAACGTGCTGCATGACGAAAACCACGGCCAGATCCGGCGAATCAATCTCGACGGCAGCGGCGCCGAAGTGGTGGCGCGCGGCGTTCGCAACACCGTCGGCTTCGACTGGAATCCGGAAACCAAGCAGCTCTACTTCACCGACAACAGCCGCGACTGGATGTCGGAAGACCTGCCCAATGACGAGCTCAACCGCATCACGAAAGTCGGTGAGCACTTCGGCTCGCCGTATTGCTGGCAGGGCAACATCCCCGATCCCGAATTCGGCTGGGGACATTCCTGCAGCGAGTTCACGCCACCGGTCGGCCTGATGGGACCACACGCGGCCGCGCTTGGCATGCGGTTCTACACCGGCAGCATGTTCCCGAAAACGTTCAAGAACGCCATCATCGTGGCAAGACACGGCTCCTGGAACAAGACCGTCAAGTTCGGCGGCGACGTCGTCGTCGTGCATCTGAACAAGGACGGCACGGTCAAAAACATCGAGCCGTTGATCACGGGCTTCCTCGAGGACAACAAATATGTCGGACGCCCGGTCGACGTGATGCAGTTGAAGGACGGCTCGCTGCTCGTCTCCGACGACTGGAACGGCGCGGTGTGGCGTGTCACCTACGGCAAGCAAAAAGTCGCGGGTCAATAAGACTCGAAATCAGATCGGGGGCGGGTTTCACCTGCCCCCGATTTTCATTGTCTGAAGCGACTACCTCAGGACAAATCGATGCGTAGTATGATCGCGGCGCTGGCGTTTTTCTCGCTGGCTTGTTCGGCAAACGCGGAAACGATGGAAGAGCGGACCGCCGCCTGTTTTGCCTGCCATGGCGAGAAGGGACAGTCGGAGACCGAAAATACGCCATCCCTTGGCGGCCAGCAGGCTCCCTATGCGCTGATCCAGCTTTTCATGTTTCGCGAAAAGCTGCGGACATTCGAGCCCATGAACGACATGGCGAAAGGTTTCACCGACGACGATCTGCAAAAGTTTTCCGATTTGATTTCCAAACTGCCGAAGCCGAAACCGCCAGAGGATGCCGGCGAGGGCGCCAAAATGCAGCGAGGGCTCGCGCTCGTGCAGCAGCACCGCTGCAACAATTGTCACAATGCCGATCTTTCCGGCAAGGAGAACGTGCCCCGCATCGCCAACCAGCGCGAGGACTATCTCAACAAGACGCTTGGCGAATACAAGGACAACACCCGTCACGGCTATGATGCGACCATGGCGGATGTGATGCAGGTGGTCACCAAGGAGCAGATCGCCGATCTGGCGTATTATATCGCCCACGTCCGCTAACGCGCGCAGGTCACGGACCCGCGATAACGGGGAGTTGGTCATGGAAGATCTCTGGCGCCTGTCGGCTCTCGAACTCGCGGGCCTGATCCGCTCGAAAAAAGTCTCCGCCAGGGAGGCGGCGATCGCTGCGCTCACCCGGCTTGACGCGGTCAATCCGTCCATCAATGCCGTGGTCGATCACCGGCCGGAAGACGTGCTGGCGCAGGCCGCGGCGATCGACGGCAAAATCGCACGCGGCGAAGACGCAGGTCTTCTCGCGGGCGTGCCCGTCACGATCAAGGTCAATATCAATCAGGAAGGCTTTGCCACCACCAACGGCCTGAAGATTCAGCGCGAAACCATCGCGCGCGCCAACAGCCCCGTGGTGGACAATCTTCGCAAGTCCGGCGCGGTGATGCTGGGCCGCACCAATTGCCCGGCGTTTTCCTATCGCTGGTTCACCACCAACCTCATCCACGGCGACACCAAAAATCCGCGCGATCCATCGATCACACCGGGAGGTTCGTCCGGCGGGGCGGGCGCTGCGGTCGCCGCTGGTATCGGCCATATCGCGCACGGTACCGATATCGCGGGCTCGATTCGCTTCCCCGCCTATGCCTGCGGCGTTCACGGCCTGCGCCCGACGGTCGGCCGCATTCCGGCCTTCAACGCGGCGCTGCCCGAACGCACGATCGGCCCGCAGATCTCTGCGGTCTCGGGTCCGCTCGCGCGCACCATCGGCGATCTCAGGGTAGCGTTGGCGGCAATGTCGGCAAGGGACGTGCGCGATCCCTGGTGGGTGCCGGCGCCGCTGGAAGGCCCAGTGATGCCGAAGCGCGCCGCCTTGTGCCTGCAACCGGACGGCCTTCAAACCGCACCCGAGGTGAAAGCAGCGCTCGTGGAAGCCGGCAAGCGGCTGCAGCGTGCGGGTTGGTCGGTCGAGGAAATCGCGGACACGCCGCCCTTGCGCGAAGCGGCCGACCTTCAAACAAAACTCTGGCTCGGCGACTTCTATGAAGCCCAGCTCGCGGCCGCCGAGCGGGAAGGCGATCCCGGCGCGCTCGCCTGCCTGCGAGGCAACCGTGCCAAGGTATTTCCGTTCGACGCTGCCGCCTTCTCCAGGGCGTTGACCCGGCGCGCCACACTGGTTCGCGAGTGGTCGGAATTCCTCGAGAATTATCCGGTTCTCGTCATCCCGGTCTCGGCCGAACTGCCGTTTCCCGATCAGCTCGACATGCGCGACGAAGCTTCCTTCGCCCGCGTCTGGCAGGCGCAACTGACGCAGATCGCGATTCCCTTCATGGGTTTGCCCGGGCTGACGGTGTCCACGGGCCTGGTCGGGCGCATTCCCGTTGGCGTTCAGGTCGTGGCGGGCCGCTTCAGGGAAGATTTGTGCCTCTCCGCAGGCGAGGCGATTGAATCGTTCGGGACGCCGGCCTCGCCTATCGATCCCGTCAAGTGAGAGAGAGTGGGGGGCAATCATGTCGAGCATCTACGATTTTACGGCAACATCGCTTACCGGCGAGGACGTTTCCCTAAAGCAGTTTGCAGGACAGGTTCTGTTGATCGTCAACACCGCCAGCGCCTGCGGATTCACACCGCAATACAAGGGCCTCGAAAAATTGCAGCAGGCCTACGGGCCGCGGGGTTTTTCGATACTCGGCTTTCCATGCAACCAGTTTGGCCATCAGGAACCGGGAAATGCGGCGCAGATCCAGCAATTCTGCGCCAGCAACTACGCCGTCAGCTTCCCGATGTTCGACAAGATCGACGTCAACGGCGATCATGCGCATCCCTTGTACCAATATCTCAAGAGTGAAAAATCCGGGCTGCTCGGCCCTTCGATCAAATGGAATTTCACCAAATTTCTGGTCGATCGTTCGGGCAAGGTGGTGGCGCGCCACGCGCCGACCACGACGCCTGAAGCCCTCACCAAAGAAATCGAGGCGCTGTTGTGAACGAGAAGAAAGAAGAGACGCCCGACGCGCTGCCGGACCGGCTTTCGATCGATCCGAGGAGCCCCTATTACAACGAGGCTATCCTTTCGCGCGATGTCGGCATTCGTTTCAAAGGCGTCGAGAAGACCAATGTCGAGGAATATTGCGTCAGCGAGGGATGGGTTCGCGTGACCGCGGGCAACGCCAAGGATCGCTATGGCAACCCGCTCACCATCAAGATCCATGGCCCCGTGGAGCCGTATTTTCGGGATAAGCCGAAGCCTTAAGCTTGGAGAGAAGCCTGTAACTCGGCGTCATGGCCGGGCTTGCCCCGGCCATCCACGTCTTTGCCACCGCAAAGCAAGACGTGGATGCCCGGCACAAGGCCGGGCATGACGAAAAAAACCAAAGGCCCAAATCCAAATGTCCGTCCGTATCGTCGACGTCAAAGAAATCACCAAGCCGATCTCTTCGGAAATCCGCAACGCCTATATCGACTTTACCAAAATGACGACGAGCCTCGTTGCCGTCGTCACCGATGCGGTGCGCGACGGCAGGCGCGTGGTCGGCTACGGCTTCAATTCCAACGGCCGCTACGGGCAGGGTGGGTTGATCCGCGAGCGGTTTGCGCCAAGACTCAAGGAGGCCGATCCGAAGACGCTGCTCAATGAAGCCGGCGACAATCTCGATCCCGACAGGGTCTGGTCTGCGCTGATGTCGAATGAAAAGCCCGGCGGTCACGGCGAGCGCTCGGTCGCGGTCGGCACCATCGACATGGCGGTGTGGGATGCGGTCGCCAAGATCGCGGGCAAACCGCTGTTTCGTCTGCTTGCCGAGCGTCATGGCCTCAAGGCCAATCCGCGCGTGTTCGTCTATGCCGCGGGCGGGTATTATTATCCGGGCAAGGGGCTCTCGATGTTGCGTAGCGAGATGCGAAGCTATCTGGAGCGCGGCTATAACGTGGTGAAGATGAAGATCGGCGGCGCGTCGATTGCGGAAGACCAAAAGCGTATCGAGGCCGTCTTGGAAGAGATTGGCAGCGACGCGCAGCTTGCGGTGGATGCCAACGGAAGGTTCGATCTTCAGACGGCGATCGCCTACGCCAAAATGCTGCGGCAATACCCTCTGTTCTGGTACGAGGAAGCGGGCGATCCGCTCGACTTTCAGCTTCAGGCCGCGCTTTCGGAATTCTACCCCGCGCCGATGGCGACCGGGGAAAATCTCTTCAGCCATCAGGACGCGCGCAATCTGATCCGCTATGGCGGGATGCGGAGCGATCGCGACTGGCTGCAATTCGATTGCGCGTTGTCCTACGGGCTTTGCGAATACCAGCGCACGCTAAAAGTTCTTCAAACGCACGGCTGGTCGGCGAGCCGCTGCATTCCGCATGGCGGCCACCAGATGTCGCTGAATATCGCGGCAGGTCTTTCGCTCGGCGGCAACGAGAGCTATCCCGACCTCTTTCAGCCCTATGGCGGTTTCCCCGACGGCGTCCGCGTCGAGCAAGGTCACATCACCATGCCCGATCTGCCGGGCATCGGCTTTGAGGGAAAATCCGATCTCTACAGGGAAATGAAGGCGCTCGCGGAGTAAGCTGCGGAGTAAGCTTTGTCATCGCGAGTGCCAGCGAAGCGATGAGGAATTTCGAGGGCGAATTGGATCTGGCTTTTTGTGAATGACGGCGATCTGCTCTGTCCCGTCATGCGCGGGCTCGACCCGCGCATCCACGTCTTACTTTCTTTTCCGGGAGACAAAGACGTGGATGGCCGGGTCAAGCCCGGCCATGACGAAAGATAAAGAGATGCGATCAAGGTCTACGACAGTCGCATGTCGAGGAGCCGGCAGGCTCTTACGAAGAACCCATGAAGGTCGGGGACCTCTGGTAGGATCGACGCAGCAGGGCCAGCAGGCTGCCGCCGGTCACCGCCCCGAGCAGGTAGACGAGGATCGTCAGAACCGCCAGCGGCGCGCGGACCCTGAAGCTGAGAAACGACACGGTCGTTGGCTCAAGGTTCTGGAAGGCAAAGATCAGGGTCGCGACCGCAAACACGATGATCACGGCCAGGTAAATCCAGCGCATGTGCTCTCCTCCTGGTGTGGCGGTTCAGAAGGCCGCATCATTGCAGCTCGCGAGTTCGTCGTGCGGACTTCTGAACCAAAGCCACACTAGAAACAATGACTTGCTGGTGTCCTTTCGATTTCGAAGTTCGCAAACGAGGGTCGCTGCAAAATGATGCGAACTTCGGAATCAGGACACTAGCAAGAGATGCCGAGGATAGCTGAGGGATAATGCCGGCCACAACAGCTCTTTCTTCACGTTCGATTATTCTCGCTGCCGACGAATTGGTAGGATACAGACTGCGCCGGAACAGTCAGACGGCTCGCGAAGGTACCTCGGCGCGAGTATGTAATTACGGCTCCGTTACACACAGAGGTGTTTTCGGTCTGCAGAAATTTTTTTAATCGTCCCACGAACGGCACCCGGTGGGGAAATGAATACTGGCATTGCAATCATAGCATCCGTCGTCCTTCTTGCCGCCCTCGCGCAAGCAAGCTCGGTGTTTGCTCCGCTGGCTCTCGCGGTGTTCATCATCGCGCTGGTCTGGCCCTTGCAATCGCGGTTGCAGCGTCGCCTCCCGAAACTGCCAGCACTGGCGATCACGCTTGCCATTACGCTCGCGGTAGCTCTTGGCTTTGCCTCTCTGGCTGTATGGGGTTTCGGCCGTGTCGGCCAATCCGTGTTGGCCGATGCTGCCCGCTACGAGGCAATCTATGCACGTACGTTGGCGTGGCTCGACAGCCATGGGATCGATATCGCGGGACTATGGGCGGAGCACTTCAATGTCGGTTGGATCGTGCGCACGGCACAATACCTGACGACCCGCGCCAACACGACCCTGACCTTCTGGCTGATCGCGGTGGTTTACCTCATGCTTGGATTGCTCGAAGTCGATGACGTCAAGCGGAAGATCGCTTCGCTCGAAAATCGGCAAGCGGCACGGGTTCTGCTGGATGGAAGCGCCCTGACGGCGGCGAGGATACGAAAGTATATGCTGGTGCGAACGCAGATGAGTCTGCTCACCGGGCTCTTTGTCGGGGCTTTCGCCTGGGCGACGGGCCTTCAGTTCGCAATCGAATGGGGCGTGATCGCCTTTTCGCTCAACTACATTCCATTTATCGGCCCCTTCGTCGCAACTCTTTTTCCGACATTGCTGGCAATGGCTCAATTCGACAGCTGGCAGGAGGTTGCGACGTTGTTCATCTGCCTCAACATCATACAGTTTGCGATTGGGAGCTATATTGAGCCTCGCATATCTGGCAACATTCTCTCGATATCTCCCACGGTCGTGCTGTTCGCGATCCTGTTCTGGACATTTCTCTGGGGGCTGTTCGGCACCTTCATCGGAGTACCGATCACTCTCGCGATGCTCAGTTTCTGCAAGCAGCATCCCTCGAGCCGATGGATCGCCGATCTGCTTGAGGGACCAAAACAGCTGACAGCGGATAAATCCTCAGATTGAGGACGGTGATGAGGGGGCTATCTCGACGCGCTCGGGCGAAAGGAGGCGGATCCCGTCGGGGCCGCCGACAAGGGTATGAATGTGAAAATGCGTGGACGCGTCGTCTGTCGAGCCCATCACCGGAGATGGCGCCGAGACGATCTTCAAGGGGCCGCAACTGCCTATCCAGTCGATATGACGGTGGCCGTGCATCACAATGGTGCGGGCCGCGATGGGCTTTAGATGGCGGACAAACCAGCTGCCATTGATCAGCGCGGTGCCGACCCGTTCCGAGAAACCGACGGGCATGGGATATTCCATCAGATGGTGATGGAGCGCGATAATCCACTTCGCGTTCGGAAATTCGGCAACGGCCTTGAAGAGGCGGCGCGCCTGTTCGACTGGTATGAATCCCAGCGCGTTGGTGAAGGAGAAATGACTTTCGGCGTTGGAGTTGAGGATCGCCACCCCGAGGCCATCCGCTTCCTGCGGGGGCACGATCATCGGAAACTGGTCGTGAAAGACGCGTTCGAGATCGATCGACCGGCGCAAGCCGCCTTGCTGTGCGAATTCGGTGATCTGTGGGCTGTACGGTTTCAAGGCTTCGTTGAGGGTCGGCCAGGACTTCCCTTGGACTTTCGCTTGGCCCTTACTTTGGTCCTGGGGCACGCGGACGCGGTCGCCCTGTACCGCAGCCATCGCCGATAGCGTTCTCATCTGTCGCAAGCGCTTGCCGGGACTGAAAGGCAGATCGAGCCGCGCCGGATTGGTCCGGTCTACGATGTTCAAGTCGTGATTGCCGGGCAACACGATCATGCGGGCAACGAGCTCCGGATAGTTCGCGATCGCGTCAAGAAATTCGGCCCATTCGGTTGCCAGACCCGCATCGGTCATGTCGCCACTGACGAGCACGAGGTCGACCGGCTCAGTGGCGTGGATACTGGCAAGGCGCGCCAAAGCACGAAACAGGCGGTCATTTCCGCGCGGCCCGCCGCGTCCGCTTTCGATCCGGAAGCCGTATCGTTCGCCGACCACGTGAAGGTCAGAAAGATGCGCAACCCGAAAGCTGCGGCGAGGCGAGGCCGCGGAGGCCGCCACATCGAAGGCAGCCAGATCGAGCGGCTGATCCATAGTGGCATCCGCAAAGCCCCACAGCAGTGCGGTGATCGCCAGATATGCCGAAACCAGAACGACCGCATTGGCCAGCGTCGGCACGATCAAGTGGTGCAGCGCAGCCACATCGCTCACTGTGCCGATCCAGCGTGAGCTTGGCCAAACCAGAACGACAATCGCTAGCGCGCATGCGCATATGATCATCCCAGCCGCGGCTGAGCTTGCCGCACGCAGCCGCGCCCGTTCGATATCCGTCCATTGCCCGGCGAATGTTCGCTCCGCAAGGTGTCGGAGCAACTCCGAGCCAAACACGTAGCCCGGCTGAACCACCAGCGCATTGAGTGACCAGAAATTGTCTTCTGCCATCCGCCAGAATGGTCGCCATCCCAGCCATCCCAGCGCGATGATGGCCACAAGCACCACTGCCGCGCCGTATTCGGTCAGCGCCAGAATGTGAGCCGACGCCGTGGCAAACCAGGCCGTTACGATCAAAGGTGCAAGGCCGAGCAGCACGGAAGGCAGCAGTAGCGACATGACCCATGCGAACATGAGCTTGGGCAGGCTGATTTCCGCAAGCAGCCTCCCGGCAATCGCCAGAAGGGACCTTTGGTCGGGACTGGCGAAATCGTTTTCGATATCGCCGTAACGTGGATCGACAAGCGGGGGCCCGAGTTGGCCGGTGCCGTCAGATGGACCAGGTTCCGCACTCATGGTCCAGGCCCTCCACGCGCGCTTTGCGCAGGATTACACCATCATCTCTCGCTGGAACGCGAAGCTACTGCATGATCCGGAAAAGTGGAAACCGGTTTTCCCTCGCGACAAACGCGGAACGCGTTTGCGCGGAGATCATGCTCAAACAAAGAGGTGAGATCGTGATGCGATTCCACCTAATCGCATCATGATCTCGGTGGATTTGCGCCTGTTAACCCAGCCGCATGTCGAGCAGCCGCCGGCTTTCGTTCTTGAGCAGTTTCCTCACCGCGCTCGAGGCCGCAACCGTACCCTGATTGGCGTAGGCCTCGTGGTTCTTCTCGATGTCCTCGAGACGATAGAGATAGTTGACCATGATGCCGGCGGATTCGCGCAAGCCTTTCGGCGAGACGTCGCCGAGCCAGTTGATCCGCTCGAGCCGCGCGCCATTGCCAAGATGGAATCGCGCCACCGAATCGATCAGGCGGCCTCTGGGCGTGCGGGCTTTCAGGAAATAATAGGCGCCGAGGTGCTCCATGACAGGATGCAGTTCGTCCACCAGCTCGGCATTCTCCACCCAGTCGGACTTTTCAAGATTTCCCAGCAGCGCGCGTTCTTCCTCGGTAACCGGAAGATAGTGCGAGTGCTTCACCCACTGCATGAAGCCCGGCGCCGGCGACAGCGTCACGAAATGTTCCAGCTTCGGTAGTTCCCGCCGCAGTTCTTCCACCACCTGCTTGATCAGGAAATTGCCGAACGAGATTCCGCCCAGACCGCGCTGGGTGTTGGAGATCGAATAGAACACGGCGGTGCGGGCGCGATCGGTGGGCACCAGCTCGCGATCGGCGGCAAGCAGCGGCGCGATGGCGCCGGGAATAGACTCTGTGAGGGCGACCTCAACGAAAATCAGCGGCTCGTCGACGAGCGCGGGGTGAAAGAATGCGTAACAGCGGCGGTCCACGGGATCGATGCGGCGGCGCAGATCGTTCCAGTCGCGGATTTCATGCACGGCTTCATAGCGGATGATCTTCTCCAGAATGTTCGCTGGTGTCGACCAGTCTATCCTGCGCAGCACAAGAAACCCCCTGTTGAACCATGAGGCCAAAAGATGCACGACGTCGCGGTCGAGCGCGGCAAGCTCCTTGTCCCCGTCCAAAAGATCGAGCAGATCGGCGCGCATCGCCACCAGATCGCTGGTGCCGCCGGGTGCTCGATTGAGCCGGCGGATCAATTCCTGTCGTCGCGGCTCGGAGGCGAAATGCAGGTCGCTGGCGTCGGTATCGTTCGGCTTGGCGCGCCAACTCTCGATGGCCTGCGTAAGTTTCTCGCGGTCGGGGCCGAAATTGCGGGCGAGACTTTCGAAGAAAGTGTGTTGGCCGGCCTTGTCGAGGTCCTGGTAACGATCGAGCACCTCGCGCGCCATCGCCGTTCCGGAGGCCTCGCCGCGACCCGACAGCAAGGCCTCGCACAACTCGATCAGGCCGGATGCATCTTGTCTTGCGTCCAAAGTGCCCGCGCGGCGGAGCAGGGTACGGCCGCGCTCGGAAATCGAGGCGAGAAGATCGGAGAAAAACGCGTTGTTTCTGTTGGCCATGTCGAATCCGCACCCGTCGGGATTGTGACATGGATTTAAGCCAAAGCCGATCACAATCAAGCGCGCCTAAAGTAGAGCCAAAAAAGCGGCACCCTTTTGGCGAGCTAAGCCGCGTGAGTAACGTTAATACCGATGCGATCGCTCCGGGCTTTTGCTCCGCAAAAACCTTTACCCCAATCCTCCCTGCAAGCGCGGGGAGCGATGCAAGCCCGTGCATGGCTGGCCGGCACAAGGCATCGTATAGTCCAGGACAAAGGTTAGGGGGAATCGCCTCATGAACAGCCCGGCCAGGGTGATCGGCTTCGTCAACGCTGCCCATTTCATCGACCATTATTCGATGCTGATCTTTGCCGCCGCCGTCATCATCATGGGGCCGGCGCTCGGCATGGCCTATTCGGAGCTGTTGCCTTACGCCACGCCGGGCTTTGTCGCGTTCGGCGCCGGCTCTCTCCTGACCGGTTGGCTCGGCGACCGCTGGAGCCGCCGCCACATGATGGTGATTTTCTTTGTCGGTATCGGCGCCTCGATGATCGCGGTCGGTCTGGCGGATACCCCGCTCGGGCTCGGCGCGGCGCTGTTGTCGATCGGCCTGTTCGCGTCGATCTACCATCCCGTCGGCACCGCGATGATCGTTTCCTATGCCGACAAGCTCGGCCGCGAAATGGGTCTCAACGGCGTCTGGGGCAATCTCGGGGTCGCATCGTCGGCGCTCCTTACCGGCGTCATCGGCCAGTATCTCGGCTGGCGTTGGGCGTTCATCCTCCCAGGCGTCGTCACGATCCTGATCGGCATCGCCTTCATGCGGGCGGTCGCCCACGAGGATCGCTCCGGCGTCAGGCAGGCGGCGGCACAGGCGCGTGTCGCCAAAGCGGATATGTGGCGGGTGATTTTGGCGCTTCTGATCGTGGTGGTCGCGATCTCGACCACCTTCAACGCGGTGACGGTGGCGTTGCCCAAATTGTTTGCGGAACGATTAAGCGGTCTGACGCAAAGTCCGGCGCTATTGGGGTTGATCGCCGCCGGAGTCTATGTGTTCGGCGCGATGACGCAATATACCATTGGCAAGCTGCTCGACCGCCATTCGCTGAAGGCGGTTTCGCTGCCGCTGTCCTTCGTGCTGGCGCCGTTCCTTTACATGGCGGCAGAGCTGTCAAACCTGCCCCTGATCGTCGCCGCGATCGGCATCGTCATGGGCGCCTTCGGCCAGGTCACGGTCAACGACGCCATGGTCGGCAAGTACACCAGCGAGGAGTGGCGCTCGCGCGCCTACGCCGTGCGCTATTTCGTTGGCTTCACGGCCGCCGGCGCATCCGTTGGTCTCGTGGCGTGGCTCTATCAGCACGGAGGTTTCGTCACCATGCTGCATGCCTTTGCCGGCCTGTGCCTTTTGGTGATCGCCGCTGCACTCATCCTGCCGGCCGAGATCAAGGTCGAGGCCGCGCGCGCCGGTTGAGCGCTGTCATGGTGGAGTGGATTTGACGTTCGCTACCCATCTAACCGCAAGCAATTTAGTGGTTCCTCTGCGCTTGTTCGAGTAGAGATTTTTCGTAAGGCGCATAGTCGATACCCTTCAAGGGCGGGAGTAGTTTAATCTCGGCAGGATTAAATGGGAGTGGCTCAGTTCCTATAGGCGAATTAATGATCGCTCTCACAACACCATTTGGCGCATATACGATGCTGAAGTAAG
>Ga0307474_10002531_pt1 | contig 13134 bp, 10 predicted proteins | sample atmos_gasesECM1C_2_FD_203312 | JGI IMG/M metagenome (GOLD analysis project Ga0307474, IMG submission 203312) | Hardwood forest soil microbial communities from Morgan-Monroe State Forest, Indiana, United States - atmos_gasesECM1C_05 | ecosystem: Environmental > Terrestrial > Soil > Temperate... | reverse complement strand
CACCCTAGCAACCTGCGCGTAGCCTACAACATAACCGAATGTAGGAAAAGTTTTTACCCACTCTAAGGTAACCAAATCGGGTTACTTTTCCCCAAAGCTCCAGTCGCCGTCCGTAAGCTATTGTGTCAAAGGAAGCTATCGTCGAGCACCGAAGCTCCTACGCCGCCTGAAAACCACGCCGATCCAGCTCTAACGTGGCAAAAGTTTTTCCCACCCGTCTAGCGCTGAAAGCGGAGGATTAGTTTCGAAACCCCAATGTAACCTTGGGGATTGGGATGCCCTTAATGACTGGATCCTGCTTTGACCAGCTCTGCTTTGCGTATCTGCTCGGCGAGGCGCGAGGTAAAGATCTCGGATCCCCGGTCATTTAGATGGAAACCGTCGCGGTACAGATCCCTGGGAAACTCGCCGGGAGGAGACAATACCCAGACCGGAAGGCCAGTTTCCTCCCCCATTGCCTGGATCTCGCGCGAATGGTCTTCTCGCTGGGTCGGTGGCACCAGCAAAACAATCTTCACTCCATACGTCTGCGAGAGCTCCCGTAACTCGGGCAAGCGCTGCTGTGCCCTGCTGAGCAGTAACTGCGGATCGCTCACATGAGGACCATGATCCGCGATGCGTCCGGCCAATTGGCGAAAATTGGGCACAAGCAGAATTAATACCCGCTCTCGAATGACGGATTTGTCGGCCAGCCAATTGCTCCAATGCGCAAACAGGTAAGTGCTCGCAGTAGTCCGGTCCAGTTTGCTAGCCTGAATCGCCAAAGGAAAATCGTGGGCGCTCATCTGCCGATGCGCGAACTCTTCGCCCAACGTCAGAGTAGACGCCAGTTGATCGGTGGCGAGCGAGAGCACAATCAGATTCGGCCGCGCCCCTTCCTCCAGCAGCCGTCGCAGGCCAAAGTACCAATCCAGGTAATGCGTCTGCTCGATACCGAGACGACTCACTTCGTACTGTGAGGCGAGACTATCGTGCAGCTGGTCGAGTTGCACGCCTTCCAGTAGCAGCGAGTTGCCCGCCAGCAGCACCGTTGGCCGGCCATCCGCCGTCACCGGACGCAAACTCCTCGCCGCAAGAAGCTCAGTTTCCACTCGCCTTTCCGTGCGGCTGAGATGTTGCAAAATCAAAGGTGAGCCGACCTCAAATCCCAGCATGATCACGGCGAGTCCAACCAGCAACGCGATAACGCCGGTATGCGAACTCAGCTGACCTGGTTCGGGTCGCGAACGCTCCAGCCCGATTTCCTCAGAACTGGAAATAGATGAATGCATTTGCTTGATTTGCTCCCATCAGTGCAATGATCAGCGCGCACGCCAGTCCGAAAGCCACGCGCCAACGAACCGGCGCATACGAGAAACAATACTCGCCGCCCGTCGATTCCAGATACATATCCAGGATAAGTAGCGGGACTGAAAATACCGCTAGAAACAGGAATGCCGCCGGGAACTCCGGACGCCAACCCCATCTTCCCAGTCCCTTCAACATCTCCCAAGCCGCACGCAGCGACTGCGCCCGGAAGAATATCCAGCTCACGCACACCAGGTGGAAGATGAATATCTGTTTGAACAGTTTGCGGAGCGCTCCCGGAATCACCGGCTTCTCCCTCGTAAGCTTACGTTCCACAGCCAGGCTCGCCCCATGCTGCCCGCCCCAGATGACAAACGTCCAGTTGGCGCCGTGCCACAAGCCGCCTAGCAGCATCGTCAGCAGAAGATTCCGGTAGGTCTGCCGCTCTCCATTCCGGTTTCCGCCCAGCGGGATGTAGAGATAATCGCGCAACCACGTGCTGAGGCTCACATGCCAGCGGCGCCAGAAATCCTGAATGCTGTCCGCAAAATAGGGCTGCCGGAAATTCACCATGAAATGGAAACCGAGCAACTGCGCGCATCCCCGGGCAATGTCGCTGTAGCCGCTGAAGTCCCCGTAAATCTGCCACGCGAATGCATACATCCCCAGCAAAGTGACGGGCAAACTCGGTTTTCCGAACGCTCCGCTAAAGGCCGCATTCGCAATCAAGGCGCAGTTATCCGCGATCACGCACTTGCGAAACAATCCCTCCAGAATGAGCAGCAAGCCATCGAAAGCCTTGTCCGAATCCCAGTGCCTCGGTTTCTGAACTTGCGGAAGCAGGTGTGCCGGCCGCTGGATGGGACCCGCGATCAGGTGCGGAAATAAGCTGATGAACAACCCGTAATCCAGAAACGACCGCGACGCAGGTAGCTTCCCCGAGTAGACGTCCACGATGTACGCCACTTCCTGAAATGTGTAGAACGAGATGCCGGGCGGAAGAATGATGAGCAAAACCGGAAGCGAAGCTTTGATTCCCACTCCCGCCAGCACGTGTCCCAGCGAATCCGCAAAAAAGTTGAAGTATTTGAAGAATCCCAGTATCGAGAAATTAATCACCAGCGAGAGCGTGAGCAGAGACTTGCGAACCCGCGGATCCTTCGCTTCGGCGATCTTGATGGCAATGAAATAGTCGATGACCGTCGACCCGATCATCAGGCACAGAAACCGCCAATCCCACCAGCCGTAGAATAGGTAGCTCGCCGCCAGCAGGAATCGATTCTGATTGCGGAATCCGAGCCTCCAGTAGCACAGGGCTACCACACAGAGGAAAAGGATAAAGATCGGGGTATCAAAAAGCATCGTGAGTTATTTGCGAACGGATCGGAACGCTTGTTGGCACTGGGGCGTGCGCGATGTCCCTCAGGATAACCCACGTTGGTGCTTCGCGCATGCCGCGGTAGTTCCTTTGGTAATCGGCTCGACTCACCCGACTCTTTGGCGGTTGTCTCCTTGGTCAGTTCCAGGGCGCGTGTGAGGTCGCCGACTCCTCGCGACCATGCTATCTGAGCTCTATGGTCCTCGAACGGTTGTAACGTTTGTAGAAGGAGCCCAAATTCCGTCCAGAAGGTGATAATCATCCGATTGGACGGGCGGCCATCCCTGGTGACGAAAGTCACAGATCAGGCAATCACCGATTGCGCCAGACCCGCAGTTCTACTATCCTTGCAAATATTCCGCTTACAACTTGCGTTTTGAGCCACGCTGTCCAAACCGCGCATTTGACCGTCGAACCACCGCCAGTGTCGCAATCGCGAGTGCCCCTTTGGCAAATCGTGGTGCTGCTGGGCGTGCTGGCTTGGCTTTACGCTCCTGTCCTCAGCCGCCTGGTGGGCCAGTGGTCGCACGATCCCAATTATTCCCATGGCTTCTTCGTCCCGGCGTTTTCCTTTTTTGTGATCTGGAGCGAGCGTGATCGGCTGCGAAAATTGCCTCTCGAAGCTTCCTGGTCGGGGCTGCTGGTGCTGGCGTTTGCGCTCATCGTTTTGACGGCCGGCATTCTGGGCGCCGAACTTTTCCTGTCCCGGTTTTCCTTCTTGCTGGCCATTGCCGGCCTGGTCGTCCTGATCTACGGATGGAATCATTTCCGCGCCGTTTTCTTTCCGTGGGCGTTCCTGTTGTTCATGATTCCCATTCCCGCCATCGTTTTCAACCAGATTACGTTCCCGCTGCAGTTGCTGGCTTCGCGCGCAGCCGCGCACACTTTGCCCTGGCTTGGCGTTCCAGTGTTGCGCGAGGGAAACATTATCCAGTTGCCGGCCATGGCGCTTGAAGTGGCGGAAGCTTGCAGCGGAATTCGCTCCCTGATGTCCTTGGCCACGTTAGCCATTATTTACGGCTATCTTCTGGAGACTCGAACCTCCATTCGCGTTCTGCTGGCGCTCGCCTCGGTTCCGATCGCAGTCATTGCGAACAGCTTGCGCATCATCGGCACCGGCCTGTTGGTGCAGTATTGGGATCCTGACAAGGCGCAAGGCTTTTTTCATACCTTTTCTGGATGGCTGATTTTCGTGGTGTCCCTGGTCTTGCTCTTCCTGCTGCACCGCGCTCTTCAAGTGCTCTGGAACAAGGGAGGCGCGCGCCCATGAAAAGGCATGCAAGGTTCGCGATAGCGCTGCTGCTGCTCCTGGGCACGGCCTTATTCCTGCAAGCTCGCAACCACGGTGAAGTCTTTCCCGCCCGCAAGCCCCTCTCGGATTTTCCCGAGCAGTTTGGCAGCTGGACCGGCACAAACGTCGAGATCGGCAAAGACATCCGCGACATCCTCGGCCCCGGCGATTTCCTGCTCCGCGTCTACCGAAACCAGAGCGAGAAGCAACCGAATACCGACCTTTTCATCGCGTACTTTCCAAGCCAGCGCGCCGGCGACACCATTCACTCTCCCAAGAATTGCTTGCCGGGAGCCGGTTGGACGCCCATCGATTCTGCTCGCGTCACCGTATCTGTTCCGGGCCACGCATCTTTTCCGGCGAATCGGTACGTGATCGCGAAGGGTGGCGATCGCCTCCTGGTTCTCTATTGGTACTGGGCTCACGACCGCGCTGTCGCCAGCGAATACTGGGCCAAAATCTACCTGGTCACAGACTCGATCCGCATGAATCGCAGCGACGGTTCACTGGTGCGTCTGACCACGCAGATGACGCCCGGCGAGTCGGTGGACGCTGCCATAGCTCGCCTGCGCCCGTTTGCGGGACAGGTGGTCCCCTTGCTCAATCAGTACATTCCCCAATGAATCACTCGATCTTTGGCAAACATACTCTTGTCCCGCATCGCTCCGCGCCGCATGACGTGAGCGAAATTAGTGACGCGATGATTTTCCCTGCCCGAAGCCAGTGCTTCCCGGCGCAGGGGATGATCGGTATTCCAAACCACCTGGCGCGTTCAACGCGCTCCCATCGGGAGAATCACTCATGAGGCGTGCTCCAGCGTTCCGCCTGTTCTTCATTCTCACTCTGCTTGCCAGCCTTCTCACGGGCTGTTCGCGTGACCCCAACGTTCGCAAGCAGAAATATTTTGAGAGTGGCCAGCGCTTCTTCGAAAAGAGCAGGTTCCGTGAAGCCGCGATTCAATACAGCAACGCGATCCAGGTGGATCCGCGCTTTGCCGACGCGCACTATCGCCTCGCCCTGACCTATCTCCGTCTCGGGGAAGTCAATCGCGGCTATCAGGAACTGCAGCGCACCGTCGAACTCCAGCCCGACAATTACGCGGCTCGCGTCGACATCGCCAACATGTTGATCGCCGCCAAATTCTTCAAGGAAGCTCAGGAGCAGTTGGACATCCTCACCGCCAAGCAACCCAGCAGTCCTGATGTTCATATGGCGCTGGCGAACTTCAAGGATCGTCAGGGCGATCTCCCCGCCGCCATGCAGGAGATGCAGAAAGCGATCGCGCTCGATCCCAACCGCTCCGAGGCGTTCCTGAATTACGCCATCATGCAGATTCAGGCTCAGCAGTACGATGCCGCCGAAGCTAGCCTCAAAAAGGCCATCACGCTGGACCCCAAGGCGATGAATGCACAACTCGCGCTGGGCAGTTTCTACCAGGCTCGTGGCCGTTTGCCCGAGGCCGAAGAGCAATTCAAACACGCGGTCACCGTCGATCAGAAGAATCCCGATCCCCGATCCTCGCTAGTCCGGCTCTACATGATGGAAGGCAAGAAACCCGAAGCTGAGGCTTTCCTTCAGCAAACCAAGCGGGACCTCTCCGACAACCCGGTCGGCTATCGCATGCTGGGCGACTACTACTTCGCCAATGGCGAGCTGGACAAGGCGGTGGCTGAGTACGAGTCTCTAAACAAGGAGCATCCCAAGGAACTTCAAACCAAGAAAAACTACATCCAGCTCCTGATCCTGAAGAATCGCCTGGACGATGCCCGCAAACTGAACGATGAAATCCTGAAGGCGAGCCCGCAGGACAACGAGGCGCTGATTTTTCGCGGTCAGATCAAGATGCGCGACGGTCACTTGGACGAGGCCATCAGTGCTTTGCAAGCTGCCCTTAAGAGCGATCCCGATAACGGCGTCGGGCACTACCAGCTGGGCCTGGCTTTCGATCAGCAAGGCAATCTCTCGCGCGCGGAAACCGAGTGGCGCGACGCGGTTCGCCTGAAACCCGACCTCATGGAAGCTCAACGCGCCCTGGCTGCTGTCTCCATCCGCAAGAGTGATTGGGACAGCCTCAACCAGATCTCCTCCACCATCATTACTGCGCAGCCCACTGCCCCCGATGGCTATGCCTTGCGCTCGATTGCGGAAATCAACACCAGGCAGGTCCCCAAGGCTGAACAGGACATCAACAAAGCCATTGAGGTTGCCCCTCAGAGTCCCGTCGGCTACGTTCAACTCGGCAACCTGCGCCTGATGGAAAAACAGTTCAATGACGCTGCCAAGGCTTATCAGAAGGCTCTCGACACCGATCCCTCCAATTCCAATGCCTTGAGCGGCCTCATGAACAGCTACCTGCTCCAGAAGCAGGTCGACAAGGCCATAGAGGCCGCCAACACACAGATCGCCAAGGTTCCCAACAGCAGTGCCTTCTACGACCTGCTGGGTACGGCGCTCTTCAACAACAAGAAGGACTACAAGGCCGCAGAAGCGGCCCTGCGCAAAGCCGCCGAACTCGACAAGAAGAACTCTGACGCTCTCCTGAAACTTGGCCAGGTTCTACGCGCCCAAGGCTCCGTCGATCAGGCCATCGCAACTTTCCAGCAGTCCATCAAGGACAACCCCGGAGAAATCTCTTTCTACATCCTGCTCGGCGAACTGTATGAAGGCCAACAGAACTGGGATGGGGCCAAGGGCATGTACCAGAAAGCTCTGCAGATTCAGCCCGACAATCCCATCGCCTCCAACAATCTTGCTTACGTCATGCTGCAGACTGGCGGAAATGTCGATGTAGCCATCTCCCTCGCGCAAACCGCGCGCCGCCTGATGCCCGACAGTCCTAATGCCGCCGACACGCTTGGCTGGGCCTATTACCAGAAGGGTCTTTACCCAACCGCCATTGACCTGTTCAAGGAGGCTCTGAAGAAGGTGCCGAATGATCCCACCTTCCAGGACCATTTAAAAAAGGCGCAGCAGCAAGCCCAGCAACAGCAGCCAGGAAATTAGCTGCCGTCCTAACGGCAAATGGACAGTAAGTTCTCAGCTGTCAATATGTTATCTTATAGCTATTATATTCCAGAATGAAACAAGTTAGGGTTGCGCTCGAAAAGGATGTCAGAGTGATCTCTGAAGTACCCGTTAATTGCGTTTAGGAGCGTTCTGAGCGCACTCTGAGGGTCGGGTCATCTTTTGGGGTCGCCGCAGCCCCAACGAACCATCCTGGGGCTTCCTATCGCAAAACTAAGCTTAAAGAAAATGACATTCGATTTCAATTCGATCCTGGCTCGTGCTCGCCACTAGTCGAATTTGTAACCCATTCGGGTTGGAAGCCTGCCCCTTTCAAAATGCATTCAGCGGCAGACTCTTTTCAGTGAACGGCTGAACTCCGAAGTACCTTTAGCTGAATTCGGTGCCAACTCGGCTCGCGCACTTGCGGAGCACAAGCCTGGCAAGTCAGAGGCTGCCTGAACGAAGCCGCGCATATTTTGTAGCGCCGCCGTCCCGGCGGCTGTCTGGCGGGCGTCTCGCCCGCCTGCGAGCGCGGGACGCGCTCTCGACTGCCGGCAAGATGCCGGCGCTACTTTCGCTCGCCCAAAGATTCAGGATTCATGTAATAGAAAAAACCCGCCGCATCCCCGCGGCGGGTTTTCGTTCAGGAGTCGCTTCGCTGTGCCGATTAGGATAGGCTCAGTTTGCGCCGAATCACTCCAGCCAAACCGATCAAACCCGTACCCAGCAGGCTCAGGGTGCCCGGTTCGGGAACCGTGAGGTTGGTGTTGCCACTGGATAACTGAACACTCTCACCGAAGAAGCCTTTGCCGGTGTTGACGGTCAACTGCACTGTAGCTCCCACCGCCCCGGAACCCGCGATCGCACCACTAAGAATGTAATTGTGCGTTCCAGTCGCTGTGGTGACCAGGGTCCAGGTAACCGGACCGGTGAAGCTGCCGCTGAAGATCACGCCATTAGGAACGCCGCTGGTGCCGTTCCCCGTGATCACGAAACTTCCACCCGCGGCAAGCATGCCGCCCTGTTGAGCGTTGCCGGTTGTAAAAGCGCCAGTCGTGAAGGTCAGAGACCCCAGGTTGGAACCGACGATATCGCCCACGTTGTGCAACGTCGACCCTGTCAACGTGAAGCCGCCCGATCCTCCGGAGAGTGTTCCCCCCTTGTTTCCGATGTCGATGCTGCTGTTAGCAAAGGCTGCCATTGGCAGGGCCAGTGCCAGTACAGCCAGCAACAGAATTTTCTTAACCATGTACTTACTGCCTCCTAGGAAGGTTCCGAATCATTGGCCTCCGGGGGATGAGACCATTTTTGGGAGCACCGCATTCTCTTAGGGTAAGAGACTGCACTACACCCGCGCTCAGTAAAGCATCCAGCGTGCCAAAAGAACTGAAAAAGAAGGCACATCTTATCATGCGATTAGACGAGGTAACGTTACTCGGAAGGGCATTGCGGCTGCAAAGCCATGCGCATGAACACAACTTCTCTTCGACCCAAAACAAAATTGGCGCGCCGAAAATGTTCGGTCGCGCCAAGCACAAGCAATCTGCTTGAAACCCCCTAGTCGTGGTCAGTGCTCAGCCTTTGCTGAAGACTGACGACTGGCCCGAAAACGCCCGCCCCTGGCCTAGTCTGCGGCCACTCCGGCATTCGTGTTTTCGCGCCGCCGGATGGTGCGATTCGATGGCAAGCCCGCATCCCGGATTTTATAGAGCAGCGCGCGATAGCTGATGCTCAGCGCTCGCGCCGCCTGCTTGCGATTCCAATGATTCGCCTGGAGCACCTTCAGAATCACTTTCCGCTCCAGTTCCCGCGTCGCCTGACGCGTCAGCTTCTTCAGCGAAATCGGCCCATCCAAGTTGATTTCAGCATTGAAATAATCCGGCTGATGCGTCACCAGATCGCTCGAGATCACCTCTTCTGAACCCAGAATTACATACCGCTTGATCTGATTTTCGAGTTCGCGAATGTTGCCGGGCCAATGATATTTCTGCAACACCGTCATCAACTCCGACGAAAGCGCCTTGGCACGGCAGTTGTACTTCCGGTTGTAGTAGTCCAGGAAGTAATTGACCAGATCTTCAATGTCGCCACGACGCTCGCGTAGCGGAGGCAGGGCAAGATTCACCACGTTGATGCGGTAGAACAAGTCTTGCCGGAACGTGCCGTTCTCGATTTCGTTCTCCAGAATCCGGTTGGTCGCGCATACCACCCGCACTTCGACTTTCTTGTCTTCCTGCGCTCCAATCCGGCAAAACTGTCCGTCCTGGAGCAACTGCAGCAGCTTCGACTGAAGTGCCAGATCGAGTTCGGAAATTTCATCCAGAAACAATGTGCCCCGATGCGCCAGCTCTACCCGCCCCGGCTTCATCCCATAGGCTCCAGTAAACGCGCCTTTTTCGTACCCAAACAGTTCGCTCTCCAGCAGCGTTCCCGGAATTGCGGGGCAGTTGACCTTTACGTACGGCCCCGTCTTCCATGGAGAACGTCCATGGATCATGCGCGCGATGATGTCCTTGCCCGTTCCGCTCTCGCCCTGAATGAGAACTGGAACGTTAGCGGAGGCAACTTTGTCCATGCGCGCCCGCAGGGCCTGCATGGCATCAGAATGACCGAAAACGATGGACTCGGGAGGAATCTCGCCGATGGATTGCACTAGAGAACTGACAGAATTTGTCGTTGTCATGAGTTTACAGCGGATCCTAGCCGCAACTACCTATACCTGTGCACCCCGCCCGCCAAACTGTTAATCGCGCTCCGCCAACCTGGTAGAAGTGCCCTAAACATTTCATGTCGTTGAAGTTAGCTGAATATTGAACTGACGCGGACACTCGGAGAAGGCAGGGCGGACTCCTAGGGAATACCATCCGGCGAGTAGGAAAACATTTTCACACTGCAGAAGTGAGTTTCCCACGAAGCCGGCGCGTCTCGGAGGTGCCGTTCAACAGCGGGCGGGAGAATTTCAGGCCTAGCAGGTGATAACCCTCGGCGTGGGTGATGCGGGTAGCGCGAGCGCGCAGGGTTCGCGCCGCCCGCGGGAGACCCGCGGTCGCCGCTAATGGCGCGCTTGGGATTTCGAGCAGAACCTGTGCTGCCTTAGGCAATGAGCGGCGTACCGCGACCAACGCTCCCCCCGCACTGATGTTGAGCGCCGTCGCGAATTCCAGAAAGTCCTTCCCTTTTTCGTCGCGGCTGCGCACAAACACCGGGATTGCCAAGGGCAGGCGGATCCACTTCCGACGTTCTTTTTCAGGCCTGCGTCGAATCAAGGGTTCGTCCCTATGACCTGCAATTTACACGTTCCGGGTCGCATCTAATGGGCCAAATGCCGATAGATAGCCTCGCACTGCACTTCTCCACCCCGGATCCCTGGCAGTTCTGCCATGAAACGGGGCTTCCTGCACCGGATTGGGCGTTTTTGCCCGATATTTCGGTTCTTCTTCCCACAATTCCGGCACCAAGTTCCTAAGATGTTGAAAAGTGCAATGATTTACCCTAGTGTGGCAAATCTGGTGCATTTTCATTGACAATCCGGACCCAAACATCCTACGATTTCATACACGTCATCCCCAAACGTGTAGTCTTGAAAACTACTTTGTTCCCTCCCCGTTCGCCAAGCCCCGAGTGTCTCTGATTATGGCTGCAAACCCAGATAATGCGTGTCTCTCACGCCCGGTCCCGGCGGCGACGGAGGGCGAGCCGCAATCTATCGAGCCTACGCTCGTGGATCAGGCCTCTGCCTCCGACTATCCGCAGGACCTCCTGCAGAACTATACCCAGCTCTCGGAACGCTATCGTCGCACCACCAATGCGCTCGCATCCGCGGCTCACGATCTGAAAACCCCGCTCGCGATTCTGAACGGCTACATTGAACTCCTGCAGAGCGAAAAGCTCGGACACTTGAATGAGCGCCAGCGCGAAGTCATTCGTGACATGCAATCCAGCGGACAGAGATTACAACACTTCATCCAGGATTTCTTGTCTTACACCGTACTCGAGACCGGCGAACTGCGCATGCAGTACGAGCACGGCGACATCAATGCTTGCCTGTCGGAAGTTTGCCGCTTGTGGTCGCACCGTTTTCAGGAGAAAGGCTTGGCATTGTACTTTCTGGCCAACGATAAACTCGTCGCGTTCTCTTTCGACTCTCCCAAGATTCAGCGCGTGATTTCCAACCTCCTCGAAAACGCCTCGAAGTTTACACCCGCGGGCGGCACGGTGTGGCTACATGCTGAACCGTATATGTGGGAACGCCGTGGCGCTCCCAAAAGCAGCATAGAAAAAGAGCGCCGCCGCCAGCCTCTTTCCACTCCAAATGCTGTGAAGGTCAGCGTTGCCGATACCGGTCCCGGAATTCCGGCGGAATATCACGTGGAAGTCTTTGACGATTTTTTCCGGCTGCCCAACAGTGAAACGCAGTCCGACGGCATGGGCCTGGGCCTGGCCATCGCTCGTCGACTGGTGACCGCTATGGGTGGCAAGCTCTGGGTCGAGAGCGAACCTGGCGCTGGCAGCAAATTTTCATTTCTCGTTCCGCTGAAACCCTCCCTCAACAGCACGACTAAAGGGAAAACGAAATGAGTGAAGCGACCAACATCCTGCTGGTCGATGATGAACCGGGAATGCTCCGGTACATCCGGACCCTGCTCGAAGTCGACAATTACAAAGTCGAGACCGCCTGCACGGGTGAAGAGGCCTTGCAACGCGTCGAAAAAGGCCTCGAACCCGATATGGTTCTGCTTGACGTCCTGATGCCCGGCATCGATGGCCTGCAAACCCTCGAGCAGCTCCGCCAGATGCGTCCGGGCGTAAAAGTCGTTATGCTCTCCTGCGTAAGCGACACTCGCAAGGTCGTCCAGGCCATGCGGCTCGGCGCGCAAGATTACCTCACCAAGCCCTTTCAGAAAGCCGAGCTCGATGCGGTCATCGATCAGTGTCTCGGCAAGAATCAGCAGGCTTATGCGGGAGAAGTCGAGGAACTCTGCGACGATGTGTTCTTCGTCGCTGCCAGTCCCGCCATGCGGAAGATCCGCTCGCAGGCCGCCTTGGTCGCGAACGTCGACATTCCGGTCCTGCTGCTGGGAGAAAGCGGCACCGGCAAAGAAGTCCTTGGGCGCCTGGTTCACAAGCTTTCGCCGCGCGCACATCGCACTTTCCTCAAGGTGAACTGCGCTGCGGTCCCAGCGGACCTGCTGGAGAGCGAACTTTTTGGGTATGAAGCCGGCGCCTTCACCGGTGCGACTCATCCCAAGCCCGGCAAGTTCGAACTATGCAACAAGGGAACGATCCTGCTTGATGAGATCGGGGAAATGCCGCCCATCCTGCAGGCCAAGCTCTTGCATGTTTTGCAGGACCAGCAGTTCTCGCGCTTGGGCAGCCGCAGCGTCATTAAGGTGGACGTGCGTATCCTGGCCGCCACCAACATCAACATCCCCGAAGCGCTGGCAACGAAACGTCTGCGCGAGGATTTGTACTATCGACTGAACGCCTTCACACTCAACCTGCCACCATTGCGCGAGCGCAAAGAAGAAATTCCCATTCTGTTGAAGCATTTCATGTCGCGCATGGCGGAACAGTATGCGCGTGCGCCGCTGCCCCTCTCGCCCACCATGATGACAGCCTGCCTGGAATACTCCTGGCCCGGCAACCTGCGCGAGCTGAGCAACTTTATCAAGCGCTATTTGATTCTTGGCGATGAGAAACTCGCCATCGCCGAACTTAATCCCAAGACTGACGTCAATGGCGGACAGCGCGCCGATGGAGGGAACAAGACCGGCACGGATTCATCAAGCGGCGGACTAAAGTCCCTCTCGCGCAGCGCGAAAGATGAAGCCGAAGCTACCGCAATCACGCAGGCTCTCGAACAGACCAATTGGAACCGCAAGCAGGCGGCTGCGCTCCTGAAGATCAGCTATAAGGCCCTGCTCTACAAAATTCGGCAATATGGCATCGCCGAGGCCCGCAGCCATCACAAGCTCTCTGCCGGCGCATAGGCACATCGCTGTACTGCCGGATCTGTTCGCTCAGGCTTTACTCCCGCGTGCTTCCGATTTAAAGTGTCCAGCAGATTGGGTTCTGAGTACGCATGACCAGCAAGTCGTCGGGTCGCCCCGAATCAGCTTCTGATCCCTCCTCGCAAGCACTGGGCGATCTTCTGCTCACCAGCACCCTCCTT
>Ga0307474_10002530_pt1 | contig 13137 bp, 10 predicted proteins | sample atmos_gasesECM1C_2_FD_203312 | JGI IMG/M metagenome (GOLD analysis project Ga0307474, IMG submission 203312) | Hardwood forest soil microbial communities from Morgan-Monroe State Forest, Indiana, United States - atmos_gasesECM1C_05 | ecosystem: Environmental > Terrestrial > Soil > Temperate... | reverse complement strand
GGCGCAGAGGGGCATCCACTGGAGACCCGCACAGAAGGCTGGAAACTTTATCCCGCACTCCAGCCAGCCGATGGCGAGTGCGTCATTAGAAAGCGAGAATCGGACTCGTTCTTCGGAACCACCCTCCTATCAAATCATGCTCGGCAAAACGCTTTTCTTCTTGCCGCCGCGCAATGGAATGGTTTCGAATACTGCGCATATCCTGCTTCATTTGGCGACGGCCGGCACGTTGATCGCTCTTCTCATGAAGTGAAGACGGCAATCAGTTCACGTCCCGATTGGTCGGCCAACCGGAAGCTATCCACAAACGGGCTTGGAGGAAATCAATAGCGGTGTCCCCCAAGCCGACTTATGGCCAGAGTCATTGGGAGTTGATCCTGGACGTTCGGGATTGCCCATTATTCGTCCAGTGCTTAACGCTTTCGGTAGTTTCGAGGCGTCCATATGTCGCTTAGATACTCGTAGCTTTCAGAGATTCGTTCCAGAGGCGGGTAAACGTACTCCTCCGACATATTGAATTTCATGGGATCGCGCGCTCGGCTGTTTCTCAAGAAACCAAGGCAAGGGCCCATATTTCAGCGGTCACGAGTGCCCAATAAAAAAAGGGAGAGGCGGAAACATTATTTCCGGCTCTCCCAGCTCTGACGAGCTACGGCTTTCGACTCATTGGCCACCCAGTGAAGCGGATGAGGCAGATGCGGTAGGCGGCGATTGTGGGTGGCTCAGTTGCCATCGCTTGAGCAATTGAGCGCGATTCTGTCTCAGGTCTAGGCCGCTGCGCACGGTCGGATATGGAACATTATCGCCCATGGTGCCTTGCCAAAGAATCCGATTGAAAGCGTCGGCATCGATCTTGTCGGCATCGGAGAAATTAAAGCCCTTCGTCTTTGCCGCCCACCATGCCGCATCATGCAACTGCGGCACAACCGGTGTGATTGTTGCCGTGGAGCTCTGGCATGCCGGCACCAGGTTGGGATCGACCGGCGGTGCGCACAGATCCCCGGGAACGATAGCCGAATACGGAGTTAAGTTCGCTTGCCAGGTAAACAGATCAGCCATTGGAGCCGCGTCCGCATCCCGGAAGTTTAGGTGTTTGATGCCCAGCACATCTTCGATCGTGCGCAGCATGTTCACCGTGTTGTAGTTGGTCGAGATGGTCACGCCACGCTTGCTGTAGGGCGAGAGCACGTAGCCGAAGGAGCGATGCGAATCAACGTGGTCGGAACCATTTTGCGCGTCGTCCTCAAGGATGAAAATTGCGGTGTTCGGCCAGTACCGAGAGTGGCTGATAATATCGACCACCCGTCCGATGGCATAGTCGTTGTCCGATATCTGCAGCATCGGCGTTCCCAAACCGGCAATCGCCGTCCCGAAACTACCGTTATGGTCATGGGACAAGCGAAGCAGTGTGAGGTTCGGCAGACCGATGATCCCCATGTCTCTCTGCCACTCGTTGACGAGGTACGTGTCGGCGTTGTTCTGGTCAAATCCGCGGAAGTAAATGTCGGTCTTTCCGAGCAGCGCCGGTTGCTCTGCGACCGCCTGCGGGAGGTTCACCTCAAATGGAGTTGGTGAAATGGGGATGTAAGTCGGCACCAGAGGATCGGGTTTCGTCGGGTCGCCGCCGCTGCTGAGGTAGTAGTCCTGGTCGAGAAAGAAGCCGTAATTGCGAACGGTTTCGTTCGCGCGCAGCGCGGAATCCCATAAATAGCCGCCCACCGCGTCGGCATCCAAATCGTTGGCCCCGGCCGGGCTGTCTACGTTCTTCGGTCCAGGAAGGATATTTGAGCTGCCGGTAGGATCGAGCAGAGTCAGCAGGCGTTCGGTGAGGGGAGACGGATTCGGAGCGAACTCCGGCAGACCTACGGCGATGAACCGGTTGCCGCCCTCCGAGTCGGTAGTGACACCGCCTCCACCGTTTCCGTAATTTACGGCAACTTCTTTTTCATTGACTTCGGTGGAGTGGGCATAGGTGGACCAGTCCCATCCGGTTCCGCTCACTTCGCCGGTGGCATAGAAGTTATCCAGCAGGCCGAAGGTCAGAGCGAGGCTGTGGTGGTTTGGCGATACTGGTTGTGGCCACTGATTCAGCGAAGGGTCGCCGTTGCCTTGCGGGAGGTCGCCCAAGATTTGGTCGTAGGTCTTGTTCTCTTTGATGATGTAGATCACGTGCTGTATTTTGTTGTGCAGAAACGCCATCATCGGATCTACCCGGCGGTTGTCCAGGCCATTGTTCCGGTCCACGAGCGCTGTAAGTTCGCCGAGAGTGAAATCATTCGGAATTGGAATCGTGTTGAGCTGCGCCTTCTCGAGCGGATAGGAACGCTGGGTGAGAAAATCCGGATCCGGGCCGTCGTTTCCGGGATTCGGTCCGGAATTGCTTTTGAACGTCGAGACATAGAGTGTGGAACCGTCGGCGCTTACCGAAACGGAAGTCGGATACCAGCCGGTAGGAATTCGTCCTTTTAGCTCGCCCCTCCGCAGGTCCACCACAGCTACTGAGTTTTCAGTACCAAGCGTGACGTACAAGGTATTTCCATCGGGACTGATTGCCGCCGAATTGGCATTCAAGCCCTTGTACGGATCCCCCGAACGCGAAAGCTGGAGTGTGCCTACGACTTGCTGATGGATTGTGTCGATGACGGAAATGCTGTCGCTGTTGGCATTCACAACGTAGAGTCTGCTCTGGTCGCCGGACAGCACGAGCCGGTTGGGCTGGTCTCCGACAGCGATTACAGAAAAGTTTCCACTCTTGATATCGACCGCCATCACCTGATCGTCGCGCTGACTGGTCACATAGGCGGTCTGGGCAGCTCCATTTTTGTCGCTGAGAATTACTGCATCGTAGGGATACTCTCCCTGCGCTACAGCGCCCCCGGGTGTGAAAAAGTGGACTTCCTTCGTGACCGTCCGGGTAGCGGTGTCGACGATCGACATGGAATCGTTCTCGAAGTTGGCGGCCACCAGGGTTTGGCCGTCCCGGCTGACCGCAACTCCGGCAACCACCGCGCCTCTCACCAGAGCAGGAGCGACCTTGGCAGCCTTGGTGCCATTGAGCACGCTGCCGTCATAGTTAGGTATCGGCGCTGTTTGATTGGAATTGTGCCCCAGAAGAACAAATGGCACATCAGGCACATACTGGCTGCCGCTGAGCTTGTAGACGTAAACACGGTCATCGTCCCCGCCGGAGATATAAAACCGCGATCCGCCGGGCGCCCAGGTCAGGCCACTATATGTGTCCGGAATGGTGATCTGCTGCACCTTGGTCGCAGTGCCGTTTCGCGCAATGCGATAGACAAAAACCCATTCGTCATTGGTGGTGGTGCCGACGGCTGAGCCGGTCGTTGGATCGATCGTAGGGAAGGTGATCGGCGTGCCGTTCGGTTCGTCGTTGTTTCTGTTCCATCCGCTGGTCATTATGAGTAAGGTTTTGCCATCCGGGCTCAGCGCGGTGTTGACCGCCTCCGATGCATCGGCGTTGCCATCTGCGCGCAATCCCGTAGCAAGTACTGCAATGGTCGAGCCGGGGGCTGCGGTCGGAGTAATAAACTGGCCTGTAGGCAGAAGAGAACCTTCAGGATAGTTGCCGACAGGAAGTGTTGTGGTGTGTCCCTGCCGGCGATGTTCGCCTTGGGCTTGTCCTGAGATGGCTGCAAGCGGCACCCAAAAAAGTGCCGCCAAAGAAGCGATGGATCTCAATGAATACCTCATAACAGATTTTGCGCTCCTGGAGCAGAATGGAAATCGTTCCTCCTTATATAGCCCGTGGTCCGGGTCCTGAAGGTCAATGGCCCGTGAACAAGATGTAAAAGATGTAAAAAACGCGGCCGGAAACAACAGGAGATTCCCTCGATCCGTTGTGTACTGAAGTGCGAGAGCGCGGATGCGCATTACACTCGCCGATTAGTCGATGATTACACCTCGCCGCCCATCAATGCTTTTGACGCTTCCAGAAACGGGCATCTGGGAAGTAGCGACTCGCATGCGCTCTAAGACGCGGAGAGAGGCGGTTTCCGTGCTTGTGAGTGTTCGCTCCCCGGCTCGACTTTGTAACCCGATAAAAATACATTATCGCGTTTAAACCGTCCGGGCAGGGTGGTGTCAGATCTCTTCCCTATTGGTAAAGAGGCGTTAACTCTCGCCGAGTATCAGAAACTCGCCGATGTTCCCCTGAGCTGGAATGGCTCGCCAACATTGGGAATCCCAAAACGCGCTGCGCGTACAAGAATGATGTCGAGGAATTTTCCGCTTTGACCGGAGTGACGCTGCCGCTTGAGCTGCGCAACGTCACGCGCGCACACACAATGGCGTGGCGCAAGCACCTGGAGTCTCCCGACCTGGAGCCGTCCAGCATCCACCGGAAGCTTTCCGCCCTCTCTTTATATGACTGCCTGTCGCCGGCAATCCCGTTGATGGACTGAATCGTCCCGCATCGACTAATAATCGGGGAATTACGCCTGCGCTGGGTGACACCCAGGCGCGTAGGCTCCTGGAGGCCCCTGCCCCAGACACGCTGAAGGGTGTAAGGGACCGGGCAATACTGACCACCCTGCTCTATCACGGCATCCGACGAGAGGAGCTGTGCCTGTTGCGGCTGCGCGACTTGCAGAGCAGGCAGGGCGTGATGCATTTCCGCATCAAAGGCAAGCGGGACAAGGTCCGGTTTATTCCCGTTCACCCGAGGGCGCTGCGACTCATCGGGGAATATCTTGAAGCTTTCGCGACTTCCCCGGAGCCGACTTCTGGTCCGCGCACGTCTTTCCGCCGCGGTTGCGGCTATGATGTCTTGCTATGTCCAAAGTCCGCTGGGGAATTCTGAGCACGGCGAAAATCGCTGTAACGAAAGTCATACCGGGCATGCAGAAGGGCGTGTGGAGCGAGGTAACTGCAATCGCCTCACGCGACCGTGGCAAGGCCGAAAACGCGGCCGGCACACTTGGCATTCCCAAATCCTATGGATCCTACGAAGAGCTTCTGGCCGATCCGGAGATTGAAGCGATTTACAACCCCCTGCCGAACCAGCTTCACGTCCCATGGTCAATCAAAGCTGCGGAAGCCGGCAAGCACGTGTTATGCGAGAAGCCGCTGAGTCTGGCGGTTGCCGAAGCGAGAAAGCTTCTGGCAGTGCGGGACCGCATAGGGGTGAAGATCGGAGAAGCCTTCATGGTGCGCACCCACCCGCAGTGGCTGCGCGCACGCCAGTTGGTCGCCTCAGGACGGATTGGCCAACTGCGTTCTGCCCTGGGTTTCTTCAGCTATTTCAACAACGACCCCTCGAACATCCGCAACATACCCGAATACGGTGGGGGCGCGCTGATGGACATCGGATGCTACCCCATCACCACGTCGCGGTTCATGTTCGGCGAAGAGCCTTCACGGGTGTTGGGCTTGGTGGAGAGAGACCCGCAGATGAAGGTTGACCGGTTGACCTCAGCTATCCTGGATTTTCCTTCGGGTCAATCGACTTTCACTTGCAGCACGCAACTCGTGCCCTACCAGCGGAGTCACTTCCTGGGAACGCGGGGCCGTATCGAAATCGAAATCCCGTTTAACGCTCCCAATGACCGGTTGTGCCGTATCCTCATCGACGACGGGCGAGACGTGTTCGGTAGCGGCATTGCTACCCAAGACTTCCCCATCTGCGACCAGTACACGATTCAAGGCGACGTCTTCTCTAGAGCAGTTCGCGGAGACGCTGACGTGCCGGTTTCGCTTGAGGATGCACTCAAGAACATGGCGGTGATCGACGCCATTTTACGTTCTGGGGATTCGGGCAAGTGGGAGACGCCCAAAAGCGGAGTAGTCTGATCAAGGTTCCAGGAGAGCTGATCGGGCACTGCGGGCTGGACCTCATACTTCCTTGAAGCCGACTTATGGCCCGGAACAGTTTTCGGATTGCTCGTTAAACGCAAGTGCACTGCTCGGCGCGCTTCGCCCAGAACTGCTAACACGTTGACTAGCCTCGACCCCGTCCTTAAGATGAATGCTCCGGCGACAAGCGTCTCCCATGATCGGCCAAACCATCTTGCACTATCGCATCATCGAGAAGCTGGGCGCCGGCGGGATGGGCGTAGTATTCAAAGCCGAGGACACCAAACTCGATCGCTTTGTTGCGCTGAAGTTTTTGCCCGACGAAGTGGCCAAAGATGCTCAAGTCTTGAGCCGCTTTCGCCGTGAAGCAAAGGCCGCTTCTGCCCTGAACCATCCCAACATTTGCACAATTCATGAAATCAACGAGCAGGATGGGCAGACGTTTATCGTGATGGAGTTTCTGGATGGCGTCACACTCAGGCACCGTATCGCGGGACGACCATTAGAGACTGAGACGCTGCTGGAGGTAGCCATCGAGGTGGCGGATGCGCTGGACGCCGCGCACACCGGAGGTATTGTTCATCGCGATATTAAGCCCGCTAATGTCTTTATCACCAAACGGGGGCACGCCAAGGTCCTGGACTTTGGGCTGGCTAAAGTTGCCCTCCTGCCGAAAGCGCAGTCGGTGGGGCCCACAGCGGCCACCATCGCCGACAGCCATGAGCTTCTGACAAGCCCCGGCGCGGCGGTTGGCACCGTCGCTTACATGTCCCCGGAGCAGGCCAAAGGCAAGGATCTCGATGCCCGCACCGATTTATTTTCCTTCGGGACAGTGCTGTATGAGATGGCCACAGGAGCCTTGCCTTTCCCGGGAGAAACTTCAGCAACCATCTTCGACGGTATCCTCAATCGAACTCCGCTGCCGCCGATACGGTTGAATCCGACAGTACCACCCAAGCTGGAAGACATCATCAGCAAGCTACTGGAGAAGGATCGCGAACTGCGCTACCAAGCCGCGGCCGAACTTAGAAGCGATCTCAAGCGGCTCAAGCGCGACACCGAGTCGGGAAGGCTCCAGGTTCAGGATTCTGCGGCCGCTCGCGTTTCGAGTGCAACCGTGCCCGGCGCAGGAGCCGAGCGCGGCTCCAGTGGTTCGGCCCTGGTCGCGGCCGCGCGCCAGCATAAAGCCGGCGTTGGAGTCATGGTCGCCGTCGTACTGCTACTGATTGCCGCGGCTGCATTCGGCATATACAGCTTGTTTTTCTTCGCCCGTAGCCAGCCTTTCCAGAGCATCAAGACCACCAAGATCAGCGGCACTCACAATGCGCGGATCGGAGCCATGTCTCCCGACGGAAACTACCTGGCCTACGTGTTGAATAGCGAGGGTAATGAATCATTGTGGCTGCGCCATCTGGCCAGCGAAAGCAACGTGCAGATCATTCCGCCAGAGCATGTGCAATACTCCGCCCTGCGCTTCTCTCCCGATGGCAGCCACATTTACTTTTCGCATACCCTATTGGTCAGCGGTCCTGCGTCTCAGGAGTACGATCTATACCGCATCCCCGTACTGGGTGGAACTCCACAACTTCTGGTCAAGGATATAGACACGAATCCAAGTTTTTCTTCCGACGGGCGGCGCTTCGCTTTCATACGCGCCAACGATCCCGACCCTGGCAAGTACCACCTCCTCATCGCAAATGCCGACGGCAGCAACGAAAAGAGCATTTTCGCCGGTCCAATGGCCAATGTGGTGTCGGATTCAGCCTGGTCGCCGGATGGAAAGGCGATCGTCGGTACCATCTTCAATCAGGCGGAAGACAGCTTAAGCGCAGTGATTTCGATTGACCCGGACACCGGTGCCCAGAGGACGATATCCAGGCCGCCATACACAGCACTAACCAACGTGTCCTGGCTGCCCGATGGAAGAGCCTTGGCAGTAATTTTCTCAAGCATGGAAACCAACTTCAGCCGGCGGCAGGTTGGGCTGATCAGTTATCCGGATGGCAAGTTTCGTCCAATTACCGCCGACACGAATGACTATGCCAACTTGAGTGTCTCCGCCGACGGCGCGACCATTGCCACTGTCATGCGCCAGTCGGTGCGCGACGTCTATGTGAGTTCAGGCCTAAAGGCCGATTACTCCGACGCTAGGCAGGTTAGTTCGGGAGACGCCGTGCCGGTGGTCGCGTGGGCGAGAGACAACAATCTGCTGACAGAGCAGGGGTCATCCATTCGGGAGATCAGCCCGAACGGCGAACTCAAGGCGGAGATCGCTTCCGAAAAGGAGTCTGCGGCGATGCAGCCTAACGGCTGCAGCGACGGCCACCTTGTTTTCGCGCGCCGGATGTTGAAAACCCTCTCGGTGAACATCTGGCGCAGCGAAGCGGATGGCACCGGATTGCACCGTCTCACCGAGGGCAAGACAGATATGTTTCCGATGTGCTCCCCAGATGGCAAAACCGTCTTTTATATAGATATGACCGTTCCTGCCTATATGAAAGTGTCCATCGACGGAGGTCAGCCGGAACGAGTTACAAAGGATTTTGCGGAATTCAACGCCGGTTTTGACGTGGCCCGCGACGGAAAGACGGCTGTGCTGGGCACCTACGATTTCAAAGCCCAGAGGCCAACGATCTCCCTGGTTTCTCTTGATTCCGGCCAGGTCCTGCGAATGTTCGAGTACGACCCCCGGCATCAGGGGCAACCCCGCTTCAGCCCCGACGGCAAAGGTATCGTCTACCCTGTCCGTGAAAAGGGAGTAGACAATCTGTGGCTGCAACCGCTGGACGGTGGCCCCGGCCGACAGTTGACGAACTTCGGTTCCCTCAAAATCTACTCTTATCAATGGTCGCCCGATGGCAAGAGCCTGGCCCTCGTGCGCGGAGATTCTCCTTCTGATCTGGTATTGATTCAGAATTCTCAAGGGAAGTAGTCAGAACCCGCTTTGGCCGACTCCGGACGAGTTGTCGGCCGTACGGAAACTATCCCTAAACGGGCATCTGGGGAGTAACGATCCGCATGCGCTCGAAGCCTTGGAGAAAGGGAGAAAGGCTCTTATCGGTGCCTGCGAACGTTGCCGCCCCTGCTTGACTTTCTAACCCGATAAAATACATTATCGCGTTTAAATTCAATTACTTCTTAGAAATCATGCCGTTCGCAACTAAAGCCGAGGTTCGCGATCTGCGAGCGAAGACGTTCGTGTTTACGTCGCAGAAGACGATGTATGGCGGCAAGCATATCGCCAAAGGCGACACGGTGTTCATCTTCGCAAGCGAGAACGATGGCGCAAGAGGCCTCATCGCGCGTGGCGCGGTCACTTCCTCCCAGGCAATCCCAAAGAAAGGCGGCGTCGCCCGTCAAACTCCCCGCGTTAGTATCGCCGTCAAACGCACCGCTCTTGCGAAGAGGCCACTGGGGCGGAGCGAACTCAAGCAATTTACCCATTGGAATGACGGCCAGGCGGAAACCGAGCTCAATTTCAAATTCTATCGCCAGGCAACGAACAAAATCGTCGGCATCTCGGATGAAGTGGTGGCGTTTCTCGATGGATTCTTCTAGCATGACCACCTTGTCGTGAGCCCCGCTCTTTCGGACTGATGTATCTGATAAATTCTGCTATAGGCCAGACGACGGCACAATCGGGCGAGATCAATCCCCCTGCGGTGACAAGGAAATAGCCCGCGCGTTTAAGGAACGAAAGAAACGACCACAAGTGCGCGGTCACGTTTGGTTGGTTTGTGCGCAACCGGTTTTTGCCCCTGAAAGAGGCGAACTGGAAACCGGAAACCGTCAAGGTGAAAAGGTTGCTCCTTCAGAAGGATCTGATCGACAGCTTCGATCACATGCCGATGGAGAGCTCCGACCGATTCACCTTGCAGGTCCATCTGAACAAACTGGCCAAGACCCGGTCAAAAGACAGGGTTCTACAAATGAGAGCTTACGTGCGAGATATTTTTGCCGAGGCAGTCGAGCAAGACTTCCTCGTGAAAGATCCTGCGCGCAAGGTCACGGTTGCCTCGCAGTTACGCGACACGGACAAAAGTTGGAACAGCGGAACAGCGACGGACGCGCTTTCGCGTCTGTCGTTGCGGGATCGTATTCTGCTGGAGCTCGACATGACGAATGTCCTGCGTCCCAGCGAGCTGTTCGCTCTTCGCTGGAAGTGCTTCAACCAAGCGAAATCGAAAGTGTACGTATTCGAGACTGCCTACAAAGGCGCTATTCGGCCTAGGGGCAAACCAAGAAGAGTTTGGGACGCGTGCACCTGCCGAAGGACCTGGCGGACGATCTGTGGCTCTGGGAGCAGGAGTGTCCAGACTCGTGGCCTGAAGCCTTCATTTTTCAGGATGCCAAGACGGATTCATGGACACCGGCAACTACCGCCGGCGGGTGCTGCACAAATTGGCGAAGGACCTCGAACTGCCGAAGCTGACCTTCCAAGTGATCCGGCGCACATAGCGACGCTGGCGCAGAAGAAGGGAGCGGTGAAGGACGTTCAGGGACCTCTCCGGCATTCCCCTGCGACCACAACCACCAACGTGTATATGCAGGAGATCCCGGAGAGCGTGCGAGGAACCGTCAACGCGATAATGCTGAACTCAGTGAAGCCGGAAGAAACTCACGCTGGCTGAAAATGTTTCTGCAATTTGCTACCAAATGCTATCAACCGATCGGTCGGGAAGTTTCGTAAGTGATGAAAATATGGTGGACCTGGTCGGGATCGAACCGACGACCTCTTCCATGCCATGGAGGTTAAGAACCTGCCGGCCATTGATTCTAAAGGGACTTATGACCGGCGGAATGGGTTAAAACCGGGTTAAACGGCGCAATTTGCTACCAAATTGCTACCAAAAAACTGACAAGTGGGTTTGGGGCCGAACCGTGGGGGATCGGCCCCTTCACGAATACGTTAAGGCGTTAAAGTACAGATCGCTTTCATGCATGCTAGGTCTTCGGCAGCAGCAACCCGCAGGTTTCTTGCCGGCATTTGGGGCGAAGTCCTTTTCCGCTTCACAGCGAGTATTTTGCTAGCACCTCCTAGAAAGGTGCTTAATAGGAGAAGGCCCTTCACCGTAAGCACCACGGGGCGCTGACGCTTCTTGAGCTGTTTCATGAACTCGCCGGAACGTCGGCGGAAGGTTGTCAAAGATTGGATGTCCTTGGTGATGTCCAGCACGGAAGCACTCGCCCCGCCAAAGAAGTATTCGACGACATCCGCCGAAAACATGACATACCTCGTTGAGCCGTTGAGTTTGCCACTCGCGCGTCCCGCGACCTTGAATTTTTTATAAGGAAAAGAACGCTGCGGAGTCACAGGCTGCCGGTCGCTGGTATAACCGGCTGGAGGTGGATTTTCGACGGGGCTTTGGTGCGCGGTGATTTTCCCTAGCCGACAAAAACACATGTGCGGTGGAGCTTTCCACGCTGCGGCAGGAGGAACCCCTTTTCGACGTTTGGGTTGATTTCTTAGACTGGTGTAGAAACAACCCAACATGCGCGCTCCCGTATTCCGGTTTGGCTCTGTGGCAGCTTGATAGCCAGGAAAGCTGCTATGATTTCGTCGGTACCAGGAGTGTTCGCGCATGAATATCAATCTGACTCCCGAGCAGGAACAGATCGTCAACGACGAGCTGAAGTCAGGTCACTTTCGATCTGCAGAGGAAGTGATTGCTAAGGCCCTGGTTGCTCTTCGGGAAAAGGAACGTGCTGACGACAACGGCCATCACGATGACGCCGTGCGCGAAATGCTCAACTTTATCGAGAAAAACCGGGCTCCTTTGCAGGATATCTCTGTTAAGCAACTGATTCACGAGGGTCGCCGTCTGTGAGTGATCTAGTGCTGGACGCGTCGTTGGCGCTCCAGTGGTTTTTGGAAGACGAGTCCGGCCGGCAGTATGGCCTCAGCGTCCTCACAAGCCTTTCCAGCAAACGTGCAGTGGTTCCGATCCTGTGGTTCTATGAAGTGGGCAACGGCCTTCTCATGGCCTATCGGCGGAAGCGGATTACTTTTGATCAAATCGACGGTTTTCTGACACGATTAAAGGCCCTCCCTATTGATGCTGCCCAGCAAGTTCCAACGGAAATTCTCGAATTGCCAGCCATCGCACAAAAACACAGTCTGACGAACTACGACGCGGCGTACCTCGCGTTGGCGATGCGATTCCGTTTGCCTTTGGCAACAACCGATGCCGAACTCCGGCGGGCGGCTGCTGCAGCCGGCGTCGCGATCATGTCTGGATAGACAGATCGGCAGCATCCAAAGAGGAACTGGCGCCTCTGGTGGGGGAAATATTTCAGGGTCATGCTCGAACGCGAGATGGAGGATGCGGTATCAATATGTCCGGACCTATTCATCGAGCCGGGGCTCACGCTCGTGCGTCGACAGGCTGTCATTAATGGCCGTCGCCCTGATCTACTATTTTCCGACAGCCTATCGCGCCATCTGCTGGTCGAACTCCAATGTGGCAGGCTCGACGAGGAACACCTACAGCGGCATTTCTACTACTACTTTGACTATCGGGCGAAGTACCCTTCAACGCATCTGCGCTTGATGTTCATTGCGAACCGCCTCGTACCGCAACACAAAGAATTCTTAGACGAACACGGCTACGAGTTTCGAGAAGTTCCTGAACAGGATTTTGAGCGGCGGGTTGCGGCTTGCTCCGCCAGGACCCACCCCGCCGCTGAGCGACTCAGTCTCGTGGTCACACCGGGAGTGCTTCCACAGAATGTACATGAGCTCCTGTTCGAGATTGAGAAGCAGCCGATGACGATGTGCTACAAGATGCTCCTGTTGATGAACATGGCGGAACTGTCCGATTCCACAGGGTCTGTTCCTCTCAGAGCGCTGGCTGAACGATTTCAAGAGTTCTTTGTCACCCGTTCGGTCAAGAACAAGGTTGAGGAGAATCCGAAGAGGGTTGAGCCTGGCACCCTCTCGAAGAGGAATATTTCGGCTTGGGAGCGCGTGATCCGAATGCAACCGGTGCACTATCTGACAGAGAGCTTTGTCTGTGAAGAAGGCACGATCATACGCTGGGCTCCCCGAATCAGGTCTCAGTGGAACGCGGATCTACAGCGTGAGATTATGCACGCATGTTTCGATCGTCTCGTTCGCTATTTCGGTAAACATGTGCCCGGCGGATACTGATTGTGCTCCGTGAGGTTGGGCGTTTAAGCTTGTGGTTCATGAGCTTGGGCGCATTAGTTGGCATCATTCACAATCCTCCTGCGGAATGGACCGAAGTAAACAAATCGGCCTTTGACACCCTTTTTGGTGCGCCGAGCGGGCGGTATCCAAAAGCTGCTGAGAAAACGATGACGGTT
>Ga0307474_10002529_pt1 | contig 13145 bp, 12 predicted proteins | sample atmos_gasesECM1C_2_FD_203312 | JGI IMG/M metagenome (GOLD analysis project Ga0307474, IMG submission 203312) | Hardwood forest soil microbial communities from Morgan-Monroe State Forest, Indiana, United States - atmos_gasesECM1C_05 | ecosystem: Environmental > Terrestrial > Soil > Temperate... | reverse complement strand
ATTGGACCGTGGGCAGATTACGATAAATCACGTATCGACCTGCATCTCAGATGATGAATCCGCGCGAGACTAAAAGGAACCGCTGATTGTGTTCCCGCACAATAAGCTAACGGCCGAAAGCTAATAGCTAAAAGCTGTCTTTCTCAATCCATCGCCATGCTCAGTTGGTGGCGCACATCGGCGCCGCGAATCCAGAAGATCACGTCGGTGGCGATGTTCGAGGAGTGGTCCGCGATCCGCTCCAGATTCTTGGCTACCAGGATGCCGTTCATGGCCTGTTGCGTGAACTGCGGCTTCTCTTCAATCAGCTTGAGCAAGTCGCTGTGCGCGCGGCGATTCATGCGGTCAATCTCGTCGTCCATCTCGCGAACAGAATCGGCAAGGCGTGCGTCGCCGTCGAGCAGCGCTTGCAGCGCGTTGCGAATCATCTGCGCGGCAAACTCGCCCATCGCCGAAAAATCCACCGGCAACTCCACATCTTCCGCTTCCAGAATTTCCTTCGTCCGGCGTGAAATGCTCATTGACTGGTCGCCAATCCGCTCCAGGTCGCCGTTGATCTTGATCACCGCCAGGATGAATCGCAGGTCGATTGCCATGGGCTGCTGCTTGGCCAAAAGCTCATAGGCCATTTCGTCCAGCTCCCGTTGCGCGGTGTCGATGGCCCGCTCATTCTGCTTGACGAACTTGCACAGGCCCTTGTCGCGCCGCAGGTACGCTTCCACAGCCGATTCAACCGCCAACTGGGCAAGCGCAGCCATAGCCAGAAGCTTGTCCTTGAGCTCGGCGAGTTGCTGATGAAAGTGGATACGCGGCACTAGGTTCGATCTCCCATCCGACTATTCTGCACCAAGCGAGGTTACAGGAAAACAAATTTCCGCGCCTGCACCAAAACAATTACACACATTGGTAATGCTTCCAAAACGGGTGTACAGGTTAGACTCCGCAAATCCGGGAAGGCAACAAGGCCTTTCACCCCGTGCAGGGTCCAACCCAGACTCAGGCGCAGACCAAGGCCAGATCAGGCCGCGGCGCCCCGATCACCCTGCTCGGGGCGCGAGCCGCGGCTGCTCAATCCGCCCCAGCAGGAAGAGATAGCCCGCGATGCCGACAGCCAGATAGGCTGCGGCCACGGCAAACGCCGACGCGTAGGAGTGGTGCGCCGAAACCAGGTAACCAGTCAGGATGGACGCCACAATTCCCGAGACCTGGCCCGAGAAATTGATGATTCCGCCCACTTTGCCAACATCAGGCCGGCGGGCGATGAACGAGGGCAGCGACCAGGCCACAGGCGCCGCCGCAGCAAGTCCGCTGAGCGAGACCGTTATCCAGGTGAGGGCCTGAGCAGGACTGTGGGCGTGAGCCGCGCCCAGAATCCCCAGCCCAAACGCCGTGCCTCCGATCAGCACGGTCCGGCGGACGGCACTCTGGCTGAAGCCGCGCTGGACGAGGAAGTCGACGAGAAATCCGCCGATGGCAAGGTCGGTCGCGGTGGCTACGAACCACGGCACGCTGGTGCAAAGGAACGAATGCAACAGATCGACATGCAGCGCCGAAGACAGATAGGCCGGCAGCCAATAGAGCAGCAGGAAAAAGACGTAGTTATACGCGCCGAAACCGAGCGCCAGCCCAAGGACTTTACGCTGGGCGAGAAGCTGGACAAGCGGCGATGATACTTCTTCGCCTGGATGAGGCGCTGCTCGCGAAGCGCCCCGATCTTCGATGTAAAGCCGCTCCCTTTCGGTCAGCTTGGGATCTTCGCCTGGATCGCGATAGACGCGCCAGAACAGCAGAAAGTAGGCCAAGCTGATGGCCCCTGTGAAGGCGAAGCTCCAGCGCCACCCGGAATGAATAAGAACGATGCCGATAACGGGCACTCCGATGGCGGAAGCGAATTTGGCCGCGGAATCGTTGAGTGAGGTGGCGAAGCTGCGCTCGCGTTCCGGGAACCAGAGGCCGATGGCTTTCGAATTCGCCGGAAAAGTTGGCGACTCGCCGATGCCAAGCAAGAGGCGCGCGCCAAAGAATGCATTCAGATTGGGCGCAGCTGCTGCGGCAAATGAGGCGGCGCTCCAGATGAAGGTGCCGATGCGCCCCACGCGGCGGACGCCGAGCTTGTCGAGGAAAACGCCGATGGGCAACTGGCAAAGCGCGTAGGTCCAGTTGTAGGAGCTGGATAGATACCCGAAGACCACATCGGAGATTCCAAAGGCGGCGATCAGGGAATCATGGGAAACAGACAGATTCACGCGGTCAAAAAAATTGACCAGGACGCCAACTCCGAGCAGCCATGCGATGCGCCAGCGGCGGCGCGGCAGGCGGTCAGGGTACGCCGGGTTTCGCGCCGAAGAGGAATCCTGCTCGTTCAATCGTCTCCCTTGCTGTGAAATGTTCGCGTTCAGACAGCCGGGATGAGGCTTCCCTGCACCACGTCATTTTCCAGCGTGCCGATGGGGTCAATAGTGATGCGAACCTTGTCGCCCGGCGCGAGGGTAAAGTCGTCAGGCGGAACGATTCCGGTGCCCGTCATGAGAAAAGCGCCGAAGGGAAAAGTATTCTCGCGGAAAAGGTATGCGGCCAGGTCCGCGGGCTTGCGCTTCAGCTCCGCAAGCGTGGTAGCGCCGGAAAATGCCGCGCTGGCGCCGCGCAAGATTTCGATGCGAATGGGCGTCGTTGCCGGAAGCGGATCGCTGCTGACGAGAATGCACGGGCCTAATGCGCAACTGCGGTCATAGACCTTGGCCTGGGGCAGATAGAGCGGATTTTCGCCCTCGATGTCGCGCGAGCTCATATCGTTGCCGGCGGTATAGCCGATGATCTGGCCACGTGGGTTGATGAGCAGCGTTAATTCTGGCTCCGGAACTGACCACTTGGCGTCGCTGCGAATGCGGACGTTCGAGCCTGGGCCGGCGACGCGGCTGGCGGTCGCTTTGAAAAACAGTTCAGGACGCTCAGCAGTGTAAACGCGATCATAAAAATCGCCGCCTCCAGCGTCTTTCGATTCGGCCATGCGAGCGCTGCGGCTGCGAAAGTACGTGACGCCCGCAGCCCACACTTCCTGGTTGCCGATGGGCGCTAGAATCTGCGCCGACGAAAAATCAGCGGAAGGTTCTCCGGCCTCGACGACGGAGCGCAAATAACTGCCGAGATCTTCATGCGCGACAAGCGCGTCGAAATTCGACTCAGGAATGTGAAAATACTTTCCGCCGTCTTCTACATAATTTCCGTTGCTGGTCTTGTACAGCTTCACGCTTTTTTCTCCAATTTTTCGATAATCTGATCGACATCGTAGACGCAACCACCCCAAACGCCGCCGCTCGCCGTGACAAGCGCGGCCCACAGGCGTGTGTCGGCAGGCATTTCAGGATGCGGAGCGAGATCTGTGCGTGGGCCGCGAGAGCTTAGCCGCCGCGCGCCCTCTTCACCTGAAAATATTTCTCCAATTTCGCCGACAAAATGCACAGTGCCTTCCAGTCGCGAGCGATCAACAACAATTTCGATCTGGTCGCCGTCGCGCACCTTGCCGATGGGGCCGCCGGCAAGCCCCTCAGGAGACACGTGGCCGATACAGGCGCCGGTCGAAACGCCGCTGAATCGCGCATCGGTCAATACAGCCACGTGCTTGCAATGCGGCAATTGCTTCAGCGCTGAGGTGATCTGGTAAATCTCCTGCATGCCTGCGCCCGCTGGACCGCTGCAAATAAGCACCATGACGTCGCCCTGCGAAATTTGGCCGGACTTGATGGCCTGAATCGCCGCAGCTTCGGTGACGAAGACGCGCGCCGGGCCGACGTGGCGATATACATTGTCGTCGCCGACAAGAGAGGAGTCGATGGCGGTGCATTTAATCACCGATCCCTCGGGCGCGAGATTGCCGAGCGGGAAACATACGGTCGAAGTAAGTCCATTCGAGCGCGCGCGATCCCGCGACATAATGACGTCGTCCGGATCAATGCCGTCGATTTCCTGAAGGCGCTGGCGCAGCGCGGCGCGGCGCGGGCTTTCCCGCCACCAATCAAGGCTCGCGTCCAGGGAGTCGCCGGAGACAGTCTTAACGCTGGTGTCAAGCAACCCGGCAGCGCGCAGCTCCAGCATGACCTCGGGTACGCCGCCGGCGAGAAACACCTGTACTGTTGCGAATCCTCGCGGGCCGTTGGGCAGTGCGTCTACAAGGCGCGGAACCTGGCGATTGATTTCAACCCAATCGGCCACCGTCGGTCGCGGCAAACCCGCGGCGTGAGCAATGGCGGGAACATGGATGAGCAGATTCGTCGAGCCGCCAAACGCTGCGTGCAGCACCATTGCGTTGCGGATCGCCGCGGGAGTGAGAATGTCGCGCGCGCCCAGGCCGAGCTGATGCATGCGCAGGATTGCGCGGGCCGAGCGGCGAGCTGCATCCAGCCACACCGGCTGGCCTGAAGGCGCGAGCGCAGTGTGCGGCAGCGAGAGGCCGAGAGCTTCGCCGACCACCTGCGAAGTGGCAGCGGTGCCGAGAAACTGGCAGCCTCCGCCGGGCGACGCGCATGCGCGGCAACCCACGTCGGCAGCGTACTCCAGCGTGATCTGGTTCTGGGCGAATCGCGCTCCGATGCTCTGCACCTTGCCCGCATCCTCGCCAGACTCCGGCAGCAGCGTGACGCCGCCGGGAACCAGCACGGCAGGCTTTTTCCCCGACGACGCGAGCGCCATCATCATCGCTGGCAGGCCCTTGTCGCAAGTGGCAATGCCCATCACGCCTTTTCCCGTCGGCAATGACCGCATCAGCCGGCGCAGCACGATAGCCGCGTCGTTGCGATAAGGCAATGAATCCATCATGCCGGTGGTGCCTTGCGTTCGGCCATCGCAGGGATCAGTGACCGCTCCCGCAAATGGTGTGGCGCGCAGAGATTTCAATTCGCGGGCAGCCTCAGCCACAAGCAGTCCGACCTCCCAGTGCCCCGTGTGAAAGCCGAGCGCGATGGCCTCGCCATTTTCGGCGCGCAAACCGCCGTGTGTGCTCAGAATTAGAAACTCAGGATCGAGAAGGCGATTAGGCTCCCAACCCATTCCGGCATTTTGCGTGAGGCCGAATAAATTGCCGGAGGGCTCAGTGAGAAGCATTTCAGGCGACAGCGGCAGCGCTCCCGATGGTCCGGGCGCGCGTGTATTCACGCGAAGTAGGCTGCTGTCGTCTGTCTCAAGAACGGAGCTAAGTGAAATGGCTGCGATGGGAACTCTCTTTCCGCAGATCAGTATAGTTTGCTCGGGCCTGCTTCTGAATGGAGCGCGTGAAGAGCTGGGTGCTATAAATTGATGTGCCCGAAGACGCTTCACACAAAACCGCGCAAATTCAGGCAGGCCTGCGCCGCCGCTGGCTCTACTTGATGCCGGTGGTCTTCGTTACCTACAGCCTCGCCTACCTGGGGCGATCGAACTTTGGATTCGGCGCGGCGGCCGGCCTCGCAAAATCGCTCGACATCACCGAATCCCGCGCAGCTTTTCTCGGCTCGGTTTTCTTTCTCGGCTATTTCCTCTTTCAAATTCCCGCGGCAGCGTACGCCATTCGCAAAAGCGCGACGCGATTAGTTTTCTTCGCGCTCATCAGCTGGGGAATCTTTTCCGGGCTGACCGGGATCATCCACAACTACTGGCTGCTGGTCGTTGATCGGCTTCTGCTCGGCGTCGCAGAGAGCCTAATCTTTCCCTCGATGCTGATTCTGCTGACCAACTGGTTCACTCGCGCTGAGCGCTCACGCGCCAATGCAATTCTCATTTTGGGCAATCCGGTCACGGTGACGTGGATGGCCGCCGCAACCGGGTACCTGATCCACGCAGTCGGCTGGCAGATGACTTTTATCCTTGAAGGCATACCGTCCGTGCTGTGGGCTTTTGTCTGGATTGTTGTAGCGCGCGACCGGCCACTCGAAGTTCCATGGCTTCCCGAAGTGAGCAGCAAACATCTGGCCGAGACGCTCGCGCACGAACAGTCTGGACTGCCCCAGTTCGAGAATTTTCGCGAGGCGCTGCGCGTGCCGGGTGTGCTGATCCTGTGCTTCCAGTACTTCTGCTGGAGCTTTGGAGTGTACGGCCTGGTGATTTGGATTCCAGCGATGATTCGATCTGGATCGTCGCGCGGAATCGAGCAGATCGGCCTTCTCAGCGCGGCGCCTTTTCTTCTTGCCGTGGTGCTGATGCTCATCGTCGCTCACTTTTCTGACCGCGTTCAGCATCGCACACTGTTTGTTTGGCCGTTCCTCATCCTCTCGGGAGTAGCTCTGTTTTGCAGCTTCGCAACCGCGGGACACAATTTTTGGCTGGCTTATTTCTGCCTGGTCATTGCGGGCGGCATGATGTACGCGCCTTACGGCCCTTTTTTCGCCATCATGCCGGAGATGCTGCCCAGAAATATGGCCGGCAAGGTCATCGCGCTCGTGAACAGCTGCGGGGCGCTCGGCGGATTTGCGGGATCATGGCTGGTGGGATGGCTGCAGGCAGTCACGGGAAGCTCCCGCGCCGGGTACCTGGCCATGTCGATTCTGCTGATCGTGTCTGGAGTGCTGATTTTCTTTTTGCGCGCGCCTAAGGCCGCTGCGGAACCGCTTCGCGTGTGAGCTCGCCATCGACCAGCCTCATGATCCCAAGCGGATTCGCGTCTTTCAATTCCTCGGGCAGCGCGGCCTGCGGAAAATCCTGATAGCAGACGGGCCGCACAAAGCGATAGATCGAATAGGTGCCGACAGAAGTGGCGCGGCTGTCGCTTGTGGCGGGGTAAGGACCGCCGTGCACCATCGCGTGGCAGACTTCAACGCCAGTGGGAAAGCCGTTGACGATGAGCCTGCCAGCTTTGCGCTCGAGAACGGCGATGAGGTCGGCGAATGCGGCCAGATCGGCCTCGGTGCCATGCAGCGTTGCGGTGAGCTGGCCTTCGATGCTGCCTGCGAGTTCCATAAGCTGCTCGCGGCTGTCGTAGCGAATGACGAGCGCGCTGGGCCCGAAAACTTCGGTCGATAATTCGGGATGGGCAAGCAGATCCTTAGCGTCGATTTGCATAAGCGCCGGCGCAGCGTAGTTGTTGCCCGAGCCGTCAGATGAAGCTTGCGCAACAGTGTTCACGTGGCCGTGCGACTGGCGTCCGGCAATTCCTGAGTGGTAGCTCTTCGAGATTCCCTCCGTGAGCATCGGCGACGGCGCAGCTTTTTCAACCAGCGCCTTAACTTCCGCAACCAGCGCGTCGGCATCTGCGTTGCGCGGCAAATAAATTAGTCCCGGCTTTGTGCAGAACTGGCCGACGCCGAGCGTGAACGAGCCGAAGAGTCCGGCGGCGATCTGCGCTCCGCGAGTATGCAGAGCTTCCGGCAACACGAAGAGCGGATTAACGCTGCTCATCTCCATAAAGCAGGGGATGGGCTCCGGTCGCGCCGCTGCGCGCTGCATCAGCGCTTTGCCCGCAGAGAGCGAGCCAGTGAATCCGACCGCCTTCACGTTGGGGTGGTCGACAAGCGCAGCGCCAATTTCAGAGCCTGCGCCGAACAACAGCGCGAAGACGCCGGACGGCAGTCCGCACTCGCGCACGCTGCGAGCAATCACCTGGCCGACCATCTCGCTGGTGCCCGGATGCGCGTGATGCGCTTTCACGATGACGGGATTCCCCGCAGCAAAAGCGGCAGCCGTGTCACCACCCGCGACTGAAAACGCGAGAGGAAAGTTACTCGCGCCGAAAACAGCGACCGGGCCGAGACCGCGCATCATGGAGCGAATGTCGGAGCGCGGCAATGGCTTGCGATCAGGCTGTGCGGGATCGATGCGTGCGTTTACCCAGGAGCCCTCTTCCACCACCTGCGCAAACAGGCGAAGCTGGTTGATGGTGCGCGCGGACTCGCCCTTGAGGCGCGCTTCGGGCAGAGCGGTCTCGCGGTTGGCTCGCTCCACAAGCTCGGGCACAATAGCTTCGATACCGTCAGCGATTTGGCACAGGAATCGGCCCCGCTCGCGACCGGAGAGCTTGCGGTATTCGACAAATGCTTCCTCAGCCAAATCAGCGGCGCGATTCAAATCGGCAATCGGGGCGGAATGATAGACCGGCTCGAGTTGCTCTCCCTTGGCCGGATCGATTCCGCGAAACGCGGCGCCGTTACCTTCGATACTTTGACCATCGATGATCGAATATCCACGCAGATTCAACTTCGTATCCTGATCCAGCATTGTTCACCTTTTTCTTAGCTTCCAACCTCTAGCTCCATCGCGCCTAGGTCAATCACCCCATATTGGAGTCTCGGAGCCAGTAAAAGTTGCCGCACTTATTCTTCGCCAATGTCTTCGTTCCAAATCTCCGGATGCGCGGCAATGAAAGTCTCCATCAACTCGCGGCACTGGCGATTATCCAGGTCGACGACTTCGACGCCATTTTCGCGCAGCCAGTCGAGCCCTCCGGCGAAAGTGCGGCTCTCACCAACCACCAGCGTGCCGATTCTGAACTGCCGCACAAGGCCGCTGCAGTACCAGCAGGGAGCGAGTGTCGTCACCATCACCAGGTTGCGATAACTCGCCTGTCGGCCGGCGCGGCGAAAGGCGTCGGTTTCGCCGTGAATGCTGGGATCGCCCTCCTGCACTCGGCGATTGCGGCCACGGCTGAGCAACTCGCCCTCGCGCGTAAACAAAGCCGCGCCAACGGGAACGCCGCCCTCGCCGAGGCCGATGCGCGCCTCTTCAATGGCCACCGACAGCATCTTTTCACATTCTGCAGAGGTCAACGTCACAAATCCAATCTAAATCAGTGGGTCAGCAGAGCTCGGCAGCGCAGCAGGTTATCGAGTCTAATCGGCGCGCCGAGAATTCAGGTCGATTCGGCAGGTCGGCGCTTCAGCTCACAGTAAGCACCAGCTTGCCGAAATGGCTGCCTTCTTCCATGCGTTCCAAAGCCTCGCGCGCCTGGCGCCAATCGAACTCCTCTCCCACGGGACGCAACTCGGCGAGCGAAATTGCCCGGTTCATTTCCACAAAATCCCTGCGCGAGCCCACGTAGATGCCGTGGATGCGCGCCGTCTTGTGCAGGAGGAGCGGAATCGGGAACGGATCCGTGGACTGAGTAAGCACGCCGACCTGGGCGATCGTTCCGCCCGGGCGAATCGCCCTGAGCGAACGCGGCAGCGTGCCCGCGCCACCCACCTCGATCACCAGGTCAACTCCATCGCCGCCGGTCTGGTCGAGTGCCCAGCGTTCCCAATCCGGATTATCGCGATAGTTCAGCCCCGCATCCAGTCCGATTGCGCTGGCGCGCCGGAGCTTTTCATAACTGGAACTGATTCCGAGCACCCGCGCGCCTTTCAAACGAGCGAACTGCAGAGCGAAGATCGACACGCCGCCCGTGCCCTGAATAAGAACCGTCGACCCCGGCTTGAGCTCACCGGCGGCCAGAGCATTCCATGCTGTCACCGCGGCACAGGGCAGCGTAGCAGCCTCCTGAAAACTAAGATGATCGGGCATCGCAACCAGTCCCGGCTCTTTGAGCACGATGAAGTCGGTCAACATGCCGTCCACATCGCCGCCTAGCGCGCCACGGCCTTTCGCTGCGGTCAATGGTCCGTCGAACCAGTTCTGCATAAAGATGCCGGCCACGCGGTCGCCCGGTTTCCACGAAGTCACATCCGCGCCAATTGCCACCACTTCGCCCGCGCCATCGGAAAGCGGAATGCGCGGCAGCCTCATTTTGGGGTTGTATAAGCCCTTCACGACCATCAGGTCGCGATAGTTGAGCGATACCGCGCGCACACCAACCAACACTTCGCCCGGACCCGGCGCGGGAGTGGGGCGCTCCACAAACTCCAAAGAATCAATGCCGAACGCGGAAACCTGCCAGGCGCGCATTGAAGCCTCTCTCTCTTTTAATTTCGATCTTCGCCATTCTGCGGGACACAAACACGCAAAGCCCCCGTAGAATGAAGATATGGCCCGTGGATGGGAAAGTAAATCGGTGGAGGATCAGATGGCAAACGCCTTGGAAAGCCCCGGTGCGAATGCCCGCGACGGGCACGTGAGCGAAGAAGCCCGGCGCGCTGCCGAAGTAAAACGCGCCGCGCGAGATCGCCAACTATCGGTACTCGAGCTGCAGCGAGAGAATATTCTCTCGCAAAGAACTTCAAATGCAGGCCGCCGCGCCGCCCTTGAGGCCGCACTGGCTCATATCGAAACGCAGATTAAATCCATCGGGTAAGCGGCCGCGACTTCAGCCGTAGAGTTTCCAGACTTCGTTTACCTTAGTTTTGAAAGGGCACGGCTTCAGCCGTGCCGACAAACGCGCGAGGACGAGCGGGCTTTAGACCCTGAGGGATGCTCTCTACTCGGGCCTGGGCACCTTCTAGTTTCAAGAAATTCTTTCCAGCGGCCGTCGCCGCTGCCGTGGCTGTGGGAAAGTTGGAAAGCGCATTCCAGCTTTTCAACTTTTCCATAAGCATCTGATCCTGAATACCCCACGACGGTGTAAACAACATCTTGAGACTCGACATCTAGCTTCAATAGCCTCGGCAGTTTCCGCGCTAAAGCAGCCGTCGGTCCCACATCTTACGAGCGCGTCTCGCTTCCCTTCTGCGACATCCGGTAAATTCCTACAGCCCAGTCCTCATTCCCCAGTCCCGCCGCTTTGGCCTGCGCAAAAATGTCGGCGAGAGTGTCGGCCAGTCTCACCCGTGTGCCTCGGCTTGCAGCCGCTTCGCGCAAAAGTCTTGTGTCTTTCTCGCCCAGCGCGATTGAAGCTCCAGCGTGTTCAGGTGGATTGAGCATCACTTTGCTGTACGCCGCGTAGAACGGCGATTGAAAGAGCGCGCTGTTAATAGTCTCGAAGAAAATTGCCGGATCGATTCCCTGCCCTTCAGCGAATACAAATCCCTCGCTGAGCGAATACAACGTGGCGCTGATGAGAAAATTGCCACCGAGTTTGACTGCGTGCGCCTGCCGCGGTTCGGCCCCCACAACAGAGATTCCGCGCGAGAAAGTCTCCAGCAGCGGCCGCGCCATGGCTAGGGCTTTTTCCGCGCCTGCTGCGACCACCCACAAGCGGCCCTCCTCAGCGAAAATAGGCCGGCCAAACACAGGCGCGGCAACGAACTCGTGTCCGCGGCGTGCGTGCTCCTGCGTGAGCCGTTCGCTCAACGCCACGCTGATCGTGCTGCAGGAGATGTGAAGTGCGCCGGGTGAAAGCGCATCCATCAATCCGTTGGCGCCAAAAAGCACTTCTTCGTGCGCAGCGTCGTCAAAGAGCATCGTAATGACAACGTCGGCGCCAAGTTCGGCCTCCGCCGGCGTCGCTGCCGCAATCGCGCCTTCGCGCAGCAGCGGTTTCGTCTTGCCCTCTGTCCGGTTCCACACCCGCAATTCGTGCCCGGCGGCAATCAGGTGCCGAGCCATCGGCGCGCCCATTTTTCCCAAGCCTAAAAATCCAATCTTCATAGGCGAGATTGTAAAAGAATAGTGAAGATTGTAGAAGGCGAGGGACAGCTGTCAGTCATCATGGACCAACGCCGATTTGACCCTAGATCACCCATAGGAACCACCAACTGATATCAAAGAATCCGTGCGTGATAATCAGTGGCGTTACCCGCTGCTTGCGTGCGTAGTAGACCGAACACACCAGGAACTGAAACCCCATCGAGATGGTCACCGGCCAGCCGTAGTGAATGTGATAGGACGCCTGCAGCAGAGTGCTAAGTCCCGCGGCCAGCGTCCACGAGCCGGTGAGAGCGTGCACCTCTCTCATCAAATAAGCTCTGACAATCAGTTCTTCGAAGAAAGGATTCAAGAGAAAGAAAAGGATCACCATCAATGGCGGCGGTCCATAAGGAGCGATCGGTTCCCGAGTAAATGGCGCAGATGGCAGGAATGAGTTATGAATTGCAAGCAGCGAGTGGTAGCACAACCAATACACCCCATAGCACACCAGCGCTATCACGAAACCACTGAGGACGTCGCGGATCGACCATCGCAGACCCAGGCCCCTCCACCGAATATTCCGGCGCGATAACAAGTAGCCAAGCAGGGCGAGGCTGACAATTTCCTGGCAGATCCCAAAGACAAGAAGCTCGTTGTAAGTTAAAGGAAATATGCTATATCCGTGCCGATGAAAATAGATGCTGTTTAGAAGCCAGCCCCCAAAAGCGATCACCATGAGAAGGCACAATTCAAGCCAACGCTTGGCGACTGAGTCACCCGTCGCAGCAATACGCGAAATCTTCAAGGGAGATTCAATCTCGCTCGACATGCTTGATGATCTGATCTTCTCAGTCGCAACTTGGCAGATCAAGGAAACAAATAGCGCTTGGGGGGATTGTGGCCAACGCGCCGGTTATCACGCCGTCGCTCCTGCCAAAGGCTCAGTTCGGCGTGCCCGTAGTCTCAGCCGCGGCAAACGTGCATTCCTGACACTGGCAAACGCGGCGCAGATACTCCCACGAGTAAATCCCGCCGGAATGGCCATCGGCCCAGTTGAACTGGATAGCGTATCGGCCAACGGCGTGCGCGCTCGCAGGCTTTGGCGGAGGCGTGTACATGGGCAAAAGCGCGGCAGGCGCAGGTTTGGGTTGGCCCAGTTTGCGTCCCTGTTGCGTGCGCTCGTCGATGCATGTGGCGCAGGGACAGGCGTCGCGCAGCCATGCAAAGCCCCACGCGCTTTTGTGGCCGTCGGCCCAGTCGATCTCCAGGCCCTTGCCCTCCGTCATCAGCACGCGCACTTTTTCCGGAGTGATCGCAATGCGTGGGAGTCGTACGTTCGCCTGGTTGTCGCGCGCCTGTTCCTCTTTTGAGGCGAAGCGGATGCCCTCGTGGCTCATAGATACAGTTTACAGTTCAGCGTTCACAGTTCACAGTTGGGACGGATCTGGCGACTGCCAGCAGAGAGTTCCAGCGCGAAAGATTCCACGCCGCAAACCACCACTGACCCGGCGCGCGCGGCGATCTCCGCCAACTGCGAACTACGAACCGTGAACTACGAACTGCTCTTCCAGAAGAACCAAGCCGCCATCCCGAGGCCGATAACCACCACCAGCCCGCGCAGCACCGGCTGGGGGACACGCCTGGCCAGGCTGGCCGACACATAGCCCCCGATGGCCGCGGCGATCATGGCCGCCAGGCAGTAGCGCCAAACGACCTGCCGTTCGACGATAAAGATTACAAACGCGATG
>Ga0307474_10002527_pt1 | contig 13146 bp, 14 predicted proteins | sample atmos_gasesECM1C_2_FD_203312 | JGI IMG/M metagenome (GOLD analysis project Ga0307474, IMG submission 203312) | Hardwood forest soil microbial communities from Morgan-Monroe State Forest, Indiana, United States - atmos_gasesECM1C_05 | ecosystem: Environmental > Terrestrial > Soil > Temperate... | reverse complement strand
ACGGGATCAATACTTTTCCAGCGAGCGGCCGACCGTATCGGTCAGGTCCTTTTCGGTCGGGATGTCGGTCGAGAAATAGCCGGCCGCCTTCTTGGCCGCGATCTCGACGTGGGCGTCGGCCGGAATCAATTCCAGCGGGATCGGCACGCGCTCGACAATGTCGATGCCCTGTCCGGTCAGCGCATCATATTTCATGTCGCTCATGGACAGGAACCGATCGATCCGATTCAAGCCGAGCCAGTGGATCACATCAGGCATCAATTGCTGGAAACGCGCATCCTGGACACCGGCGACGCATTCGGTCCGCTCGAAATAGGCAGCGGCCGCATCGCCGTCCTCCTGGCGCTTGCGCGCGTTATAGACCAGGAACTTGGTCACCTCGCCGAGCGCGCGGCCCTCCTTGCGATTGTAGACGACGAGGCCGAGCCCGCCCTCCTGCGCGCCGCGCGCGCATTCCTCGATGCCGTGAATAAGGTAGGGACGGCAGGTGCAGATATCGGAGCCGAAGACGTCGGAGCCGTTGCATTCGTCATGAACGCGGCAGGTGATCCTGGTCCGATGGTCCGGCAGCTTGGCGACGTCGCCGAAGAGATAGACAGTGGTGCCGCCGATCGGCGGCAGGAACACCTGCATGTCCGGCCGCGTGACGAGTTCGGGGAACATGCCCGCGGTCTGCTCGAACAGCGTGCGGCGCAGCCTGGTCTCACTGGTGCCGAAACGCTGGGCGACGCCCGGCAGGTACCAGACAGGGTCGATCGCGATCTTCACCACCGACACGCTGCCGTTGGCGTGGACGACTGTGCCGTCCGGCTTCAGGCGCTTCGCCGCCATGGCGTCGCGGATTTCGGGCAGGTCGAGCCGCGCCCTCGTCACCGCGATGCTCGGCCTGATGTCGGTGCCTTCGGCGATCTCGGTGCGGAAATTTTCGGCCACGAGATGGCCCCAGGGGTCGAGCGCGACGATGCGCGATGGCTCGCTCCATTGCGGGAACGGCCCGATGGTCGCGGCCGGAAAGGTATTGGTGAGATCGGGACGCCTGATGGGATCGAGCGCACCGGCAGAGACTGCGAGCGCGCGATACACCGCATAAGAGCCGCCATGGCTGCCGATCACATTGCGATCCTGCGGTCGCGACACCGTGCCGATGATCGGACCGCGGGCGCGCGCGTCCGCTGCCCCCCAGTGAATCGGGAAGGCCGGCTTTCCGCCCGGCTCCGGATGGGAGGTGAGGCGAATATGGTCGGTGCGGTTCGAACTGCTCATGACCAGGTGTCCCAAAAAGCCAACGGCCCGCCTGTCCGACGGGCCTGGCTCAATCGCGGTGTGGATGCCGAGGAGCCGGGCTCTCCGCCCGAGCCTGCTTCGGAACCATTATCGAATATATGTGTAGCAACCCCTACAATCCACGCTGTATCAATTTATATATATTTCTCAATTTTGTTGCAAGAGCGGCCCTGATCTGTTAGAAGCAATTGCTTTCCTCACGGCCAAAGGGCGAAAGCGTCATGGGCGAACTTCACGATTGGCTAACCACTCAGCATCAGGGCCTGAAGACATTCAGGGCCTTCCTGCAGAAGGCGCTCGACCGCGCCGCAGCCGACGCCCAGCACCGTGCACTCTACCGCCTGCTTGCCGAGCTCACCGGCGAATACATCGCGCGCTATGATGGCGAGCCAGTCCCGGTCGACGTCGCGGAGCACAGCTACCGGCACCTGCTCACGATCGTGGCCGATGCGGAAGGCGTGCTTGCGGCGCCGGCCCCGGCGCAAATCGATGTCCTCAATAAGCTCGCGGCTGCCAAGCTGGTGTGACACTTTGCGGTCGGGCCTGTGACACCGGATGCTTCGCAATCTGGTTGAAGCCGTTTGGCCGCCCCGCTCAGAGCACCCCGGAAGCTGCCGAAAGGCTTGCATTTCCCGGATTTTTGGCATACAGATAATTGTTTCTTCTCGCGTTCCGAAGAGGAAACAACATGGTTGAGTTGCATAGCTGGCTGTCTCATCAGCATCCGGGTCTTCGGACCTACGTCGCCCTTCAGCATAAGACGGATGAACTCGCGCGCACCGACGCGGATCATCGCGCGATCTATCGCCTGCTGTCGTCGATCATCGATCCCTTTATCGACTCCTTTGACGAGGAGCCGCTTCCTGCCGGAGTCGCGGAAGCGACGTTCCGCCGGCTGCTCGACGTGGTGCGCGATGCCGAGGACGCGATCGCGCTGTCGCCGGATCGGCAGATCGACGCGCTGAACAAGATCGCGGGCGTGGAACTGGTCTGATCGGCCGAGCGCGGGACGGCCATTCCTGGCAGACTTCGCCTTGCGTGCATTTGCCCTTTCGCGAACGGGGCAAATCATATACTTCTCTGTCTCAAATCTGAGACAAGCCTGAGACAGAGGGCATTCGCATGATAGCCAACCGCTTCGCCGAGATCGGTGAGAGGCTGCGCGCCTATCGGATGGGCCGCCGACTTGCGGCCGAGCAAGTCGCCGAGCGGCTCGGTGTGTCGCGCGCCGCCGTCTATCGCATCGAGGCCGGCGAAGTCGTCAAGATCGAGACGCTCGACCGGCTCGCAGGTGTACTCGAAACGTCAGTGGGCTCGCTGCTCGGCCTCGGCGTCGAATACTACGCCAAGGCAATCAGCTATTTCGAGCGGATGCGACAGATCGAACAGAAGTCCGAGCAGGTCGTCGCGCATTTTCCGCCGCTGTCCTACCTGCTGACATCGGATAATTACGCCAAGCACCTGAAGCAAACCCTGATCGAGGCGGCGCCCTCTTATGTCGAGGACACCGGGGAGTACGAGGCCGAGATCGAGGCGATCATCACCGTGCTCGACGAACGCAAGGAGACGCGCAGGCGCCGGCATCTCAGCGTCGTCAACTTCGTCAGCATGCCCGAGATCGAGCGGTGGCTGAAGCTCGGCCTCGTAGGCCGCTTCAACCTGCCTCACGAGGAGGTGGTCGCGCGCAGGCTCGCCGCGCGCGCCGAGGTCGAGCACCTGATCAGGCTGATCGAGCGGGAGCCGATGGGCGTGCAGATCGGCCTGATCGAGGAGACGCTGCCCAACATCACCTTCCAGCTATTCCGCACCGCCGATCGAACTTTGTTGGGGCTGAGCCCGTTCCGGCTCGGCGGCGACCTGCCGAACATCCGAACTGGCGTTGCGATGCTGACCTCGGACGAAGAGCCGGTCCGTCTCTACGAGCAACTGGTCGAAAAGCTCTGGCGCCGCGCCCACAAGGGCCGCGAGGCGGCGGCGCAGTTGCGCATGATCATCGAGCGATCGGGCATCAGTGCGGCCGCTGCGAAGAGGGCCTCGGCTTAGCCCCGCGCCGCGAGACTTGCGCGGCCTCCGTGACGGGTGGACCATGCGACGGGATCGGCGATGAAGCGCTGGATCTCCGCGCGATCGTCCGGCCTCATCGTGCCCGCTGCTTGCGAACGCAAGATGTCGGACCAGGTCGCGAGCGGATGCAGCCGAAGGCCCGACTCAGCCAGCCGCTCGGTCGCTCCGGTGAAGACGTCGTGATAGAAGATCGTCAGCACATGCTCGACGGTGGCGCCGGCGGCGCGCAGGCCGCGGGCGAAATTGAGCTTGCTGCCGCCGTCGGTGGTGAGATCGTCAACCAACAAAACCTTGAGACCCTCGACCTCGCCGCCGATCTCGTCCCTGATCAGGCGCCCCGGTCATGGCGAGACCTCGCCGACCGACCACGGCAGGGTCTCGCCGCCTTGGAACACCACCACGTCGGTATCTTCGACGGCGACCGCGGCCATGATCGGAGATTCGCGCCGCTCCAGCGTGATTGTGCCGCGGTTCGGCGCAAGGCCATAGAACCGCGCACCGTTGACGGAGGCAAAGGCCTCGAAGCGGTCCAGCGCGCCCTCCTCGTCGAACACCTGCACATAGGTCTGCAGCGCAGTGGCGCCGCCGAACACGCCGGCCGAGCAGCACTCCGCTTCCTTTGCGGTGCGCCGATGCGGCGCGGTGTCGGTACCGATGAAGAAGCAGGCGTCGCCCGAGGTCACGGCCTTGCGCAGCGCCAGCCGATGGCGCTCACGTTTTGCAACGGGCAGGCAATAAAGATGTGGCCGCAAGCCGCCCTGGAAGATCGAAGTGCGGTTGATGACGAGATGATGTGGCGTGATCGTGCCGGCGGCGCGCGCAGCATGGGCGCGGACGATGTCGAGCGTCTCGGCGGTGGTAACGTGCTCGATCACGACCTTCAGCCCCGCATGCCGCTTCAACAACGGCAGCAAGCTCTGCTCCATGAACACCGCCTCGCGGTCGAAAATATCGACCGCGGGATCGGTCGCTTCGCCATGGATCAGGACCGGCATGCCGATCTTCTCCATGCGCTCCAGCACGGGCGCGAGCCCCGGAATATCGGTGACGCCATAATGCGCGTTGGTGGTGGCGCCGGCGGGGTAGAGTTTTGCCGCGACCCAGACGCCTTCGAAAAAACCATTTTCGATCTCATCCGGCACAGTCGCGTCGGTGAGATAGCAGGTCATCAAGGGCTGGAAGTCGCTGGCCTCGGGACGCGCGGAAAGGATGCGCTCGCGATAGGCCTTTGCGTCGGCGACGCGCGTCACCGGCGGCACCAGGTTCGGCATGATGACACCGCGCGCGAACTGAGCGGCGGTAAACGGCAACACCGCCTGCAGCAGGGCGCCGTCGCGCAAGTGCACGTGGAAATCATCGGGCCTGCGGATGGTGACCCGGTCCACCCGCTTTCCCGCCGCAGCCTTGTCGAACAATTCGGTTACGCTCATCGCACAGCCTCTCCGATCGCAGCCTGCATTACCGCGATTCCGGCGATAAAATCATCCAGATTCATCGCCTCCTTGGCATTATCGTCGCCTCGCTCCGCCTCAGGTCAGTTCGGCACCGCAGCGCTCGGGGATCAGAAGCCACATCGCCAGGATGTCGAGCACATAAAGAGCGGCCAGCAGCGAGATCGCGGTCTCGAAGGAATAGGCCGACGCGATTGCTCCGATCACGACCGGACCGAAGCCGCCGACGCCGCGACCAATATTGAACAGGACGTTCTGCGCTGTGGCCCGCGCCGAGGTCGGAAACAATTCGCTGATCAGCGCGCCATAACCGCCGAGCATGCCGTTGACGAAAAAGCCCATCACGGCGCCCGCAATCAACAGCTGGATCGGATCGGTCAAGCGCGAATAGACCAGCACCATGATTGCAGCGCCGAGCATGTAGCTGAAGAAGGCGGGACGGCGGCCGATGCGATCGGCGATGTTGCCAAACAGGAAGATGCCGAGCGCCATGCCGGCGAGCGTTACGCAGGTCCATAGCGCCGACTGCGTCAGCGCGAAGCCGAAACGGGACGAGAGATAGTTGGGCAGCCAGATCATCACGCCGTAATAGCCAAAGTTCTGAACTGAGCAGAGGATGACCATGCCGAGGCTGAGCTTGGTGATCTCAGTATCCTTCACCAGCAAATGCAGCGCGGATTCCTTTGGCCGATTCTTGGACTTTGCGACGAAGACTTCCGGCTCATGCAGCGAGGAGCGGATGAAATAGGCTATGACGGCTGGGAACACGCCGAGCGCAAACATGCCGCGCCAGCCGATCACCGGCAGCAGCATCGGGGTGAGCAAGGCGGCGACCAACACGCCGCACTGCCAGCCAAGACCGACATAGGACGAGGCACGGGCGCGCTTGGAGGCCGGCCAGGCCTCGGCGACCAAGGCCATGCCGATACCGAACTCGCCGCCGAGGCCAACGCCGGCGATGGTTCGGTACAGCAGGAGGTCATAATAGCCCTGCGCGAACGCGCACAAGCCGGTGAAAACCGCGAAAAGGACGATAGTCCAGGTGAGAATCCGCACGCGTCCCAGGCGATCGGACAGCATTCCGAGACCGACGCCACCGAGCACTGCACCGATCAGTGTCGCAGTGACGAGCGAAGCGGATTGCGCCGGCGACAAGCCCAGATCGGCCGAGATCGGCCGCAGCATGAAGCCGAGGATCAGAAGGTCGAAGCCGTCCACGGCGTAGCCGACGGCTGAGCCCCACAGCGCTTTTCGCGCGTTGCGGTCGACCGCCACCGGTGCGCTCTCAAGACTTTCAGCAGCAATGCTCAAGCGGCACCCCCCCTTTTGAAGGCAGCCCAGGTCATATTGATAGACAGGAATCCTACCTGCATCAATTATTTGACTCATCTTATCCAGATCATTGCCGCGCGCCAACGCGACGACGACGCAGGGCGATAGGCCTCTACTCTCGGCTTCGGCTTCGCGGTCTCTGTCGCAGACCGAGGACCGCTATTTTCGCTTCTGCCTTGGACGAGCCGATCGCGACGCTGGACCAGAATCGTTCCCGGCCCCAAACCGCTTGCGGTTGAAGGTGACGGCGCCTCGGCCCGCAACGACCTCGACGTCCTCGAGCCGCAATGGCCTGCCGTCACTTGTCAGCAATCTCGGGTACTCTATCGCGCGCCCGCCTTCGCGCTCGCGGAACACCACCTGTGGTCCTTCCGGCTCGGCGAGCCAATCGTCGCCCCATTTCTTCAAGACCAGATAGGCCGGAAAGAAATCGCGGCCCTGTTCGGTCAGGACATAGTCATACCGCGAGGAATGTTCGGGCAGTGGGACACGTTTCATGATTCCGGCATCGACAAATCTCTTCAGCCGGTTGCTCAGGATGTTCGGCGCCACACCGATGTAATATTCAAATTCATCGAAGCGCCTGGTGCCGTAATAGGCCTCGCGCAGAATGAGGATGGACCAGCGGTCGCCGACAACCTCCATCGCGCGCGCCATGGAACATTGCGCGTTGGCGCGACGGCCGCCTTTGGCGTCGGTGATGGATTTGGCTATCTTCATGTCGAGGTCAATCTATCCAGACCCGACACCCACCTGTCCAGAGCATCTTCGGTTCTGATTGGATCAGAACCGAAGCTCTAAATTTTGTTTTGGCGCGTTTTCTTCACGCGAACCGGTGTCCACTTCGCTCGAAAACGCTCTAGCTGTGCAAAAGCGCTCAGGCCGCCTGCCCCGGCTCCGGTGGCTGTTTGACGGCGGCCTGGACGTCCCTGGCCCGCGGATGCGTGACCAGGACGCCGGCGTCCGAAAGGCGCCTTAGCTCCGCCTCCGGGATGCCGAGCTCGCCGAACACATCGAAATTGTGCTCGCCCTGGAACGCGGGTGTTCCGATCGGCGTCAGCTCTTCGGCCGAGAAACGCCAGGGCCGGCCCGGCAGGCGATACTCGCCACCATTGCGGTCGGGCACATGCTGCACCGCGCCCCAATAGTCGCTCCAGGATGAGGCCGCCAACTCCTTCAGCGAACGGATCTCGCCCATGGCGATCTTGGCTTCGTCGAACTGCGCGTCCAGCGTCGCCATGTCGGGGAAGGTCATGATCCAGGACTGGATGATCTGGTGCAGAGCGCCGAAATTGAGCCGCCGCGCCGCGGCGCTGGAAAAGCGCGGATCGTCGAGCAGATCGGCGCGGCGCATCGCACGCAGCCAGGACGGAAAGGTGCGGCTGCCGACAATACTGGTCGCGACTGTAAAGAACTCGCCTTGCGGCCCGGTGAAAAAAGAGCAATCGGTGGCACCGAGAATCGCGGGCTCCGCTCCGATATCGTCGTCGGAGAGATCCACATGGGCACGCTCGTTGATTGCGAGCAGCGTCGCCGCCATTGCGACGTCGATATATTGCCCGCGCCCGGTCGCCTGCCGGCTGTTGAGTGCGGAGAGAATGGCGATCACCGCCTGCAAGCCGGTGTAGACGTCGGCATGCGAGAGGCTGTCGGTGCGCGGCTCGGCGAGCGCGCCGCCATAGTGGCGAATGCTGTTTTCTGTGAAGCCAGCCTCGGCCTGCACCGTCGGCGCATACGCCATGCGGCTGCGCCACGGCCCGTTCTGACCGTAACCGGTGATGGAGGCATAGATCAGGCGCGGGTTGCGCTTCGCCAGCGTCTCGTAATCGAGGCCGAAAAAGCCGAGCGTGCCGGCGCGGAAATTTTCGACGATAATGTCTGCGGTGTCGCACAGCTTGAGCACCAGCTCATAGGCGCCCGGCAGATTGAGGTTGATGCTGACGTTGCGTTTTCCCGCGTTCTGCTGCGCGTAATAGCCCGACATGCCGTCGCTTGAGGGAAAGGCGAAGCGCGAGACGTCCGGGCTCGGCGGCTCGATCTTGATCACCTCGGCGCCGAGATCCTGCAAGGTCCGGGCGCAGAGCGGGCCGGCAAGCACCCGGGAAAAGTCGACGACGCGAAGTCCATCGAGGGGGCCGCTCATGGTCAACGTCCTGCGAATTTGGCGAGGCCCGGGCCGTTCCTGCGGAAGGACGCAAGGCCGGTCTTCAGGTCCTCCGAGGCCCAGATCGGTGCCTGCACGCGTGCCATGGCTTCGTCGGCCGCGGAGACTCCCTCATTGACCGCAATGTGAACGAGCTCCTTGGTTGCGGCATGCGCCAGTGTCGGGCCTTGCGCGAACTCCTCCGCGATCGACATAGTTGTGGCCTCCAGCTGCTCCTCAGGAACCGTGAGATTGATCAAGCCCCATTTCTCCAGGGTTGGAGCATCGTAGCGCCGCGCAAGCATCGACATTTCCTTGGCGCGAGCCGCGCCAATACGCTGCACCTGGCGCTGGATGCCGCCGAGTAGCGGATGCAAGCCCAGCGTCGCCTCGACCGAGCCGATCTTCGCCGACGACGCGGCAATGATGTAATCGCAGGAAAGCGCGAGCTCCAGCCCGCCGCCGAGGCAGACGCCATGGACGCTGGCGATCAGCGGCACCGGCAACAGCTCCATGAAACGCAGGAACTCGACACCGTCCAGCCGGCGTCCCTCGTTGCGCTGGTCGCCACTACCGGCCGCGACGCGCTGGTCGAAAATGTCGAGATCGGCGCCGGCCGAAAAATGCCGCAACCCGCTGCGGATCACGATGGCGCGGCTGCCCGCATCCCGAGCCGCCTCGATCTCCGCCACGAGGGCATTGATCAGCCTGGGCCCGAGCAGATTGTAGGGCCGATAGACCATGGTCAGCACGGCGACATTGCCGCGGTGCTCTCGCTGGACCAGCATTTCCTCGGACAAGCGGGCCTCCCATCTCTGTTGGTTACTGACGCTGCGGGACGGTTCTGCGCGACAGCTTAGCTCTTAACTTTCATTTTGCAAGTTAAGATGCCGAGCCCGCCGGCATTCGACACAGCGGACGCGAGCTCCGCGAAGCCGACATAATGCACGCCGCCCTGGATGATCGGATGTTCGATGCCGAAGAGTTCGGTGATGGCTGTCTTCACGAACGGCTCCTGTCGAGGTACCGAAACCAGTCTTGCAAGGCGTGAACGATCACCACTTCTCGCCGAAGGGGCGGATTTCCAATTCAAAGGTCCAGGCGCTCCTGGGCTGCTGGTAAAGCTGCCAATAGGATTCGGCGACCGACGCCGGCGGCATCAGGAGATCCGGGTTGTCGAGCGCATTCGACCCCAACGCTTCCAGTCGCCGCTGGCGGACCCATTCGGTGTCGACGCCGGAATCGATGATGAGATGCGCGACGTGGATGTTCTCTGGCCCTAGCTCGCGTGCCGCGGCCTGCGCAACGGCTCGCAGACCAAACTTGGCGCTGGCAAAGGCCGCATAACCAATGCCGCCGCGCAGGGATGCGGTGGCGCCGGTGAAGAAGATGTTGCCCTTGCCGTGTGGCAACATCAGCCTTGCGGCTTCGCGCCCGGCGAGGAAGCCGGAATAGCAGGCCATTTCCCACACTTTTCGGAAGACGCGTTCGGTCGTCTCCAGGATCGGGAAATTGACGTTGGCGCCGATGTTGAAGATGCAGACCTCGAGCGGCGCATGCTTGTCGGCGTCATTGAGGAAGGAGATGATCTCCTCCTCCTTGCGCGCATCGAGCGAGCGGGCGTGAATCTCGCCTCCCGCCTCCTCGATCGCCTTCACCAACGGCTCGAGCTTGGCGCCGTTGCGGCGGCCGGCGAAAACAGAAAAGCCTTCGGCGGCAAACTTCTTGGCGATTTCGGCACCGATATAATCACCAGCGCCGATGACGGCGACGGTCGCGTTTCTCTTGGACAAGATGTTCTCCGTTGGTTGAATGACTCCGCCGCGGCAGGCTCAGGCGATCTTCTCCTGCGCTTTCAGCGATTGGGCGAGCTGATGCTTGAGAATCTTTCCGGTCGAGGTCGCAGGCAACGCATCAAGAGCGATGATTTCCGACGGCCCTTTGCAGGGCGCGACGATGTAGAGGTGATCGCCGTCGAAGCGGGCGAGATCCCGTGCTGGCGGACCTGATCGATCTCGCGTGCGGAGAGGCGCGGATTCGCGACGATCGCCCAGGCGTTGATCCGGCTTGCGGCCAGGAGCAGCCCCGCCAGCGCAATGCAGTTTTCGCTGACAATGATCATGCGGTCGCCGGCCCTGATCCCGAGCGCACGGCGAGCTGGTCGATATCGATCGTCTGCGTGAATTCCGCCACCGCTGACCTCCCGTAAGAGATACGGACCGCTTATCTGCCGGTCGTTTTGTTACGCATTACTTAAAGTTCTTTTTTAGAACTAGTCAAGCTCCAAACGGCTCTGGCCGGCACCGACTGTTCCAAAAGCGATAAACTGCCCGTTACCATCCGGCCCGTTAGAAAGAATATCTGTTTACAAAATCGAATGGTCGTCCTATCAGTTAGGTGCCAAAACAGAACTTAAAAGGAGAGGAACGATGCCCAGTCGCGGCGTAGCCGTTCTTGTGGGGGCCGGGGACGCGATCGGCGCCGCCGTCGCCCGCCGATTTGCCGAAGGCAACTATATCGTCTGCATCTGCCGCCGCGATGCCGCCAAATCGCAAGCTCTCATCGACGAATTGAAAGCGGCCGATCAGGAGGCTTACGCCTTCAGCGTCGATGCGCGTCAGGAGGCGGAAGTCCAGGCCCTGTTTGCCCGTATCGAGAATGAGATTGGGCCGATAGAGGTTTGCCTCTTCAACGCCGGATCGAACGTCAACAAGGCGCTGCTCGAGACCACTGAAAAGCTGTTCTTCAAGGCTTGGGAGCTTGCCTGCTACGCCGGATTTCTGGTCGGACGGGAAGCAGCGCGCGTGATGACGCCGCGCGGCCGCGGCACGATTCTTTTCACGGGTGCAACCGCGTCCCTGCGCGGCGGCAAGGGATTTGCGGCCTTTGCTGCGGCGAAGTTCGGCTTGCGCGGCGTGGCGCAGGCGATGGCCCGCGAGCTTGGACCGAAGAATATCCACGTCGCCCACCTGATCATCGATGCCGCGGTCGACAGCGACGCCATTCGGGCGCGTTTTAAAGCGATGCGCGGCATCGGAGCCGAAGACATTGCGCCTGACAGCCTGGTCAGGACGGACACGATCGCCGAAGCCTATTGGTTCTTGCACCAGCAGCCGAAAGACGGCTGGACCCACGAGCTCGATCTGCGGCCTGCGGTGGAGAAATGGTGACATGGTCGAAACACCGGATCTGACGCTGTGGGGCGTCGGCACCAGCCGCACCATCCGGGCGCACTGGGCGATGCATGAGCTCGACCTCCCCTACAAAATCAAGCCGATCGGTCCGCGGACCGGCGAGACCAAGACAGCGGAATATACCAGGCTCAACCCGCGGCAGAAGATTCCGCTGCTGCAGGACGGCGATTTCTGCATCGGCGAAAGTGCGGCAATCGTCGCCTATCTCTCCCGGACCTATTCGACGGAGGGTCGCCGGCTGATCCCCGAGACGCAGCGCGACTACGCCGCGTGGCTCGAATGGTGCTTCTTCATCGTGACCGAGCTTGACTCGACGAGCCTCTATGTTATGCGCCGGCATCGCGCGGACGCACTCGGTCCGATCTACGGGGTTGCGCCTGACGTGGTCGCCAAGGCCGCCGAATATTTCCGCGAGCAGCTGCGGCATGTCGAAGCCGCGCTGCAGGATGGCCGCACCTATCTGATGGGCGACCAGTTCAACAGCGCCGACATCCTGCTGACGACCTGCCTCGACTGGGCTATCGCCTATGGCGTCGGCATCTGCGACAACGCCCATCCCTACCGCGACCGCATCCGTGCACGGCCGGCCTATCAACGGGCAATGGAGGCCAACGTTCCGCTCGCACCGGTCACTCCGATCCAGCCATTGTAGGTAAAGCCGAGCTTGACGGGCAGTTGATCCGTTCGAATTGCGCCGCGATGAAGGTACGCACCCTTCTTCCGAAGAGGTGGACCACGCGCCTCAGCCAGCGAGCCTGACGGCCTTTTCCTCGACCATCCGCTTGATTGCGGCCTCGTCGTAGCCCAACTCAAACAGCACCTCGCGCGTGTGCTCGCCGACGCACGGCGCTGGTCCGCCGATCGAAGCCTCGTTCAGCTCGAAGCGCGCTGCGGGCTTTGGCTGCCGCACCTTGCCGACGCCGGGCTGGTCGATCTCGGTGATGATGCCGCGCGCGACCACCTGCTCGTTGTGGATGATCTCGGAGCGGCGCAGGATCGGCGCGCAGGGCACATCGGCTGCGTCCAGCCGCTCCAGCCATTCGGCTGTGGTGTGCCGGCCGATATAGTCCTGCATTTTGTTGATGCGAGCGGTGGCATTGACGCTGCGGGCGGCCGGCGTTGCGAAGCGGGCATCGTTAGCAAGCTCGGGATCGCCGGTCGCGCGGCAAAAGCCCTGCCATTCCGAATCCGAAATAGTGCCGGCCGTGATGTAACCGTCGCTGGTCTTGAACACGAGATCCGGGCGATCATTGGGATCGGCCGCCGTCGCCTCGGCACCGACCACGGTGTATTGCATCATGCCTTCCGGCCACAGATAGGAGATCATCACATCCAGCATCGCGAGCTGGATGTGATCGCCCAGCCCGGTCTTTTCCCTGGCGTAGAGCGCAGCTGCGACGGCTTGCGCCGTCATGACAGCAGTCGTCTTGTCGCAGACAATGGTGCGGATCATCTGCGGCCGGTTGGTGACAGGCCGCGACTGGATGTCGGCAAAGCCCGACAGCCCCTGGATGATCGGATCATAGACCCGCTTCTTCACATAGGGCCCGGTTTCGCCGACGCCGCTGATCGATACATAAATCAACCGCGGATGGCGGGCGCGCAACTCATCGACGCCCAGACCAAGCCGCTCCATGGTGCCGGGACGGAAGTTCTGCACCAGCACGTCAGCCTTTGC
>Ga0307474_10002525_pt1 | contig 13152 bp, 12 predicted proteins | sample atmos_gasesECM1C_2_FD_203312 | JGI IMG/M metagenome (GOLD analysis project Ga0307474, IMG submission 203312) | Hardwood forest soil microbial communities from Morgan-Monroe State Forest, Indiana, United States - atmos_gasesECM1C_05 | ecosystem: Environmental > Terrestrial > Soil > Temperate... | reverse complement strand
CCCGTTCCGGGTGAGGCAGGAAGTATTTGCAGACAAACCGGCGCACCGCTATGCAGCCCAATCCCACTGCAAGCCACGGATGAGCGGAGTGTCTGCTCCTGGATCAAACTCGTTCGATTATGTCCCAGTGAATGAATAGATTACAACCCGAGCGGTGGATGTGACTGTGGTAAAAAAGCCACAGTGCGTGGCTTTGCCCAAGAAAGGTAACTAAACCATGAATTGTTGGGCGGGACGGAGACTTATTGGGCAGAAATCCGCTACTTTGAGGGTTCGGCTGCGAAAAGGTTGACCGACCCAGCCATAAATTGCATAACTGTTGGAGGGTTGGAATAACAGGCTGGAGTTTCCTCCCCAACATTTCTGAAAGATGTCTGCCAAGTGACTTGTCCGTAGTATCCGTAGTATTTGATTGCAGCACCGAGCCAGGGCAATTCGGTACCAGCCATCAAAGGTTCTCCTTCACGCCGGAATTTGTTATGGCTAAGTCAGCCTGTCAATTTTTTGAAGCATCGACTCGTAGGATTTTTGGTTGTCCTCGATGGCTTGCTTCCTGGCGGCTTGTACAGCCCCCAAAGTTGCTGGACGAGCCGCAACCGCCGCAAGATTGGCTCGTATATCTTGTAAGTCGGCCACCATCAGACGAAGAACTTCTTGCACAGCTTTCATAGGGACCTCCAGCTTAAGTCGCCGAATTATACCGCCAAGGGAATTATTGGGCAGACTGGGGAGTTCTTGGGCAAGAGGGTGTCATTAGGCAAAGCCACAGCGCGTGGCTTAGCTCGGACGGGGACCAGATTGATCAAGGTTGCTGCCGGTTGGTACATGCCGCCCGTTAAGCAATCTACTGCCGGAATAGGATCGATTCGGAGGCGCGTCCAGGCACACCCCGCTAGTGTTTGCCTGGAGTTTTGTTTGGATTGTAGCCTGAATTAGGGTCGAACATTGCCTGGTTAAGATCGTGACTGTAGCTGGCGGAAGTTATGAAGCGTTCGGTTTGCATATCGCCGTTGAAGTAGCGAGTGAATCCGAAAGGAGTCATTACTCCCTGAACCAGGCGGTATCCGTCGTAGGTTTCCTCTTCCACATCGCGTTCTTTGTCCGCTGGATCGCGCCAGGAATAACTCTTCTTGATGGGCAGATGAGTATCGATGTCAAAGTAGACGCTCACTGACTCATTCTTCGAATTGATGAGAGTGACGCGCTGTGCGGCGAGACTGCCAGCCAGAGCGTTGCCGTCGAAAAAAAGAGCGACCGTAGGATCGTTTACCCAGGAACGCAAGATCGTTTCCAGAGAGAATTTGTGGCGCCGGAGATAGTCTTCGAGATCTTTTTTCTCCACCGCGTGCGGCCCCTTGTAGGTGACTTCGTAACCTTTATCGCCGCTGTAGATGTAGGCGATGTCCCGCTGCGGGGTGAGCTCGATCCGCTCCTTGTCGGGAAATTCGAGAAATCGCCAGAAGAAAACGCCATTGCTGGTTGGGCGTCCGTGATAAAAGCTGTAAACGCGGCCCTGCTCCTGCATCTCGTGAACGTTTAAATAGGCTTGTCCGCCCAGCGCCTGGATGGCCTGTTCCAAAAGTTCACGCGCCTTATGAGCATTTTCCTGATCTGGAGGGATCGAGGAGTCCTTTGCCGGGGAAGAAGATGCAGGTGGAGAAGCGGCAGGAGCTTGCGCCGCCTGCGCCGCAACGTGAGTCGTGAAGGAGACGGAGGCAGCCGTCAGAACCGCCAGAGTAACGATGAGTAACGGATATTTCATTCAGGCGATTAGTTTCGTGAAGCCCGGAAATAAGAATTGTAGCTGCTTGCGGCAGTGCTTGTGTGGTGCGGGCACTCCCTTCGAGAAACTCAGGGCATACTTGCCCGCGAGCCTTTCATACGCTGCGTGCAAGCGGGCAGGAGTGCCCGCTCCACACCAGCGGGCGTACTTCTCTCGCTTCTGCTTGGATGCAGAAAAAACAGCAGGCGTCACAATCGAGCGAAGTTACCGCTCGCAGTTAGCCTGCCAGCACGGCGCCGCCATTCACGTTGAAAACCTCGCCGGTGATGAAGCTGGCGTACTCGGTGCAGAGAAACAAGACCGGTCCGGCGATTTCTTCCGGCTTGCCTACGCGTCCCATGGGAATGGTGCGCCGAATCTCGTCCCCGCTGCGCGGATCATCAATCGCCGGTTTGGACATGTCCGTATCGACCCAACCCGGTGCAACCGAGTTTACATAGATGCCTGCCGAGGCGAGTTCGGTGGAGAGTCCCTTCACCATGCTGATCAGAGCGCCTTTAGTGGCCGAGTAGTCGCAATGAAACGCCTCGCCGCGCTGGCCGCTGGTGGAACTGATGAGCACGATGTGACCGGCGGCCACGCCGTTTCGCAGCTGGGCCTTCATCTGAGCGACCGTATGTTTGACCAGGCCGAACACCGCGTCAAGGTTAATGGAGACGGTCGAGCGCCATTGCTCGTCCGCCATCTTGTCGATGGCCACGTCCTCGACGGGCCAGACGCCGTGATTGGCGACGAGGATATCGATCCTGCCGAAATGCTGGGCAGCTTCGGTAACCAGGACGCGGGCCGAATCCGGATTGTTCAGGCTGCTGCTGATGGCGTGGCAGCTGGCCTCGCCACATTCTTTGGCCAGAGCTTCAGCTTGTGAACGCGCCTTCTGATAGCTGAATACGACCTTCGCGCCAGCCGCGGTGAAAAGGCGAACTGTAGCCGCGCCGATGCCACGGGAGCCGCCGGTGATTAATGCGACTTTGTTGGAGAGAGAAAGGGGAACGGGCATGGGTAGTAGTTTCCAGTTTCTTGGTTCCAGTTGCAAGTCGCGCAGATCGGGCAGCGACCGAGGTCGGAACTCATCTCATAAGCACGCCGGTGGGCATCACTTGTGAAATGGCGAGGTTAGGTCAACAATCGGGGCTGATCTGCGATACGATCACGATGTTGCTTCACTTTGGCAAAGCATAAGGTTAGGAGAGACCACGTGAACCAGCGGTTGCGAGGTCCTGCGGTTCAAGAGCCCAGAGTGATCACGCAGCTGTCGGTGAACCGGCGTCTTGGTCCACCAATTTTCTTCCTCCTGTCGGTAGTGTTCGTGTGGGGTAGCTGGCTGGCGAAAGCTGAGGCACAAGAACAGATAGATCCGCTAGATCCGCCAGCGACAGGGTTAAGCAAAGATTTCCGGTCCGAAACTGCGACGGTGAATGGAATCAAACTTCACTACGTTCGCGGGGGTAAAGGTCCCGCCGTCATTCTGATTCATGGCTTCCCGCAAGACTGGTTCGAGTATCACGCAATCATGCCGCGTTTGGCGAAAAAATTCACAGTAATCGCGATTGATCTGCGCGGCGTGGGGGGATCGACGACGACGACCGAGGGCTATGATGCGGCGAATATGGCGCAGGACGTGCATCAGCTTGCGACGGCGCTCAAATTGGAGCGCGTTTACATTGTCGGGCACGACCTCGGGGGGCAGGTGACTTATGCATTCGTTCGCCTTTACCCCGATGCGACGCGCGGAGCTATGATCCTCGATACGCCAATTCCTGGAATTGAGGGATGGGATGAAATTCAAGGCCATCCCGCTATGTGGCACGCCCGGTTTATGCAGGTTCCGGGACTACCAGAAAAACTCGTCGCCGGACGGCAAGCCGACTATTTCAGTTACTTCTTCCACTTCGGTAAATTCACGCCGAGCGATGAGGCCCACTTTGTGAAGGCTTACGCCAACCCTGAGCAGCTTCACGCCGTGTTTGAAATGTACCGCGCCTTTCCTGCCAATGCGCAATTCAACGCCGCGCAACGCGGGCGAAATGACGTGCCGTTGTTCTTGGCTGCCGGAGATGGATCGCCTTTTGCAAACCTCGTTCCCAAGATGGCGGAAGGTCTGCGTGCCAACGGATGCACACACGTCGAGAACGGTTTGATCAGGGGTGCCGTGCACTACGTGGTCGAGGATCAGCCCGAGGAAGTGACCGATCTCATCGAGCGGTATGCGTCGCCGCATTCGCAATGAGAAGGCAGCGTATCGAGTGAGCGGGACTCATACGTAATTCGGAGTTCTCTCCCTCATACGGGTCATGACGAGCATGACGAGAATGATCCGAGTGGCTGCCATGGCTTACCTGGTATATCCACGGGCAAGTATTGAGTTGTCGAAATCTAGGCGATTTTCACTCGCACCTAGTCCTTAGCCGAAGAGGCTCGCTCCGACTTTAATTCGCGCAAGAGCAAGCGAACCAGCATCCCGTCGAAGCCGGTGCCGCTCATTTTCGAGAGTTCGTCCAGCGCTTGTTCCGGCGTCCGTGCGGCGGCAATCGACTGCTCCGTGAGCATGTTGGCGTAGGCGTCGGCCAGGGCGATAATGCGCGCCCACAAAGGGATCTGCTCGCCCTTCGCGCCATCGGGATAGCCCGTGCCATCGAAGCGCTGATGATGGTGCTCGATAGCCTGGCGCATCAAGGCGCTATGCGGGAGGATGCCGGCGATCTCGGCTCCTACCCGGGCGTGCATGCGAACCAGGAAAAATTCGTCGTCGGTGAGAGGGCCGGGCTTGTTCAGGATCCGCTCGGGCACGAAGATCTTTCCCACGTCGTGGATGCGAGCCGCAAAAACCAGATCGGTAGTTTCCTCCGCAGGCAAGTGGAGCGCGCGGGCGACGATTTCCGTGTAACGTGCCACCAGATCGCCGTGACCCGAGGTGCGAAGTTCGCGGGATTCCGCGGCCCGGCTGAGGACTTCGATCGATTCCTTTAGCAATGGCACATTGCAGTCTTCTTCGCCGCCGCAAAACTTCACTAACATCGATCCCAGTTCTTCCAGATGCTCCGGCCCATTGTGTTCGCGCTGCAGAAATCCTTCGATGTAGGTGGAGATCTGCTGCCGCTGCGGAGCAAATTCCTCGCCTCCGGCGAATTCTTCGGCAGCGGAAACGCGGTTACCCCCGGAACGCTTGGAAACGTACATGCCTGCATCAGCCACGCGGATGATGTCTTCTATGGAAAAACCGTGCATGGGAAAACTGGCCACACCGAAGCTGCCGGTGATGTGATGTTCGCTAAGCATTGCATCCGTGGCAATCCACTGGCGCAGGCGTTCTGCCAGAACCTGGGCTTGCTCGGGGCCGGTTTCAGGCATGAGGATGATGAACTCATCTCCCCCGTAACGGGCAACCACGTTCGATTGCCGGGATTTTTGCTCCAACAGCCGTCCGACGCGGGCCAGCACCAGATCGCCCTCGAAGTGGCCCAAGGTGTCATTCACTTCCTTGAATTTGTCCAAGTCGATCAGCACGACCGAGAACGGTCTTCCCGAACGCGAGGCACGCTTCCATTCTGCCGACAACGCCTCCCAGAAGAATCGTCGAGTCTTGATTCCCGTCAGACCGTCGGTGATGGATTGCTGCTGCAGTTTCTGAAAGACGAAAGCATTGTGCAGGGCGGTGGCCAGAAGATCCGCCAGGGTATTGAGAATGAGAACGTCCTGCGGGAAAAATGCGCTCTCGTCGCGGCTTTCAATGTTCAGTGCGCCGAGCAAAGTTTCGCCGTAAGTGATGGGAATGCATAAGACCGACCGCGACTCCTGCAGGATCGCGCCAATCTGGCCTTCCACGCCGTTTTGCACCAGCGCCCGTTCACCCGTGCGAGCCACACGCCCGAGGATGCCAATGCCCAGCGGGATCCGTCTCCCCATAGCGTGCGCCGTTGCCCCGGCTTCCGCCTTGATTTCGATTTCCTTCGTACCATAATCAAGCAAGCCGATGCCGATGTGATCGAAGCTGAAATTCTTTTGGATTTCTCCCACAATCTGGCCCAGCATATGAACTGGATCGTCACTTGAAATTGCGGTGCGCGAGATGTTGTTGAGGAACGCCAATTGCCGGGAGCGGCGTTGCTCTTCGGCGAACAGGCGCGCATTCTCCACCGCAACCGATACCTGTCCGGCGGCAGTCACCAGCACGTCCAGGTCACGCTGTTCGAAGACATATTCGCGTGCCGTACTCATCGCGACCATGACTCCTGCCGGCTTGCGGCCCAGCATGATGGGCGCGGCGCACAGACACTTGGCAGGATGCTCCGGCCGGTGCGCGATTCCCAATCGCACCCGCGTTTTCTCCAGGTCCGAACGTATCAGCAGAGGCTGTCCCGTGCGAATCACATACTCAGTAAACGCGCTCTCCAGTTTACGTTTCCGTTTGGGCAGGACCAGATCATCCTCTACCTCAAGTTCGAAGCGAATTTCGTCGCCCTCCTGGAATGCGATGTAGAAATTACTGTTATTGAAAATCTGCCCCAATTCCGCGTGGATGGTTCGCAGCACTTCGTCCTGATCGAGGCGGGAACTGATCGCTTGCCCGATCTCGGTGAGCAGCTCGTACTCCTGGGTGCGGCGATGAGCGTCGTGCGCAATCAGATAGTTTTCCACCGTGAGGCCCAGTTGCAATGCCAGCCCCACCATGAGGCGCGGGCCGGAGGTCCCGAACGCTTTGCGTTGGGCATGAGGAAAAATAATCACTCCGAATGCGTGTTCGCGGGTCTGGAGGCTCACGGCGGTGAGATTGCGGATTTCGGCTTTTTGGAGTGCATCCTTAAAGCCGGCGAAGGTTCCGGCAGAGCCCACAGGCAGTGGCTCGGTCATCTGGCCAATATCTCGAACCGTGAAGAATCCTCCCTGGCGGTGGGCACGATCGCAGATGTATTCTCCTGCGCCACTGTTGGTGAGGATATCCAGAAATTCCGGGGAGAAGCCGCTCTGCACCGAAGGCAGCAAGCCGCGCCAGCGCTCCGCGACGTAGATGACCGCCCGCTTGGCCGACAAAGCGCCGGCCAATCGCTCAAGAGCCGCTTGCATACTGGGCAGCAAATCGTCGGCCGAAAGAAGCCGCCGCGGATCCGCGCCCAACGTGGATAGAGCCAGTGTATTCTCCTGCACCGCGTTACGTTCATTCTCAAACAGCACCATCACCATGGCGATGCCCAGCAACATCTGCGGGATCGGCCCCAGCACGTGGCCAACCGAGCCAAAGGTTTCCATCAATGGATTGCTGGACTGAATGGCGCCCATCAGCACAGCCCACAACGCCAGGGAACTAGCCAGAATTTTGAACGCGGCTGAGCCCTTGCGATGAGCGTGCAGGTAGAAAACCGCGGAACAGTACAACAGCACTGCGCTCAAGAAGAACACGGTCAGGCTCAAAGGGCGCTGTTCGGTCGGCAGAGGGCCGGACGAAAGATGAATTCGCAAGTCGATGCTGGCCAGGACCGTTCCCGCCAGGGCCAAGGCCCAGTCATACCAACGAGAGCGGAAAGATGTCCGAGTCAGCCGCGTGGAGACGAAGATGCTTACCGCCATCGCCACTGAGAACATCGAACTGGCGAAGAACGCAACTGGCGCCGGCGGTCGGTAATAGCGGAAAGCATCGAGCGCGTAGTGGATGGAATAACAGGCCCAGGCGATTTGCCAGGCGCGAAAATAAACCTGTTGGCTCTGCTGGTAAAGATAGCTGAACAGCATGCAGAGCAACAGGGCAACTACACCCGGAATGATGACGATACTGCTAGAAATACTATTCATGGGGACCGGCTAAGATTTCCAAGTGAATTGCGTCGACGTTACCAGTCGGCGCTACTAGAAGGAGACGATAACTGATGTTTTCACACCACGGGCACGAACACAACAAGATTTAAGTACAATGCCCTTCCAGGGACAGCTAGAACCCCGGGTTACCTGGAAATTGTCCATCCTATTGGCTTGACGATACTTTTCCTACCCTCATACCATCAGAGTCTTGTCCATCCTATGCCCGAAATTCTTGAGTCCGCGTCCAACAAAGCGCGCGTCCGGTTCGCGCCCTCGCCCACCGGTTTTCTTCACGTAGGCAGCGCCCGTACTTTCATTTTCAATTGGCTGTACGCCCGCCATCGTGGCGGCACCATGATTCTTCGCCTCGACGACACTGACGCGGAGCGCAACACTCAGGCCTCCGTAGATTCCATTTTTGATGGATTAAAGTGGCTGGGCCTGGGTTGGGATGAAGCATATAAACAGTCTGAACGGCTGCACCTGCACCGCCGGACGGCCTGGACGATCTTCGAGAAAGGCCTGGCCTACCGCGACTTCACGCCCGCGCATACTGGGGAAGCTGAAAAATCCGGCACGCAAGGAACCTGGCTGTTCAATCCTGGCGCCCGGGAACTTTCCCCTGCCGAAAGTGATCGCCGCGCCGCGGCGGGAGAGCCGTTTGCATTGCGCTTTCGCGTGCCGCGGGAGGGGGGACAGCTTGTGCGATTTGCCGATGCGGTGTATGGCGAGCAAGTGAAGGCCGCCGCCGACATCGAGGACTTCGCGCTACTCCGTTCCGACGGTATGCCGACCTATCATCTGGCATCCTGTGCCGACGATGCCGACCTGCGAATATCCCACATCATCCGGGGACAGGACCATCTCTCGAACACGTACAAGCACGTGTTGATCTTCGAGGCTGCAGCCTGCGCACTGCCGCAGTTTGCGCATCTGCCGTTGCTGGTTGCGCCTGACGGCACCAAACTTTCCAAGCGCCGCCACGGTCCTGTCGTGAGCGTGACCACCTACCGCGACGCCGGATTTCTGTCGGAAGCCTTCATCAATTTCCTGTGCCTGCTCGGGTGGTCTCCTAAGAATGACCGCGAGAATATGTCGTTGCAGGAACTCACCGACATCTTCTCGCTCGAAGGCATCAATCGCTCGAACGCAGTGGTGAACTTTAAGGAGCCAGCCGCAACTCCGGAGGAAGCGTTCGATCCGAAAGCGGTGTGGCTGAACGCCGAGCACATTCGCGGATTGCCGGTGGAGGAGTTGAGTGCGCGTGTGCTGCCGATCATACGCGCCGCCGGATTTAACCTGGTGCCTGAAAAAATGCTGCGAATCACGCCGCTGATCCGGGAGCGCATTAAGTTGCTGCGGGAGGTGCTAACCGCCGCTGACTTCTTTTTCGTCGATCAATTGCCGCCCTACGACCCAGCCGAACTCATCCCCCAAAAGGGAGACATGGCCATGGCGCTAAGAGTCCTCAGCCGGGCGCAGGACGTGCTGGCCCAGGTCGAGTTCAAACACGATCCGCTGGATCAGGCTCTGCGCGCCGCAGCTCAGGAACTGGGAATCAAGGCGGGACAAATGTTCCAGCCCATCCGCGTCGCAGTTTGTGGTCGCAAGAATGCCCCGCCGCTGTTTGAGACACTGGAAGTGCTGGGACGGGAGACTGTGCTGGCGCGGGTTGAGCAGGCTATCGGGAAGGCCGCCCCTGCCGGAGTCTGATCAACTCCCCGAGATACGCTCCCTGCGATAAGATCAGAGGGTAATGAATCCCCATCCCCCAACCGAAGCTGGAGAAAAAGCTGTGGCTGCATCGCCCGGGCCCGCGCCATCGAACTTCGTGCGCGACATTATCCTCGAAGACCTCAGGACCAACAAGCACAATGGCCGGGTACAGACGCGCTTTCCTCCCGAGCCTAATGGCTATCTGCACATCGGGCATGCCAAGGCGATCTGCATTGACTTCGGCCTGGCCGACGAATTCAGCGGACATACCAATCTCCGCTTCGACGATACCAATCCTGAGAAGGAGGAGACTGAGTACGTCGAGTCCATCAAGGGCGATGTCAACTGGCTCGGGTTTCAGTGGGACGGGCTGTTCTATGCTTCCGATTATTTTGACCAGCTCTACGAATGGGCGATCAAACTTATCAAGGATGGAAAGGCCTACGTCGACGATCTATCGGCCGAGGAGATTCGCCGGCATCGCGGCACGCTGACCGAGCCGGGCAAGGATAGTCCGTATCGCAACCGGTCGGTCGAGGAGAATTTGGATTTGTTTGAGCGCATGCGGGCGGGCGAATTCCCCGACGGCTCGCGCGTTTTGCGAGCGAAGATCGATATGGGTTCGCCCAACCTCAACCTGCGCGATCCGGTAATGTACCGCATCTTGCATGCCGAGCATCACCGCACTGGCAACAAGTGGTGCATCTATCCGCTGTACGACTACGCGCATGGAGAGTCGGATTCCATTGAGGGGGTCACCCACTCCCTCTGCACGCTGGAGTTTGAAGATCATCGCCCGCTTTACAACTGGTTCATCGAACAACTGGGGATTTTTCCGTCGCGGCAGATTGAATTTGACCGCCTCAACCTCACCTACACGCTGTTGAGTAAACGCAAGCTGCTGCAATTGGTGCAGGAGGGGCGGGTAAGCGGGTGGGACGATCCGCGCATGCCCACGCTTGGCGGCATTCGGAGGCGGGGATATACGCCCGAGGCAGTGCGTAATTTCTGTGGGGCGATTGGCGTATCGAAGACCAACGGTTCCATCGAGCTGGCGATGCTCGAACACTTCGTGCGCGAGGATCTGAACCGGCATGCGCCGCGCGTGATGGCGGTGCTGCGTCCGCTGAGAGTTGTGATCGACAACTATCCAGAAATGCAGGTTGAACAGATGGACGCGGTGAACAATCCGGAAGACGCGACCGCCGGCAAACGCAAGGTGCCGTTTTCTCGCGTGCTCTATATCGAGCACGACGACTTCCGCGAAGCGCCGCCCAAAGGATATTTTCGGCTCTCGCCCGGACGCGAGGTGCGCCTGCGCTACGGATACTTCGTGACCTGCACTAGCGTCGTGAAAAACGAAAAAGGCGAAGTGGTGGAGGTGCACTGCAGCTACGATCCCGCTTCGCGTGGCGGCAATTCTCCGGACGGTCGAAAGGTGAAATCGACGATCCACTGGGTATCAGCGGCGCATGCCGTCGATGCCGAAGTTCGGATTTACGAGAACCTGTTCACGAAAGAAAACCCAGGCGATGTGGAAGAAGGTCAGGATTTCACAGCGAACCTTAATCCCAACTCGCTGGAGGTAATCAGATCCGCGAAGCTTGAACCTTTGCTGGCCACCGCGGCAATCGGCAGCCGGTATCAGTTTGAGAGGTTAGGATATTTTTGCGTCGATCCAGAGTCGAGAGTCGGCAAGCCGGTGTTCAACCGCACCGTCGCTCTCAAAGATACTTGGGCGAAGAAGCAGAAATCGAAGAATGGAGAAACAATTGGCTGAAAAAGTGGCTTGCTTGGAATGCGGCAAGCCAGTTTCCGCAAGCCTAGCCAGCAGACGGGAGGGCCTGTGCCTGCGCTGCAGCGCCAAGCCGCAACCCGTTTTTGCACTCTACAGCTCCCCGATTGAGCGGGTCTGCCATTCGCCCAGCGGCTTCGATACTCTATCCGACGCCGAGAAGCTTTACTACGCGCTCACCCTTTTTCAAAATGAGGTCAACAACGGCGGGTTTCATCAATTTTTCTTCAACCGTTCCGGCTCTTATTACGACCTGATCGAAAATGGTCTGGTGAGGTTCAATAGCTGCGGACGCGCGAGCTCCTGCTTCAGGCGAAAAACATCGTATTTCCGGAAATCGCGGTTCAGGGGGATACAAGAACCCGCCGGGACCTTGGGCCTGCGCCCGCAGGCGACTTGATGAACAAACTGAACGAGCTCGATCAATGCTTCTACCGATGTCCCGACAGCCTCAGCCCGAAACTGAAGGCCTTCGCACGCCAACAGGGACTGGTGGCGGAAACAGAGGGCAGGCAGGTACGGAGTTAATTAAGCGGGCGCAGCCACTCAGAAAGCAAAACCCCGAGCGCGAATTCAACTCGGGGATCAGCCGGTCGAGCCTCGAGAATACAGTCGGCGCAAAAGCCAACTCGCTTGCGGGGGGTCAGCTAGAAGTCGATAGCGTAATCCTACAACTTAGTTATGTATATGCGGACTCTGCGCCGGGTTCGCATGATGCGTAGGCGGTTCCTTCACCACCTTCACTTCAAAGCTCACCGGAAGAGTTTTCGGGGGATAGCAGGCAGCGTTGTCGCAGGCCTGATAGCGCAGGACTCCGTGCATCACGTATTTTCCCGGCACGACTGAGTGCAGCGGATGGACGGCCACGGCGATGGTGAAATCTCCGCTGTACACGCTAAGTTTTTCGTCGGGCGAGAAAGGGAAGCTGGCATCCTCGCCCGCTGGATATTGAATTTTTCCCAGGATGATGTCGGTAGGCAAATCCATCTTCAAAGCAGTCGGGATAAGGAACTCGGATTTGGGTGTGTTGGAATTGATGTGGTACCCAGGGGGGACTCGGAAATTCAGGTCCACCATCGTCGCCTGGGCGCGTTGAGCTGTGGTCAGTGGCACTGCGGCCACGGAAAGGGACGGAGCCTTTCCTGGCACTTGAGCGGCTCCAGGAATGACAAACAACAGTCCAGCCAAGAAGCAGAGGAGCCACCAAGTCGATGGTTCTTTCCTCCGAAGATTCGGTTTGTAATTCATTCTTCAGCCAAATGAATGAAAATATGTTTAGCGGAATTGTAAAACGATTATTAGTGTAGTGCGCGTTACTTCAGAGCAGGTCCGTTTTCCCGCGTCGTCGGTATCGATGCCTGGCTGGTGGCAGGCCGCGTGTTCAACGCCCTCTTTATCGAATCCTCGATTTCTGCCTTGCCTCTCAGTCCAAGGATCTTGTCGACGATCTTGCCATCTCGTCCAATCACGAAGCTTTCCGGCAACGCGGGGACGCCACCGTACTGCTCTCCGACTGCTTCCTTTCCAATCAGGATGGGATAGTTCACGCCCATATCCTTGGCGAACTTGCCGATGTCTTCTTTGCTGGCTTCATCCATGGCGACGCCGATAATCTGGAATCCCTGCGACGCATATTGATTTTGTAATTCGACGAACCACGGCATTTCGATTTTGCAGGGACCACACCAGGTCGCCCAAAAGTTGAGCAGCACCGCCTTACCGCGAAGGTCGGAAAGACGGACAGTTTTGCCGTCCAGCGATTCAAGAGAAAAGTCGGGGGCGAGGCTCGATTGGGTCAGACGAGGGGCAAAAGACGAAGCTGAGCCGCGGCGTGCTGTGTGAAATCCGACGTACAGCATGAGCGCGACGGCGAAGGCTACCACTATAAGCGTAACAGGACTGCGTTTCACAAAAAGCGCTCCGTTCAAGACTCGAAAGCCAGCGAGATTACAATGCAAACCGGTTCAAGAAAGAAAGCCAGTTCGAAATCATGGTAAAACGTCCCAGCACCAGCAAGACTCCGAGGGCAATCAGCAAACCGCCAGAGGCCACTTCGACCGCATGC
>Ga0307474_10002524_pt1 | contig 13154 bp, 15 predicted proteins | sample atmos_gasesECM1C_2_FD_203312 | JGI IMG/M metagenome (GOLD analysis project Ga0307474, IMG submission 203312) | Hardwood forest soil microbial communities from Morgan-Monroe State Forest, Indiana, United States - atmos_gasesECM1C_05 | ecosystem: Environmental > Terrestrial > Soil > Temperate... | reverse complement strand
CTTGGGTGATTTTTGTTTCCGGAGCTCGACTTCGGCCACCTGTTTGGCGACTCGCACCGGGACTTGCTTGAAGTAAGTTTTTTCTTTTTGCACGGCCAACTCCTTAACCAAGCCCGAATCTACTCTTGGTTAGCAAATACGGGCTAACTCTTTAGGTAAATCTTTGGACGCAATTAGTCGGCGCGAAGGTCAGGCTTGCGCCCGTTAGAGGGCGGTTCGGTTCCGTTCTGTGCGGTATTGCGCGGTTACCGTACGCATTATTTTTTGCTTGACGACACGGATACGATTCGATACGATAAGCTCACGTTAGTTTAGCGTGAGCGTTTGTAATACTATCTTGGGAGGACGTTATGGCAGGTCAATCCAAATCCGCCCCGCTGCACTTCAAGACCATGATTCAGGCGGACGTGCCGCAGGGCCGCAACGGAAAACACAAACTGATCATCACCACTATTCTGCGCGATCTCGATTCGCTGCAGGCCGGATCGGCCATCAAGGTTCCGCTGGCGGAACTGGCCGAATCCAAGGAAAAGGTGCGCTCGGCGCTGAATCGCGCCACCCGCAAGCGCGGCATAAAAGTTGCCACGGCCAGCGACGAAAAGTTTCTGTATGTGTGGAATGAGGCTGCAGCCGACGAAGAGGGGTAAATGGCGGCGCGGCGCCCGCGAGTTGGGGCGCTGCAGAGGTTTTAGTTTGGTGTCACCGGAGCGGGGTGCGCTGCGCCCTGCTCCGCGGCCGTTTCCAGCACGCGCTTTCGCATCGCATCCAAATCCTGGGGCGATAGATACCGCCCATTCAGCACCACGCCGGCAGTGGTTTGCGTTAGATAAATCTCGTCCAACGGATTGGCTAAGAGCAGCACTAAATCCGCAATCTTCCCTTCTTCCACCGTGCCAAAATCCGCAGTCTTATCCAGAAAGCGCGCCGGATTGATTGTGGCGGTTTGCAACGCTTGCAACGGAGTGAGACCGGCCTGCACCAAATAAATTAATTCGAGGTGCAAACTGAAACCGGGGATTACGTCCACGCCGGCCGGGGTGTCGGTTCCGGCCAAGAGCGGTACGCGCGCGTCATTCAACTTGCGCACGATGTCCCGTTCGTGGATAACGAACTGCTTGCGCACCGGCAACGGATCGGTGTCGAGTTCCTTGATGATGGATTTCGTGAAGCGGGGCCAGAGCTGGTCGCGCCACAGGACCGGGGCGTACCTGAGGTCCAGATCCTTGTTGACATCGATAATGTCGACCAGCCACTGGCCGCGTTCCCAGTACAGCGTGGGACATTGCCAGGTCTGATTTTTCGCCAGCAGCGCGATCAGCGCCGCTTCTTTCTGCGGGTCGTAGGTCTCCAGAAATTTTCCCGGGCCTTTCGGACCCTTCAGCAGTTCGTCCTCCGCGGTCGAGCTGCCTTCAAAAATTCCGATCAGATGCTCGAAACTTTTTTGCCCGGCGTTCGATGCCTCCGAGCCGCGAATCGCATCCGGGACATGCCCGACGAAGACGATGTTCTTCTTTTTGCATTCGTCGACAATCGCAAAATACGCTTCGCGGGGCACATACGACTGAATCTTGATGAAGTCCACGCCGCGCGCGACCAGCATATCCACGGCGCGCCGGCCGTCTTCCGGCGTGGTGATGGCGATCGACGCCGGAAACTGGGTCTTGGGTCCATCGAGCATTGGCCCCGCAACGATCATGCGCGGGCCCAAAAGTTTTCCGGCGGCGATGTCGGCCCGCGCCTGCAGCACCTCATCGAGATTGCTGCCCATGTCCCGCACGCCGGTAATTCCATTGGCCACGAACAGCGGCAGGGTGACGTCGCGTCCGGCGGGCGCCTGCTCGCCGAAAAAAGTGTGCACGTGCATGTCCCATAAGCCCGGAATCAGAAATTTTCCGGCGCCGTCCACCACTTGCGCGCCCGGGGGAATTTTCACCTGGCTCGCAAGGCCCACCTGCTTGATACGCTCGCCTTCCACTACGACATTCATATCTGGCAGCGCCTGGCCGTTTACGACGTCGATCACCGTCACGTGCGCGATGACCAAAGGAGATTGCTTGGCGTTGGCGACAGAACCGGACGTTGCAGCGGAGGTTGGGGTCTGCGCGGATAGGAACGAAAAGTTCGACGCTACGAAGAGACCTGAAATTAGAAGTGCGGCAAGGCGAAGTGGGCTGATTCGTCGAGACCTGCCAACTGTCGCGCTGGCCATCGCCTTAACTGTCGCCATAGACCGGCACCGCCGCGCCCTGCACCAGCTTCGCGTCGTCGCTGCACAAAAACAAAACCACTCGCGCGATGTCTTCGGCTTTCGGCCACTTGCTGAAATCCGCTTTGGGCATCGCGTCGCGATTGGCCTGGGTGTCGATGATGCTGGGCAGCACCGAATTGGCGCGCACCCCAGTTCCCTTCAAGTCCGCGGCGAGGCAATCGATCATCGCCACCGCCGCAGCCTTCGACGAAGCATACGCCGCGGCGCCCGCCGCATGATCCACCGCCGCTTTGGATGCGATATTCACGATCGCTCCCGTGCGCTGTTTCAGCATTTGCGGCAGCACCGCGCGCGCCAGGACAAATCCCGAACGCAAATTCAGCGCGAACATCTCGTCCCACACTTTCGGGTCGAGTTCCCACAGCTTCGCGCCACCCGCGTAACCGCCGACCGTATTCACCAGCGCGTCGAGCCGTCCATACTTCGCGATGATCTTCGCGATGGCAGCGCCCATCGCCGCTTCATCCGTGACCTCGGCGGCGTAACCTTCCAGATTTTTTTCGGCCGCGCCGGCCGCGCTCCGCAGCGCATCAAACCCTGCCTGCTTGCGGTAGTTGACGGCTACCGTGGCGCCTTCGGCCAGAAACCCCAGAGTCACGGCGCGTCCAAGGCCGCCGGTACCGCCAGCCACTAGAACCACTTTGCCCGAGAATTTTTCCGCCATTGCCCTAGCTCCCGACCCGACCGGACTTGTATTCGTTCAGCAGTCTAGTTCAACAATCTCTTCACCCGGCTGCCCAGAAGTTCCTTGGCCTTCTCCTCCGGAATCAAGCGGTTCAGCAGGCCCAGATCCGCGTCGATGGTCACATCGTGGTCGGTGACTTCCACCGTGCCCTTGATTGGCGTGCTGACGAAACCCATCTTGGCCTTCAGCGCAAAAGTGAGCGTCGACCCTTCCCAACTCTGCTGCACCACCGAAATCTGTACCGGCAGCCCGGCCGCGCCGCTGGAAAATGCGTCCTTAAACGATCGATCGATGGCCTGAACAATTTCCGCTTTGGTGCGGGTATGAGTGATGGTAATTCGCATGATTCCCCCGGATTCGTCGTGGATACCAAGCTCGCTCCACAACAAGAAGCATAGCGCATCCGGGGATCATCCGTGGAGCCAGGGCAATTGCCCTTTGTGCGCCAGCGCCAGCAAATCCATCGACACCGCCACCGCGCAGTGAATCATCACGCCGCCCCAGATCGATTTGGTCTTCCAGGCCAGCCCGCCCAGCACCAAGCCGGCAAAGATGGCCGCGTAGGCTTCCGGCCAGGGCTTGCTGAAATGCAGCATCATGTAGGGCATCACCGAAACCGGCACGGAGAGGATTCCGATGTAACGCCCCAGCCCGCCGACCAGAAATCCGCGAAAGAAAAATTCCAGCGCGATAAATTGCCCGGCGTAGAGGCCTTCCCACTTCAGCAGGTCGGCCCAGCTGCGCCCCGCTTGCGGGTACATGGGATAGAAGGTGTAGAACGCAGGCGACCAGGAAACCAAATAGATCACCGGAAAAACCGCCGCGAACAGCGCCACGTAAATCCAAAAATGATCGCGAAAACCGCTCCAGGATAAATTGCAATCGCGGATGTGGTTCCCACGGCGCAGCAGCATAAATGCCGCCGGCAGCACCAAAAACCCAGCCACCGTCCAAGCCACCCACCAGGCCTTGAACCCCAACATCCAATCCGGATGCCGAACCTTTTCTGGAAATAGCTGTGCGTATACCGACTGGTCGCCGACGAACCAAGCCAGCCCCAAGGACACGGACGCCACCACGCAGATGCCCGCAAAAGGCCAGAACGTCGCCGTCATTCCCGGCGAAATGAGCGGCGTCAGCGGCTCCGGGAGTAAAGCGTCGTCGACCGGTGTTCTGATGCCGAGGCGCAGATCCCGCTTTTCAGCGGCCGGCTGGTCCGGCGCGCCCTGCTTTCTCGATTGGTCGCGCGCTTTTCCGCCTCGTCCCATGCCGCCGGAGTATACCTTGCGACGCGGAATTCACGATGCCGCGGAAATTTCGGCGGACGGTCAGGCGGGAACATGGGCGCACGCGAACGATGAAAATCTCAACGGGCTGCTGAATTATTCAACGCGCGATCCGTCGCCGCACTGCTTACGGAAACACGCTCCGCGGCAAACTCGTACAATCAGCGCACTTTGCTCGCTCTGGGTTTTCTTTGTAACGCGGCAGAAGTTTGGCGTTCCCCGTGCATACAACGGTGTATACCCGCGAGGGTAAATCAAGACAGGGAGAAACAAATGGCCAAGAAGACGTTGAAGAAGGCAAAGAAGATTGAACCGACCAAGCCCTTGATGAAACTTCCCGGACACGGCGGACGTTAAATTTCTGCGTCAGGGCGCGCCTGAACCGGGCGCGCCCTGGCTAAACCCAGGTTGGTTTCCTGCTGAGGTTGAACGGCTGCAAAACCGGAATTCGGTACGCTTTCGACGAGGCGAGGAAATTCAAATGACTGGGAAACCCTGAAGAAAGCAAGAACTAGAAGGAAGAAAGCAGGTTTTCGAATCAGGAGCGCGTCCCCGAGCCCTTCGCGCTCCTGATTTTTTCTCCCGCCGATTTATTGTCTTAACGATTCAGTGGGTCCAATCCTGCTTTTCGCGCGTAACCCGCGGCGTTTCCTTAATGAAGCACGATTCGCACACCCGCGTTCCGTCCTTTAAGGTGAAATCCACTCGGCGGCTCGAATCGATATCCGCCCCACACTTGCCACACAGTTCTTCGCGGGCTTCTACCATGTTCCCTCTCTCGTTGCCGGTTCCGGAACGCATTATACGTCGAAGTTAAGATGCGCGCCCGTGGCGTCGGGGTACACGTTGCGTGCACAGCAAGCCCAGAGACTCTCCTTCTCGTATATCGTATTTGGCCGTCATCCTGAAGAGCGCAGCGACGAAGGATCTCACCCATGATTCCACGCCAAAACCACGGCAGGGAGCCAGCGAGTGGCTCTTCGCCAAGAAGTAGTTTAAATCTCGCGCACTGAAAAAACAGGATTTAGCGGCCCCCGCTACAGCCCGAATTCAGGCTCCCTAGGGCGAAAGCCCGACTGACCGGCCTTCGCCTCTGACCTAACATTGCTGTTGGTGCCTGGCCAACTACGACTGCGAGGTGGCTCACTCATGAACAGAACTGCACTACGGTTCAAGAAACCGCTAATGGCATTCGGGCTTTCGTTTCTATTTTGCTCGGGATTTGCGATCGCGCCGGCAGGAGTCGCCGCGGTTCATGCCGCGTCGGCGCAACCGGAGGACCTGCAGACCTTCAGCGGAAAAATCATGTCGCAAAATGGCGACCGCTACATTCTGCGCGAAGATAGCAGCGACATGTGGTATCACTTGGACGACCAGCAGCAAGCCTCGAAATATCTCGGTAAGACGGTGCAAATCACCGGAACGCTCGATGGACGCAGCGACATGATTCACATCCGCAACATCGTCGAAGACAAGTCCTAAACCCAACCCCAGCCAAAACCTAATACCGCAGTGCGAAGCCTTGCGCAGCCCGTGGTGTGCCCCGACCCGGGCCGCGGCGACGATGCCCCCCTGCATGAACTGAATTACTCCCTTCTGCTAAAACGACGGTCCCGCGTAAAATATCCCTTGCGCAAAAATCAGTGTTGTAGTTAACTACATCACTAGAGATGCCAGGGGTCGAAGCGCTTAGGGCTTATAGCTAGATAGAAGGTAGGCTGAACACCAGATGGATCGCGAATGGAACGACAATCAGCCCATTTACCGCCAGCTCCGTGACCGCGTGGTGGCCATGATCCTCGATGGCTTGCTGAGCGAAGGCGATCCGTTGCCCTCGGTGCGGAATGTCGCCGCGGAATACCGGGTCAATCCCCTTACGGTGCTGAAAGGCTACCAGCAGCTGGTCGACGAACAGCTAGTCGAAAGCCGGCGCGGCCGGGGAATGTTCATCAATACCGGCGCGCGCGACCTGCTGCTGCAAAGCGAACGCCAGAAATTTCTAGCTGAACAGTGGCCGCGAGTCCGCGAAAACATTCAGCGCCTGGGATTGACGGCGCAAGATTTGCTGCAGTCCAGCGCGGCCAACGAAGCCAAAGCGCACCCCAAACAGGAGGAGAAGTAGCTATGTCCTGCATCGAAGCACGCGGCCTGCGCAAAACGTACGGCGCGACGGTGGCGCTGGATAACGTGAATCTGCAAGTAGAAGAAGGCCGCATCCTCGGGCTGATTGGTCCCAACGGCGCGGGAAAGAGTACCGCGTTGAACGCGATCCTCGGCTTGATTCCCTACGAAGGCGAACTGAAAGTTCTGGGCCGCAATCCATGGACCGCGCGCGATCAATTGATGCGCGAGGTCTGTTTCATCGCCGACGTGGCGGTGCTGCCGCGCTGGCTGCGCGTCTCGCAGGCGCTCGATTACGTCGCCGGGGTACACCCGCGTTTCGACCGCAAGAAGGCCGAATATTTTCTGGCGCGAACCGACATCAAAACGAAAAGCAGAGTCCGCGAATTATCCAAAGGCATGGTCACCCAGCTGCACCTTGCGCTGGTCATGGCCATCGACGCGAAGTTGTTGGTCCTCGACGAACCAACGCTGGGCCTGGACATTCTTTACCGCAAACAATTTTACGATTCCCTGCTGAACGATTATTTCGATCGCCGCCGCACCATCGTGGTCACCACCCATCAGGTGGAGGAAATTCAACAGGTGCTCACCGATCTGATGTTCATCAACCACGGCCGCATCATGCTCAATTGCAGCATGGAAGAATTCGAGTCGCGCTACGCCGAGGTGATGGTCACGCCGGAGCACGTCGCGGCGGCCCGCGCGTTGCGCCCGCTGCATGAGCGCCAGGTCTTCGGCCGCAGTATCCTGCTCTTCGATCGCGCCGATCGCCAGCAACTCGCGGCTCTGGGTGAAGTGCACACGCCCAGCATCGCCGACTTGTTCGTTGCGGTGATGGGACAACCCGCGGCAGCGCCGCAGGGCGCGGCCCAAATTCCAGTGCCGGGAGTCGCCCGATGAATGCCCCGATGGATATTCCGCTGAATACACCAACAATCGACCCGCAGATGATTCCGCCGGCGGCTGCAGCCGCCGCGCCGACCCGGCCGATGTACTGGTCCGTGCGCCGCGAATTGTGGGAGAACCGCTCGATCTATCTGGCGCCGCTGATTGCTGCGGCCGTCATGCTCTTTGCCTTCTGGACCCGCGCCTTTCATCTGCCGGCGCGAGTCCGCGCCGCGGAAGCGCTCGATTCCGTTTCGTCGACGAATCTGCTGGCCACACCCTACGCGATCTCCGCCGCGCTGATCATGATTGCCGGCTTCCTGGTGGCGGTGTTTTATTGTCTCGATGCGCTGCATGGCGAACGCCGCGACCGCAGCATCTTGTTTTGGAAATCGCTGCCCGTCTCCGACCTGACCACAGTGCTATCGAAATTCAGCATTCCGATGGTGGTGATTCCGGTGGTCGCCTTCCTGACCATCGTCATCATGCAACTCATCATGCGGGTCCTGAGCACCATCATTCTCGCGACGAATGGCATGAGCGCCGCTCCGGTGTGGACCCAGGTTCCTTTTTTCCAGATGACGTTCGTATTGCTCTACGGCATCGCTACCGCCGCGATCTGGTACGCGCCCGTCTACAGCTGGCTGCTTCTCGTTTCGGCCTGGGCCCGGCGCAACACGTTTCTTTGGGCGACTTTTCCGCCGCTGGCGATCTGCGTGGTCGAATTTATCGTGTTCCACACCGGTCACTTCGCGAAGATGCTCGGCGAACGCTTCAATAGTTTTCGCGAGGCCTTCGACATCGTGGCGGATGGCGGCGGCCTGGTGATTCCCTACTCTCAGCTTACGCCGGGACGTTTTCTCACCAGCTCCGGCCTGTGGATTGGCCTCGCTTTTGCCGCGGCATTTCTAGCGGCCGCGATCCAACTGCGCCGTTATCGTCAACCGATCTAGCTCACGAATGATGTAGCTCACTAACGATTGCTCACCGATTCCGCGCCGGAGGAACGAATATGAGCACCGCGGTAATGACCAGCCAGTTCGAAGTAAGTTCCGTAGCGAATAAACTTCTGCGAGCCGCCGCTATATTTTGGTTTGGGGTGGCGATCATCGGCCAACTGGTGTTCGCCGCTTCGGTGGCGATTTTCTACGGCAATTCCGCGGTTCATGGCAACTGGCAAGTGTGGAATTCCGGGATGAGCCACGGGCATCAGCCCGGGCATACCTTGTCGAATTTCGCGGTGGCCGCGCATCTTTCCGGCGCGGTGCTGATCATTCTGCTCGGCGCGCTGCAATTGACGCCGCAAGTCCGCAATCGCTTCCCCGTTTTTCATCGATGGAACGGCCGCGTATATCTCTTCGGCGCTTTCGCCATCACCATCAGCGCGATGTATATGATTTGGATTCGCGGCAGCGTGGGAGATTTCCCGCAGCACGTGGGGTCCACGGGCAACGTCCTGCTGGTCTGGATTTTCGGCGCCCTGGCCCTGCGCTCGGCGATGGCCCGCGATTTCACCACGCATCGCCGCTGGGCGCTGCGCCTTTTCATCGCATTGCTCGGAGTTTGGTTTTATCGCGTGATCATGACGCTTTGGTTGCTGGCCAACGGCGGGCCCGCCGGTTTCGATGCGGCCACGTTTACTGGACCAGCCTTGAACGTGATGGCCTTCGCCGCCTACCTGGTTCCGCTCGCGATTCTTGAACTCTATCTGCACGCGCAGAAAGCGCCTAGGGCCGCGCAACGCATTGCCATGGCCGGGGCGCTCTTCGTGTTAACGCTGGTCATGGGCGTCGGAATCGCTGGCGCCGCCGTCGGCTCCTGGATCCCAAACATGGACATGCGTTCGAACAAATTGACCGACGTGATCGCCCAGACTATTCGCGCCCAGGGCGTCGACGCGGCCGTGGCGCAATATCGCAGTCTGCGCGCGCAGGGCTTCCCCGGGCTGTATGAAAAGGAATCGCAAACCAACAGCCTCGGTTACCAGTTTCTGCACGGCGGACAAACGAACGCAGCGGTAGCTGTGCTGCAGATGAATGTTGACGCGCATCCCAATTCGGCGAACGCCTACGACAGTCTGGGCGAAGCCTACGTCGGCGCCGGAAACAAAGCGCTCGCCGTCGAAAATTATCGCAAGGCGCTCACGCTCGATCCGAAAATGAACAGCTCGATCAACGCCCTGAAGAAGCTCGCCACGCCGTAAACTCTGGCCATGAATCGTGCGCGGGCTGCGCCGTTTACGAATTTCAGACCAGCTGTGCCCCGCGCTCCAGCAGCAGTTGCCGCAGAATCGAGCGGTGGCACCAGTTCTCTTCCGGGCAGTAACAGCCCACCGAAAAATCCAGGCGATGGGAGAACGCTGCCAGCAGATCGAGAACCTTGGCCGCGTCCGGCGCCTTCATCTCCGTTCGGAATCGACGCGCAAAAACCGCCCAGGCCTTTTTGTTCTTGGTTTTCTGTGCCGCGAGGGCCAACTTCACCAATTTCTGGCTGGGTGAAAGATTCGGCAGCCAAACATCGTAAAAGTTCCGCTTCGCAAATTGGGACTTGGGCACGCCGCGAGGCGGCCGCCGCACGGTGCCGATGCGCAATCCTTCTTTCGCGCCTCGAGGATCACCAAGCCGTACGATCGTTATCGCCATCTGATTTCTCCCGCCTTCCGCTACCGCGCGTGGGGCATGGTAGCTATAGAACGAAACTACCGTTACTCACAATTAGCTTTTCACCGGCGGCGAGCCGGCGACAGCCCGCGCGCAAAATGATACTGTTCGCGCATGAGCCAGCCCGGCGCGTGGTTGCTGCGTCTTTTCGTGATCTTCGCCTGCTTGTCCGGCGTATCTTCGCGCGCGCATTTTATCGCGCGGGCGCCGGCCGATACCACCGGCCCGCTGTTGATCGTCGCCAATCAAGGCGACCGCAATCTCAGCGTCATCGACACCGTCGCCAACCGGCAAATCGCCACCATTTCCGAAAACCTCGCAGACACCTGGGGCCATGAAGTCGCGGTCTCGCCCGATGGCCGCGCCGCGTATGTCCCGATTTATGGCAACTCCGGCGTGGGGCTTCCCGGCATTGACGGCCGTGAGCTGCTGGCCATCGACCTCGCCAGCCGTAAAATTACCGGCCGGGTGGATTTTGGCCGCGGGGTGCGCCCGCACTGCGTGGTTTACGATCCCGTCAGCAAAATGTTGTACGTCACCACCGAACTGGCGAATTCCATCACCATCATCGATCCGGCAACGCTGAAAATTGTCGGCGAAATTCCTACCCGCCAGCCGCAATCGCACATGCTGGCCATTTCGCATGACGGCCGCCGCGGCTACACCGCCAATGTTTCGCCCGGCTCCGTTTCGGTGCTCGATATGGCCGCCCGCAAAACCATTGCAGTAGTTCCAATTTCCGAAAATACCCAGCGCATCGCGATTTCGCGCGACGACCGATTGGTCTTTACCGCCGACCAGACCAAGCCACAGCTCGCGGTGATCGACACCGCCGAGAACAAAATAAAAACCTGGATCGCCCTGCCGGCAAAAGGCTACGGCGCGGCCGCCACCATCGACGGCCGCTGGCTGCTGATCGCGACGCACGGCATCGCACCCGCGAAGAGCAGCGTGGCCGTCATCGACCTCGCCACACTGAAAGTCGCTCGCGCGATTCCGGTCCCCGGAGTGCCGCAGGAAGTGCTGGTTTCGCCCGACGGCAAATCCGCCTACGTTTCCTGTTTTGTGAAAGCACCGGCCAGCGACGGCGCGGCCTCGAATAAAAGCCGGGAGAAACAAATCGGGCAGGTTGCGGTGATCGATCTCGCGAACTGGAAAGTGAAATCGCTGATCGACGCCGGAAGCGGAGCCGACGGCCTGGCTTGGGCCGCCGCGCCATAACGATCAGCGTCGCCGAGTCTCCCGAATTCCGCTCAGCGGCTCTCGCGTTTCAGCAGCGCGCCCAGTCGCCGTTGCAAATCTTCCACCGCGTTGTACAGGCCGGTGATTCCGGGCGTATCGATGCCGACGTCGACGGTTTGCAGATCCAGCGAGAGGTCGGTACAGATCTGCGTGGCGCGCTTGACCCGCTCGGCGGACATAATCGGCAGCACCGAAAAGGGATCGCCGCCCGACTCGCCGCTGAGCCCAATCCATTTCTGCACTGCCCAGGTGGTGTTGCGAATGTGGTCCACGGCGTTGCGAAATTCGGAAAGCACGCGCGCATCGAGGTTCCCGGATTTGACCAGCTGCTCGAGCTGGTGCAGCTCGCCAGTGGCCGATTCCAGGCGCGAGGTGATTGGTGATGAGGAATTTGGTTCGCTTTCGGGGACGGTCATCCCGCACTCTCCGTGAGCGGGCTGGGCACTGGCAGAGTAGTGCCCAAAGGGTCGCGACACAAGGAGAAATCCGCCGGTACTTCAGCGTTATCAACGCGTTAGACTAATGCCAGCACGAATGCCGGTACGAATGCCCGTAATGGCGCCGTGCGCGTTGGCGCTTCAGGCGGCGATACCGATGCGGCGAACCAAATCGTCCTGTTCCGCTTTGCTTTCCGCGCCGATGGTAAACGCGTCCAGCACGCCCAGCGACAGCGCGTACTTCAGCGCTTCGTCCTGGCGGCCGCGCAAATCTCCCTGGCCCAGAATTTTCATTCCGACCACGGCCTTGCCCGCCGCGCGCATCTCGCGCAGCACCGCCAGCACCGTGGCCGGGTCCGCGTCCATGTGCGAACCAATCGGATTGATCCGCGCCAGATCGATTTCCACCCATTCCGACTTCGCCGCGGCCCGCAACGCTTCAATACTGTGGCAGGAGCAGCCGTGCGCGCGAATCACGCCTTTCTCCTTAGCCTCGGAGAGCACGTCCATCACCCCGCGGTAGCGCTCGGTCCAGTCCGCTTCGGTCAGGCAGTGCATCAGGCAAACGTCAATATGGTCGACGCCGAGCTCCTTGCGAAAACGGTCCAGATCCGCCCGCGCCGAGGCCGCATCGCGCGCCCAGGTCTTGGTCAGCACGGTCACTTTGTCGCGCGGAATTTCTTTCAAGGCCGCGTTCACGTGCGGGTGCGTACCATAAGAATCGGCACAGTCGAAAAATCGCAGGCCTTGATCGTAGCCATTGAGCAGCAGGCGCGACAAACCCGCCACGCCCAGCGCACTTTGATTGGAGTGATGGCCGGAACCTACCGTGCCGGTCCCCATGGCCAGGCGGCTGGTTTGGATTCCAGTGCGTCCCAGGGTCACCGTATCGGAGGCCGCGAATTTTTGGCTGAGCGGCGCCGCCAACACCTTTTGCAGCGATGAATCACGCGCCAGCCACCCGGATGGCGCCAGCGTTTCGCGCCCCAACCAGGCCGCGCCAATCCCGAGCGCGGTGTTGCGGATGAATTCTCTCCGTCTCATAAGCGCCTCCTACTGTTGCTCGCCATTTCCCGGCCGCCCCGCGGGCGGGCCTCACGGTGATGGACGCCGCGCGGCGGATTTGGTTATCGGCGCGCGGCAGCGGCTGGGGGTTCAGCCAAACTCCGTAATACCACAGTTTTTGCGTTTCGCGCGCCGCTCATGACGGTTTTCTCCCCGTTTTTGCGCATTGCCTAGTAAAGGTACGCACACTTCTTACACAGGGGGAGCAACAAAATGGCGGGATATAACACGCAACAAGTGGGTGACGCCGTCGAGATTTCCACCGCACCGGAGCCGGTGCCGCAGCCGTGGTTGTTGATCGCGATTCCCGGCGCGCTGCTGGTCCTGATCGCGCTATCGATCGGCTTTATTTACGCCGTGCTGGCCGCAGGATTCTGCTACGGCGCGATGTACCTGCTGACCCACTCGAAACAGGCCACGCAGTACCGCGCGCCCGCCAAGTTTCGCGTCTCCAAATCCGGCATCGACGTGAATGGCAACGCGATTCCGAAAGACGCGATT
>Ga0307474_10002523_pt1 | contig 13155 bp, 7 predicted proteins | sample atmos_gasesECM1C_2_FD_203312 | JGI IMG/M metagenome (GOLD analysis project Ga0307474, IMG submission 203312) | Hardwood forest soil microbial communities from Morgan-Monroe State Forest, Indiana, United States - atmos_gasesECM1C_05 | ecosystem: Environmental > Terrestrial > Soil > Temperate... | reverse complement strand
CTGGCGCCACACCACTTCATCCGCGTGCGGAAATCGGCCATCGTGAACGGCGCCTGCATTAGCGAGATTCGTCCGATGTTCGATGGGGTTTACGACATCGTACTGGCAGAAGGAACGGTGGTCACGTCGAGCCGCAGATACGCTCATAAGTTACGGGCGCTGCTGGAATCCTAGCCTTGGCAACTGGGATGGAAATGGGCACGTCGGCGATCAGGATTGTGTGAGAACGCCCATGACGAACCACATAGGTAACGACAAACGCTAGATCCCTATCGGGACTGCCCCGGCGCGACGAGCAGAGGTGCGTCCACGGATTATTTGCCGGGGCAGTTTCGATAGGGTCGTTTGAAGTGAGCCGCTGGCGTTTGCCGCGGACGCTATGGAATTTCAATCGACTTTGGTCTGGAAGTTATTGAAAGGAAGAACGTTTGCGGTCGACTTCTATATCTAAGTTCCATCGATCTAACCAGGAAACCCTAGCCGGTCTTTCAGGCGAACGAGGCCTTGACCCAAAACGTTAACGTACACGCAAGGCAAATTTTGTGGCACAATGGGGCATGTTGAAAAGCGATCCTACGCTGCGTATCAATTTATTTTCGAGCCGCGAAATCCGCGCTGCTCGGTGTGGACAGGAGTTTGGAAGCGAGGGGTTTGCCAATAACGAGGGGTTTGCCAATAACCTGATTGAAGCCTTTGCCCTTCATGCTCGGCGCCAGCACCTGCAGGACGAGAGCAGCCGGGGTATTATGCGTGGATGCGCTGTTTTCGACCAACTCAGCCGCATAGGCCAGTCCGGATTATTGCAGGCAGGGCCAGCCGCGGGCCCTCTTTCGAAAAAGCACAATCGTGACGTCCCTAGTCTGGCAGTGCTCGTTTACCTTTGATCTTGAACTCCGCTTCTACCCGCAGAGCAGTCGTTCCCGGCTGCCCACCGCCAACGATAACGCGGTAAGCGCCGCTGGCGACAACTCGATTCCCCTTGTCATCGACCTCGCTTAGGTCACGCGCATTCAGAACAAAGTGAACGTGCTGGGTTTCCCCGGCACCTACATGGATTCGAGTGAAACCGCGCAGAGCGCGCAATGGGGCGGTTGGAGACTTTGGAAAAGTCAGATAAACCTCTGCGACTTCATCACCCTCTCGCTGGCTGGTGTTCCGCACATCCGCATCTACCCCGAGCGAATCACCGGCTTGCAGCGTGGTGCTCGTGAGCTTCAAATTGCTGTACTCGAATTTAGAGTAACTAAGTCCATAACCGAAAGGGTAGAGAGGTTGGCCTCCAAAATAGCGGTAAGTCCGGTTCTTCATGGAATAGTCTTCAAAGGCAGGCAACTGGTCGACGCCCTTGTAAAAAGTCACGGGCAATCGTCCGGCGGGATTATTCATGCCGGCCAAAGTTTCAGCGATTGCGGTACCTCCTTCTTCGCCCGCATACCACGCATCGAGAATCGCGTCCGCGTGTTCACTCACCCAATTTACAGAGAGCGCGCTACCGTTCATGAGAACGACAACAAGCGGCTGGCCCGTGGTTTTCAGTGCCTCCAGAAGATCCTCTTCCTCTTTCGGCAGATCGAGGCTGGTGCGGTCGCCGCCTACGAAACCGGGCACGGTTACTTTCATCTCTTCGCCCTCCAGTTGCGAGGTGATGCCCACGACGGCTACAACGGCGTCAGCATTCTTCGCCACAGCGACGGCGGTTGGAATGGGATCAGCCACAAGGCGTAGCCAAACTAATTTCAGGCCCGTGCCGCCTTGACCGTATTCCAGTTTGATGGCGTATCGATGTCCTTTCTCCAGCCGCAGCTTCGCCTTCGCCGGCTCGATGTCATGCCCTATAAAATCATCCACAACGATCTTGCCGTCGAGCCAAAGACGGTCCATCGAACCCACATTGCCGATTTCGTACTCACCCGACTCGTCGGGAGTCAGAAATCCTGTCCAGCGCGCCGAAAAATCTATCATTCCCGGGGGAGGCATAATGGAAGAACGTTCGGGATGAACGTGTTGCAGATCGATGGTTTTATCGACCCGGACAACTTGCGGCGCGCCTTCGAAATTTGCATTGGCAAAATATTCTCCCGTCAACCCTGGCTGGCCGTCCGCGGTCGACAAAACGGTCGACGGAATAACTTCTTCTTCCCGAAGGAAGTTCATACCCGGGGTATAGGTCACATTGGCGGAAGTAAATTGCCGGCGGATGCCGGCGAGCGCAGAGGTGGCACGCGATGCCGTGCCATTATAGTTCCCATGTAGCACATCGGTTGATTCTGCCAGCGGACCGACAACGGCGATGTTTTTTACCTCCGAACTCAAGGGAAGAATGCCACCGTTCTTTAGCAGGACAATCGACTCGCGAGCGGCTCGCAGTGCGAGCGCGCGGTGAGGCTCGCTATCGATCTCGGAATCGGGAATGCTCGCATAGGGCACAATCTCCGGGGGGTCGAACATTCCCAGACGGAAGCGAGCCGTAAACAGGCGTTTCAGGGCGACGTCGATTGCTTTTTCGCTCAGGAGTCCCTGTTTTACCGCGTCGAGAAATTTTACGTAATCGGAATTGTCCTTGGCCTGGGTAAAGAAATCGGCGCATTCGTTATCCATGCCCGTTTTCAATGAGATGGCTGCCGCTTCGGCCATGCTCTTCGTATAGTGATGGCCAGTGAAAACGTCGAGGATCGCGTCGCAATCGGAGACCACGTAACCGTTAAACTTCCACGCGCCGCGTAGCGTATCTTGCAGCAGAAACTTGTTAGCGCAGGCGGGTGCGCCGTTCACCCGGTTGTAAGCGCACATGATTGATTCGGCCTTGCCCTCAGTAATGGCGGCGCGGAAGGCAGGAAGATAAGTATCTTCTTCGTCGTGTTTTGAAACTCTCACGTCGCTCGAATGCCGCGATGGTTCCGGTCCGCTGTGCACGGCGTAGTGTTTCGGTGTAGCAATCACTCGAAAATACTTCGGGTCTTCTCCCTGCATTCCGGTGATGAACGCAACTCCCATCCGTCCAGTAAGAAACGGATCTTCGCCGTAGGTTTCCTGGCCGCGACCCCAGCGAGGATCGCGAAAAATGTTAATGTTCGGGGACCAGAAGTCCATGCCTTCCATGATGTCGCGGCGTCCGGCGCGCACCGCCTGGTTATGTTTTGCGCGCGCTTCCGTGCTGATTACGACTGCCATATCGTGGATCAAAGGAGAGTCAAAAGTTGCGGCGAGTCCAATCGGTTCGGGGAAGACAGTCGCGGTGCCGGCCCTGGCCACTCCATGTAGAGCTTCACTCCACCAGTCGTACGCCGGTACCTGAAGGCGCGGGATGGCTCGCGCCTGATTCACTAGTTGAGAAGCCTTTTCATCGAGCGTCATTCGCGATACCAGATCGTCCACTCGTTCACTTAGCGTGAGAGATGGATTAAGGTAGGGTGGGGTACCGGCAGACGGTGCGGTTTGTGCGACAGAACTGAATGCTGCTAAAAACATCAACGCGATGACGAGTGTGAACGCACGGCCACAACGTTCAGGCATGAAGAGGCCCTCCTTGCGAAATCATTGTCTGAATCCGAGAACTCGGTTTGAATCGGGGGAAGTATACACCGTCAACGTACACGGCGATTCAAGACAGGTGGTGGATGACCCGGATTCGTGGCCGGCCTGACGCGATCACGGGTGGTAACTGCCTGAACGGAGCAGATGATTTGCTAATCAAGTTAGAATGGAACTGAAGCGATGAGCGCGGCCAGACACAAGAAAGATCGGCGCGGAATCCACCTGATTGCGGAGCTGGCAAATGTTTCCATCGGGACGGTAGACCGGGCTTTGCACGGGCGTCCCGGAATAAGCGAAGCTACCCGCCAGCGGATTTTGAAAATCGCCGAACAGATCGCCTATACACCGAACCTGGCGGCACGTTCGCTGTCAGTTTCCAGAGCTAGCGCTCGCATTGGGGTGTGCATCCCGCGAGAAATCCATTTTTTCTACGATCAACTGTGGGGCGGAGTGCTGGATGAAGCTCGCAGCGTCGCGCAGCATGGTATTCAGCTTGTCTACCGGCCGGTTCAGACGCTAGGAGAGGCGGACGCGGAAGCGTTCACCGAGCTGATGCAGGAAGGCGTGAACGGAATCGTTCTTACCGCCGGCAATCCGCGGGCTCTAACGCATTTGATTGATGAAGCCGAAGCAAAAGGAATACCCGTGGTTTGCGTATCTACCGACGCCCCTCACAGCCGGCGGTCGAGCATTGTGTGCGTAGAACCGCTATTAAATGGACGCCTGGCGGGTGAACTGATGGGAAAATTCGTGCCGCCGGGCTCCAAAGTGGCCGTAATTGCCGGCATGTTGAGCGCCGAGGATCATCGCCAGAAAACTGCAGGCTTTTCCGACGCGTTTCCGCGTCACTGCCCGGGCGGCGAGATTGTCAGCGTTCTCGAAGGACACGAAGACGAAGACGAAAGTTTTCAGAAGACTTTTGATCTTCTGGGGCAGGTACCTACGCTTGCCGGCATCTACGTGAACACTGTCAATTGCCTTCCCGTGTGCCGGGCACTGGGCGCGCGCAGCCTTGCCGGCAGAACAAAGCTGATAACTACGGATCTTTTTGCTGAGATGTCTCCTTACTTTGAAAAAGGGACGATTACGGCGTCTATTTATCAGCAGCCCCATCGGCAGGGCCAGATGGCGGTTCGACTCATGGCGGACAATCTCACTGGCAGGGTTCCCTTTCCGCCCACCGTGCATCTTAGTCCCGGAGTTGTGATGTCGTCCAACCTCCACCTTTTCAGAGAGATTCGGCTGGCGGGCGTGAAGTTTGACGACTCTGCGATCGGCTCTTTGAGTCGCGCGAAGGCCGCCAGCAAGTTTCATCTCCAGGAAAAAACCGAAGCTGTAAGTTGACCCTCCACTCAGGTTTTTAGCCCGCCAGAGCCTGACGAACTTTTGGATGTTTGATCGCCGTGAGGGTCCGTCTGTCCACAGAATTTCAAGCCTTCGATGATACGGATTCGAGATTTTTCTTGACAACGGCGATGGAAGGGGAATATAAGCGCTCCGTGCTCGTTAACGTTAACGTTTTTAAGGCTTGACGGCTGAGAGGACGTGGACCATGAAGTCACAGTCAGCTCGATTTGCACGGAGTTTCGTTCTTAACCTCAAAGACCACAGCTTGCGCCATCTCATAGTCTTTTGCCTGCTTTTTCTGGGCCTGTCGTTCCAGGCCCGCGCTCAAGAGGCGACGATCGTGGGAACGGTCACGGACCCTTCCGGCGCGGCGGTTCCTAACGTCCACTTGACGGTCACCAATACCGACACGGGCATCTCCCGACAGGTGACCACCAATGGTGACGGCCAGTATGTAGCTCCCGACCTTAATATCGGCCACTACCGTGTTCGCGCCGAGGCCACCGGCTTCAACACGCGCGAGGAGAAAGGGATCGTGTTGCAGGTGGGCGACCGTACCCGCGTCGACTTTAAGTTCGAGGTAGGAAGTGCCTCGGAAACCATCACGGTTGAAGCCTCCGCTACCGCAGTGCAAACCGATACCAGTGAGCAAAGTAACGTCGTTACATCACAGCAGGTGAGTCAGCTGGCGACGAATGGCCGCAGCACTCTCACGCTGTTCGACCTATCCCCGGGAACCTCTAACATGGCTAATTCCCGCGCGGCGTTCACTCCAGTGAGCGGCGACAATACGATCAGCGTCAATGGCCAACGCCCGGCGGAGAACCTGCAGCTTATCGATGGAGGTGAAAACCTCGATCGCGGCGGTAGCGCGGGCAGTGTGAGTCCCTCCATTGACGCCATCGCCGAGTTCCGCAACATGACCTCGAATTACAGCGCCGAGTTTGGATTGGCTTCCGCCGCGACCGTCTCCATGGTAGTCAAATCGGGGGCCAAACAGTTCCACGCCTCGGCTTGGGAATATTTCCGCAACGACGATCTGAACGCGCGCAACTACTTCTTTCCGGCACCTTTGGTCGTTCCGGAACTGCGCTATAACGTATATGGGTTCAATGCCGGCGGTCAGGTTCCTATCGCCAAAAGCCATCCGACTTTTTTCTTCTATAACATGGAATGGCGAAAGGAAATTGACGGAGGCCTTACAAACCAGCTTGTTCCACTGGCAAGTGAATATCCCCAGGCGAACGGCGGGCCCGCCGTGCTGCCCACGACGTTTAACGGAAAAGCGAGCATTGCCACAGACCCCTGTGACGGAGTCGTGTGCAATACGGGCGCCGTTGTGCCGGCTTCCATTCAGTTCGCGAACTGCCCCGGCGGTATTGCGCCGCCCGGTGTTACACCCGGTTCGCCCTTCCGCAATAACACAATTCCTGGTTGCATGATCAGCTCCAATGCGGTGGCTTTGTTGAACGCCGGTGGCAAGTACGGCGGCATATTTCCACAGCCTAACAGCGGTGCGTTTTTCAAGGGCGGAAACAATTCGCCCACCGATCTGCGGGAAGAGATTGCCCGTGTCGACCATACATTCAACAGCAAGTTCAGTGTGTACGGACACTGGATTTCCGAGCAGATTTCGCAGACCTACGGAACCACGCAGTGGAGCAATGACAACGTTCCCTCCATCGCGGATGTGTTTGGCAACCCCTCCTACAGCGCCGCGGTTCATGCCACCCACATCATCAGGCCCACTCTGCTCAACGAGATCGCATTCAGTTACAATGGCAACCGCATCCACATTATTCCCAACAATCTGATCTCTGCGCCCAGCAACTTCACTTTCAATCGTTTGTTCACCGGTCCTAACGCTGACCATCGCATTCCTGCCATCGCCCTGAACGGTGTCTCGGGATCGAACTACACGTCCAACTGGACGCCGTGGAATAATACGGCGGACGATTACCAGATTCGCGATGATCTTTCCTGGACCAAGGGCGTACATCAGCTGAAGATGGGATTCAGTTGGGCGATCTACAAGAAGGTGCAGGATGCATTTGCCGACACCGAAGGTCAGTTCGGGTTCAATGGCAACTTTACCGGATACGACTATGCCGACTTTCTCTTAGGCTATGCCCAGTCCTATGCTGAGGATGGGGCAAAGATCACCGGCCACTGGAATAATATCTCTCCGGCTGCTTATGTTCAGGATAACTGGCGCGTTACCACCCGCCTGACCTTGAACCTGGGGCTCCGCTGGGATGGTGTTCCGCACACCTATGAGGCCAACCATCTTTCCTCGAACTTCTATCCCAACCTATACAACCCGTCGAATGCACCCACTTTTTGGAACAACGGAAGCGGTCATATCTGCTCCGGCGTTGCAACCGCAACCGCGAATTTTGGGTGCACGGGTGCGAGCCCCGGTCTGGTTGCTGGTCTCGACGGGTACTTGTTCTATCTCAATGGTATCGGCGTTGGTGGCGAGAACGGAGTTCCCAAAGGTTTGGTGAACGGTGGTTGGAACAGCTGGGGGCCGCGCATCGGCCTCGCCTATGACCTTACTGGTCGAGGCAAAACCGTTCTTCGTGCCGGCTACGGCCTGATGTATGAACGCATTCAGGGAAACGATATGTACAACGGCGCCACCAACCCGCCAGGTGATCCGAGCCCCACGCTCAACAACGTTTCCCTGCAAAATCCGGGCCTCAGCATCAGCGGCACCTCAGCCGGCTCAGTCATCACGGCCGCGAATTTGCCTCCGTTGCCGTTGGGCGTTACAGGCGTCGCTAGCAATTACACTCCTCCGCGCGTCTCTCAGTTCAGCGGCGGAGTTCAACAGGCAGTTGGATCGCGTGCCGTGCTGAATATTTCCTATGTCGGCAGCCTGGGAAGGCACATGAACTATTACCAGGCCGTCAACCTTCCGCCTCTAGCCGATCTCCCTGCTGAGGTTAAGGCGGGATCGCTCAACTTCCAAACTCTCACCTACCCTGGCTTCGGCAACGTACGCCTGTCTTACGACGGCGCGAATTCCAAATACAACTCACTGCAAACCTCTCTCAATGGCCACGTAACGAAAGGCCTGTACTTGCAAGCCGGATACACATTGTCGAAGGCCTACGATATTGCCCAACCCCAGGGCACCGGCAGTGGAGGTGATCTCCAGAACATAACCAACCCTTATGCGGGATGGAGATACGACTGGGGACCGTCGCCGTATGACCGCCGCAACGTATTTTTCCTGAACTTTGTCTACGACATTCCGTTCTTCGGGAATGCCAGCCACCTGGTGAAGTCAACTCTTGGCGGATGGCAAATCTCAGGCATCCTCACCGAGGAAGGCGGAGCTCCGGTCAACATCGGAGTGAGTGGGACGGCGGTTGGCAGCATTATCGCCAACACCGGGCCCGGCGGCTCGGGGGCCGCAGGAGGAACCCGGCCGAATCTTACCGGTTCGATCAGTTACCCGCACAAGGTAGATGAGTGGTTCAATACGTCAGCCTTCAGCGCTCCTGCTTGCTTGACGGGGCCGGATTGCTACGGCAACCTTGGATTCGACGCCATCCGCGGCCCCGGCCGCAATAACGTCGACCTGTCGCTCTTCAAGAACTTTGCCATCACGGAGAGATTCCGGGTGCAGTTCCGAGTGGACGCTTTCAACACCTTTAATCATGCTCAGTTTCAAGGGAATGAGGACACTGGCGGGCTCGGCAACAACGTGGGAGCCGGTAATTTCGGCCAGATCACCCAGGCGTATGATGGCCGACAGCTTCAGTTGGGTTTAAAGCTGCTCTTTTGAGATCGTATTCGGTCTCCAAGTTCCCCGCCTGCATCGAACTTCGATGTGGACGGGTTTTCTTAGGGGAGGGATTTCTGCCTCTTGTTCGAGCGGACTTGCTGCGCTTAAATTATCTGACCCCTTCGGTTCTCGCGATGATGAAACCAGCCTTAAGCATCGCCGCCTTTGCGCCAATCCTCCTGCTTGCTTCTTTTGCCCAAGGTCAAACTCCCGCCCAGGCGATCGAACTGCAGCGGCAGGGGAAATTCGCAGAAGCGGCGCAAGCGTGGCGAGCAGTCATTGCACGCGATCCCAAGGATGCGGAGGCCCTCGCCAGCCTGGGCGTAGTCCTATCGAAAGAACAGAAATATACGGAAGCCGCCTCTGCCTATAGAAAAGCCCTAACGCTGAATCCTAAGCTTCCCGGCATCGAGCTCAATCTCGGGCTGGCGGAGTTCAAGCAAGGGCGCTTCGAAGCGGCGATTCAGGCCTTCCGGGCAGTTCTGGCAGCCGATCCGGGTAATCAGCAAGCGTTGATGCTGCTGGGGCTTAGTTACTATGGGGCCAAAAGCTTCACCGAGGCCGTCAAGTATCTTGAGCCAGCCGCGAAGTCTGATCCGGACAATGTCGAACTTCATCGTGTGTTGGCCCAAAGCTGTTTGTCGGCGAAGAAATATTCCTGCGCTCTCGACGAGTTCCGCCAGATTCTGCAGAAGGATCCCGATTCCGCGGCCGCTCACATCCTTGCCGGAGAGGCCTTGGACGGTCTGCAGAGGACGCCAGAAGCGATCGCTGAGTTCCAGGCCGCCGCGACCGCGTCCCCGGGAGATCCCTCAGTTCACTTCGGTCTCGGCTACCTCTATTGGAAATCGCACCAATATGATGAGGCCAAGGGCAAGTTCGAGAAGGTGCTGTCGCTCGATCCCCACCATCCGCAAGCGCTGACGTATTTGGGGGACATCGAGATGAAGAAAGCGAATCTCGACGATGCCCTCGCTTTGCTGCGGAAGGCGGTAGGGGAGAAGCACGATATGCGCCTTGCCTATATCGACATAGGTGCTGTGCTTATTCAGCGGAAGCATTACCCAGAGGCAGTGGCGGCGTTTCGGCGCGCGGTTGAATTAGACCCGGCTCAGCCGGATGCTCATTACCGCCTGGGGAGAGCCTATCAGGCGATGGGAAAAGCTGCAGAGTCAAAGGAGGAGCTTGCCAAGGTTCGCGAACTGCATGAGAAGTCCGATGAGTCGCTGGTGTTGAAGATGTCGGCGAGCCCTCCTCCGCCGGCTCAGCAGTAGAGCAGGTAGGCCGTCATTACGCATCGTCCCCATACTTGGAGCTGAGAGCCTAATTATAGGGGGACCATTAACAGGGTGATTTACGACTGCCGCCGCGGTGCGAATTTGAAGCAATAAAGAAGACCAATCACCAGCAACACCGCTCCCCACCATATATTGGCGTGCAATTCAAACAAGACAATGCCGGGATTCGCAGGAGGATTTACCAACGGGTAAAGGCCCGACGCCAGCAGGGCGCCCGCCCCAGATAAGAAAGAACTGCAACGCTTCGTTGAAAATGGCTGAGCGAAGCCCGCCGAGAGTTACATAAATAGCCACGGCCAGCGACGAAACCCAGATGCTGAAATTGATATCCCATCCCAGCACGATTCGCATGACCTTGGCCATGGCAAACATGTGGACGCCACTCATGAGCACGGTCATGAAGGCGAACGAAACCGCCGACACTGCGCGGCTGGATTCGCCGAAACGCAACTTCAAATATCCTGGCACCGAGTCGGTCTTTGAAATGTAGTAGAACGGCATCATCACCAGAGCCAGGAACAGCATTGCCGGAATAGCGCCGATCCAATACCAGTGCGTCGCCAGAACGCCGTACTGATACGCCGAACCCGCCCAGCCCATCAACTCGAGCGCGCCGAGATTAGCTGAAAGAAAACTCAGGCCGGCAACCCACGCGGTCATCTCGCGGCCCGCCATGAAAAAATCTTCGCCGGTGTTCGCCCGGCCCTTTAGATACCAACCAATGGAAAGCACCAGGGCGAAATAGAAAACCACAACGACATCGACAGGGGCGAGATGGACTAACTGGGCGGGCCGCTGCCAGCGGGTGGGTCATCGATTATCTCACCCCCAGCAGCAAGTCAACTGTGAGTTGATCGAGGTGTTCGTAAGGCAAACGTTTCTTGAGGATTGCATCTTTGTCGAAGACCGTGGCGAGCAACTCTGAGGTGGTTTGTTTCGAGTAACGGCTAAATGAGGTGGAACCGTTGTGGTTTTTCGAAATCTCCGCCAGTACTGCCTGTATGTCCTTGTCGGCATTCCACTGTTCAGCCTTTTCTTTCAGGATTAAGTAGGTGCGCATACAACCGCAAGCGAAGTCCTTTACGCCTTCACAATCCTCGGTACGATAAGCGTGCGCATCGAAGTGCCGGGAGCCAGTATAGCCAACATCTTCGAGAAATTTAACGAGCCAAAATGCTGACTTTAAGTTGGCAGATCCGAAGCGTAAATCCTGGTCAAATCGGCCGGGCATTTGGTCGTTCAGATCGATGTGGAAAAGTTTGCCCGCTTCCCAAGCCTGCGCGACGGCATGCATGAAGTTGAGTCCTGCCATGTGTTCATGAGCCATCTCGGGATTCACGCCCACTATTTCCGGATGGTCCAGGGTCGGAATAAAACCCAGATACTGTCCTGTAGTGGCCATGTAAATATCAGCGCGTGGCTCGTTGGGCTTGGCTTCCAAAGCGAACTTCATGCCGTACCCGCGGTCGATATTGTATTCGCAAAGATAGTTGATAGCCTCCCGTAATCGTTTGATCGCTTCATCCGCCCGACGACAGGCGTCGGTTTCAACGCCTTCGCGGCCACCCCACAAAACGAAAATTTTCGCGCCCAGTTCTGCGCCGATGTCCATCGCTCGCATGGTTTTCTGCAGCGCGTAGGTGCGCACTTCGGGGTCGTTGGATGTGAAAGCTCCATCACGAAATATAGGATGGAAGAACAATGAAACCGTCGCCATGGGAACAACAATTCCGTTGGCGTCGCAGGCCTTCTTAAAGCAACGGACGATGCAATCGCGATCGGCAGGGGTGGAGTCTATAGGAACCAGGTCATTGTCATGCAAGTTGACTCCCCAGGCTCCCACTTCCGCTAGCAGAGAGACAATCTGGATAGGCGACATGTGCGGGCGTACAGCGTCGCCAAAGGCGTCACGTCCGCGGTTGCCGACTGTCCATAGCCCAAAGGAAAACTTGTGTTCCTCGCGAGGTTGATAACCGTTCATATTAGGCCGATGATTATTCATGAATTAGTCTCCACCTTCCAAGCACGATCAAGTTAATTCAGTATGGATTTCATCGCGGGATACATGCGCCGATAGGCGGCGTACGCTCTCTCCAAGACCAGAGAATTTTCAGGGTCAGGTGTGATGTTTTCAGCAACACGCACTATCGAGTTGCAGGCCTCGTCAACCGAAGACCACGTCTTCACTCCCACGCCCGCCAGAATCGCGGCGCCGAAAGCCGCTCCTTCTTCGGCCCTGACAGTTTCGACTGGATTTCCATAGACGTCAGCCTGAATCTGCCGCCAAAGCGGAGATCGCGCGCCGCCGCCGCCCAGACGAATCCTCGAAACCGGTACATCCATCTCTTGAAAAATAGTGAAAGTGTCGCGGAGGCTGAAAGCAACTCCTTCGAGAATCGCCCGAATCACGTGACCACGCGTATGCGAAGCGCTCAAGCCGACCAGCATTCCCCGCGCCGCAGGGTCGAGGTAAGGAGTGCGCTCGCCCATCAAATACGGAGCCCACAGCAGACCATCGCACCCTGAAGGAGCGCTTTCCGCTTCGGCGGTGAGGCTTTCATACGACTCACTCCGGCCGAACTGATCGCGAAACCAACGCAATGAAAGGCCCGCCGCTTGCGTGACTCCCATGGCAATCCAGTGTCCAGGGATGGCATGACAGAAAGTATGCAGGCGACCTTTAGCGTCTAATGCGGGACGACCTGTTGCCGCCAGGACGACGCCCGAGGTTCCGATGGTTGCACCCACGGTTCCAGGGGAAACGACTCCCATGCCAACCGAACCCGCTGCTTGATCACCAGCTCCGGCCACGACTGGCGTGCCTTTTTGCAAGCCGGTAGCGGCCGCGCCGGCATCGGAAATTCGTCCGCAGATTTCCGGCGACTCATACAGCGCAGGCAAAACGGACTCGTCCATCTCTACAAACTTCAACATCGCCTTCGACCAGCGGCGGTTGGCTACATCGAGCAACAGAGTGCCCGAGGCGTCTGCGACATCGGTGGCGCGTTCGCCGGTCAACTGAAATCGGACGTAATCTTTTGGAAGCATGAGCGACCGGACTCGGTTCCAGTTTGCCGGTTCATTTTCCCTGACCCACAAGCATTTGGTGAGAGTGAAATTGGTGAGCGCAGGATTGCACGTGAGTTGAATCAGATGAGCAGCGCCGATTTGAGCGGTGAG
>Ga0307474_10002522_pt1 | contig 13161 bp, 13 predicted proteins | sample atmos_gasesECM1C_2_FD_203312 | JGI IMG/M metagenome (GOLD analysis project Ga0307474, IMG submission 203312) | Hardwood forest soil microbial communities from Morgan-Monroe State Forest, Indiana, United States - atmos_gasesECM1C_05 | ecosystem: Environmental > Terrestrial > Soil > Temperate... | reverse complement strand
AGGTTTATCAAATCACTCGGCCACGTTGAACGAATCGATGATACCCATTTCTCATTCTGCAACAACCGAGATGGCAAGGAGCAGCGCGGCGTGATTGAGGTCATACGCCAAATCCCTGAGCGGCGAATAGCCTGGCGAACAATCGCGGACGGCGTTGGCCTGGGTGTAGTCTTGTTTGAGCCACGCTCCGACAACGCAACCGAAATCATTTTGAAGCTGCGCTCCGTTTTCGATCCTTCGATTTCCGGCCAGAGCGCGGAGGAATACCTTCTGAACTTCAAGAGATTGGTTGAAGAGGCTTCTTAAATCGATGAGCCACCAACCATACAGAGGTTTTGGTCGAATTCGGCGGAAGCGAAGGCCTCCCAAGGTCATAAAGGACAATTTATGAACACACCAGACTCAGGCAGCAAAAAGTGGAGAGTTGTTATTCCTGTAATCATCATCGCTTTGGTCGCCGGCTGGTATTGGTTTCGACCGGAGCGGCTTGTCACCAACCGTCGGGTCGATGAAGCATTTCCCGCGATCAAAGATTCAACGACACAGATCCTTGAGTCGGGTGCTTTTCATAGCGGCACACACCCAACCGAGGGAACCGCAACGATCTATCGCATCGAGAATGGCAGCCGAGTTCTTCGGTTCACGAACTTCAAGACGTCTAACGGCCCTGAGGTTCACATTTACATGGTGGCCGCCGAAGACGCCAGGGACGACGCAAGTGTGCAACACGCCGACTTCATCGATCTGGGACTCATCAAGGGGAATATCGGCGACCAGAACTACATTCTCGGCTCTGATCTAGACTTGGCGAAGTACCAGACCGTGTCTGTGTGGTGCAAACGGTTTAGCAAGAATTTCGGCGCTGCACCATTGATGCCGGCCGCGCAATCAACGAGGTAAGCCGCAATGCCAATGGAGGTGTTGTCTTAATGCAAACAAATCCGCAGTCAGACGCTTCCGCTCAGAAGAAAAGAGAACATATGCCGAAGGTTTCTTTCGTGCGTGATATCCGGCCACATGAAGGCGCACGGCGTAAAGTGGACGATTATACTTTCATGTCGAAGCCGGGCAATGCTGACAAAGTGCTTCGAACACTTTCGCGCATGGTGACAACCCGCCTTCCATCCCACTCGGCGGTTCCTATTGGACAGAACACCAGCTCGCGTTGTTCGCCCGGCGGCAGACGGACGGATACCAGCCGTAAAGACTCGCTATGCCTAATCAGGAAGTCCCGTTCTTCTCTATCTACACGAATTCAAAGGTCACCGATAAGGTCGGCCCCCACGACGATTTGTAAGGCGAATTCCCGTACCTGGGACCGCCGCACTTCATGTTCGGCTTAGAATTCGGGAGATAAGGGAAATGGAAACACATGGGCCTGCAGTTACGAATGTAGCCCTCGACTTCGCCATGCTCAGCCCTTTGATCGGACTGATTATTGCGCTTTTCGGGGCCTGGCTTGTCGTCTAAAACAAGAATTTCAAACCTCAACCTGGAAAGCAACTCTACATGAGCATCTTAACTCGGCGGAATTTTCTGGGAAGCGTGGCGGCCACGGGCAGCTTGGCTGCATTGCAAAAAGTGATGGGCGGAGATCCAACCCGAACTCAGCCCGGTCCAAATAATCCGGAGCTTCAGGCGCAAAACCCGGATTCGATGTGGCCGCCGGACACCGATTCCAAAAGTCTGGTACCAACGTTCAAGTATCCGTTCGCTTTCGCGAACAAGCGTATCTACCCAGGTGGATGGTCGCGTGAAGTGACGGTGCGCGAGCTTCCCGTTTCAAAGAGTCTCGCTGGCGTAAACATGAGACTGAACGCCGGCGGCGTGCGCGAGTTGCATTGGCATACATCGGCTGAGTGGGCAATCATGCTTTACGGATCGGCGCGCATTACCGCGATCGATCCAGACGGCAAAAGCTTCGTCGCCGACGCCAAGAAAAACGATCTTTGGTTTTTCCCGAGCGGCGTGCCGCATTCGATCCAAGGCCTGAATCCGGATGGCTGCGAATTCCTGCTGGTATTCGACGACGGCGATTTCTCGGAATCGGAGACGGTGCTGTTGAGCGATTCGATGAATCATCTTCCAGTGGAAGTATTGGCGAAAAACTTCGGCGTCAGCGAAAACGCTTTCGCCAATCTCCCGAGGCAAGAGCTGTTTATTTTCAAAACCGACGTTCCGGGAAAAGTCGAGGACGACCAGAAACTCGCGGCTAGCGATCTCGGAAAATCGCCGATCGATTTCGCATTCCGAACGGATGAAATGAAACCGACCAAGCAAACGAAGAGTGGCGAGGTAAAGATTGTCGATTCACGAAATTTCAAAGTCACAACCACTACCATGGCGATGGTGACGGTTCGTCCGGGCGGGATGCGCGAACTGCATTGGCACCCGAACGCAGACGAGTGGCAATTCTTCATCGAAGGCAAAGGTCGCATGACCGTCGTCGCGACCGGGAACAAAGCGCGCACGTTGGACTTTCAGGCGGGTGACGTCGGCTATGTGCAAAAAACTTTGCTGCATTACGTCGAGAACACCGGCGGCAGCGATTTGATTTTCATCGAGATGTTCAAGGCCGCTCGCTTTCAGGAATTTTCCTTCTCGGAGTGGCTCGCACACACCCCGGCGGAGCTGGTGATGGCACATCTCAAAATCGACAAGGCAACCTACAATGCGATTCCGAAGATGGGAGGCGTTGTGGTGCCCCTGGCCTAACGAATATGCGTAATACAATGACCTGAGTTAGATGACATATATGAAAACAACAAGTCGCTGGACCATTGCAATCGCCGGTGTGTTTCTCCAGATCGCGCTCGGAGCGGTCTACGCGTGGAGCGTGTTCCGGGTTCCGCTTTCGAAGCAATTCGGCTGGAGCATTTCACAAGTCACGCTGACTTTCACGATCAGCATCTTCGTGCTCGGTTTCGCTGCGTTCTTCGGCGGCTTATGGATGAATCGAAAAGGGCCGCGCGTTGTCGTCCTTACCGGCGGGGTGCTCTACGGTCTCGGTGTTTTTTTGGCGAGCTTTTCCGCGAACAAACTCTGGTGGCTCTATCTCAGCTACGGGTTCATCGGCGGCCTCGGCCTCGGCCTCGGTTACATTGTTCCCGTAGCCGTGCTGGTAAAGTGGTTTCCTGATAAGCGCGGACTTATCACAGGAATTGCCGTCGGTGGTTTCGGTGCTGGCGCACTCATCACCGCACCGGTAGCGACTCGGCTGATTCAAACCGTCGGCGTTTTGCCGACGTTCGCATATCTTGGCGTTGGCTATTTCATCATCACGATCATCGCTGGACTGTTTATGCAAAACCCGCCCGAAGGTTACCAGCCGCCCGGATGGATCCCGACTGCGAAAGAAACCGGCCAACGCGCGACACATGACTTCGTCCTGGGCGAAGCTCTGAAACGTTGGCAGTGGTGGGCGCTTTGGTCGATTTTGTTTTTGAACACGTCGGCCGGCATTTCGCTGATTTCACAGGAAGGACCGCTCTTTCAGGAACTCACTGGCGTCACTGCGGTGGTGGCTGGCGGAATGGTGGGAATCGCGAGCCTGGGCAACGGCGTTGGCCGCGTATTCTGGGCGTGGGTTTCCGACTTGATCACGCGGCGCGCGACGTTTGGCATCATGTTTATTCTTCAAGTTCTCCTCTTTTGGTTCCTGCCGACCATCGCAACGTCGTCGATCATGACGATCGTCGCTTTTGTAATCTTGATGTGTTACGGCGGCGGGTTCGGCACGATGCCGGCCTTCACCGCAGATTATTTTGGACCGAAGAATGTAGGACCTATTTACGGTTTGATGCTAACCGCCTGGAGCTTCGCCAGCGTGTTCGGCCCGCTCTATATCGCGCGCATGCGTGAGATGACCGGGAGCTATTCCGGCGCACTACACGTGATCGCGGGAGTGATGCTTGTCTCCATTTTACTGCCGATCATCGTTCGCCCGCCGCGTCAAGGGACTTCGGCTGAAACTATTGGTTTGACCCCTCATCCGGCGACACCTAAAGATTGAACCAGCGGAATTCCGTTATGGCCTCATTCGGTACTTTGCTTTCGAAATGGCCGCTCGTTAGGCAAATTCGAGAAGGCAAAGACGGAACCGGGCTGGAATCGATGTCCGACAAAACACGCGCGATGCGCGCGCGGATCGACAATGCACAAGTCGCTCGTTCGGTTTGCCCGTATTGCGGCGTTGGTTGCGGTCAGCTGATTTTTCACAAGGACGGCAAGCTTGTTTCGATTGAAGGCGATCCTGAATCGCCGATCAACCAGGGAAATCTTTGTCCAAAAGGCGCGGCGTCATTTCAACTACTCACGCATTCGCGGCGTCTGACGAAAATGAAATACCGCGCGCCACGTGCGAAAGAGTGGACGGAGATTTCGCTCGATCGCGCGATGGACATGGTGGCAGACCGGGTTTGGGAATCACGCAAGCGCACGTTCGTCCACAAAAGGGACGGGCACACAATCAATCACACGACTGCGATCTGCCATCTCGGCGGCGCTACTCTCGATAACGAAGAAAATTATCTCATCCGTAAACTTTTCACTCTCGGCCTGGGGATGGTGTGCATATCCAACCAGGCGCGGATATGACATAGCAGCACGGTGCCCGGTCTGGGCACCAGCTTTGGCCGGGGCGGAGCTACGACTGCGCAACAAGATCTGGCCAATGCCGATTGCATCTTAATCGAAGGCTCGTCCATGGCCGAAGCGCACCCGGTCGGTTTTCGCTGGGTAATGAAGGCGAAGGAGAGGGGTGCCACTATCATCCATGTCGATCCAAGATTTTCGCGCACGAGCGCGCTGGCTGACATCTGGGCCCCGATTCGTGCTGGCGGCGACATCGCGTTTCTTGGCGGGTTGCTCAGGCACATTATCGAGAACAACCTTTTCTTTCGCGATTACGTCGTTCACTTCACCAATGCATCCTGCATTCTGCGCGATGATTTTCGCGACACCGATGAAGACGCGACCGGCCTGTTTTCCGGATACGACTCAGAGAAGCGCATGTACAACAAGGCGACCTGGTCCTACGAAGGTCACCCGAATCTCAGTTTCCCCGAGCGCGATCTGACCTTGCAACATCCGCGCTGCGTTTTCCAAACGTTGCGCCGTCATTTTTCTCGCTACACGCCGGAGATGGTGGAGAAGGTCGCCGGAATTTCTCCGGAAATCTTTTACAAAGTAGCCGATGCGCTCGTTAGGGCTTCCGGTCCCGATAAAACCGCTGCGATTTGTTATGCGCTCGGCTGGACGCAACATTCCAAGGGCGTCCAGATCATTCGCACCGCGTCGATCCTGCAACTCTTGTTAGGCAACATCGGCCGGCCTGGCGGCGGCATCATGGCATTGCGTGGTCATGCCTCCATCCAGGGTTCGACCGACATTCCGACGCTTTACGATATTTTGCCGGGCTATCTGTCCATGCCGAAAGGCGATGGCAGCGAAGAACACCTGTCAGATTATCTCGGGCACCAAACCAAGCCGACTGGTCTCTGGAATAGTTATCCGAGCTACTTCATCAGCTTGATGAAGGCGTATTACGGAAAGAACGCGACGGCTGAAAATGACTTTGGCTATAGCTGGGTCCCGAAGCTGACCGGGAACCATTCGTTTTTCGAATATCTCTACGACATGGCTGACGGGAAAATGGAAGGCATGTTCATGATGGGCCAAAATCCAGCGGTGGCTGCGGCGAATTCGCGATTCCAACGAACGTCGCTCTCAAAACTGAAATGGCTGGTTGTGCGCGAAATGGTCGAGATCGAGGGCGCCACATTCTGGTGCGACTCGCCCGAAATTGAACGCGGCGAATTGCGGGCGGAAGACATCGACACGGAAGTTTTTCTTTTTCCTGCTGCGGGTCATGCAGAGAAGGCAGGCGCCTTCACCCAAACGCAGCGCATGTTGCAATGGCGAGAGAAAGCGGTCGATCCGCCGGGCGATGCGCGGTCGGAAGCATGGTTCATGCATCACCTGGCGCTGCGTCTTATCGCTAAGGCGAAGCAATCGAGTGATCCACTCGATGAACCGTTGCGCGCGCTCGACTGGTGGTACCCGGAAGACGAATTCGGAGACCCGAAAGTGGAAGGTGTGCTGGCGGAGATCAACGGTTGGTATACAACTTCGCAACCAAACGTCGATGGAATCGTGTTCGGCGTCGATCGCGACGGCAAGCCGCATCACGGTCCCCAGGTGGAAGGATTTGGTAAACTGAAGGCTGACGGATCGACTGCCTCTGGCGGTTGGATTTACTCGGGCGTGCTTGGACCGGACGGAATTAACAAGGCGAACTCGCGTAACTCGCAGGACTACCTGGGCCACGGGTGGGGCTTCGTTTGGCCGGCCGACCGCCGTATTATATATAATAGAGCGAGCGCGACACCAACCGGCGAGCCGTGGAGCGAGGCCAAAAAATTGGTGTGGTGGGACCAGGGGCAAAGCAAATGGACCGGCATCGACGTTCCTGATTTTGTGCCCGACAAGCCGCCGGACTATCGCCCATCCGGAAATGAAAGCGGACTCGCCGGAATTCGGGGTGACGCACCATTTATCTTGCACCAAGACGGGCTCGGCTGGCTTCACGTGCCGGAAGGTTTACAGGATGGTCCGATGCCGACGCATTACGAACCGCTCGAATCGCCGGTGCGCAACGCGCTTTACTCGCGCGACACGAACCCGACGGTCAATTGGTTCACCCGCCAGGAAAATCGTTTCGCGCCGCCTGGCGATCCGCGCTTTCCATTTGTCCTGACGACATATCGGCTGACCGAACACCACACCGCCGGCGGAATGTCGCGTTTTCTGCCGCATCTGGCGGAGTTACAGCCTGAGTTGTTCGCCGAAATGTCGCCCGAGCTCGCGCGCGAACTCAAAATCGATAATGCCGATTTCATTTCGGTCGTCAGTTTGCGCGGCGCGATCCAAGCGCGTGCGCTGGTCAGTCGGCGTATGCGTCCCTTGCAGCTCAACGGCAAAACCGTGCATCAAATCGCGATGCCTTTTCATTTCGGTTCGGCCGGACCAGTGGAAGGCGACTCGACCAACGATCTCGTTCCAATTTCAGGCGAGCCAAACGTTACCATCATGGAAGCGAAAGCGTGTGGCGTAAACATTGTGCCCGGACGGTTGCCTCGCGGTCCGGCGTTCGAAGAGTGGATCAAAAAATATGTGCCGCAGGGTGGGCCGCCGAATTTACATCCGGAACAACCGCCGCCCGGCGCGCCGAAAGGCGCTGCGGCCGGTGGTCAAGGTGAACATGGCATAACAGACTCACGATGATCGGCGAGGGAATCCAGAGCACGAACCAGCGGAGACACTCTTATGTGCAGGACCGCGTCGAGGTCGGTTTCTTTACCGACCCGAGTGTGTGCATTGGATGCAAAGCGTGCGAGGTCGCATGTAAAGAATGGAACGAAGTTCCCGACGACGGCTTTACCTGGTCCGGAAATTCATACGACAACACCGGCCATCTCGGCGCGTCGACGTGGCGCCACGTGATGTTCGTTGAGCAGGATCGACAAAAAGGAAATCAAATCGTTGGATCGACAAACGGCGAAGATCCGTTTCGGTGGGTTTTTCTTTCCGACGTTTGCAAACATTGCGAAGAAGCGGGTTGTCTCGAAGCGTGTCCGACCGGATCAATCGTGCGAACCGAAGTTGGTTCGGTGCTCGTGCAGCACGACGTCTGCAATGGTTGCGGATATTGCGTCGTGTCTTGTCCATTCGGCGTCATCGATCGCCGGCCTTCGCCTTTGCCCGATCATGGCGGCGCATTTAAATGCACTTTCTGTTACGATCGACAAAAAAGTGGCCTCGTTCCGGCATGCGCCAAAGTTTGTCCGACTGAATCGATTGTTTTCGGCCGCCTCGATGATCTCCGCGCGCACGCACACGAACGCGTCCAGCATTTGAAGGAGAACGGCTACGCCGACGCCCGACTTTACGATCCAACCGAAACGTCAGTCCGCGGCATTCACGCGTTTTTTCTGTTGTTGGGCGAACCGGAAGCGTATGGCCTTCCGCCAAAACCGCAGGTGCCGACAATTTATCTCAAGACCGCCTGGATCTCTGCCTTCGCGACAGCAATCGCATCGATCATTGCAACCTTGGCCGCGTTTGCATTTTTCTCATGAGTACCGAACAGCGTCTCGATCAACTTCGCGACGAAGCATACGGCAAAGGCGTCGTCGCCGGGCGCGGTGTCGATGTCGCCGGCGGTCCAATTCCACGCAAACCCGGTTACTATGGCGAGCCGGTCGTTAGGCCACCGGTATGGACGTGGGAAGTTCCGCTTTATTTTTTCTTTGGCGGAATCGCGGGGATGTCTGCTGTCATCGCCTTAGCCTCGGGGTTCCATCATGTCGATCTTGCGCGGACGGCGATGTGGGTTGCGGTGATCGCGGGGGCAGTCATTTCACCGATTCTCCTCATCATGGATCTGGGCCGGCCGCATCTTTTTCTCAACATGCTGCGCGTCTTCAAACATCGCTCTGCGATGTCGATGGGAGCGTGGATTCTGAGCGCATTTGGCGCTTTCGCTGTTCCGGGTTTGATCGCGCTCGAACTGCACGCACGCCAGATTTTCCCCGGCACACCCGATCAACTCCTGCGCATCGCCGCCGGCATTTTCACTTTTGGCGCTGCCATTTTCGGAACTTTGCTTGCGACTTATACCGGCGTGTTAATCGGCGCGACCGCGATCCCTGCGTGGTTTTTGCATCGCACATTGTTGCCGATTCATTTTGGAACGGCCGGACTGGGATCGGCCGCAGCGATATTGGAATTAGTCGGGCACCGAATTGCCGCACTGAATTTTCTCGGATATTACGCCGCCGCGGTTGAGACAGCGCTGTTGGTCTGGCTAAACGTGAACAAGCATGGCGCGGCCGATCGCGCGATTCACCAACACGGTACCGGCTGGATCATTCGCATCGGCGAAATCTTGAATGGGCCGCTCGCATTGGTTCTCCGCTTCTTCGGTTTCATTCCCTGGGCGGCGATTTCGTTCTTAGCCGGTTCACTTGTTAGCCGGGTCGGCTGGATCGCAGTCGGCAAAGTTTCCGGCTCCGATCCCGAATCAGTCTTCGCTGCCGAGCGTTACTAGTGTAACCAGTTGGCGATCGACAGATTTCCGCCGCTGGTGGTGAGGATTACCAGAAGCATCACGATCATCATCGTGTCGTAGCTCCAACCGTTCGTGCCTGACGGGCCCCAGAAGCCCGTTTTCCAAACGAAAATCTTTTTTTGGATTGCGCCGAGCATGATCAGAATCAAAACCATGGCAGCCAGTTGAGTGAACAGCCCGAACGTCACCCCAAGACCTCCCGCTAACTCACCTCCTCCAAGAAAAGCGGTGAAGGCTTTGCTCATTCCGATGTCCTTGCTTCGTTCGGCGGGATTACTGAGGTGTTTCCAGCCACTCGTGATGACGATGAACCCTACCATGATGCGCAGGAGAAGCAGCGCGACATCTGTAAAGCGGGCCAACTGCGGGAATATCACGTGTGGATTATACGGCCCCCGTGGCTCGCGAAATCAACCGCAAAGTCTCGCGCAAATCGAATACAAAATTTCGACGGGGTCGTGCGCAGAAAACCTTAAGTTTTCTGAAATATCGGGCTTGGAACTCGGGGGATAAGATAGAAGGGTTAGGCAACGACTGATTAAACATTATGAAAGGAACGATCATGCAAAACTGGCTAGAACCCTCATATATCTTATTCTTTCTTTGCGGGGCTGCCTTAATGTTCGGCTTCAGCACGCTCCGCGGATCTAACGCACAATCGCCGCAACACGTTTACGAATTGCGCCTGTATCACGTCCACGAAGGCAAGGCGGATGCGCTCAAAAATCGCTTTGGTGATCACACTGACGCGATCTTCAAACGGCACAACATGAAAAGTATCGGTTATTGGGTGCCGGAAGATGCGCCGGATTCGCAAAAGCTGTTTATCTACATCCTCGAGCACCCGAGCCGCCAAGAAGCCGAGAAGAATTGGGCTGCATTCAAAGCCGATCCCGAATGGCAGAAAGTGAAGGCAGAATCAGAAGCAAACGGGCCACTGGCAGATCAGGAAGATCGCTACTTCATGGACCCGACCAGCTATTCAGCACTCAAGTAAAAAAGTGAGGCGACGATATGGAGATGAAATTAGAAGTCGTGTTCGTACCCGTTTCCGACGTCGATCGCGCCAAAGCATTCTATGAGAAGGTGGGGTGGCGGCTGGATATCGACTACGCCCCGAACGAAAAGTTTCGGGTTATACAATTTACTCCTCCTCAATCACACGCGTCGATCATCTTCGGCAGGGGAATCACCACTACCAAGACTGGCTCAGCTGGCCTGGTTCTCGCCGTGGACGACGTCGACACCGCTCGCGCTGACTTGATGGCGCGCGGCGCGAAGGTAAGCGAGGCCTTTCACTACGCTAGCGGCCGTTCAACAACGCCGAGGAGAATCCGCGCGTCATTGGGCGCGACCCGCAAGGTGGGTCCTATTACTCGTTTGCCTCGTTTGAGGATCCAGACGGAAACAGCTGGCTCATGCAGGAAATCACGACGCGACTTCCCGGTCGTGAAGGGAAGTCGATGCGGGGAAACGCCGCGGACGTCCCAACCCTTGGCGAGCTTTTCCGTGAGACGGAGGAGCACCATGGCAACTACGAGAAAACGCATGTCAAACATAACTGGTGGGATTGGTACGCGCCCCTACCTAAGCGCGCGTCAGAGCGGTAGCAGTCCGGAACAGGCAGCAGCAGCAGCCGACCGTTACATGGACGATGTCCATCATATTCCTTCCCGCTGACACGCTTATGCGAACAATGGTATTTCTAACCGTGCGCCCCGGTATAGATCTGATACAAGATCGATCCTGAATGAACAACATCTTCGCGTTTGCACTGGGGCTGGGCGTCGTCGCGGGGTTGCGCTCGTTTACGCCGCCCGCTGTCGTGGCCTGGGCTGGTCATCTTGGCTGGCTGCACCTAAACAATTCGCCGCTCGCCTTCATGGGATCGATAATAACCGTTGTTATCTTTTCGCTTTTGGCCCTGTTCGAGTTATTCGTCGATCTGCGGCCTTCAACACCGAAGCGCACAGCGCCTCTCCCGCTTGTCTTTCGAATGCTCTCGGGCGGTCTTTGCGGTGCCTGCCTTTGCGCGGCAAGTAATCAATCGTTGATCATCGGGGCGATTCTGGGCGCTGTCGGTGGAGTGATTGGAGCATTTTCTGGTTACGAAATCCGGAAACGTTTGGTCGCGGCGTTGAATGTCAAAGACATTTATATCGCTTTACTGGAAGACCTGGTCACGATCGGACTGGCCTGTTTCTTTGTCTCACGCTAATGCGGCCAGCCGTTCCGGCTCAGCCTGTAAGTCTGGCTGGTCTGACTCAGATTGGCCATTGCGCGCCAAGAACTCATAGATGGCTGAAAAATCTTCCGTGGCATGTCCGGCGCTCATTGCCAATCGATACATTTCCTTGGCGACATTAGTTAGGGGCATCGCGACGCCGGCTTCGTAAGCACTGATCGTCGCCAGCTGCATATCTTTCTGCATCCAACGTAACGGAAACTCTGCTTCATAGTCGCGGTTGTCGATTTTCTCCCGCTTCATCGTCAGAAACGGCGCGACCGCAGGTGTCCCAAGCAATGAATCGAACAACAATTTTTGTGAGAGCCCGAGCCCTTCGCCCAGCGCCATCGCTTCAGCGAACGCGGCCATGGCGTTGCCCAACAAAAGATTGATCACCATTTTCATGGAAGTGCCGCTGCCGTTTCCGCCGGTGTGAACAATTCTGTTACCCATGCAGAGAAGCAGTGGCCGAATTTTCTCCAGATCGGCCGAATCAGCGCCGACCCAAAAAGTAAGCTTCGCGTCCTCCGCTGCCGGAGCGGAACCGGTCACCGGCGCGTCCACAAAGTGAATTTCGCGGCGGGCCGCAACGGCGGACATCTTCTTCGAGAACGATGGATTCACCGAGCTGCAATCGACCCAAAGCGCATCCGGCCGGAGAAAATTCAGAAAGCCTTCGAATCCCAAGGCTGCTTCCTCGACCGCGCTCGGGTGAGCGAGCATTGTGAAGAGCACGTCGACCTGTCGGGCAAGTTCTGCCGGGGAATCTGCAAATTCTCCGCAGGAACCAAGCAGCGGTTCTGCTTTGGATCGCGTGCGATTAAACAAAACCAAAATGTGTCCCTGCTTCTGCAAGTTCGCCGCCATTCGACTGCCCATGATACCCAAACCAATGAATCCAATTTTCATCCTTTTCCTTTCCTAGGCCGCGGTGACTAACTCCGGTTCGAAGATGTTTTTTCCTTCGATCTTTAGGATTTCCTTCTTCGTGAGACGAAGAGTAGCTGCCTCTACGTTTCCCTCTACTTGGTTCGCGTTACGCGCGCCGACGATTGCGCCGGTCACGGCTGGATTTCGCAGCGTCCACGCGATCGCCACTTGACCCGGCGGGCGTTGAACGCGTTCGCCGACTTCGCGCAAGCGTTCGACCAGCGCGAGGTTTCTGGAAAGCCGCGGCTCCTTAAATTCAACGTCGCGGCTCCGCCAATCGCTGCCCGGAAGATTTCCAGCCCGTTCCCGTGTCATGGCGCCGGTCAACAGACCGGAGGCCATTGGCGAATAAACAATCACACCGATCCCGTTTGATCTACAATAGGGCAGAATCTCCTCCTCGACTTCGCGACGAACCAACGAATACGGCGGCTGGAGCGAGGTGACCGGAGCAATCTTTTGCGCCCGGCGCAATTCCTCGACGCTGAAGTTAGAAACGCCGATCCATCGGATTTTCCCTTCTTTTTGCAGTTGGGCGATTGTGTTCCAGCCTTCTTCCAAGCTATCAGTCGGCCAATGAACTTGGTAGAGATCGATCACATCGACATCGAGGCGACGCAGGCTGTCCTCGCACTCGCGGCGAACTGATTTCGCGCTTAAGTCACGATGAACGTAGCCCTGTTCGTCCCAACGCAGACCGCACTTCGTGAAAACGTAAGGCCTCGAGCCCGGCCAGGTTCGCAGCGCTTTCGCCACGACTTCTTCGGAATGTCCCATTCCGTAAACGGCCGCGGTGTCGATCCAGTTGGCGCCGAGCTCAAGCGCGCGATGAATCGCATCGACCGATTGTTTGTCGTCCTGCTCGCCCCAACCG
>Ga0307474_10002521_pt1 | contig 13171 bp, 12 predicted proteins | sample atmos_gasesECM1C_2_FD_203312 | JGI IMG/M metagenome (GOLD analysis project Ga0307474, IMG submission 203312) | Hardwood forest soil microbial communities from Morgan-Monroe State Forest, Indiana, United States - atmos_gasesECM1C_05 | ecosystem: Environmental > Terrestrial > Soil > Temperate... | reverse complement strand
GACGCTGCGACTCGGCGTTCTCACCTCGATCTGCGGCTTCGCGGCGCTCCTGCCGTCTACCTTCCCAGGGCTCGAGCAGCTCGGCGTGTACTCGATCAGCGGGCTCGTTGCCGCTGCCCTGGTGACGCGCTTCGTGCTGCCCGACCTGCTACCCCGCGCGCTGGCGATCCGCGACCTGACGCCGCTCGGCGAGCACCTCGCACACGCCGTCACCAGGCTGCGGGATGCGCGCGCGGTGCTGCTTGCCGTACCGTTGCTGGCCGGCGCGGTTCTCTTGGCTCATCGCGGCGCCGTCTTCAGTCACGAGCTCACCACGCTGAGTGCGATTCCCAAACCGGACGAGCAGCTCGACGACCGACTGCGTGCCGATTCCGGGGCGCCCGCCTTGCGGTATCTGGCGGTCATCTCCGCGCCCGACCGGGAATCGGCCCTCGACAGGGCGCAGGAGCTCGAAACGCAGCTGACACCGCTCGTAGAAGCGGGAGTCCTCGCCAGTTTCGAATCACCTTCGCGTTATCTGCCCTCGCGCAAGGCGCAGCAGGCGCGGCAGGCGAGTCTTCCCCCAGCCGGGGAGCTTGCCCAGCGTCTGCAGGCGGCGCTCGTGGGCCTGCCGGTGAGCGCCGCGAAGCTCGGGCCCTTTCTGTTCGATGTCGCGGCCGCGCGCAGCGCCCCACTCCTGGTCCCCGCCGACCTCGAAGGCACCTCTTTCGCTCAGGCCGTCCGGGCCCTGGCTTTCGAGAGCGGGGCAGGATGGTCAGTATTGCTGCCCTTGTCTCCGGCAGGATCGGAGGAGTTGACGTCCGGGGCAGCCGAGCGCGTGCGAGCTGCACTCGCCAGCTCAGAGGGTCCGAAGGCCCAGCTTCTCGACATGAAAGGCGAGGCCGACAGTCTCTACGCGGGGTACCTGCGCGGGGCAGTTCAGTTGGGTGTTGCCGGGCTCGGACTCATCGTCGCGCTGCTGCTCGCGACATTGCGCTCCGGGTGGCGCGTTATTCGGGTGATGGCGCCGCTGGTGCTCGCGGTCGTGGGCGTTGCAGCGGTCCTGGTGTTCCTAGGACGTCCGCTCACGATCCTGCACGTTGTCGGCATGCTGCTGATCGTCGCCGTCGGCTCGAACTACGCACTCTTCTTCGACCGCGCGAGCGAGACGCCTGCGGGCGGCAATTCGTTTCCGCTCACGCTGGCATCGCTGGTGACCGCAAATCTCGCGACCGTGATCGCCTTCGGCGTCCTGGCGTGCTCGAGCGTGCGAATACTGGCCGATCTGGGCTCGACCGTCGCACCGGGGACGCTGTTCGCGCTGCTCTTCGCGGCGATGCTGTCGCGGCCGGCCCGCGCTGACAGCGAGCCCGGGGTGCGCTGATGCAGGTCATCTCCGCCCCCGCGCGAGCCGGTGCGATCGCGCCGCTGCGGGTGGTGATGTTGCCCGCCGCCTATAGCGGGCCCGACGACTTCGTGCGCGCCGGCTTCGTCGGCGCCGTACGCGAGCGCTCGCTCGAGGTCGATCTCGTGTTCGCCGCCGTTGAGTTCGCCGAAGTAACCGCTCGGACAGTCGTGCCCCGCATCCGGCAGCAACTGATCCAACCGGCGCTCGCCGACGGCTGTGCGGTGTGGCTCGGCGGCATCTCGCTCGGCGGTTATCTGGCGCTCTGCTGCGCCGAGCGCGACCCCAGGGAGCTCGCCGGCCTCTGTGTGTTCGCCCCCTACCTCGGCAGCCACATCGTCACCGGCGAGATCGCGCGTGCGGGCGGGGTCGACACCTGGGTGCCCCGCGAGCTGAGGGACGACGACGACGAGCAGCGCCTGTGGCGGTTCATCAAGACGCTACGCACGGGCCCCCTCCCCGTCCACCTCGGCCTTGGGAGCGAGGACCGGTTCGCGCCGCGCCACCGACTCATGGCCGCGGCGCTGTCGGCACAGGATGTCGATGCGGTGAGCGGGGGTCACGATTGGCCGACGTGGCAGCGGTTGTGGGAGCGATTCCTCGACACGCGGCTCATCCGCCCCGCCGCACCCGGGCCGCTCCGTTAGAATTTCCGCGATGGCTCGCCCGCTCGCCGCACCCTGCACTACGACTCTCAGCGCCGGATCGTGGCGGCCGTCGCCGCTGATCCGCGGCTCCGTCGCGCTCCATGTCGGTGCCGCGGCCGTGACTGCGATCCGTCCCCACTGGTGGCCGTGGGCACTGTCGTCGGTCGTCGCGGATCACCTTCTGCTGACTGCCGTGGGGCTCTGGCCGAGGAGCCGGTGGCTTGGACCGAACTGGACGCATCTTCCCGCGCACCCGCAGGCACACTCCGCAGTGGCCATCACCATCGACGACGGCCCGGATCCCGAGGTCACCCCGCGCGTGCTCGACATACTCGACGCCCATGGCGCCCGGGCAACCTTCTTCTGTATCGGCGAGCGCGTTGCCCGGCACGCCGAGCTCGCACGTACCATCGCAAGCCGCCAGCACGAGATCGGCAACCATAGTTACCGGCACCTCAAGCGCTTCTCACTGCTCGGCCCGCGTGGGATCGGCGAGGAGATCGGACTCGCGCAGCAGGTGATCCTCGATGCCACGGGCGAGTGCCCCCGCTTCTTTCGCGCGCCGGCGGGCCTGCGCAACCCACTGCTCGAGCCGGTACTGGCCCGCGAGCACCTGCAGCTCGTCAGCTGGACGCGCCGCGGCTTCGACACGGTGAACCCGAACGCCGCCGCGGTACTTTCGCGCCTCATGCAGCGACTGCAGGGCGGCGACATTCTGTTGCTGCACGACGGCCATTCCGCCCGCAGCAGCACCGGCACACCGGTGATTCTCGAGGTGCTGCCGCGTCTGCTGAGCGAGCTTGCGGCCGCAGGGCTCACGCCGATTACGCTGCGCCACGCGCTCGAGCACCCACAGGGGCCGCCAATGTGAGCCCGCTTGCCATCACGGCCTGCACCGTTACCAGCGCGATCGGCCGCGGGCTGGCCGCAACTCTCGAGAGCCTGCGTGACGCGCGCGGCGGCCTCGTGCGCTGCACCTTCGAGACCGTCGTGCTCGACACCTGGGTCGGAGAGGTGCCCGGCGTCGACGCGACGGCGGTTCCCAAGCCTCTCGCCGACGAGTACGACTGTCGCAACAATCGTCTTGCCTGGCTTGGACTCACGGCGGACGGCTTCGCCGAAGCCGTAGAACGCAGCGCCGCGCGTCACGGACGCAGGCGTGTCGGCGTGTTTCTCGGTACGAGCACCTCGGGGATCCTCGAGACCGAGCTGGCGTACCGACGGCGCGATCCCGAGAGCGGAGCGCTGCCCGAGGATTTTCGCTACCGCGGCGCGCACAATACGTTCTCGCTCGCCGCCTTTGCGCGGCGGGCGCTGCGACTCGAAGGACCGGCGGTGGTGATCTCGTCGGCCTGCTCATCGAGCGCAAAAACCTTCGCGTCGGCCCAGCGCGCGATCGCAGCCGGCGTGATCGATGCCGCTCTGGTCGGTGGTGTCGATTCACTGTGTCTCACGACGCTCTACGGCTTCCATTCGCTGCAGCTCGTCTCGCGCACGCCCTGCCGCCCTTTCGACGCGGCGCGTGAGGGCATCTCGATCGGCGAAGCTGCCGCCTTTGCGCTCATCGAGCGCGCGCCGTCGAGTCTCGATGCCGATGCGGTGCTGCTCCTCGGGTGCGGCGAGTCGAGCGACGCATACCACATGTCATCGCCCCCGCCGGACGGGCGCGGGGCGCGCAGAGCCATGGAGCTGGCGCTCGAGGGCGCGGAGCTGAGCGCTGCCGCGATCGACTACATCAACTTTCACGGCACCGGCACCGCCAGCAACGATGCGGCAGAGGCGCGTGCCGTCGCGGAGGTGCTCGGGCGCGAGATTCCGGGCAGCTCCACCAAGGGCGCCACCGGTCACACGCTGGGGGCGGCCGGAGCGCTCGAAGCGGTGATCTGCGCGCTCGCGGTGCGCCACGGGTTGATGCCGGCGGGGATCAATACGACCCAGGTAGATCCGACGCTTCCGGTTCGCTATCTGCTTAAGAACCGCAGTGTGCCCCTGAGGCGCGTCATGACGAATTCGTTCGGCTTCGGCGGCTCGAACTGCAGCCTGATACTGGGGCGTGCCACATGAGTGCGCCGGGATCTCTCGCCGCCTTCGTGGACGGCATCGGCGTCCTCGGGCCGGGCCTGAGCGACTGGCCGGCTGCCGCGCGCGTGTTGCGCGGGGAAACGCCCTGGCAGTGCGCTGCGACGGTGCTGCCCCCTCCGCAGTGCCTGCCGGCCGCCGAGCGACGGCGAACCGGGATGCCCGTGCGTCTCGCCCTCGCCGTGGGACTCGAGGCCACCTCGCGCGCCGGCGCCGATCCGGCGGCACTACCGGCCGTGTTTGCGTCCTCTGGAGGAGACGGCGTCAACTGTCACGAGATTTGTCAGGTTCTCGCCTCCGAGGAGCGCCAGCTCTCCCCGACGCGCTTTCACAACTCGGTACACAACGCGGCAGCGGGGTACTGGGGCATCGCCACCGGGGCGACCGCCGCATCCAACGCGCTGTGCGCCTATGATGCGAGCTTTGCCGCCGGACTCCTCGAGGCCCTGGTGCAACTGAGGGCAGAGCGCACGCCTGTGCTACTCATCGCCTATGACACGGGTTACCCCGAGCCGCTGCGCCGCACGCGGCCGATCCCGGATGCCTTTGGTGCGGCGCTGCTCCTGTCACCGGCACCCAGCCGAACCTCGCTCGCCGGTGTTTCGGTGGCGATGGGCGACGGGCCCGCCGACCGCCTGGCGGATGGGGGACTCGAGAGTCTGCGCCGCGCGATTCCGGCTGCACGCGTCCTGCCACTCCTTGGCCAGCTGGCGAGCGAGAAGCCCGGACGAGTGGCAATCGAGCACCTCGATGCAACCGCGCTCGTAGTGGAGGTGAGCGCATGCCGCTAGATCGGCAGTGGATCGAGCAGCACATCCCTCACAAGGGCCGCATGTGTCTGCTCGATGAGGTGCTGTCCTGGGATGCCGCGCGCATCCGCTGCCGCAGCGCCACGCATCGCGCCGCCGACAACCCGCTCAGGTCGCACGGCCGGCTGGGCGCCGCCTGCGGCATCGAGTACGCCGCCCAGGCCATGGCCGTTCACGGCGCCCTCGTCGCGGCGAGTGCACCCCTCGAGCGCACGCTCTCGAGCAATGCGCGTGCGAGCATCGGGCCTGCGATCGGCTATCTCGCCAGCGTGCGCAACGTCGTCCTCTGCGTCGAGCGCCTCGATGACATCGAGGCCGACCTGATTGCGGCAGCGGAGCGCATCACCGGCGACGGCCGCACCGTGCTGTACGAGTTTTCCGTGTGGAACGGCGCCGAGTCGCTGTTGAGTGGCCGGGCGAGCATCGTTTTCGATGCCGCCTTCGGACTGCCGGACGGTGGGAAGCACCTCGCCAGCGGAGCACACCCGTGAGCACCCATCGCCGCGCTCTCGTGACCGGGGGCAGCGGCGCCATCGGCGGCGCACTCTGCCGGCGCCTGGCGCGCGAAGGTCACCAAGTGTACGTGCATTGTCGCAACGGAGGCGCAGTCGCCGAGGCGCTGGTGCGCGAGATCGTCGACAGCGGCGGACGCGCTGCAGCGCTGCACTTCGACATCACCGATGCGGACGCCGCCCGTCGCGCGCTCGATGCGGTGCTCGAGGCCGGGCCAATTCAGATTCTGGTCAACAACGCCGGCGTGCATGACGATGCCGTGCTCCCTGGCATGACCGCCGCACAGTGGCACCGCGTCATCGATGTCTCCGTCAACGGTTTCTTCAACGCGACCCAGCCGCTGCTGCTGCCGATGATCCGTACCCGCTGGGGTCGCATCGTCAACGTCTCCTCCGTCGCGGCGCTGATCGGCAACAAGGGCCAGGTCAATTACGCCGCCGCCAAGGGGGCGCTCAATTCGGCCAGCAAGGCGCTCGCGCTCGAGGTCGCCACCCGCGGCATCACCGTGAACGCGGTGGCACCGGGCATCATCGGCACACCGATGACGGAGGGACTGTTCGATGAGGAGACGATCGAGCGGCTGGTACCCATGAACCGTATGGGTCTGCCCGAGGAAGTCGCCGCCGTGGTCGGCTTCTTGGTCTCGGAAGAGGCCTCCTACGTCACCGGTCAGATCATCTCGGTGAGTGGCGGCATGGCGTAGACTGCGCGCCGTCAGCTCAGGGAGTTTTCGTGCCTATGCCTGCATCCGCCGCGTCCACGGCATTGGCTGTCGCCGCACTCGCGCTCACCTCCTCGGGCGCGGCACGCGCCGACCAGAGCCGGGAAGCGGTCGACCATCTCATCGAGACGATCGGATTGCGGGCTGCGCCGCATCCCGTTCGAGAGCGTCCCGGCTGGCGTCCGCCGCGCATCGTCCTGGTGGGCAAGGGGATGCACGAGCTCCTTCCGCAGCTGCAGCAGGTGGCTCCCGGCGTCAAGGTCATCGAGGTCGACGCCGCAAGCGCGCGTCAGGTCGCGGATGCCGATGCGGTGATCGGCGATTGCTCGGCGGAACTCCTGGCGCGCGCGATTCACCTGCGATGGATACAGTACGGGCAGGCCGGCGTCGAGCGCTGCGTGCAACAGCCGCTGGTGCGCGAGCGCCAACCTCTCGTCACCAACATGCAGCGCACCGCGGGCCCGAGCATCGCCGAGCACGTCATCGCGCTCATGATGGCGCTCGGCCGTCATCTGCGGTACTTCATGCAGCAGCAGAGCCAGAACCAGTGGGCGAAGGAAGACGATGTGCCCACCTTGAGCGACCTCGAAGGCAAGACGCTCCTCGTGGTAGGACTCGGTGGTATCGGCACCGAGGTCGCCAGTCGTGCCCATGCGCTCGGGATGCGCGTCGTGGCCATTCGTGCCAGCGGACGCACCGGGCCTGACTACGTGAGCTATGTGGGGCTGCCGGACGAGATGCTGAAGCTCACTCACGACGCGGACTTCGTCGTCAACTGCGCACCGCTCACGCCGCAGACCACCGGCATCTACAATCGCGAATTTTTCGAGGCCATGAAACGCAGCGCCTACTTCATCAGCGTCGGCCGCGGCAAGAGCACGGTCACTGCGGACCTGGTGGCGGCGCTCGACAGCGGCAGGATTGCAGGCGCCGGACTCGATGTGGTCGATCCGGAGCCCCTGCCCGCGGATCACCCCTTGTGGCGCGCGCCAAACGTGATCATCACACCGCACATCGCCGGGGTTACGCCTGCGTCGGAGGAGAACTACAACCTGCTGCTGCGCGAGAACCTGCGGCGCTACGTCGCCGGTGAGGCGATGCTGTCGGTCGTCGACATCGACCGCGGCTACTAGCCTGCATATGTCGTCTAGGGCCCACGCGGCCCCGCCTCAAAGGTACCTTATCGGAGGTGGCGCCCTCGTAGTGCTTGAGCACCGCGAGGCTCGCGCGGAGCAGGCCAGGGGAGATGGGGCAGCGCGGACGAATCACAGCGGCTTTACCGCTTCTCACAGCGACGTGCGCACTGTTGGCGAGTTGCGGTGGCGTCGGTGTCACCACTCCCTCCGACACCAGCCCAGCCCCCGATCCCGCGCTCGACGTCACGACGACCTCGCTTCCGCTGGGATGGGTGGGGCACAAGTATGCCGCCGCCCTGAGTGCTACGGGCGGAACGGCGCCACTTTCCTGGACCCTCACCGGCGGCGCGCTACCTGCAGGTCTTGCGGTGTCGGCAAACGGTGCGATTTCCGGCTCTCCGACCGCTCCCGCGGGCGATACGCCGCTCACCTTTACCGTGACCGATTCCTACGCCACCCCGCGCAGCAGGAGCGTGACTCTGAAATTGAGCGTCACCCCCGCCAACATTACTGTCTCGGTATCGCCCGCCCGCGCGGCACTCACGGTCACCCAACCGTTCGCAGTTAGCGCCATCACCAACGATTACGCGGGAGCCGACTGGAGCAGCAGCCCGCCCGGCGCCACGTTCAGCAGTCCGCGGACTCAGAACGGCGCCGCCGTGACCGTTACGGCGCCGGCGACCGCGGGCGTGTACACCATCACCGCCACCAGCGTCACCGATCCAGGCCAAACGAGCAGCATGACCGTCGGTGTTACAGACTTGAAGGGTGTCTATACCTATCACTATGATCTGGCGCGCGATGGCGTCAACTCGCGCGAATTCGCGCTTACCACGACCAATGTCAATACGACGACGTTTGGCAAGCTGTTCTCGTGCACCGTCGATGGGGCGGTGGCTGCCCAGCCGATTTGGCTGGCAAGTCTGACCGTCGGTGGCGCTCGCCACAACGTCGTCCTCATCGCCACCGGCCAGGACAGCCTGTACGCCTTCGATGCAGACACGAGTCCGTGCGTGCAGCTCTGGCACGTGAGCCTGATCGATAGCGCGCACGGCGGAACGGCGGGAGAGATCACCAACCGCGATTCCGGAATCGTCGGCACGCCAGTGATCGATCCCGTGACCGAGATCGTGTATGCAGCGTGCAGATCGCTGAACTCCGCCGGTACCTCGGTCTACCAACGGCTCCATGCCGTCGATATGCTGACCGGCAGCGAGAAGGCCGGCTCGCCAGTCACCATCCAGGCGAGCTTCCCCTACGCCAGCGGGTCGCGGACATTCCAGCCGCAGACGGTCAAGTCCCGCGCGGGCCTGGCGCTGGTCGGGGGCACGGTGTACGTCTCGTTCGGTTCCCTAATCGAGCCGGCGACCTACTTCGGGTGGCTGATGGGCTACACCTACAATGGCTCGGTGCTGGCGCAAACCGCTGTCTTCAACGTGGCTCCCAACGGCAACGGCGGCGGCGTCTGGATGTCGGGGGGCGCACCCGCGGCCGATGCGAACGGGAACCTCTATGTGCTCACGGGCAACGGCACTTTCGATGCGAACAGCTCAAGCCTGGCGCAGCTCGACTACGGAGACTCATTCCTGCAGCTGAACGGCGCTCTTGGCGTGAAGAGCTACTTTGCTCCATCCGATGAGAACAGCGATGACATCAACGATCAGGATTTCGGTTCGGGCGGTGCGGCGCTCGTCCTCAATCTCAACTCCGGGCCGGTGCAGCACGTAGTCGTCGGCGGCGGGAAGGACGGAGCACTCTATGTCATCAACGGAGATACCATGGGAGGCTTCGGCGACAGCAACGCGGTGCAGAAACTCTCGCTCAATGCGGCCATCTACTCCAGCAGCGCGTTCTGGAACAACACGCTCTACATCGGGCCGGTGGGACAACGAGTGCAGGCGTATACGTTCAACACCAGCACCGACCAGCTGAGCGCGAGCGCGGCGTCGGCCTCGCCGAGCACCTTCGCCTGGCCGGGTGCCGGTCTCGCAGTCTCCGCCGCCGGCAACCGCCAGCCTGCGCTGGTGTGGGCCATCGACAGCAGCAGCAACTGCTCCGGCGCGCGCCCATGCGGCCCCGCCGTCCTGCACGCCTACTCGGCAGCGAATCTCGCGAGCGAGCTATGGACCAGCTCCATGGTGTCGGGCGATGCCGCCGGCAACGCAGTTAAGTTCACCGTACCGACGGTGGCCAACGGCAGGGTCTACGTCGGCACGCGTGGGAAGGACACCGGCAACCCGAACAACAACAGCGCCACGACCGGGGAGCTTGACGTTTACGGGCTCAAGCCCTGACGACGTCGCGCCGGGGACGCGTTGCGCGCTCTCTCAGCCATGAGATGACGCGCTCCGGAATCTCCCGGCACGCCGCGCGACTCACGTACATGCCGATGTGCCCGGTGGGAATCTCGCCGGCGCTGTAGTCGCGGCTGCCGACGAGATCACCGAGCGGGGCGGACGCCGTGGCCGGCACGATGTGATCATCGCGCGCATAGAGGTTCAGCAGTGGCTGGCGGATCTCGCCGAGGCGCGCGCGACGACCGCCGATCTCGAGCGTGCCGCGGACCAAACGGTTTTCCTGGTAGAACCAGCGCACGAACTGCGCCAGCGCTGTGGCCGCCTGCGGCGGGCTGTCGAAGATCCATTTCTCCATGCGTACGAAGTCCTCGAGCGAGCGCGGGTCGGAACTGCCGGTAAGGAGCCGCACGTACTTCTCCTGCGTCAGCCGGAAGGGCATCAGCGAAAGAAAAAGCGAGTTCAGCACCTGACCGGAAACGTTGCCGGTCGCCTCGATGAGTGAGGTATCGAGCTGTCGAATCCACTTGGAAAGGAGATTGTCCGGGGTATGAAAGTCGACGGGCGTCGTGAGCATCACCAGGTTCGCGATATGCCCCGGGTGCAGGGCACTGTAGACGAGGCTCAGCACGCCTCCCTGGCACACGCCCAACAGGTCGAGGGAGCTGCCCGGGTGACTGGCGCGAACGTGGTTCACGGCGCCGCCCAGGTGCAAATCGATGTACTCCTCGAGACTCGTCCAGCGGTCGCTCTCGTCCGGATCGCCCCAGTCGATCAGATAGACATCGAGGCCCGCCTCGAGCAGTCGTCGCACCAGCGAGCGATCCGGCTGCAGATCGAGAATGTAGGGTCGATTGACGAGAGCGAAGCAGACCAGCAGCGGGCGCGCCGTCGCAGCCTGCCGGCGCGCGGCCCCGGGCAGCGGCAGGTAGTGATAGAGCGTCGTTTTGCCACAGCTCCAGACCGATCGTTTCGAGGAGCAGCCGACCTTGACCTCGCGCGTCAGTCGCAGCCGCGAGAGCGTCTCGGAGACGCGCAGCGCGAGGTCCGCAAAAGCCGCAGCGGATTCAGCGGCCGAAGTGCTCAAGTCCGTGTGCCGCGCCCGCGTGGCGGGCGCGAACGCCGCGGCGAGCCTGCCTTTCGCCGGCGGGGACGCGGCGTCGCGCTCGAAGTCCCGGCGCCGAGCTCAGCCAGCTGGCGACGCAACTCCTTCAGCTGGCCGTAGAGCGCATCGACCTCGTTGCGCGTCGGAAGCCCGAACGCGCGCACCAGCGCCTCGGCATGCCGGCGCTGTTCGACCAGAAGCGCCGCCGAAGTGTTGGCGAGCTCGGACTGCAGGCGCGCGAAGTCATCTTTGTGCACGGTTGCGGCGTAGGCCTCCTCGGCGCAATCCACCCACAGCTCGTAGAGCTTCAGGGCTTGCTCCGGTATCGCGGGCGCTGCGTTCGCAGTGCCGAGCCGCGAGACGAAGCGCTGTGCCGCCGCGTTGGCGATCTCGCTCCAATAGCCGGCGAGCTGAGCTTGCAGCTGCGCAAGTTTCCCCCACAGCTCGAAGGTGCGCTGCGCCTCCCCGCCGACGCCCGCGGCGGACGGCCCAAGTGGCAACGGGCCGAAGGCTGCAGCCGCTGGCGCCGCGAAGGCTGGTGCCGTGAAACCGGCCGCGTTAAATCCGGGCGCATTGAACCCTGAAGAGTTGAAGCCTGGCGCGCTCATGCCCGGTGTATTGAATCCCGCCGCACTGAAAGGCGCACCAGGCCATGCCCCCGATGCGGCGAACCACGGGCCCGCCGACTGCGAGAGGCGAAGCCACTGCTCGAACTGACCGGCCAGAGGACCTGCTAGCGAAGACCAGTTCGGTACCTGACCGGTGCCGGGCAGGCCGAAGCTTCGCAACAGCTCGAAGAATTGCTCCGCCGCCGCAAGGGCGGCCTCGGGCTTCATTCCGGCATTCGCGTAGGGGTTGTCCATCGTGTATGCAGTGCGGGAATCACCCCGCCTGCGGCCATCCCGTCAGTGCGACAGTGCCCGCCGAAACTCTGGGAACACTGCACACTTTGACTCTGAGGCCGTCCGGACGATCCGTGAGATGCGTCATTGTGCGCTGCATTACATTAAGGCTATGATCTGGGCGTCGTCGCTCGCTGAGACCTGAGGCTGCGTAAGGCTCCGGCGGGCTGAAAGGCCGAATAACATGGCCGAAGAACGCCTCATACGCAAATACGCCAACCGACGGCTCTACGACGCCCACGACAGCCGCCACGTCACGCTCGACGACCTGCGCAGACTCATCGCCGGTGGCCAGCGCGTCAAGGTAATCGACGACAAGAGCGGTGAGGACCTGACCCGCAGCATCCTGCTGCAGATCATCGCCAGCCAGGAGCAATTCGGCACTCCGGTGCTGAGCACCCAGCTGCTGGAGGCGATCGTGCGCTTCTACGGAAACCCCATCCAGCAGGTGCTCACCGCCTACCTCGAGCAGAGCATCGGCAGCCTCCTGCGTCAGCAGAACCTCATGCAGGCTGAGATGGCAAAGGCCCTCGAGACGCCTATGGCACCCCTCGCCGAGATGGCGCGGCAGAACATGGAGATGTGGGCGAAGCTGCAGGCCTCGATGCTCGCAGCCTTCACACCGGGTGCGGGTTCGGCCGGAGGCGCCGAAGCGGCCGCAGGGTCCGAAACCGGTCGATCCGATGCCGGCAGGTCCGAAGCAGGGAAACCCGAGCCCGGCAAACGGCGCGGCTGATCGCCCGCGGCCTGAGCATTTTCAACAATCGATTCAGGAGTACTCACTGCGTGGACGTTCGCGGCAAGACCATCCTCATCACCGGGGCCGGGCGTGGCATCGGACGCTCGATCGCCCTGCATCTTGCGGGCAAAGGCGCGCAGCTCGCGCTGCTCGACGCCAACGCTGAAGATCTGGCCGAGACGCGCGCGCTCTGCACGCGCCTCGACGCGCGCTCTCAGAGCTATGTCGCCAACGTCGCCAGCGAGGAGAGCGTGGTGAGTACGCTCGAGCAGGTAATCGCCGATTTCGACGGTCTCGACGGTCTGGTGAACAACGCGGGCATCGTGCGCGATGCGCTGCTGGTGAAGGTAAGAGAGGGCCAAGTCGTCGGCAAGATGAGCTTCGCCGACTGGCAGGCAGTCATCGACGTCAATCTCACGGGCGTTTTTCTCTGCGCGCGCGAGGCAGCGGCGCGGATGATTGCGCTCGAGCGACGCGGCGTGATCGTCAACATCTCGAGCATCAGCCGTGCAGGCAATCTGGGACAGACCAACTACACGGCCGCTAAGGCCGGGGTCGCCGCGATGACGGTGGTGTGGGCAAAGGAGCTGGCGCGCTACGGCATTCGCGTCGGTGCGGTTGCACCCGGCTTCATCCGTACCCCGATGGTCGAAGGCATGAAGCCCGACGCCCTCGCCCGCATGACCGCGCCCATTCCCCTCGGAAGGCTCGGTGAGCCCGACGAGATCGCGCACGCGGTCGGATTCGTCTTCGCCAACGAGCTCTTCACGGGGCGATGCCTGGAGGTGGATGCGGGCCTGAGAATGTGAGTCATTTCCTTGAGTGCGCCGCAAAAAAAGATG
>Ga0307474_10002517_pt1 | contig 13176 bp, 13 predicted proteins | sample atmos_gasesECM1C_2_FD_203312 | JGI IMG/M metagenome (GOLD analysis project Ga0307474, IMG submission 203312) | Hardwood forest soil microbial communities from Morgan-Monroe State Forest, Indiana, United States - atmos_gasesECM1C_05 | ecosystem: Environmental > Terrestrial > Soil > Temperate... | reverse complement strand
CGGCTTCGGCGAAACAGACGCAGTCGCTCAATGCGGCCGCACAGTTTGCACCGATATTGGATAATGTCATCGCCCTGATCATCCGGATCGATCTTCTCGAGTTTCATCGCTTGGTCGCAGACAATACAATTCATCAGATCTAAGAGCGGGCTTCTGTCGTCGTTCATCGACACGGAAAGCTCCTTCGCAAGACTGAGGCGCGAACTTATTCGTCATCGTAGCGCCATTTCCGCTTTGGGCTACGCTTGGACACTTCGAAATAGCGAACAACGAAAAGCAGCCCGCGGGCGGCTTCTCAATCCAAACCCGATCAAGGGCCATCATCGCTGCGTTTGACTTCCGGCGATAAACCTTAAGGCTGGCCTCATGCCCGGTTCTCCTTTCTCAGGGATGCGAGCTGCGTACGCAGGGCCAAGACGGAGGCGCATGTTTCACCGCGGCGCCAGACCAGCGACGTTGTGACGCTGGTCTGGGCCTTCGGGATCGGGTGCTTCCGCACCTTTGCGTGCGGCATGGCCGCGAGTACCGATTCCGGCATCAGCGCGATGCCGGTGCCCGCCGCTACGCAGGCGACGATGGCATGATAGGAAGAAAGATCCAGAACGCGGAACGTCACGAGGCTGTCGGCGCCGAGCCACCGCTGTAGCGCACGCCGATAGGAGCAGCCTTCGGGGAAGGCGATCAGCGACATGCCTCTGATATCCCGCGCGCGCTTGATTGGCGCATGATCTTCACTTGAGATCAGGGTGAGGCGTTCCGAGAATACCGGAACGTGTTCGAACGCACCATCGCCCGGCGGCTCGGCAATGAAGGCAGCATCGAGCCGACGCCCGGCGAGCTCACCGAGCAACCGATCGTTGGTACCAGTGGTCAGTTCCAGCCGCACGTTGGGATAGCGGCCGTGAAATTCCGCCAAGATCGCCGGCAAGCGGCTCGCCGCCGTGCTTTCCAAGGAACCCAACTTAAAGTCGCCCCGCGGCGTCGTACCACTCACGACTTCACGGGCTTCGTCAGAAAGCTGGATCAGCCGCTCGGCATAGCCGAGCAACAACTCGCCCGCCGGAGAGAGGTGCAATCGTTGCCTTTCGCGGTGAAACAACTGCACGCCCATCGATGCTTCAAGCTGCTTGATGCGGGTGGTGACGGCCGAGGGTACGCGATGCAGCTTGCTCGCGGCGCGGATCACGCCGCCCTCTTCGACGACGCTCTTGAAGACCTGCAGGTCGGCGAAATTCACGATTGTCGCTCCATTCCTATTATGAGAATAATATATCAATATATTTTCAATATCATAGAATAGATGGCGGCGCTAATCTAGGACTATGCACGACGAGGTCCAAAAAATTTCCGCCGCTGCCACCACATTTGTCGGGCTGTTGGCACTCGCGAGCGCAATGGGGATCGGGCGGTTTTCGCTGACGCCGATCCTGCCCTTGATGCGGCAGGACGCAGGTCTCTCGCTCGCGGTCGCCGGCTGGCTGGCCACCGCCAACTACCTCGGCTATCTGCTCGGTGCGCTGGTCTGCATCGCGCTGACCCCTTGCCCCGCTTTTGGGATTCGCTGGGGCCTGCTTGGCGTCGGGGTCACTACGTTCTCCATGGGCTTTGCGGATTGGCCGCCGCTGTGGCTCGCACTGAGATTTCTTGGCGGCATAGCCAGCGCTTTCGTGCTGGTCGGCACCTCGGCCTGGGCCATGCCCATCCTTCGGTATTACGGCAAGGACGATTGGTCCGGCCACGTCTTTTCAGGGGTCGGCATCGGCATCGCGTTCGCGGGCCTGTTCGGTCTTGCCGCAGCGGTCAATGCCTGGAGCTCACGCCTGACCTGGATCGTACTCGGGCTGGTTGCTAGTGTGCTCGCGATCCTTCTTTGGCGGCCGCTCGGCTCGGAGGGAGCGCGTTTGACGCAAGCGGATGATGCACAAAACGTCACCCGCGCGCTGCCACGGCCCGCGATCATCGCCGCCATCTGCTACGGGGCGTTCGGCTTCGGCTACATCATTCCGGCCACGTTCCTTCCGGCGCTGGCCAAGGATTACGTCGACGATCCAGCGACGTTTGGTCTCATCTGGCCGATATTCGGCGCTGCTGCGGCACTTTCGACTTTCGCCAGCGGCTGGCTCGGTCGGGGACTGGAGCCATGGCAGTTGTGGACACGTGCGAAGTGGGTGCTCACCGGCGGTGTCCTCGCTCCGGCATTGTGGATCAACGTGCCGACGCTGTTGCTTTCGGCGATATGCGTCGGCGGCACCTTCATGATCATCACCATGGCTGGTATCAAGGAAGGGCTACGCCTCGGCGGCGCGCAGGCACCGCTCGCGGTTGGTGTGATGACGGCTGCGTTCGGCGCGGGCCAAATCGTCGGTCCTTTGATGGTGAGCCTTCTCGGCCGTTCGGACCACGCGTTCGCTCTCGCCAGTATCATCGCTGTACTCTGTCTCGTCGCCGCCAATTGCGTATTGGTGTTTTCCAGCGGTCGCGTCGAGACGTCGGGTTGATGACCGATGGATGGGACGTGTGGGCCTCGCCCCCAAAGCGACGTGACGGTTTAACTTGCCAAATCACGGCTGCGGCGATGTCGGCCAACATTCTCGACCGACGGGTTTTAATGCCGGTCGAGCGCCATCAGATGATCGAGCCGCTGGCGCATCATCTTCTGCAAATCGAAATCCGGCCGGCCGAATTCGGCATTGCGGCGGGCGATGAACTCATCCTGCTCACGCTGCATGGCGCGGCCTGCACTCCGATTATCCTTGCCCGCCTCGCGGACGATCTTGGTATTCACGGCGTTGATCTCGCGGTCGAGATTGGCAAGCTCTGGATTGGCGCAGATCGCCTTTTCGACCGGGCGCCTGGCCGTGGTGCAGTTGAAGCTAGGCTTGTTGTTGACCGCGATCATCGCGCCAATGCGCTCGATCTCGAGCGACAGCGACTTGTAATTGGCCCGGGCCGCCGCGTGATTGGGGTTGATCTTGACTGCGGCGCCGAAATCGCTCAGCGCGCGCGGCCGGTCACCCTTCTTGCGCCAAAGCTCGCCCCTGGCATTGAAAATATCGGCAAGCGTCGGGTCGAGCCGGATCGCCAGATCATAGTCGGAAATCGCGCGGTCGATCTGCTCCTTGCGCTCCAAGGCTGCGGCGCGCGCGATCGCAGCCTTGATGCGGTCGGCCTTCGCCGCCTTGTCGTTGTCGATCAAAGCCGCACAATCGGCAATGATCCGCTCTTCTGCACGGGCGGTGACCGCGGCCATGCAAGGCGCGGAATCGATCTGCTCGTCGGTCGGCTCGGCGGTCGCCGCGGATGCGCAATTGAGGCAAACCGGCAAAACCGCGCAAGCCACGACCAGACCTGCGATCAGGGCTGTGAAGGTCCGTTGCATCACAATTCAGGTCACTTTGAGCGTGATCCCGCCATCAACCACGAGTTCGATGCCGGTAATGTATTTCGATTCGTCGGAGGCGAGAAACAGCGCCGCGTTGGCGACATCCCATGCATCGCCCATGTGTCCCATCGGCACCTGTGCATCGCGTGCGCGCCACATCGCCTCGATGTCACCCCTCGCGTAGCTCGCCGCAAGGCCGGCGGAATGCTCCACCATCGGCGTCTTCATCAACCCCGGCAGGATCGCATTCACCCGCACCTTCTTGGGTGCGAATTCGACCGCCGTGGTACGCGTCATCTGGTTCATCGCCGCCTTGGTCGTGCCATAAGTGACGTAGGATATGCCGAGGTGGCGGATGGAGGCGATCGAAGAGATATTGATGATCGAGCCGCCGCCCTGCGCCACCATCACCGGGATGACGTGCTTCATGGCGAGGAACGCACTCTTGAGATTGACGGCGAACACGCGGTCCCAGTCGGATTCCAGAACGTCGATCACGCTTCCGGTTTCGGCGATGCCGACATTATTGTCGAGCACATCGATGCGGCCATAGGCCTTCAGGCAGGCCGCCACCATCGAGGCGATGTCTTCGGCACGCGACGCATCCGCGGTGAACGCGATCGCCCTGCCGCCCTCGCCGGTGATGATGCCCGCGGTCTCTTCCGCGGCCGCCGCGGTGCGATCGACGCAAAATACCTGCGCGCCCTCGCGCGCAAAGGTCACGGCGGTCGCCTTGCCATTGCCCCAGCCCGGCCCGATCGAGCCGGCGCCGACCACGATCGCTGTCTTTCCCGAAAGCCGTCCCACCGGCATCTCCCTGTCCTGATTCGAAATTGACCGGGCGAAAGCCCATGGTCAACCCATCCCAATGGATGGACCCGGAGAACATGCTCTGCTCTAGCAAGGACGCCGTTCCCCGCATACTCTTACCGCCGCGAACCGGTCCGACAGAGGCCGGTCCTATCGTGGAGAACGCCATAATGCCTGTCTTTCGTACAGTCGGATTATCCTTCAGCGCGGCAATCCTGCTTTGCAGCGCGGCCCTCAATCTCGCCCACGCCAAACCGTTCATGATCGTCGGCCTCGACGAGAAAGTTTGGTGGGACGATGATGGAAAGGTCGTCCTTTCGCCGCCCGGCAAGGACCAGGTCCTGCTCGTCGACCTCGCCGATCCCGAAAATCCCAAGATTGCAGCCGCGCTGCCGCTGGAAAATTCGGTGGTGGGACCGCCGGTCAATCTCGACATCGATCCGTCCGGTTCAGTCGCCCTTGTTGCGAATTCGGTCGACGTGGTGAAAGAGGGCGATGCGTTAAAGCAGGTCCCGGACAACAAGATCTTCGTGATCGATCTGAAGGCCAACCCGCCGAAGCTCGCAGCTACCGTCACTAGCGGCAAGCAGCCTTCGGGCTTGAGCTTCAGCCCGGACGGCAAGATGGCGCTGGTCGCCAATCGCGGCGACAATTCGGTCAGCGTGCTCTCTGTCAACGGCACCGACGTCAAGATCACCGACACCATCAGCTTTCCCGACAGTGTGGCGCATGTGCTGTTCACGCCCGACGGCAAGCGGGCGCTGGCCGTCCGATTCCCGGCGCACAAGGTGTCGGTGCTCGACGTCAACGGCGACAAGGTGACCTATAACAAGGTCGACCTGCCGACCGGCCAGTGGCCCTACAACGTGGTAGTGACGCCGAACAGCAAAATCGCGCTGACGTCCGACAATGGCGGCGCCGGCTCTTCCGATGGCAACGTCGATACGACAAGCGTAATCGACCTCGAAGCCAACCCGCCACGGATCATCGATCGGGTGGTGGTCGGCGACGGCCCGGAAGGACTTGCGATGTCTCCGAAGGGCGACGTTGCGGTGGCTGCGATCCTGCGCGGATCGAACATAAAGAAGGCCTTCTACTACAACAAGAATGGCAGCCTCTCGATCCTGAAAATCGACGGCAAGAAGGTGACCAAGACGCAGGATATCGAAGTCGGCGGATTGCCTGAAGCGGTCGTGTTCACGCCGGACGGCAAATATCTTCTCGCCGGCAACTACATCACCCAGGATTTTTCGATCCTCAAGGTCAACGGCAGCAAGGTCACCGACACCGGCAAGCGCTTCAAGGTGCCCGGTCATCCGGCCTCGGCGCGGATCGGGCATTGAAGCGAGGCAGCGGTTGAGCTGACCCAGTCGAGGCAGTTCGAAGTGCCCTCCCTCTCCCGCTTGCGGGCAGGGGAATCGCATATGAAGGCGCGCTCTCTAATCCCTCCCCCCGCGAGCGTAAGCGAGTGGTGGGGAGGGTCGACGCAAGTGATCCCGGCGACGCGAAGCGTCGTCCGGAGAGCGTCGGGGTGGGGGGTGGAAGAAAGCGGCCCCCCACCCTGGCCTCGGCTTCGCCTCGGCCTTCCCTCCCCACCGCTTCGCGGGGGGAGGGATCAACCTCGCTGGCAATCTCGATTACGTCTCATGACAAATCAGCCATATGCGATCACCCTGCCGCTTGCGGGGGAGGTGAGGTGGAAAAGCGGCCGAGATCCGCTCTCGCCGAACTACCAGCTAGAGCCACCGCGCCCGAATTGCCGCAAGGCCTCGCTCCGCGCGAGCAGGCGTTTGGCGTTGCCGTAGGTCGGCAACTCCACTGCGAACCATTTAGTTCGACGCGCGCCTCGCCCTTGGCGCGGGCCTGTTCGAATGCCGCGACGATGTCGCGGGCATGGCTGATCTCTTGATCATCCGGCGACAATATCGCGTTGACGACGGTGGCATGCGCGGGATCGACCAGACTCTTTGCGACATAGCCCAATCTTCGCGCCCAGCGCGTATCGCGTCCCACTCCCTCGACATCGCTCCAGGTATAGGGACAGTCGACCGCGACCACGCCGGCCGCAACGCATTCGACGATGAAGCGCTGCCGGCAATAAGCAAGTTCAAGGCCGTCCTGTCCGCGCTCGGCGCCGAGGTCGGAGGCGAGGTCTTCGGCGGCAAGCAGGCAGGCCGTTGCGCGCGGGCTTGCCTTCGCAATCGCAGCCGTCTGCACCAGCCCGCGGGCGAATTCGATATTCGGCAGCAAGGCTGTGGAGCCGGATGCAATGCCGTAGTCGCGTTCGAAGCGCGTCACCGCCTCATCCAGCCGCAATACATGATGCGGCTCGGCGACTTTCGGAAGCGCCACGATATCGGGCGCACCGCGCATCACCGCCGCCAGATCTTCCATGCCGTCCTCTTCGAGCGGATTGACGCGTACCGCGACCACGGCGCCCTCCGCTCGCCATGAGCGATAGAGTTCGGGCGCGAGCGAGCGCGCCAGCGGCCGGGACGATGGCGGCGTAAAGTCCTCCAGCTCCTGAATCAGGACGTCGGCGCCGCTTGCCGCGGCACGATGCAACACGGCTTCATTTGCGCCTTCGAGAAACAGCCAGGACCTGCAGAGTTGCGCGGGTCGGATGCGGCGCATCGAGGTTGTCCTTGAGCGAAAATTTTAAGCTCACCGCAGCTGACGGCAGGGCTATTGAAACGTCATATCGATGCACTTGGAAATGTCCGAGCCAAGACCCGAGCTGATGGTGATGCAGCCGCGTACCTTTTGCGTGGCATTGTCGCTGGCCCATACCGAATAGCCGCCGGCGCCGAAGAACGAGTTGGTATTCGACGGCTCGCTCTCGGACGCATCGAACGAATAGTTCGAATCGGTCTCGAAGATGCGGGGCCTCTTGGTACAGCCGCCATCGGTCTGGACGTTGATCACTTCCTTGTTGTCGCGTGTCAGTGCCATGCTGACCTGGCACCTGAAATATTCGGATGTCCTGACATTGAAGACATAAGTGTAGGATTTGCAGGTCGCTGTATTGAGTTTGCCGGCGCTCAGACCCCGGCTGCAGGAAATCCGCTGGTTGTTGCTGAGCTTGAACTCGTCGGCCTGTGCGAGGTTGCCGAACAGGGCAAACAGCGCAATGCCTGAACAAAATTTCACAACGTGGTTCATCCGAATCGTCCCCATAGGCTTTTTGCGAACACGCGGGTTCTACATTTGCGGTTCTCAAGCGGTGAGCCAGAATCGGCGAGGAAGATAGTCGCGAAGTGCGAGCCAGGAAATCACAAAGTCTCAAAGCACCACTAAGGTCGCAACAGGCATCGTGTTGACGCGCGGATACCGTTCGTGATTTGTTCAGAAGCGATGGACCGCACAGGTTTTGGGGGCCAGTGGTGGGAGCATGCAGGATGACGCGATTTTCGACCAAGACCCTTTTGATGGCCGCAGCGATGGCCGCACTGACGACGTCGGCATTCGCCGAGCAGCCGACGCCGTGGGAGCTGAAGCCGGACATGGGGTACGGCTATGACAAGGAAGGCAAGATGTCGGCCTACAAAATGGGAACCAGCAACGCGGGCCTGCTGCTGAAGGGCGCGAAGAAGGTGCCGAAGGGCACGCTGTTTTTCATCGGCCAGAACGGTCAGCTCTACATGCGCACCGGGCCGTTCCTTGAAGGCGATGGCAAGTTCATGTTCGGGTCGAACTGAGCTTCATCGCGCGCCGTCGGGCGAGGCCGTCGCCGACGGCGTGTAGAACGCGGCTGCCAATTCCCTTGCGCCCGACAGATTGCTGTTGGCGTCCATCCGGCCCTCGGTGATCGCCAATAGCTTTGCCACGGTGTTGTGGCGGATCGCTACGGGATTTCGCTCATAGCCTGCACGCTGGAAGAAATTCGACGTTGGAACCAGTTCGCGCATGGCTTGCGGCATCGTCACCATGTCGAGCCCGGTGCCATCGCCGGTGAGGTTCATCATCTCCAGTTCAGCGGCGGTGAGCGGGTGGGCATAGCCCTTGGCGCGGGCGAAAATGACCGAGGTCAGGAGCTTATGGGTCTGCAACATCGGTCCGACGTCGATATCGAGCACCATGGCATGCAAGGCCCAGCCTTGCGGCGTGTCGGCGAGTTTTTCATGCGCCGACCAGTCGTCCGGCACCGATCGCGCATAGGCGACCATCTTCTTCAGCACGGCGATCTTCTGATCCATCGCCTTGCGCGGCGCCCCCGACAGCTGCGCGGCCCTCTGCGTCAGTTCGCGAAGGAATTCGCTGCCCTGTTCGGCAATCAATTCGACGCTGTTGGTGGTGAGCAACTGGTTGTAGCCTACTGCGGTGGAAATTGCCCGGCCGCTGCGTAAGCCCGACTGCATGTCGTAATTGCCGTTGCCCCCGGTCTCGAACGAGTAAACCCGCACCGCCTGCTCTCTCGTCAGGCCCGCGGCCGAGGCCACACGCGCATAGGCGCGCTTGAACTCGACCTCGCTCGCAGGCTTTTGCGGCGTCCACTGGAAATGCTCGCTCGCCGCCTGCAGGAGATCGCCGACCAGCGGGATGGCCTTGTGCTGGCGCGGCCTTGGTTCCGGCGCCTCCTCGCCTTCCGGTGACACCGGCCGCCTGGGCCCGGTGTAAACCGGCGGCTGCGTCAGCACGTAATCGTCAAGCGCGATGGCGAGATGCTCGCGCCGCTTGGCATTGCGGCCCCGCCGCTTCTCGGAAACCGAATTCCAATAGGCGGTGGCCTCATCTTCGAATACCGCGCGCGCCTCCTGATATTGGCGAAGCAGGCGACGATATTCCGCAATCGCCTGGGGCGAGGCCGCCTGGGCCATGGCGTCGGTGCTTGCGGTGCGCGGCGGCGCGGCCGCATCCACGGCGCTTGCCGGCGGCACACTCACGATCAGGACCAGCGCGGCCCAAAGACGAATCGCATCAGGTAGCATGGCAATGTTTTAGAGCATGATCCGGAAAAGTGGAAACCGGTTTTCCCTTAGCTAACAAACCCGAAAACGCGTTTGCGCGGAGATCCTGCTCAAACAAAGAGATGAGAACATGTTCGGACCCGAAGGGCCGCGTTAGCGCAAAGTGGGACCGTTTCAAACGCTATACCTCACTCCGGTTCGACGCCGCTGGCCTTGACGAGCTCTGACCATTTCCGCTCATCGCTGTCGATGAAAGCAGCATAGTCTTCCGGAGACCCCGGCGTGATTTCGGTGCCGTCGAGCGCAAGCTGCTTCCTTACCTCCTCGGAAGCGAGCGCCGTGCGCAACTCCTTGTTGAGCCTCTCGATGATCGGGCGCGGCGTGCCCGCGGGTGCGGCGAGGCCGTAGTAAAGCGAGGCATCGAAGGATCGAAGGCCAGCCTCGATCATGGTCGGCACCTCCGGAAGCAATCCGTTGCGCGTGGTGCTCGTCACCGCCAGCGCACGCAACAGGCCCGCACTTACATTGGCATGGGTCGTCGGAATAGGCGCAAACGCCATCGGAATATGTCCGCCCAACAGATCGCCCAGTGCGGGCCCCGTGCCCTTGTAGGGAATATGCACAAGCTTGATTCCCGCCGCGCGTGCGAAATATTCGCCGGTGATGTGGCTGACCGTGCCGACGCCGGCAGAGCCGAAATTGACCTTGCCGGGATTTGCGCTGGCATAGGCGATCAGTTCGGCAACCGATTTGGCGGGAAATGACGGATGCACCACCAGCGAGGTGGGCGCATGACCGATCATCCCGATCGGCGCAAAATCCTTGCGCGGGTCATAGCCGACATTCTTGTAAAGGGACGGACCGATGGCGAGTGTGCCGGTGTATCCGACCAGAAGGGTATAGCCGTCCGGCTCGGCCTTGGCCGCCGCCTTGGTGCCGACGGTGCCACCGGCACCGCCGCGATTGTCGACGACGATGCTTTGTCCGAGCAGCTGGCTCATCTTGTCGGCAATGACGCGCGCGACGATCGAGGTGCTACCTCCGGGCGGAAACGGAACGATGAAGGTGATGGTGCGGTTAGGCCAGGATTGCGCCTCTGCATGACGGACGCCGCCGATCGAGCTGAAAACGACAGCGAGAATGCAAAGCGAAGCGTTCAAGCTGCGCATCCGGCGAACCTCCACGACACCCATGTCATATTGCTCGTAGCATCGTCTTCGAAAGCCCGAAGGTCTGCAAGGCGGCTTGCGGACGAAGCACGCAAAAAGCTTCTATTTCCAGGCAAAGACCGGCTGTTCCAGTTCGTCTACGCGCGTATCGCGGCCTGCGACCACCTCGCGGAACTGGTAGATCAGCGCGGCTGTCGGCGCATGGATGAATTGGCCCTCGTGGCGAAACCGGATCACGCGTCGGCTGCTCTCCGCAATCGCGACGAAGTCGAACGCCTGCGCCTGTTCGATGTCTTCGATCGCGATTCGATGTACGGAAGCCACCTCTGCCGGATTGGGCGAGATCGCCGCTTTGGTTTCCGCCCACACCACGACCGGCGTGATGAGATAGCCCGACCGCGTCGGATAATCGTCGAGCAAGCCGAGCACGGCGCCCGTCTCAAGCGCAAGGCCCACTTCCTCGCGCAACTCGCGCAGGCTTGCCGCGATGACGGTTTCGCCCTCGTCGCAGCGCCCGCCCGGCAGCGCCCATTGTCCGCGGTGGGCGCGCAGGTCCGCTGCGCGCATGGTCAGCAGGAGCGCCGTCCCGCCCCGCCCTGCATCGGCTTCGACGAGCGCGATCGCTACTGCGGCCCGCTTCAATTGGCTCCGCGCCGGGTCTGCCGGCAGACGCGCAAACGCCGCGCAACGCTCTGCAATGCTCCTGCGGGTTTTATCGTCGAATGACCTCACCATCCCGCTTGACTACACCACGACGGCGATTGATGAAATGGCCGTCCAGCCCCAATGCCGCCCCCGCCCCCCGAAGACTTCCGATGACGAAAGACATTTCATGACAAAAGATTTGGCCGCGGAGAGAATGAAGGCCGCCGGATGGACGATGGTTGAAACCAGCGGTTTCCTCAGCCTGGTCGGTCCGCTATGGCAGCGTGTGGTAAACGGCGAGCATGAATATGCGATCCTGGCCCAGGACAAGCACCACAACCGCCGCGGGCTGGTGCAGGGCGGGCTATTGATGACCTTTGCCGATCGCGCTTCCGGCATGACGGCGCGATATGTTTCCGGCAAGCCCACGCTCGCCACGGTCCAGATGGACACCCATTTCATCGACAGCGCCAGGATCGGCGAGCTTCTGACGTCAAAGCCGCGCGTGATCCGCGCCACCCGCAGCCTCATTTTCACCACGACCGAGGTGACTGCGGGCGGTCGCTGCATTGCCACCGCAAGCGGCGTGTTCAAGATACTGAAAAACGACAGCTAGGACGTGTGCGACTGGCACTCTGATAATCGACGGCTGCAATTGCGATTAGGCCAGCCACGGACGTCTATATCGGCCGGAAGCGCACCAACTATCGCCGCGATTATTCAGAGCTTCGACTGCAGCCGATCGGCAACCCGGCGGGCGATCTCTGCCGATGCCTCATCGGGGATCGGGAAGACTGAACTGACATTGATCTCGCCGAGCACGTAACTGTCGGCCCCATCGGCCCCCGGCTGACCAAGCATGAAGTCCGCGTCCCAGATCATCGGGAGATCGCTGCTTGGGATGCCCAGCAAGGAGGTCAGCTGCGGCGTCCACTCGTCTTCCATCAAGTGGCGCAGGCGCTGGAACCGCGGGTCGGCGTTAGAGGTGTAGAGCCGTGGTCCGGCTTCGGCGCGCGCGGATGCTGCCTCGACCAGGGCCTTGACCTTCTGATGGCCGAAGCCGGCGCAGCGATCGCCTGCCATATAGCAACGCACCACACCCTCGCTCAAACGCTCCTGGAATGGTTGATCGATCACGCAGCCGTCTTCGAAATACGCGATGGATCGTTCGAGAAACTCGTATAGCGCCATCTCCTCCGAGGTGTCCTTGGTCGCGTCAAGCACGCGTACCATCGGCCAGTTTTGTGGACTTGCCACCGACTCGACCCTCCAGACGCCCTGCCCGCCGTTGCCGCGGTTGCGCTTGATCACGCGCGGGCCAGAGGCGAGCCGTGAAGGCAACTCCGCACGCATTGCCCCCATCGTTCGATAGAGGGCGGTGTCGCAGCCCCAGCTCATCGTGCGGGTACGATGTAGCACCTCCTTGGTGCCCATTTTGAGGATCACATCGGGATGGGCGCTCACCCACACGCCGCGCGAGGCGACCTCGCGCAGCAGTGCGTCGAGATTGTCGCGGTTGCGCCCCTCGTGAATCGGATTGACCCAGACGAGCACGCCATCGAACGTGGCGAGCCGCGTGCGCACGGTCTCGAAGACATCGTCCTCATACACCACCGGTTCCGCATCGACACCGACCTCGGCGAGCGCCGCGAACACGGCCTTGAACCGGCTGGTCCCTGGCGAGACAACCCGGCGCGCCGCTTCATCACCCCGCCAGAGGATAGCGATGCGGCCGAGGCGAGCGCTGGGCTCAAGCATGCAAAATGCCTCCGGATTTGTTGCTCATGTGATAGCGTGTTCGTTGCACTTCCCGCAATTGTGAGCGCCGGGGCCGCCAAACCTCCCTTTATTTCCGCTCGTCGCGTGGGTATCAGGCCTCCAGTGGAGTGGATTTGACATTTCGCTACCCAACTAGCCGCAAGCTCGTGAAACGCGAATGTCAAATCCTAAACTCCACTAGAATCCTGTATTTGCTAGTGGTCCTTTAATTCTAACATTCGCAAAAGTGCACGCTGCGATGGGATGCGAATGTTAGAATTGGACCACTAGACACTGCAAAACTGAAAGGACCGGACCCCGTGGAATATCGTCAACTCGGCCGCAGCGGCCTGAAGATTTCGCCGATTTGCCTGGGCACCATGATGTTCGGTGGGCCGACCGACGAGGCGGCGTCAAAACGGATCATTGCGAAAGCGCGCGAGGCAGGTGTCAACTTCATCGACACGGCCGACCAGTATTCCAACGGCGCCTCGGAGACCGTGGT
>Ga0307474_10002516_pt1 | contig 13185 bp, 17 predicted proteins | sample atmos_gasesECM1C_2_FD_203312 | JGI IMG/M metagenome (GOLD analysis project Ga0307474, IMG submission 203312) | Hardwood forest soil microbial communities from Morgan-Monroe State Forest, Indiana, United States - atmos_gasesECM1C_05 | ecosystem: Environmental > Terrestrial > Soil > Temperate... | reverse complement strand
GATTGGGAATATGGCAGCCTGTAAATGAGCATTATCATGCGCACGTAATGCCTCGACATCGCGTAGGGTCAGTACAGGGTCGATTCCATACGCCTTAACGTAGTCCGGACCGTGATTGTCGATCTGCGGAACAAATAGCCGATGAGCCTTGGCGGCAAAGGCGTTCGACGAGAGCGCGCGCAGCAGCGAAAACGTACTCACCGTCCCCGCAACGCCAAGCGCGATGAGCAGGATCATCCAAGTTGTGATGCCTCTTTGATTTAAGAGGCTTCGAATGCCTAGAGTTACGTAGTAGGAAAACATCTGTGTCCCTTTGCAACCATGTAGACATCGCCCTGTTGAGGGATGCAAAATGTCGCAGCTGCACGCTCAAACACTACGCAGAGTCTTTTCTGCCCACCGCATTTAGTCAAGTTAATGTGCGCCCTCGTCTAAGGTCGTCAATTGGGCTTCCGGTCCGCACGTGCATTGGCAGCGTCTCAGTCAAAGACCCCCTCAAGGGACCCGGTTGGTCGGGCTGATTGATTGGCCTCAACGTTGCCGCACGGGCCACGCTTTCCTGATGAATGATTCAGGCGTACTCTGTTTGCCGGCACACCCGCACTGAGCGACTCGACCTAGCGGCCTATCTAAACGGCGACTACGCAGCGGCCAGATTTGCGCTATCACAGGTTGCATCGTCTTCGCATATATCGCGCGAATAGCCGCTCAAAAAAAGGCAGTCGATGCAACGCGGGATATGGATCAGTCGGCGTAAGATCAGTGGATTCTGCGGGCAAGCGTCCTGGATGAATATCGAGTGCTAGTTGGTGACCGACAACAGTGCAATAGATGACTGACCGCCCCATCGCGCAAATTCGCATCGCCACGCCCAATGACGCGCCGGCTCTCGCGGCCATGCACGTCGCCTCCTGGCGCGAGACCTACACCGGTCTCCTGCCCGACAAAATGCTCTCCTCACTCTCCGTCGAATCCCGCGCAGCCGCGTGGGCGAAAATTATGCAAGACCCCGGAACGGAGCCCGCGACCGAGCGCTCGACTGTGGTTCATCTTGCCGAGCACCAAGGAGCAATCATCGGCTTCGGATCCTGCGGCGCGCAACGCACTGAAAGCCTCAATGCCAAAGGCTACGACGGCGAAATCAGCGCGATATATGTGCTTCACGAGTACCAGAAACGCAAGATCGGCACACGACTCTTGCGTACGATGTCTTCGGATCTCGTCAGCCGCGGATTCAGCGCCGCCGCGTTATGGGTTTTGCGCGAAAATACCAAAGCGAGACGCGTTTATGAACGGTTTGGCGGCAAGGTGATCGCCGAACGAGAGGACGTTCGTGATGGCGCGGTTCTGGTCGAACTGGCCTACGGTTGGCCCGATCTTGAGGAATTGAATCGGAGAGTCGCGCCCGAGTGAGCGCGCAAGCAAATAGCTAATTCGAGGTTTCTGTGTCCCAATTGGCTCCTAGCGATGTGTTGGTGATTTTCTCCGGCCCCGTTGGATCAAATATGGATTTGCAGGTCGAGCCAAAGGATGGCGGCGATGTTCGATCAGTGCGCTTTCAGCTGCAGGAATTGCTACCGTGAAGCGGCGCCCACCAATCAAAACAGCGATTCGAAAAACATGAAACGCTTCCTAACCAGTGTTGCCGTGACCGCAGTCTCGAGCATTGCTCATGCCGAACCTCCCGTCATCGTGCCGCTTGAGTTGCACAATCATTCTTCGATCGTCGTCGCCACCATCGAAGGACAAGACGTCCCCCTGGTTTTTGACTTGGGCGATCAAACTGCCGTGAAACTGGATCAAAGCGTCCTCGATCGCATCAAGGCGGTGCCCACCGGCAGGTCGACCAAGGAGGTAGGCCTCAAAGGGCATGTTATCGAAATACCCGCTTACACAGTGCCCCTCATGCGCATCGGCACGGCAGAGTTTCGGAACGTCATAGCCCAGCTGAGTAAATATGACCCAGCTTACACACCCAGAAAGATCGGAGATCAAGGCGCCCTGGGAACAGGACTCTTCAAATCCTACGAAGTCGTGTTCAACTATCCCAATAAGACTTTGACCCTCGTACGGCGAGCGGATGGGACGCCTGCCTCCCAAAGCTGCCAGGGATCCCCAGTTTCCTTTTCCCCGGAATGGCACGGCGAGGCCGTCACCCCCATCGATACCGACTTAGGCCGCCTGACTGTGTGGTGGGACACCGGCACCACCACATCGGTTTTGAGCAAGAGATTTGTTCAACGGGTACGGCCCGACCTGACAAAGCACGCCTTCACCACCCAACGGCTGATGATTGGAACGAAGAATTTCGGGCCTATGAAGTTCGAAATCTGGGAGATGGCCCTGCCGTCAGGATTCGACGGATTCATGGGCTACAGCTTCTTCGCCCGCCACGTTGTGTGCATCGACTATCCCGACAAGCAGGTGCTGATCCGCTAATATATTGCGCACTCCACTCCCAGGCGCAGATACCTACGTATACATGGTCTTTGAAGGCTCCGTAGCGGTAGATCAAGCCATTCTGATACTGCAAAGTGGCGACTACCCTCGATCATCAGGTCAAATTGCTCAGAGAGTTTCTCATGGAATTGGCCTGTCAAACTTGCCGCCACGCCTTCTACTGCCAGCTGATCAACTTCCAACAATATAAGATGAGTCCCTCCGCGAAGTTCAACGATTGCGATCTCATCCTCAATAAAAAATGGAGGAATGCCGAGATCCGAGTAAAATTGGCAACTCCTCTTAAGGTCAGCCGCCTTAAAAACAAGGTGAGCCACTGCCAATGCTGAAGTGACGTCAGTCTTCGTTTCACTCAATCCTGAACCGGTCATCATTCCTCCTTCAGTATTGCATTTCCTGACAAAGATACCACACGGTATCTTTCGATGCAATGTTTCTGTTTGCGACCTATCTCACCCAATGGAATACAATTTGGATTGAGGAGACTCATCGAAGATGACGGCCAAAGCCAAAAACGCGTACATGAAGAAGAAGGACCCCCTCTTCGTCAGAGAATCCCTCTTGAATGCTGCCCTCGAACTCGCCGCAACCAAGGGCATGGCCGATGTCACCGTGAACAAGGTGAGCGAATTCGCACACGTTACCAAGGGCGCGGTTTTTCATCACTTCGACAGCAAAGAAACCTTGGTAACAGAGCTAATGCGGCTGCTTTTGACGCGATTGGACCAGCAATTTGACCGGCTGATGGCGGAGGAAGGGAATTCCGACGGGTGCTTTACTCGAGCTTACATTCGTGCCGCGTTCGCCGAAGGTCCGTCTGAACGTAAGGTGTGGGGCGCGCTCTTGAGCCTGATGGCATCTAAAGATGAAGTCGGGTCGGTTTGGGCTGATTGGCTGAGCGAACGCCTAAAGAGGCATTCGAAAACCGATTCGAGACCCGAGCTTCGTGTCGTCAGACTTGCGGCAGATGGCGTGTGGCTCGAGAGAATTATGAATGCAAAATCGAAAAACTTAAAGGGCGTCGAAGAGTCTCTCATTGAGATGACGCGAATCCGTTAGATCGCTTGAGCGACAATACTGTCACCTGACTCGAGGAAGACCTCTCGCTCACATTCCCGACGTGCGAACTTCCCGATGTAGCGTCTGCCGCCTGATATCGCTGGTTGACCTCGAAACGACCTCGCCCATCTTGAATCTTTGTCCCGACCAGATTGGGGACAGCCCATCCCGTTTGGCTGGCTAGGTAATGCTGGGAGCGAGGGCCTTGCGCGTAGCCGCCGTCTCGCCCTTCTCCACGTATGCTTGCATCCATGCGAGCACCCGACTCCATCCCTGAGCGTGATCAGGCGCGGCCTCGGCCAGAGCCTGAAAGCCGGAATGACGTATGCTCACCTGCGTTCCGCCCACAACGGATTTCAGCTCCCAGCGCACGGTCGTGGCCGGTGGGCCGCTCCAACTCGCAATCCACGTATAAACCAGCGCCCGCGGTGGATCAATTTCCAGGAATTCACCACCGACGTGATACTCCCCGCGGTTCGCGCTCTGGCATTCGCAGCGCCACTTGCCGCCCGGTTTCATGTCGGCTTCCCATTTCGTGCTGCGGTATATACCGTCCTGTCCCCACCACTTTGGCAGTTGTTGGGGATCGCTGATCGCCTCAAAGACGCGCTCCTGCGGGGCCGCCACGAAAATCTCGGCGAAAATGACATCCTTGTCGGGACTGATCACTGAAGTTGCCATGATGGACCTTTCTCTATAGGTTTCCGTGAGATTGGCACTCGTCCCCACCGTTGATGAACACGGTGCCTCGTTGGGCGAAATCGCAGGTATGAAAGCCCAAGGCCAAGCGCACGACGGCTCAAACTGCGGTCTAGACCGACTTCTGCCGCTGCAGGTCGAAGTGCTCATGCACGTCCTTGCCGTCCTTCACGAGGTACCAGTCTTCGCTGAGGTGGTCACCATCGATGGTATAGACGACATGATGCATGTGCGCGTCCTGCGGGCTAGCCAGGTTGGTGGCGTCAACAAAGTCGAACGTGACGGTCTTGCCATCGGATGAGGCGGTGGCCTTCATGCGGGGCTGATTGCCGGCGCTGCAGTAGTGGGTCATCAGCAGACGGTTGCCGTCGAGATGGAACATGCTGATCATGTCCTCATGGCCTGATAGCTCGCTCATCACGGCAGAACCATTCGAGGTGAGGCGGAAACTGTCTTTGACCACCATCCCGTTGGAGGCCTTCCCCTGCCACGAGCCCGCAAAGGACTTGACGGTGGCAAAAGATTTCTGCGCGTCGGACTCGGCAAAGCTGGTGGATGCGGTCAGAATCAACACTAGGGATAGTGCAATGCGTGGGGATTTCATTTCTTCATTCTCCTGTTCTATGAGGTTTGAAAATTAGCGGTCGTGGCCGGTCATTTCGTTTTGCTCCGTGAACCGGCCGTTTCCTTGGCGTGCTCGACTTCCACAAAGGCTTTCAAGCTGGCCAGATTCGCATTCCAGAAACCGCGATACCGTTCGAGCCAGGAATCAACCGCCTTCAGAGGTTCCGGATTGAGCTGGTAGATCCGGTTGCGCCCCTCCCTGCGCTCCCGTATCAGATGTGCACGGCGAAGAAGCCGGAGATGCCTGGAAATTGCCGGCCTTGATACGGGGAATGCCTGGGCGATTCGCCCGGCGGGCTGACTTCCCTGCCGCAACAGATCGAGCACTGCGCGGCGGGTGGGATCAGCCAGGGCGCTGAAGGTCCTTTCAGCGGAATATGTAATCGAACGGTTACGCATAATGGGTAACTGTACGGTTACGCGTATGCCGATGTCAATAGGGATTTGGAAAACCCTTTCATCGGTTTAGCTCAGGGGCCTTCTCATGCCCCCGGCAGAAGGTTATTTCATGGTTCATACCGGCGACACTTGGCAACGTCTGGTGATTCACGACCCGCTCAAGGGACCCCGTACGTCAGGCTGATTTTCGACGTGTGGTCCAAATGCGCAAGAGATGCAAAACCGCTACAATCGAGCTGTCTCGCTCAGGCCCGGAACGGAAACTAGGTACTCAAGGTAGGGGACACCGTGAAACGCGCATGGCCCGCAATTCGATGGACTCTCGATAAATTATTGCGGTTGGCCGCTGCCGCCGCCGCATTAGTCGCCATACCGATCGCTTTAATCGGCGGTCCCATGATTGGTCGCGCGGCAACCACCCCATCCTTGATCGCCGGATTGTCCATCATGTTGTTCGGTTTCGTGATCGCGTTTTCTCTTATCGTCGCGAGTGTCGCCTACTGGCCCGATAAATCCAATCGACTCAAGAGGCCCGCTCTCGTATTGATGTCGATGATCTACATAAGCGGCGTCGGCGGCTTAGGGTTAGCCGGAGCGGGACTCATCGGGATCGAATACGCCAAATCTCACGGTATTCCATTCCCCACGCGCGTCGACACAGAATCCTTCCCTCGACACGCACTTCAACATTGACCCGGTAGTCCGGCTTCATCTTTTTACCTCCATACTGAATTCTCCCGACGTGGTGTTGCAGACAACAACCGTTTGTTTTCAGACTGCCGCAGAGCCAACGTTTGGAATGTCGCTTATTGCGCGCACCGATCGGACCATGTCATTTAGCGCATCCTGCGACCTGGCTACGCCGGATCGGCTATTCCGTGGCAGGGCGTCAATACCCGGCAACCCGCGGGGTATCTGTGTAAATCCCGAACAAACGATTCCGTAAATGTTTCTGTAATGGAGCATTTTGATAGCGGGGAAGTCACTTGATCAAGGCGCGATCCGATGCCCATTCCATTAATTGATGCCGAGGTGCTGAAGGCGGCCCAATAGCAGGCTAACGAGACCTTGCTTTGCATTTCTTTGCGCGGCGAGCTCTTGTTTCGAGGCTGGACCAGGTCTAATCATCGGTAGATCGAGGGATCCTGACGCGATTAAAGAATGCGGGAGGCATAAGCCATGTGGAAGAGACGGATCTGGTTTCTCGCCGCAGTCACCGTTACGGTATTCGCCACGTTATCTGCGTCGACATTGGCGCAAGTCCCTGCCCATGACCCGCCATTTACGGCCGATGAAATCGCCATCTACCGTGATTTCCTGCTTCACTATCCTGAAAGCTTAAGTGACCTGATCGGGATGCGGGACACCACGGAAGCCTTCGATGCGTCCTGGGCATTTGGTCCTGAACCCAATCCGCCGAGTGTGGAAATACCGACATACAGTAGGCGACAGTTGCCAATGGAAATCATGGCGTTGGCAGACGAAAAAGTCTTGACTGCGCGGATGGCAGCCGAACATAAGCTGGATTCGGGGTGGAGAACTCACCTTGCCTTAAGCGAGATCGCTTTCGATTCAAAGCATGAACTGGCGGCCTTCGTGTTTTCCTCGCTGCAAGGTAAAGGAGGCACCCGTGGGACGGTTGTTTATGAACTGAAAAACGGACAGTGGAAGCGAAAAGGCCGTATCCTAAATGTCTGGCAAGGCTAGCTACTGATCACCCGGCCTCCGAGGTTTTATGTCGCAAAGCAGCGAGTCTCCACCAACCTTCATCGCAACTCGAGAGTTAACCGGCATCGATTCCGCCGGACGCGAATTTCCGATCAAGCTCGCTATCGGCTCTCCGTATCAGGAGGGAACGGATTGGCGCTGTCCTGTATTGCTGGAGGGATTTCTCTCAATTCAACCGCGTCCGGTTGGCGTCGATTCTTTTCAAGCACTCATGCTCGCGCAGCGACTGGCCCGGCAATATTTAACCTCGTTTGTCGAGGAGCGCGGCGGCCGCCTTCTGGATTCCTCCGGCGGCAACGACGTCTCCGTTGACGCCCTGTTCGGCGCTGGATCCCTAAACTAATATCGGTGTCTGGCACGACAGACAGCTGATCACAATGTTGTGTCTCCAACGGATTCCTACACGCGCTGCACGTCCTCGAACGTCATACCGCCCGCAAGGCGGAGCTCGTCATCTTACGTTCACTTCCGTGTAACTCCGTAGTTACGTCTCGCCGCGAGAATTCTGGACGTTCGGTGTGGCTCGTTGCAACGAAGCGATGCGGTGGAGGAAAGCAGATGACTGATTCGGGATTCCGGAAGCTCACGCGGCGTGGAGTGCTCAAGGCAGGGCTCGCGGCTGGCGCCGTCATTGGCACCGGAGCGTGGGCGCGCGATCCGGGGGACGACCGTGATCCGCTGCGCAAGCCGGGCTCGCTCCCCTTCCCGAGGCTGCCTCCGGGCACGGACACCATCCCGCAGATCGAGCACATCGTGGTCCTCATGATGGAGAACCACTCCTTCGACAACCGGGTTGGCACTCTCGACCGCCACGACGTGGATGGCTTCCGGCTCGGCCGTGATGGGCTACCCACTGCCTCGAACCCGTATCCCGACGGCACCATCCAGCACGCGTTCCGGATGCCGACGACGTGCCAGCTAAACTCGCAGCCCAGCCAGGAGTGGACCGCGAGCCACAACGCCTACGACAACGGCAAGAATGACGGGTTCGTGCGGACCTCCATCTCTCCGCTGACAACCGAAATCGTGGGCGGTGTCGCCATGGGCTACTGGCAGGCAGAGGAGCAGCCGTTCTACGACTCCCTCTACAAGAGCTTCCCGATTGCCGACCGGTACTTCTGCTCGGTACTCGGCCAGACTTTCCCCAACCGCCGCTACGTGATCGGGGCGACGTCCCTCGGCCAGATCGACGACATCGGAGTTAACCTGACCGACTACCCGGTAAACGGGACGATCTTCGACACGCTCGACGCGTTCGGCATCTCGTGGAAGAACTACTGGACCTCGTCGTCGTCGCTAGAGCTCTTTCCGAAGCTGTTTTTCAATAACCAGGGCACCAAGTCCATCAACATCAGCAACTTCTTCACGGACGCGGCGGCCGGCACGCTGCCGGCCTACAGCTTCGTCGAGCCTGACTACGGGAACCAGTCCGAGGAGAACCCGCAGAACATCGCTGTGGGCGAGGAGTTCTCGGCCAAGGTCATCAACGCGGTCATCAACGGTCCGGACTGGGACCGGACGCTGCTCATCCTGACGTATGACGAGCACGGTGGGTACTACGACCACGTGCCGCCGCCCGCGGCCATAGCGCCGGACAACATCGGCCCGATCCTGGTGCCCGGCGAGAACGGCTTCGACGGGTTCAACCGCTACGGCTTCCGCGTGCCGTTCGCGATCGTGTCCCCGTGGGCACGTCGCCACTACGTCTCGCATCAGGTGTTCGACCACACGTCGATCTTGAAGCTGGTCCAGACGAAGTGGAACCTCCCGGCGCTGACCTTCCGCGACGCCAACGCCACACCGATGCTGGACATGCTGGACCTAAGCCACCCGCACTTCGCCGAGCCGCCTCAGCTCGCGCAGCCGCTTGCCGTGGCCGACCCCACCGCGCTCGCCTGCAGTGTCAACGGCCCCGGCACCATCCCGCCCGTCGGCTCGGTCACGCCCGCCCAGAGTTAACACGTTGCGGACGCGCATTTCATCGCAAGAAAGTGTAGGTACAGGGCGCGACGAATCGAATTGACAGGCGGGGCGGTGCCAAGAGATGGCAAAGAGACCAGCAACAAAAACGCTGCAGTTGCAGTCGCTTCTGATCAGCTAGAGATCGCGAAGTTCACCCACAAGCTGCCAACGGCGACAATGATGCAGGCGGCAACGGAATTCCTAATCCGCACGACTCGGCTGTCTCTTGGATTCCACCAACGCTGCATACCTACGAACAGCAAGCCGCCAACCGCCCCCTCCGCCATTGCCCGCATCCACCGAAGACTTAGGTCTTAGCTGCGCGTCCGGCCTTATCGTCGACTTCGTAACTGCTGGAACAGCAGACAAATTGAGTAAGACCAGCGATGCAATTTCAGTTGAGTTCCATCGAGGCGACATCCTCACAAGGAGGATGAGAATCAACACATGGAATAGGATCACACCACAGCCAATGATTCAGCGCGCCCTCTGTTCGCTCTGCTGGCGACCAGCGCCATAACGACGTGACGCGACGAGCTGCTGCACTGTCTAGTCTTTCCTGGCAGAAACACCCCATGGGGCAGACCGGAGCGAAGGAAAAAGGTTCAAGGTCGAGTAGGCCCAAGCCGACGTTGAGGACTCCGACACGAGAAGCCTGCCTCAGCGCAGTGCCCTAACCCGCCAGCCTCCGGAGACCCCACCGACCAAAAAGAATTGCAGCCGCAATCACCATCTGTTGAAAAGGGACGACGATATAGGACCCTCCATCATCGCCGGGGGTATGCCGCCCGCGATCCATTGAAAGCATACCGAAGGCCAAGATGATTAGCACTGCGATGATCGTGAACGGCAACCGACCTTCTCGTCGAGCAATCGGTAAGAGGACGAGATACGGCACAGAGGCCCAGACAGATAAAAACAGACCCATGACAATGGCCGATGGCATGGTGCCGCTTCGGATGGTAAATCCCCAGTCAACGCCAAAGACGAATATGTAGGCGGCCGATATCACGCATGCCACTACAAGCGGAACCCACGCCATTCGTTTGGAGTTCACGCGGCTACCTCGGATACTGCTCCACCCAGAACAACAAATAGCGTCGCTGCACACGTCCATGATAGGTCGCCCTAGCGGCAGCGCGCAATCCAGCTTGTGCTACTGCTCAGGATCCCCCGACTCCGCATCTTTCTTGAGTTTTGCCTGCGCGTTCACTTCTTCCAGCTGAACCTGCGGCGGCGGCACGGGATTGACTCCAGCACCCAAGAATTGCAAACCCCACCCCAGAAACGCCGCCCTCCGCGATGACTTTCGCGCCCACCGGACGCCGAGCACAGAGATTCCGATGAACCCCAGCATGGCGGCCAACACAATGATCAACGGCAGGAGCTTATCCATCCTCATCCCCATCAGAAAGCACTCTCCATGCGTGGGTGCTGTCCCGCCATTTGCAAGTAAACATGCCGAACATTGTGTACTTTTCGGCCACTCAACCGAGGCGAGCACCATGATCGTTCGTAAATTGAGACTGCAGCGGGGCTGGACCCAAGAGCACCTCGCGGAACTGACCGGCTTGAGCGTTCGGAGCATTCAGCGCTTGGAACGCGGCCAAACAGGCAGTCTCGAGACAATGAACACACTGTCGGCCGTCTTTGAAGTTGATCGTTCACTGTTCAAACCCGGAGACAATCCCATGCCCAATGACTCACCGATCACCGCCGACGAGGAAAGCGCGATTCAGTATGTGAAGGGGGTCAAGGACTTTTACGGCCACGTCTTTATGTATGTGAGGAAGAAGAAACAGATTGAAAAGCGCTTGGGACGGCCGCTCTAGGCTGTCACAGCCCTCGATTTCACGCGCTACGGCTTGGCTCGAACGGAAGCCATTGTCAAACTGCATCGAATGAGGAAATGGATTCAGCGCAGCGCTTTCGCCTCCTCGGTGAGTGGATGCGTTTCGCCGACACTGGCTACAAAGTGCTGGTACGCAGCTTCTGCCGCCGAACGCGCATTCTGGCGCTCCCCGTTAACCTCGTCGATCTTCGCCTCGGTGAGCCAGGTCCTGCCCAGATAGTATGACTTGGCGCCCGGGCCAAAGGCCGCCTCGAACGTATTCTTGGCTTGTTGCACCTCGGTGCGGGCCCGCGGCACATTCTTCATCGCAAGAAGAATACCCGCCATGCTCTCGTGAACAGTGCCGGCCCGATACTTAAGTCCCGGGTGAGCCGAGAAGATGCCCAACGCGAGGGTGGCCTCTTTCAGCGCCGCGGCGTAATCGCCGCGTTTCGCGAAATTTTGCGACTTGATCTGATGGAGTGCGCCGAAGGCCTCGTGTCCCGGGGGCAGCATGTCTTTTAAAACCGGCTCGAGCTGTGCGAGAAACCCGTCCGACCGGTCCAGGTCCCCCAGTTCCGAATTCACTCGGGCAAGTCCCATTTGCACCATCGCGGCGGAATTGTGGTTGCCGATTTGGATCGCGCGGCTCAACGCCGCCTGAAGGATCTCTCGAGCATCGGCAGCGCGGCCGAGCGGAACCAGTGCCGAGGCATAGGCGGTTGCCGAAAAGGCATCCCTCAGCGAATAGCCTTGGTCAATCGCCCGCTCGCGTTCGAACAGCTGCGCACCTCGAATCGGCAAGCCTAAGTTCACCAGCAGAATGCCCCAATTGTTGTACAGCGTGGCGGCAAATCCGCTGTCCTCTACGCCGATGCGCTGGAATTCCGCCGCAACGCGCGCATAGGTTTGATCGGCGGCGCCGAGCAGTCCCGCAGCTCTGCGGGCATCCGCCAGAAAGATCATCGTGTCCACTCTTTCCCACTCGGTGCCGCTCTGCGAAGCCGCCAAGAGTTGGTCTGCCTGTTCGGCATCGGCCAGCGCGGCCGTTCCCTCGCCGGCAAAATCGGCGACCGTGCTGGCAAAATTTAGACAGCCTGCGCGCACCTCGTCGTTTTCAGTATCGCGCGGCAGGCGCGCCAGCAGTTGATCGATTCGCTGTGCGGCGTCCTTGCCAACCCCGCTGGCTGCATCGGCCGCCGCCGCCGCGCAGCCGCTCAAGGCAATCAAGCCCTCGTCGCCGCTGCGTGTCGCAAGATCATGGGACTCGCGATACAGATCCCGCTGTTTGTCGGTCGCTCCCACGTGTGCGTAGAGGCGCGCCAGCGTAAATAGAAGCTGCGATCGCAGGTCGTCGGACGATGCGAACTCCGAGCGCACCAGCTTTTCTCCGCGTTCGAGCAGCTGGCCGGTGGTCAGCGCCTCGCCCGCATGACCCGACTCGTTCAGCACAATCGATACGAGGTCTCCGAAGGCCGCCGCTCTTTGCAGCTGCACACGCGCGATGTCGCGCTGGTGGCGCGCCTCGAACCATTGTGTCGTGGTGATAATGATGGCCAGAATCAATGCCATCCCGGTCAACGCCGTGCTCGCCACCGCGCCGCGGTGGCGCCGTACAAACTTCGATACCCGGTATCGGACCGTATCGGGTCCCGCGGTCACCGGCTCATGCGATAAGAACCGGCGCAGATCATCGCTGAACGCCGACGCATTCGAATAACGCTCCTCCGGTGCTTTTTTGAGCGCTTTCGCCAGAATGTTGTCGAGATCACCGGTGAGCGCACGGCGGCGTCCGAGATCCTCCACCGCAGTGGAGGCGCGCGCCGGGTCCTCATCGAGGATGGCGCGCACCAGGTGAGCCGTTCCCAGCGCATCCTGAGGCGTGGCGTGCCGCCCGGTGAGCAGCAGGTACAGCACCAGACCCAGCGCATAGATATCGGTCTGGGTGGTCACCGCGTGGCCCAACAGTTGTTCGGGCGCGGCGTATTGCGGGGTCAGCGCGCGCAGGCCGGTCTTGGTGAGCGCGGCCGCATCATCAGCGTCATCCAAGAGCTTGGCAATCCCGAAGTCCAAGAGCTTGATGACGCCCGCGGAAGTGACGAATACGTTCGATGGTTTGATGTCGCGGTGCACGATGAGGTGGCTGTGGGCATGCGCCACGGCCGCCAGTGTTGCTTGAAAGAGCTGCAGGCGCGCCTCGATATCCAGCTGCTCGCGTTCGCAATATTCGTCGATCGGCAGCCCGTCGACGTACTCGATCACGAGGTAGGGATAGATGTCGTCCAGAATGCCGGCGTCAATCAGCCTTGCGATGTTCAGATGATCCAGGCGTGCGAGCAGATTGCCCTCCTGGCGAAAGCGCGCCTCCCCGTCCCGGCCGAGCCATGCCGCATGCAGCAATTTGATCGCGACAAATCCTGAGA
>Ga0307474_10002515_pt1 | contig 13186 bp, 8 predicted proteins | sample atmos_gasesECM1C_2_FD_203312 | JGI IMG/M metagenome (GOLD analysis project Ga0307474, IMG submission 203312) | Hardwood forest soil microbial communities from Morgan-Monroe State Forest, Indiana, United States - atmos_gasesECM1C_05 | ecosystem: Environmental > Terrestrial > Soil > Temperate... | reverse complement strand
CGTTCAGGTTTGGGGAATCTGGAGTGATCTCGACAGCGGTGCTGTCGGCTGCCCGGCAGGCGGATGTACGGTAGTCGATGGCAATGTGGGTGCATTCAACTTCCCGCGCAGCCTGCAGAGCACGCCCATTCCCGCCACTTGTAACGCGACCAGCACCATCGGCTGCTCCGGCTCATACACCGATGGGGCCTATCTGAACGCCAGCATTGGCCACGGCAACTACAACGCCGGCTTCGTTTCCCTCAAGATGGCCGATTGGAAGGGATTGACGATGCAGAACAACTTCACCTGGTCGAAGGCTCTGGGTTTGGGAGCGCAGGCGCAAGCTACGAGCATACTCACTGCTCTCGATCCCTTCAATCTCGACGAACAATATGGGAGACAGGCCTGGGACCGCAAATTTATCTACAACGTGTTCCTCGTCTATCAGCCTCCTTTCTACAAGGGACAGTCTGGATTCATGGGACGAGTGTTGGGCGGCTGGACGTTCGCAACAATATTCGCTGCCGGGTCCGGCGTTCCGACGCAGGTCGGTACGACCTTTTCTAACTACCAGTCCTTCGGTGCCTGCGATGGCGTCGGCTGCAACGACTACGACATGGAGAATGCTGTGCCCATTGGCCACGTTCCCGACCGTCATGCTTACTACTGCCCCGGCAACGGCTACAACGGTTACTGCTCAACTCAAACCAACGGGTTCCCCGTGAATTATTTTCCGGACGGGGTGAATCAAGCCCAGAACTGGCGCAACCCAATTCTGGGGATCGATACCCGGGATGGCGGCGCTGGAATTCTCGGTGGACTGTCGTACTGGAATATGGACTTCAGCATCAAGAAGAGCATCCGCGTGGTGGAGAGCGTCAGCCTGGAATTCCAGGGCGTCTTCGCTAACGTTTTGAATCACAATCAGTTCACCGATAACTACCTTAGTCTGGCCAACGACGCGGGCTTTGGTGCTCTCGGATTCAATGCAGGACCACCAGGAGTCAATGGCGAGGCGGAACCGCGAAACATCGAACTGGGCCTTCGCGTTCGCTTCTAGCTCGGCTTGTTTCGAGGCGCCACGGTGTGGCGCCTCGCTGCTCGACCGAATCGAAGGATTACCGCGGAACCGTGTAGGCTCGCTGGGCTAATTCCGGATTAAAGTGAAGACGGTAATCTTCGTGCACTATGCCTCGTCTGTACCTGTTGATGGAGATTCTGGGGTTAAGTCAAGGCTGTTGTGTCCTCCCATTCCCGTGTGAAGAGGGATACTCACCCGAGCAACCGCTCCACCCTCCGGCAAGGTCAGCAGCTCCACACTCTGGTGCTGGCCATATATCGTCTCAAGCCGCTCACGTGTGATTCTCAGTCCGACGCCGTTAGACGGGAAGGGGGCCAACTGGCGAATTCCGGGCCCGTTGTCTCGCACCTCCAGATGGAGATCAGCACCGTCTGCCGTAGCTGAGATGCGAATTTCGCCTCCAGCCACCAGCCTTGAAATTCCGTGCTTGATCGCATTGTCCACTAAAGGCTGCAACAGCAAGTGCGGAACATTTGCGTCGAGAGTCTCCGGAGCGACGTCGATACTTACCTTGAGCCTTTCTTCGAACCGAACCTTCTCGATCTCGACATAACAATTTACGAACTCAAGTTCGCGGCTCAATGTTGTCATTTGGGTCCCGGCGGTTTCAAGACTAATTCTGAGCAGGTCGCCAAGGCGTGTGATCATTCGATCGGCAGCTTCGACGTCCGTTAACATCAGCGCGGAAATTGAGTTCAGTGTGTTAAAGAGAAAATGTGGTTGTAACTGGCTCTTTAACGCTTGCAAGCGTGCTTTCGCTAGTTGTGCCTGCAGTTGCGAGGTGCGCACCTCGCGCTCGCGAAACCGCTGGTAGTAAGACGCCAAGTGCGCGATCAATACGATGGGGAAGTAGGTGGTGACCACGTCGTCGACGACGTTAGAAAGGAACAGCCTGCGATAAATGTACCAATGGATTCGGAGTGTATGGGCTTGAGAATCCCAAACGGCCGAGACCCAGTCTTTGACTCGAGGATCCCAAAACGCATACGGAGTCAGACCCCGAAGGGCCACCTGCGCCACGGTAAAGACCAACCCGCCCGCAAGCAGCACCAGCGATCGCTCTGCCCAGTTGTTGCGTTGCACCTGGTAACGATTCGCAAACGCGAAAACGAAGGGTGAAAGCGGGATGTAAGTGAAGACCTGGCTGGATTGCAAGCCTAGAACGCTTAGAAAGCTCATGGATCCGCCGGTCGAATGGTACAACTGGTAGATCGTTATGGCGTAAGCCAGAGCAACGAACGTCCAGACTCCGAAGCTTAAAGCCCAGATTAGTGCAGGGTGAAAGGTCTGGGGAATGTAGACGCCTGTTTCTCTTTCCGCCTTAGCCGGTACAGACCGTCGCGGACGGCGAACTAACTCACCTCCACAGTGCGAGCAAATGTACTGCATGTGCGAGGAACAAATCGGACAGAAGGTACATTCGTAAGAGCACACATATGCCATGCCGTCAACTGACAGATCTCGCCCGCACTCTTCACAACCCTCCTTCATTTCCCGAGCACCTTCAGCGACAAGATTTTACCGTTAGCGGAGAATCGACTCGGCAACTTTATTGGTCCGCGTAATGTCCGACATCGCTCACATCATGAACTGATTTGTGCAGCCAGAAACAATCATAGATTGCAGCGGCTGACTGCAGAAGTCTCATGTTCCGGGAAAACATGCAACTCGTCCAATTGTGAGGTATCGGGATCAGCTTTCCAACCAAGACGGCCTGGAATGGGACCAGAGCACTCAATATGGGGACGAAACGATGTGCTACATAGGGCCACATACTGCAATCTAGGGATAAACAGCGAGTCCAGGGTTAAAGTCCCAGACAACCATTTTCCGGCTGTTCCGTCTATCCAAGTGTTAGATCCCCTGTGAGGCGGGCCAATGGTCCCAGATTTTGTTGGTTTGCCAGCGCAAGAAGAATCAGTGGTGCGAACCGTGGTTGCCGACGACGAGCGGCTGGCGCGGCAGAAGCTGCTGATCCTGCTGAAGTCGGAACCGCAGGTACAAGTGGTCGCTGAGTGCCAGGATGGCAAGCAAACCGTGTCCGCAATCCGCAATTTCCGGCCAGATCTGCTGCTGCTAGACATTCAAATGCCGGAGTTGGATGGTTTCGAGGTATTGGACAGAATCCCTCGGGAGGAAATGCCGGTGGTCGTCTTTACATCGGCGTACGATCAGTATGCGATTCGCGCCTTTGAAGCAAATGCTCTTGACTACCTTCTAAAACCGTTCGACCAGGAACGGTTGCACCATGCGGTTGAAAGGGCCCGATCAGAATTATGCAAGTCGCGCGACAGTCAGATCACGCACCGCATTCTGAGTATGTTATCGCAGGTCAGATCGGAGACGCTTCCCACATCGGAGCGAGACAACCGTTTAGTGATTAAGGTCAACGGACGGGTCGTGTTCCTGGATTTGGACAGTATCGATTGGGTGGAAGCTGAAGCCAACTACGTGCGCTTAAACGTCGGAAAGGAGTCTTACCTTCTCCGTGAAACGCTCGGCAGGATTTCCGAACGCCTGGACGCGAAGCACTTCGTCCGCATCCATCGTTCGAAGATCGTAAACGTCCGCAAGATCAAGGAGTTGATACCTGTTAACAGCGGAGAGTATGTAGTGGTCCTGAAGAACGGGAAAGAGCTGTCCTGCAGCCGAGGCTACCGGCCAGGGCTGCGAGGGATTGTTGAGCAGGGGAGCTGATGTTTGTGAGTGCCTGGTTCTAGCCGGAATTGTTGCCTCGGTCCGGCTTGTGACGGGGACGTCAGTTTCAGGGCAGCGGTTTGCGAGGACGTGGGTCTCGGGTCCTAACCTTTTTGCCGAGATTCCGCCACACTAACTGCTGGGCAAATCTAATGTCTGCCTTCACACTGAGCGTGAACGGGAAGCGTCATGTGGTGGACGCCGATTCCGATATGCCCCTGCTCTGGGCGTTGCGCGACTTCCTCCGTCTCACCGGCACTAAATATGGTTGCGGAATGGGGGTGTGCGGCGCCTGCACTGTTCATGAAGATGGTGAGCCCGTGCGCTCCTGCCAGATTCCGCTCTCTGCCACGGCAGGGAAGGAGTACGTGACAATCGAAGGACTCTCTGCTGAGGGCGATCATCCTTGCCAGACGGCCTGGCTCGTGGAAGACGTCTCGCAATGTGGTTATTGCCAGGCTGGCATGATTATGCAAGCGGCAGCGCTGATACTCCGAAACCCCAGTCCGACCGACACAGATATTGACGCCGGTCTATCCGATCATATTTGCCGTTGCGGCACCTATCAGCGCATGCGCAGAGCGATCCGTCGCGCCGCCAGCACAGTGAGGAAAACATGAGAGCGACGAGGCGGTCTTTCCTTAAGACGACCGCGTTCGCGGGTACTGGTTTGCTTCTCTGCCTTGAACTTCCCCGATTGATGGCTGACGAGCCTGGAGTGTTCGAGCCAAACGCCTATATCAGCATTACGCAGGATAACGTCGTTCGTCTCTGGATCACTCGCTCGGAGATGGGGCAGGGCGTTCATACTACTCTTGCCATGATGCTGGCTGAAGAGTTGGAAGTCGACTGGTCGCAAATCCAATACGAGCAAGCCATGCCCGGCGGCCGTTTCAAAGGCATTCGTCTGCGCACCAGCGGAAGCGGAAGCACAGTCGGCACCTATAATGCGTTGCGCAAGGCGGGCGCCACTGCCAGAGAGATGCTCATTGCCGCTGCCGCGGAAAAATGGAATGTCGATGCTGGCTCATGCCGAGCACAGCAAGGAACGGTGGTTCACCTGGCTACGGGTCGCAAGTTGACCTTTGGAGAACTTGTTGCTGGTGCCGAGCGACAGAAGGTGCCGGACAACCCTCCTCTGAAAGCTCCAAAGGATTTCCGCGTCATCGGCACCCCCCTGGAAAGAATCGATGGCCGCGGTATCGTGACTGGTCAAGCTGTCTACGGAATTGATGTTCGCGTTCCCGGCATGCTGTATGCGGTCATGGCGAGGTGTCCCTTCATTGGCGGGAAGGTTGCGAGCTTCGATGCGACTAAAGCGCTGGCGGTCCCCGGAGTTCGTCACATCTTGCCGGTCAACAGCGGCCTCGCCATCGGAGTAGCTGTTGTTGCCGACTACACCTGGGCTGCGTTGAAGGGTCGGGACACCCTCAAAGTTCAGTGGGACCCTGGTCCCAACGCTGGCTTCGACTCAGATCACTTCCTGAGTCAGATGGTAGACCAACTTGCAAAGCGACAGCCCGGATACTTCGTTCGTGACGATGGAGACGCAAGAACCGCGTTAGACGGTGCTGCAAAGAAAATCGAGGCAACCTACGAGTTCCCTTTCCAGGCGCACGCTCCGCTCGAGACCATGAATTGCGTCGCGGATGTCCGCAAGAGCTCCTGCGAGATCTGGGCGCCGACGCAGTGTCCTGAGGTTGCTCAATCGGAAACGGCCAAGATGCTTGGCATGCCGGAGGATTCGGTCAAGGTTCACGTCACATTGGTGGGAGGCGGTTTCGGCCGCCGGCTTTTTGCCGACTACGTTCCCGAAGCCGTGGAAGTGTCGCGTGCCATCGGCAAGCCGGTGCAGATGCTCTGGACCCGCAGTGACGATATGCGCTGCGGGTTTTACCACCCATCCGACGTCGAACACATCGTGGGCGGATTAGACAGGGACGGGCGGCCCATTGCCTGGGTACAGAGATCCATCGGTTCTAACCTTTCCATCTTCGGCTTCCCCACCGAGAAGCAGCAGAAGAATCTGCGGTTTTACTTCAACGATGGCAGCCCCTGGGGTTCGTTTGACAATCCCTACAATTTCCCCAATTTGAAAGCTGACTTCATTCCACTGAACTCACCAGTGCCGACCGGGCCCTGGCGCGCGGTGGAATACCCGCCCACGGTGTTTGCTCGGGAATCGTTCTTGGATGAAATGGCGCACGCCGCTGGGAAGGATCCGCTCGAGTTCCGCCTGCATCTGCTCGAGCCGGGGGATGTTCTCAAAGTTGGGGATGCAAAGATTGACCGCAGCCGGTTGATTCGCGTTTTACAAGTGGCAGCGGAGAAGTCGGCGTGGAAACACCCGCTCGCGCACACTGAGGACCGTCTGTGGGGACGAGGCGTCGCTTGCAATGTCTACGATGAGGACTGTTTCATCGCTCAGGTTGCCGAGGTTTCCGTCGGCCGGCAATCGCACGACATTCGCGTTCATCGCATTGTATGTGTGTCGGATTGCGGGATCGTGGTCAACCCGTTGGGCCTCGAAGGCCAGACGGAGAGCGGTATAACTTGGGGTCTTTCGGCAACATTGCACGGAAAGATCGATTTCAAGAGTGGGGCCGCCGTGCAGGAGAATTTTCAAGATTTCGAGGTACTCCGAATAGACGAGGCCCCCGCGGTGGAGACTCACATTGTCGTAACCGACCATCCACCTGGTGGGTTTGGAGAGACCGGTGTGCCCCCCGTAGCTCCATCTGTGGCCAATGCCATCTTCGCTGCGACAGGGAAGCGGATCAGAAGCCTCCCCATTACTCCGGGAAAGCTTAAGGCGGTCGGATAGCAGCGCCTATTTGCCTGGCTGCACCATTTCCGTCGACGGTGATCCGATGGAAATAGACTATTGGCGCTCTGGTTTCCCGGCAACTATCGACAAATATAGTGCAATTATCCTGTAATTATCCTGCAATTATAACGTCTATATGAAATCACTCGAATGCGTACCCCGTACGCCTAGCAAGCCTTTCATTCGGGTACGTATTCTCTGCGCCCCACGTTCGGATATACCCATGCTGACTCGGAAGATCGCAGGCGCGTGGTAGCGGAATTGGGCAGAATTTTTGACCCAAGTTTGCCCCACACTTCTGTATCTGATAGAAATGTAAGGGAACTTTGCTCAAGTTCTGTGGGCGCTTAACTCAGCGGTAGAGTGCCATCTTCACACGGTGGAAGTCATAGGTTCGAATCCTATAGCGCCCACCATTTTTTCCAACGGGGCAGACCCACCTGCTTCAATCTAGCTCTGCTGTTGCGCGCCCCGACGTCTTTGTGTTCGATCAGGGATCTATCAGCTTCACTTTTCCGACGTCGTACCCTTCGTGATTTGCTCGTACCAGAGGCGGTGATGGGTCTTAGCCCAATTTGCAGAAACTTCACCGCGAATGATGGAAGTGAAGCCGCCGCGCACCATAGCGGTACCCATGTAAACGTGAATAATAAATGCGCCAATGGTCGCAAGGGCTGTCGCCACGTGGATTGCAACCGCCAGATAGCGCAGCCAGCGCAGACTCCCCGGGATGCTCTCGACGAACCATAGGCCAATCCCGGAAATCAGAAGCAGAATGATTCCGAACAGCATCAGCCAAAAAAACAGCTTCTGACCATAGTTGAAGCGGCCCTCGGGCGGGAGTTGTTCGTCTTCGTTCCTGATGTAGTGCTGGATCGCATCTTTCCATCGCAGGTCGGCGGCCGTAATTTGCATGTCGCGGTCCCAGTGGATATACATGACGACCATTGATGCTGTGAAGGCCAGTCCGAACCACGGATGCCAGGATCGCGCTGTCGGTCCCCCGCCCACCAGTGCCGCCAGCCAAAACATGTACGGCGACCAGAAGGCTAAGCCGGTCATGAGGCAATAAACATAAGTGAGAGCGCCGAACCAGTGGTTCACGCGTTCGCTGAGGGTGTAACGCGTAATGATTCCCTGGCGATGAATGGTGCCTCCGGGCTCGCGGGGAGAAATGACGCGGGACGCGGTCATAGCCGACCTCCGGCTGCTTGATCGGGTCCGTTTTCAAGATCGTCGGGCGGGATTTGTTTCGGGCCGAAGCGTAAATAATGCAGAGTGACGCCGAGAATGCCGCCCAGCATCGCCAGATTTCCGATCCACTTCGCCGGCCCCTTCCAGAAGCGCACGACCCAGGGCACGTGAGGATCTTTGGGCAAGCCGCCATAGGCTTCTGGATTGTTCACATCATGTAAAACGTAGATAACACCTGTTCCGCCCACGCCCGCCGGATCGTACACGCCAGCTTTCTCGATGCCGAAGTTTTCGCGAAGCTGTTTGGCGCGAGTCTCGGCGAGAAAAGTCATGTCCTCTTTGCTGCCGAAGTGCAGACAACCGGTGGGACATGATTTGATGCAAGCCGGTTCCAATCCTTCGCTCACGCGATCGACGCAGAGGGTGCACTTGAACATCTTCTTGGTCGCGGGATTGAATTTCGGAATATCGAAGGGGCAGCCGCTGACGCAATAGCCGCAGCCGATGCAATTCTGTTGCTGAAAATCAACGATGCCGTTGGTGTACTGCACGATTGCGCCGTCCGCGGGACAAGCCGCCAGACAGCCGGGATCGGCACAGTGCATGCACTGGTCTTTGCGCATCAGCAGCGTAATGCTGCCGTCCTCGCGCTCGTGCTCGTTAAACTTGATCAGGTTCCAGTAATTCCACGTCGTCTCCGGCATGGTCTGGTAGCTGTTGTCGAACACCGTGTCGGTGAACGTATATCCGTTCCACTCGAGGCAGGCTACTTCGCAGGCTTTGCAGCCGATGCAGGTCGTAGTGTCAATCAGTTTGCAAACCTGGTAGTCACGCTCGACGTCATCGCCGGGAGCGGCTCCAGCGTGGCCGGAAATTCTGCGAACTGCTAACGTTGCCTGGCTCATAAAATTGAAGTCATTGAGCGATTAAGTGATTGAGTCATTGAGTGAGCTGAAAATCGCCGATGCAGTTTTCAAATCACTCAATGACCCGATCGCTCAATCACTCAATCCTCCTTACGCTTTTTCCACCTTCACCAGAAAGCCCTTGGATTCAGGCGTATGCGCGTTCGGATCGGTCACCGCGGGGGTGAGAAGATTCGCCGGAGTCCGGGCGTCTTTGCCCTCATCCTCTATGATTCCGCGGAAGCCCTGGTGAATGGGCAGCCCGATCGGATACACCTTCTTGCCATCGATCATAAGTGGCCTCAGCCGACGGGTCACGAAGGCTTTCGCGATGTAGGTTCCGCGGGCGCTGATCACTTTGACCTTATCCGCTCCTTTGATTCCTTTCTCCTGAGCCAATTCCACCGGCATCTCGACGAACGGTTCGGGTATGAGTTGGACGTTCATCGGGTTGTTTTTCGTCCAGTAGTGATAGTGCTCAGTCAGCCGATACGTCGTGCACACGATGTTGTATTCCGCCGGATCGCCGAACTTGTCGTATGGGGTCTTGAATTTCTTTACCAGCGGATTGTTCGACTGATCCGGGTGCAGCAGGTTCTTGGTAGGGCTTTCGATAGGCTCATAGTGCTCCGGGAATGGGCCGTCCGCCAATGCTCCGATCGGAACGAACAGTCGACCCACGCCCTCCGGAGTCATAATGAACGGTCCCATATGATCCTTGGGGTGCGAGTCGGGCTTGAAATCCGGCACATCATTGCCGGCCCAGGTTTGCGACGCTTCGTTCCACCACACCTGCTTGCGCGTCGGATCCCACGGTTTTCCGTCGGGGTCACACGAAGCGCGGTTGTAAAGCACGCGCCGATTTGCAGGCCATGACCATGCCCAATTGGGATAGATGCCTAGCCCGGACGGATCTTCAGTGCCGCGTCGCGCCAGCTGGTTGCCGGCCTCAGTCCAGCATCCCGAATAGATCCAGTTCCCGCAGGCAGTCGTTCCGTCGTCTTTGAGCCATGCAAATCCCGGAAGCTGCTGGCCGGCCTTGACCACCTGCCCCGTCTTTTCGTCTTTCAACTCCGCCAGCGCTTTGCCATTTACCTCCATCGCGAGTTGCGATAGCGGCGGATGAGGTGAGTCGGCGTATGCCCAAGTCAAGTTAAGAATCGGATCGGGAAATTTTCCGCCCTCTTTTTTGTAGAGATCGCGAACACGCAGAAAGATCTGGGCGATGATGTCCTGGTCGAGCCTGGCATCCCCGGGAGTTGGCACGGCAGCAAATTTCCACGTTGCCCAGCGCGCCGAGTTCGTCATGCTTCCGTCTTTTTCGGCGAAGCCGGCACAAGGAAGCCGGTATACCGTAGTCTTGATATTCTTTTGCTCTTCGGCGGCGATTCCCGGAGCGCGCCAGAACTCGCTGGTTTCGTCCGGATAAATCTCACCGACAACCAGCCAATCGGCCTTTTTCAGTGCATTGATGTTTTTGTTCGTGTCCGGGCCGACCATCACGCCGTTCATGCCGAAGGCCATCATGCCCTTGACCGTGCCGTTGTACATGTCGTCCCAGATATGGGTCCATGAATAGTCGCGGTCGACCTTCGGCAGGTAGTCGAAAGCGAACCCGTTTTCTTTGGTCGCCGCCGGACCGTACATGGCCTTGAGAAACGACACCATGAACTTTGGCGTGTTCGAGTAATAATTGAATGAATCCCACACAGATGGCTTCGAGGCTGTCGGTGTTGTGCGCTTCAGATATGTAGCGAGGTCTGTGTCGGCTGGAATCGGCGCTTTCAGGTATCCGGGCAGGCTGTCGTACAGGCCAGCCATATCGGTTGCGCCCTGAATGTTCGAATGGCCGCGCAGCGCATTGACGCCTCCGCCCGCTCTTCCCACATTCCCGAGCAGAAGCTGAATCATGGCCGCCGTGCGGATGATCTGCGTGCCGAACGTGTGCTGGGTCCAACCGACGGCATAGATGATGGTCGCGACCTTCTTCATGTCGCCGTCTTTGCGCACAGACGTGAACATGTCGATGGCTTTGAGATATTGATCTTTGGGGATGCCTGTAATTCGCTCGACCAGTTCCGGCGTGTAGCGCGAATACTGCTGCTTGAGCAACTGGAAAACACATCGGGGATGCTGGAGGGTGACGTCGTAGACAACATTCGGCGGCAGAGCGGGGGGTGGCGTTGCTCCTCCGACCTTGCCTGGAGCGGGTTCGGGCGCATGGCCTGTCGCCCCAGCTTGTCCGGCAGAACTCCCGGCTCCTTCATAATTCCAGGTGGATAAATCGTATTTGCCCGTCTCGGCGTTGAATCCGGAAAAAAGCCCGTCCTCCGGAAGTTTGAAACCATCCTTAACGATGAAAGCGGCGTTGGTGTAGTTGACCAGGTAATCTTTTGCAATGCGGTTGTTTTCGATCGCGTACCGGATCAGGCCGCCGAGGAAAGCGATGTCGGTGCCCGCGCGGATCTGGCAAAAGAGATCCGCCGTGGACGAGGTTCGCGTGAATCGGGGATCGACGGAAATCAGTTTGGCGTTGCGGTTGCGCTTGGCCTCCATCGCCCACTTGAATCCGCAGGGATGGTTCTCGGCCGGATTTCCACCCATGATCAACATCATGTCGGTGTTCTTGATGTCGATCCAGCCATTAGTCATGGCCCCGCGCCCAAATGTTGGTCCCAAACTTGAGACCGTGGGGCCGTGTCAAACACGGGCTTGGTTTTCCATATAAACCAAGCCCAGACTCCTCATGGTCTTCACTGCCAGATAATTGAACTCGTTCGTATCCGTGCAGCCGCCAATGAATGAAATTCCTTCGCACCGGTTCGCGGTGCGCCCGTTCGCGTCCTTTTCCACGAAGGTAGCGTCGCGTGTCGTCTTGGTCCAGCGCGCAATTTCATCCAGAGCTTTATCCCAGGAGATATCCTCCCACTCGGTCGCGCCGGGGCGGCGCACCTGCGGCTTCAACAGCCGCCGTTCATTCAGAATGTCCTGCTCGAGCGATGCACCTTTGGGGCACAGCGTCCCGCGATTGGTGGGATGATCGGGATCGCCTTCGACGTGAATCACCTGCGGCGTGACGTTCTTGGCGCGGTCGCCAATCGTGTAGATCAGCACACCGCAGCCGACCGCGCAATAAGGACAGGTGGACCGCGTCTCAGTCGCGCGCGCGATCTTGAGTTCTTTCAGCTGGGCGACCGCAGGAGTCAGATCGAATCCCAGAAGAGAGAAACCGGCTCCACCAACGAGCGCGCCTCTAAGGAAGGTTCTGCGGGAGAGTTCCATTGCGCATCCTCCGAGTACTTCGATCGCCGGCCATACTGATCGAAAAAAACGGAATCGAGACTACTACCAGACTTCTGTAATTTCTTTTTATTTGAACCCTGGTTATTGGTTCACGACCGCAAACACCTGAGCGGTCGGGCTGCGCTCCAGATCTCAAAAACTATAATCCCGGCGCTCATCACTCGTCAAATACGCAACCGCTACGCTATATGTCCGCCTACGGCACAGGAACTATGTCGTGAGGAGCGTAAGAAACCATTTCGTAGCTTTTACTTTCCTTCGTAGCCGAGTGGGTTTGCCGCCCTGAGTTGCTTGCCGCGAGCCGAAGCCGCATAATCGGCCGGTGGCTCATAACCCTTGGCAACCACGCATTCGGCGGGCCGAGAAACTCGCCGCTGAATATTCCTTTGCTACGGAGATCCTGAGTTTCTATGGGCAGGTAGCACGCTTCCAGCAAGATCTTTGCGCGCGGATTGAGCGAGATGGCGCAAGCGAACCGCGTAGCGCCCCGGTCTCTCCGAGTGGCGTCCACGGGAAAGAGTGGGCATCCCGCCCACTTCCAGGCCAGCAAGATGCTGACGCGACAAGGTCGCGCTTTCTCGAGGTTGTTGAAAAGCACGGTCCGGACCGGCTCGCGCAAGTTGCGCGCGAACTGCGTGTCGCGCCTGCCAGTTCGTGGTCCGATCTTCTGGACGCAGTCTGGGCAGCGACTGGCGAGCCACCCTCGGTTCCTGAAGAGTTTCTCGCCTTCGCCTTTTTGCAGCCGTACGCCGAGTTCGTCCGCTCACAATCCCGGCTGCAGCTTGAGGGCTATGCTCATTCTCTGTGCCCATTCTGCAATCGGAAGCCCGTGTTGGGAGTGCTTCGCCAGCAAGGGGACGCGGGCCGACGCAGCTTACTATGCGGATTCTGTCTGACTGAATGGGAATTTCGCCGCGTCATCTGCCCGGGATGCGGCCAGGAAGATCACGCGAAGCTTCCGGTCTACACCGCTGAAACCTTTCCGCATATCCGAGTCGAATGTTGCGATACCTGCCAAACCTATATCAAGTCGATTGACCTCACAAAAAACGGCCTCGCGGAGCCGCTGGTGGATGAGCTCGCGTCCGTCCCGCTCAACCTTTGGGCGCAAGAACACGGGTACGCCAAACTCCATCCCAACCTGCTGGGAATGTAAAATTTCTCCCATCGTTTCGCGACTTTGTGTGCCCTTGGTGG
>Ga0307474_10002513_pt1 | contig 13188 bp, 14 predicted proteins | sample atmos_gasesECM1C_2_FD_203312 | JGI IMG/M metagenome (GOLD analysis project Ga0307474, IMG submission 203312) | Hardwood forest soil microbial communities from Morgan-Monroe State Forest, Indiana, United States - atmos_gasesECM1C_05 | ecosystem: Environmental > Terrestrial > Soil > Temperate... | reverse complement strand
CCTGTTATCTGATGACCGCCGAAAACGATCCCCTGGTTCCGGCAAGTTACGTTCAGGCCCTCGCCGATGCTCTCGCGGCGCCCTGTGTTTCGCTGCCGGGCCAAGGCCACGGCATTCCGCTGGACCGGGGTTGGGACAAGGTGGCGGCCGAAATCGATGGGTGGCTTCGCAGCAAGTTTGTAAACCACGTGTAAGAGCGCCCAGCCGCCAGCTGCGGATTGGATCTTCGCCAGGCGCGGCAAGCACGGGGCATAAGAAGGGATGAAAGGAGGTATACATAGGTATGCTGGGGCACTTCTTGGATCACTGGCGCCTAGATAAAGCCACGAACTAGAAGGACAGCTTTTGCTGTTTCGCGCATCACGCAAAACGATCAAATCGGCTTGCTCGAACCAGGGTGGGGATAATGAAATTCGTAAGGTGTCTGCTTGCGGCAGCGCTCCTGCTTGCGGGTGTCGGGGCAAGTCACGCGGCAGTCCGCATTGCTGATGATAGGGGCGGTCAAATCGGAGGCTATGTCAGCAAATTTCAACGTCTGCGTTCATCCGGACAATCCGTGATCATTGATGGTCTCTGTGCCTCGGCCTGCACCATCGTCCTCGGCGCGGTCCCACACGACAAAATCTGCGTGACCTCGCATGCGGCGCTTGGTTTCCATGCCGCGTATGATGTCGGCATCAATGGCCGCACCTTCACCAATCGCGGAGCAACCATGATGCTGTATTCGATGTATCCGACGACGGTTCGGCGGTGGATCGCCGCGCGCGGCGGGTTGACGCCCCAGATGATCTTCCTGCGCGGCAAGCAACTGCAGGCGATGTACCAACCGTGTCAATCGATGCGTTAGGATCGGTTGGACGCTGAACCTTCTCGATCGGCTCCAATCAGGTCCCGCCCGCGCCGACGAGGTGATCGAGTAGTCGGGCAGTTTGCTGCGGCGCATGAGTCCGGATGTGGCCCGTAGCGGACATGGCGCGATGTCCGACTTGAGTCCGATATGCGCACCAAAGCGGACGTCCGCCGACCACGCCAAATCATAGGTTCACGCCCTAACTCAGGGAATGGCGATGGTAAGTCCCGCAGCTACCCCGACAGCTTGTTCATGGCCTCTGCTCAACGAATAGCTATAGGTGGGCTCAACGAACCAGCCGAACTTGCGGTCTTTCGTTGGCCAAATCATCCACTCCAGGGCAATCTCGCTCGCGATCTTCGTCCCACCGCCAGCAGTTGCGTAACTCAACTGCGGACCCGCACCAATCATGAACTCGACATGCTCGTTGATCGTGAATGGCTTCTTGAAGAGAAGATCGGCTTGCCATTCGCTCTGGCCCGGTCGGAACAACGGTGAGATACCCGTCTCGATTTCGAGCCAGTCCTTGATGACCGGAAACTCAACCGAGGCCGAAGGCCCGGCGCTATAGGTACCGTCCTGGATACTTCGTTCCGTGGCGGCACCTAGTTCAATCACCGCCCACGGCTCTTTCTCCTCGGCCAGCAGTTGCGCCGTCGGCACGAACGCGGCGTTGAGACCCATAACAACCGCAAACGCCTTGCCGAAACTGGCCCGGGCATGGACATGACCTCCGCCGTGATCGTGATGGTCGCGTCCGTTGTGGTCGCGATCGTGCAAACGCGCCAAGAGACTTACTCCGCTGCAACAGGATCGGCGTGACTGCCGTCGCGATATTCCGCCCAGGCCTGCCGCAGAATTTGCACCGACGAGGTGAGAAAAATTCCGGCCATCAGCGCGGCCACGCCGAGATCGGGCCAGGCGGTTCCAGTTCCCCACACGCCCGCCGCCGCGATCATCACCACGACGTTGCCGATCGCATCATTGCGCGAGCAGAGCCAGACCGAACGCACATTGGCGTCGCCGTCCTTGTAGCCAAGGAGCAGCAGCACCGAGCCCAGATTGGCCGCCAGCGCCAGCAGCGCAATTCCGCCCATCAACTCGGCGCTCGGAAGGCCCAGAATCAAGGTGTGGTATAACGTCGATCCCAGCACCCAGAAGGCCATCAGGCTGAGGGAAAGGCCTTTCAACAAGGCCGCCGTGGCGCGAGTTCGCAAGGAGGCGCCGATTACCGCCAGACTGAGACCGTACGTCACGGAATCGGCGAGGAAATCCAGCGCATCGGCTTTGAGGGCCTGAGAGCCGGCGATCTGACCCGCGACCAACTCCGTCAGAAACATCGCGCCGTTAATGCCGATCACTGTCCATAGAACGCGCTTGTAACGCGGATCAAGCCCATCGAAACGCGGCACGCCGCCGTGGCAGCCACATGCGGCGTCCGCATCGCAGCTTGTTGACGCGGCAGCCCTCACCTCCTCCTGTTCCCTGGGAAATTGCAGGGGCGGCGGAGCGCGGCAGCCTTCGCCGGAGGTGCAGCAGTCATCGGTCATCGTCGCTCTCTTCCATTCCGCGCAACGTGTACTACCTCTAGCCACTAGAGGTTCAAGAGGTGGAAGATGGAAATTTCAATCGGAGAGCTGTCTCGCCGGACAGGCGTGAAAGTTCCGACCATTCGCTACTACGAGTCGGTCGCCCTCATGCCCCCGCCGTTCCGCAGCGAAGGAAAACAGCGCCGCTATGGCGAGGCCGAGGTTTCGCGGCTCACTTTCATTCGCCATTCGCGCGAACTGGGCTTCGAGATCGAAGCCATCCGCGAACTGCTGGCGATGAGTGCCCGGCCAGATCAGTCATGCGCCGAGGCCGATCACATTACCCGTCGACACATGGCCGAGGTTGATCGTCGTATCGGCCAGCTCGTCGCGTTGCGAGCCGAGCTGCAAAGGATGGTGGACGCATGCGGTCATGGCCGCGTGAGCGATTGCCGCGTCATCGAGACCTTGGCCAATCACGATCAGTGTGAGTACGCGCGTCATTGATGCAATGTTTCCGGCAATGGGACGCGGATTGAGCACGGCATCGTTAGCCTGAAAGGCTTTTGGCGTAAGCGATTTCGGCAGCTTCGAGGTCACGCGGCAGCCCAAAGCCCTTGATCAACCCAAAGATCGCAGGGATGACAATCAACGTCAGCAGCGTGGAGGAGATCATTCCGCCGATCATCGGCACCGCGATCCGCTGCATGATTTCCGACCCGGTGCCGGTGCTCCACATGATCGGCAGCAATCCCGCCATGATGGCGACGACGGTCATCATCTTCGGACGGACGCGCTCGACCGCGCCCTCCATGATCGCCTCGTGAAGATCGGCCCGGTTCAACGGCAATCCTTCGGCGGCGCGCCGCTCCCTGATCTCCGCAAGTGCGTGATTGAGATAGATCAGCATGACGACGCCGGTTTCGGCGGCGACACCGGCAAGCGCAATGAACCCGACCGCGACGGCGACCGAGAGGTTGAACCCGAGCCACCACATCAGCCAAAGTCCGCCGACAAGGGCAAATGGCAACGACAGCATGACGATCATTGTCTCGGTGACCGACCTGAAATTGAGGTAGAGCAACAGGAAGATGATGAGTAGCGTTGCCGGTATGACGATTTTCAGCCGCGCCGTTGCACGTTCCAGGTATTCGTATTGGCCGCTCCAGACCGCGTAGTACCCCGGCGGAAACTGAATGCTGGCCCGGACTGCACGTTGCGCGTCGGCGACGTAGCCGCCGAGATCGCGATCGCGGATGTCGACGTAGATATAAGTCGCAAGTTGAGCATTCTCCGTCCGGATCGAGCTCGGGCCGCGCGCGAGTTGGACGGTCGCCACTTCTGCAAGCGGGACCGCCCCTCCTGCCGGCATCGGAACGAGAATGTCGCTTGCAATCTTCTTTGGATTATCCCGCAGGTCACGGGGATAGCGCATGTTGACCGTAAATCGCTGCCGGCCCTCGACGGTCGTTGTGACCGACTGTCCGCCGAGCGCGGCCGCAATCGTATCCTGAACGTCCTGAATCATGATGCCGTAACGTGCAAGCGCACTCCGGTCAGGCGAGATTTCCAGATAGTAACCGCCAAGGCCACGCTCGGCGTAGGCCGACGAAGTGCCGGGGACTGTCCTCAACACCTGCTCGATCTGCCTGGCTAGTCTGTCGATCTCGACAAGGTCGGTGCCGATCACCTTGACGCCAACCGGCGTCCGGATGCCGGTCGAGAGCATGTCGATGCGCGCCTTGATCGGCATGGTCCACGCATTTGAAACGCCCGGGAACTGCAGCGCTTTGTCCAGCTCGGCGATCAGGCGGTCGACGGTGAGCCCCGGCCGCCATTGCGCCTTCGGCGTGAGATTGATGATCGTCTCGAACATTTCGGGCGGTGCCGGATCGGTTGATGTCTCCGCGCGCCCGGCCTTGCCGAACACCGAGGCGACCTCGGGAAACGATTTGATGATCCGGTCTTGCGTCTGCATCAGTTCGCTGGCCTTGGTGACCGAGATGCCGGGCAGCGTGGTCGGCATGTAGAGCAGCGTGCCCTCGTTGAGGTCCGGCATGAACTCGCTGCCGAGCTGGCGCGCCGGCCAAATCGTGACGACGAGCGCCGCAAGCGCGAGCAAGACGACCAGTGCTTTTGCCTGCAGCACGCCACTGATGACGGGCCGGTAGACCCAGATCAGGAAGCGATTGATCGGATTCTTGTGCTCGGGAACGATGCGCCCGCGGACGAAGATCACCATGAGCGCCGGCACCAACGTCACCGAGAGCAGCGCGGCCGCGGCCATCGCGAAGGTCTTGGTGAATGCCAGTGGACTGAACAACCGCCCTTCCTGCGATTCGAGCGTGAAGATCGGCATGAAGGAGACGGTGATGATCAACAGGCTGAAGAAGAGGGCCGGCCCTACTTCTGTTGCCGCCTCGATCAGGATCGCGGTCCGGGATTTTCCTGGGCCGGCGCGTTCGAGATGCTTGTGAGCGTTCTCGATCATGACGATCGCGGCGTCGACCATGGCGCCGATCGCAATCGCGATGCCGCCGAGACTCATGATGTTGGACCCAATGCCAAGCAGCTTCATCGCGGCGAATGCGATCAGGATTCCGACCGGCAACATGAGGATGGCAACGAGCGCACTGCGGACGTGAAGCAGAAAGAGGACACAGACGAGCGCGACGACGATGCTTTCCTCAACCAACGTACGCTTGAGCGTGTCGACGGCGGCGTAAATCAGGTTTGACCGGTCGTACACCGGGACGATCTCGACGGACTTGGGCAAGCTCGTCGCGATGTCCTTGAACCGCTTCTTGACGCTCTCGATGACGTCAAGCGCGTTCATGCCGAAGCGTTGCAGGGCGATGCCGCCGACGACTTCGCCCTCGCCGTTCATTTCCGTAACGCCGCGCCGCTCGTCCGGCCCAAGTTCGACGTGGGAGACATCCCTCAAGAGAACCGGCGTCCCGCCCTCGTTCTTGAGGACGATGTTGCCGAGATCGTCGATGCCTTTCAGATAGCCTTTGCCCCGGATGACGTATTCGAATTCCGACAGTTCGACCGTGCGCCCGCCGACGTCGGCATTGCTGGCACGGATCGCACTGCGAATCTTCTGCATGGTGATCCCGAGATCGCGCATGCGCTGCGGATCGAGGACCACGTTGTACTGCTTCACGAAGCCGCCGACGCTTGCGATCTCGGCGACGCCTTCCGCCTTGGCAAGGGCGAATTTCAGGTTCCAGTCCTGGATCGTTCTTGTATCGGAAAGATTCAGTTCCTTCGACATCACCGCGTACTGGTAGACCCAGCCGACGCCGGTCGCATCTGGCCCAATGGTCGGCGTGACTCCTGCTGGCAGCCGCGAGGTGGCGGCGTTCAGGAATTCGAGGACTCGCGAGCGCGCCCAATAGATGTCGGTGCCGTCTTCGAAGATCACGTAGACGAACGAGACGCCGAAAAAGGAGAAACCGCGCACGACCTTCGATCTCGGCACTGTCAGCATGGCCGTCGCCAGCGGGTAGGTCACCTGATCCTCGATGACCTGCGGTGCCTGTCCCGCGTACTCGGTATAGACGATGACTTGCGTGTCGGAGAGATCGGGAATGGCATCGAGCGGCAGATGGATCAGCGCATAGAATCCAGCCGCAGCGGCAAAGCCGGTTCCGAACAACACCAGCAGGAGGTTGCGCGCCGACCAGGCGATGACGCGGGCGATCATGGGCGCGCACCCTTGCCGGCCGGTTGGTCGGCTTGTGAACCGTCGGCCCCGGCAAATCCCTGGAGCGCCGCCTTCAGATTGCTTTCGGCATCGATCAGGAAATTGGCTGATGTCACGACCGCCCCGCCTTCGGCGACTCCTTGAATGATTTCGACGTAGCCGCCGCCGCGGCGCCCGGGCTTGACCTCGCGCGGTTCGAAACGGCCACCACCCTTGTCGACAAGGACGGCTTGACGCGTGCCGCTGTCGAGCACGGCGCTTTCCGGCACGGCCAATACCGGTGTGGGCGCGCCTGTTTCGATTTCGGCGTCGACATACATCTCCGGCCGCAGCACCTCATCGGGATTTGGAACCTCGATGCGGATGCGCGCGGTGCGCGTCTGAGCGTTGAGATGCGGATAGATCAGCACGACGTTGCCCGTAAATGCCTGGCCCGGCAGAGCGCGCGGCCGGATCGTTACCCTGGTTCCGACGGCGACCTGGGGAAGGTCGCGTTCGGCCACATCGAGCAGAGCCCAGACGAGTTGATGATCCGCAATCCTGAACAGCACATCACCCGGCGCCGCGCGCATGCCGTTTACAGCGTTGCGTTCGAGGATCTCGCCGTCCTGCGGCGCGAGCCACGGAACGGAAAGGGATATTTCGCGGGCGCGTTCGAGCTCTTTGACAGCGGGCTCGGGCGTTGCGAGATTTTCCAGTCTTCGGCGTGCGCCCTTCAGCTCCTTGCCCGTAGCACCCGCGTTGATTGCCGAAAGATATTCCGCCGCAGCGCTGGAAAGCGCGGGGCTGTATACGTTCATGAGGGGCTGTCCCTTGTGAACGTGATCGCCCGTCGTCACGTTTGCGACGCTCTCGACGAAACCCTCAAAACGTAGCGCGACGACCGAGACGCGCCGCTCGTCCAGTTGAATGGTCCCCGGCGCCCGGATGATCGACCTGATGGGCTGCCGCACCACCGGCTCGGATTTCGCGCCGGTACGCTGAATCTTGCCGGGCGAAAGTTTCACGGAGCTGTCGCCGGTGTCCTCGTCCTCGTAAACGGGGATGAAGTCCATCCCCATCGAATCCTTTTTCGGTGCCGGCGAAGTCTCCGGAAGTCCCATCGGATTACGATAGTACTTGATCTTGCGGTCACCCTCCGGCTCGGCGGCTGCGGCGGATGACACGATCGACGCGGCGGTGAAGGGCCTTGCGCTCGCGACCAGGGCGACGACGGTCGCAGCGGAAATCACAGCGGCTGCGCCCAAATCAATGGCGCGCGCCCGTATGAGAGTTTTCACGATGTCATTCCTCGAAACGTCTGATGGTAGCCGCCGAAACGGCATGCGACGGATGCGCGCAGCCGCAGCGGCCGCGCGTCAGCGTTCCGGCGTCAAAGCGCCGGTCAGACGATCATTCGAGGTGGGGGTTCCGGAGGATGTTCGCCTACCCCAGCGATCAAGAGATCGTCGGGCAGAGCGAAGGCGCCAAGCGAAAACGTGCGTTCGAGCAGCGCGCCGCTGCCATCATTGGGCGACGGCATTGTGATGGTCAGCATGCAAAGGGCGATGAATGGGCAGGATCCGCAATCCCTGGCTTTCTGGCCGTGCTGGTCGGGGCAGCACGGCATGTCTTCCGCCATCGCCTGCATGTCGTCGGCGACAGCCGCCATTTGCGACGCGGCCATCGCAGGCACCGACAGAGGCGCCACAAGGAGCCCGGCCGCGACAGCAAGAGCGATCAGCCAGTTGAAGACTTTCCGCGGACCCATGACCACTTTTCGCACACCATGAGGAACCCTGCCAATCGTCGCCTCATCACGATTGCGCCAGATCAGCGGTGTCCTTCGTCTCGTGCGCCTTCGCGTATTCAACATCCGCTCGTGAGCCAACACGGACGTTCGCGCGATCAGCGCGTAAAAAAGCCCCGGAGGCCATGCCACCGGGGCTCGAGTTTGCCTCCGGGAGATTGCGGAAATCAGTAACGCGCTGCGACCGGGGCGCCGAAGCCGCCAAACCTGTAATTGATCCGAGCGGTGATCATATTGATGTCTGATCTGGCATCCGTGGTGATCGAAGTGATCGGCGCCAACCCCGGCGTCAGGAACGTCTGGCTGTCGCTGGTCCGGAAAATAAAGTCATATTCTATGCCGACCGACCAATTCGGGGCGAAGCCGTATTCAAAGCCGGTTCCGACCGTTCCGCCCCAGCGCGACCGTTCTGCCTGAACGATGCCAACGCCGGTGGCGGAATTAAAGAGATCCCACCGCTGATTGGCAACCGCAGCGCCACCCTTCACGTACCACAGAGCGTTGTTCCAGGCGTAGCCGATCTGACCTGTGAAAAGACCCAAAGCATTTGTCTTGGTGGTCCAGGTATCCCCGGGGAAAAACAGGCTGGCGTTGGAGTTTCGCAGATTGGCCCAGTCGCCTTGCGCCTCCAGTCCAAACACAACGCCGGACCATTGCCAACGATAGCCGATTTGACCACCGGCGATGCCGCCGGCGGCGTTGCGACACCCTTCAGCGTCAGCAACGGCGAGACCACTGATCGCGGTGACGTCAAGGCACCGATCGCTCCAGCCGTATCCAGCATTGGCGCCAATGTAGAAGCCGCTCCAGTCGTAGACCGGAGCGACAACCGGGGGCGGCGCCTTGACGTAGGGCTTTGCCGCCAGGTCAGCGGCCGAAGCGGGAGCAGCCACACCGAGTATGACGGGGCTGAAGACCGCCGCCGTGAACCAGAATTTCTTCATCGCAATCTCCATCAGTCGCGCTAAGAAAATGAATCAACCTCCAAGGCGACTCTACGTGATTTGGCTCTGAACCACTGTGATGTTGAGGCAACAGCGCGGATTTCAACTATGTCGACAAAAAGACAGAAAGGGAAACAAGGCTGACAGTTCTTCGTCCACGAAAACGCGAAGGCTGGAGATGGTCGCGACCAAAACTGAACCGATGCTCTTCGCTCGATTTGGTCGCTTGACTTGAGAAATGAATCCTCGCGTTCAGCCCCGCGATCAAGTCCACCGCAACGCTGTGGTGCGCGAGTCTGCCTGCGCGTTCGATGCACGGTCACCGCAATTCGAGAGCGCGCGCATGATTGCCGAGCGGACATGAGAGCCTGCCAGGTACGCAGCGACAGCCTAGAACCGGCCCCGTAGCCGGCGTCACGACACGATCGGCCCATGTCTGCTAGCGCGAGTCGTCTCAACGAGTGTTTTGCAACACAATCGGACCCAGTCCGGACATCGGGTTTTGTTGGCGATGTCCAACCAAGGCGGAGTTCGCAGCGGCGTTGAACCCTTGATCTGGATCAAGCCTATTCTGCCTGGCGGGGTCGCAGAATTGCAATTGCGATCGTTTAGCGCTGGAGCCGCGAAATGAGTATCCTTTGGACCATCATTATTGGTTTTATCGTTGGTGTCGTTGCCAAATTCATCATGCCCGGTGACAAGGCGGAGCCGAGGGGGTTCATCCTGACGGCCGTTCTGGGGATCGTCGGCGCCTTCGTTGCAACTTATCTCGGTCAGGCCGTTGGTTGGTACAAGGCGGGAGAATCCGCCGGATTCATCGGCGGTGTGATTGGCGCAATAATCCTGCTCTTCGTCTATGGCCTCATTGTGGGACGCCAAGGGCGCGTCACCTGATGACGCCGCATCCAGTGGCATCTGGTTTGACCCATCGAGCACTTGCCAGGAGATCGACATGGAACAGATTCTGATCAATCTCGTCGCAGGCGCGATAGGCGGCGTTGGCGCCGGCAAATCGTCCTCCACATTTGATCTGGGCACGGCTGGAAATATCGTCTCGGGCCTGGTCGGAGGCGGGCTTCTCGGACAGGTCGCTACCCTCTTGCTGCCTTCCGTCCTGGCGGCGGCACAATCAGGAAACTTCAGTGTGAGCGGTGTTGTCTCGCAGGCGATCGCCGGCGGCGCAGGCGGCGCCATACTGACCGCGATCATCGGCGCCGTGAAGAACCGAGCGGCTGCGTGACTTTCAGCGCAACATCAGTTCGTAATGGCACCGGATGAACCCTCTGCGGCGGTCGGCCCGGTGGCGGGAGGCGGACCGGCGCGACCTTTCGCCGCGAACCCCGAGTTGTGGAAGGACGATTTACGGCAACTTTACGAGGGCGAGACTCATCGCAGCGTGCGATTTCGTTACGTTCTGCTGGCGCTCGATGTCGTCACCGTTCTGTTCATCGTTGCGACGTCGTTCGTGCCCCGCACCAGGATCGTCGAAGCGCTCGACGTCGTGTTCGGCATTTGGATACTTGCGGATTTCTCGGCGCGGCTGCTTGTCAGCCGGCAGCCGCTGCGGGAATTCACCCGTGTCTCAACCTGGACCGACATCGTCGTGATTATTTCGTTCCTCGCGCCTTTTTCGGGCGAAGGCGGCAGTTTTCTGCGCCCGCTTCGAACGTTGACGTTGCTACGCGACTATCGGATGGCAGGACAGCTGCGCGGTGACAGTCCGTTCTTTCGACGAAATGAAGAAGTCATTATCGCTGCCATAACCCTCGCTGTGTTCATCTTCGTGATGACCGGAGTTGTCTATGAAACCCAGAGTTCGCACAACAAACAGATCGTCAACTATGCCGACGCGCTTTATTTTACGGTTACCGCGCTGACGACGACCGGTTTCGGCGATATCACCCTGCCAGGCACGGCGGGTCGCCTGATTACGGTCGTCATCATGATCTTTGGCGTGACTCTGTTCCTGAATCTGGCAAAGGCGTTGTTGGCCCCATCCAAAGTCCGATTCCCGTGCCCGATTTGTGGACTGCAGCGCCATGATGGCGACGCAGTGCATTGCAAGGCGTGTGGCACGATATTGAACATTCCAGACGAAGGAATGGATTAGGAAATGGCAGCGAGAAGTTGCGATGAGTTGCGCGCTCGCGATTTGCCGGGAAGCGACCACCTTCCTTGTGCGCGATTTCGTCCCGGCGGATCGGAGTCGTAGCCGTGTTAGAATAGCTCCACCGTCAGGGGCCAGAGCAATGCGGCGACGTAAGTTCATCGCGCTTCTCAGCGGTGCGGCGGCTTGGCCTGTTGTGGCGCGCGCACAGCAGCCAGCGATGCCAGTGATCGGGTGCCTCAACAGCGCTGCGGCTGCGCCCATTGCGCATTTGCTCGCCGCGTTCCGGCGGGGTCTTGGCGAAACGGGCTTTATCGAGGGACAAAATGTGGCGATTGAATACCGCCTTGCTGAGGGTCAGTACGATCGATTGCCGGCGTTGGCAGCCGACCTCGTCAATCGGCGGGTCTCGGTGATCGCCGTAGGCGGCGGCACGGTTTCAGCACTCGCAGCCAAGGCGGCGACTGCGACAATTCCAATCGTCTTCATTTCGGACAGCGATCCCGTGAAAATCGGTCTCGTGGCCAGCATCAACCGTCCGGGCGGCAATGTCACGGGCATTCACCAGCTAACGGCCGGGTTGGAGGCAAAACGTATCGGGCTGCTGCACGAGTTGGTTCCCGGCGCCACCACGATCGCCGTCATGGTGAATCCCGATTATACGGATGCTGAAGCCCAGATCAGGGAGATGCAGGAGGCTGCGCGCACACTCGGGCTGCAATTGCAGGTCTTGAAGGCCAGCCGTGAAAGTGATTTCGACGCGGCCTTCGCCGCGGTCATCGCGCAGCGCGCAGGCGCACTCTTGATAGCCTCTGATCCGTTTTTATTCAGCCGGCGTAATCAGCTCGTCGCGCTGGCGGCGCGCCACGCCATACCTGCGATTTACCAGTTTCGGGAGTGTGCCGCTATCGGCGGTCTGATGAGTTACGGAACGCGTATTACCGATTCTTATCATCAAGTCGGTGTCTACACTGGGCGGATTCTCAAAGGTGCAAAACCGGCGGATCTGCCGGTGGTACAATCCACCAAATTTGAGTTCGTGATCAATCTGAAGACAGCCAAATCTCTCGGCATGACGATTTCGCCGACGCTCGTCGCACAAGCCGATGATTTCATCGAGTGAGGACAAGCGATGTCCGGCTTTGGCCCATTGCCGGCTTGGGTGGTCAATCCCACCCCGCCGGTTATCGGGGATCAAGCGGACATCTCGTCGTCGCGTTGCGATGTCGGCTAATGGGGGGCGGTCCGACACCCGACAAACCATCGGTAACGCTCAGCGTCCCCGCCAATCCCGATTCAGTCAGCAGCTTTATGAATATCCGCGTTGCAGATATTCAAGCGTGTTATAACCTTTGGCGAAGCCGGGGAGCCGAGTTCATCGCAGAGGCGAAGCCAAAGTACGGCGAGACGCGCTGCTACATTCGCGATCCTGATGGCTATATGATAGAAGCTGGGCAAAGCAACCCGGGCGTTGCCTACGGCTAAGCAACACGATGCGTCACAGCGTGTGTGGTGACCGCGCACACTCTCAGTGAGCTGACCCATGAAGTCTGAGAGGGATGGCATCAACCCTGCAGCCAGGCCAAGCGGAACGGGTTGCGTCGAATGCTCGGCTGTGGGCGGGTGGTGGCTGCATCTTCGCAGATGTGTCGAATGCGGGCACATCGGTTGCTGCGATACTTCACCAAATCAGCATGCGTCGAAACATAACGCGGCTACGGGCCACCCGATAATCACGAGCTTCGAGCCGGGCGAGCGATGGTTTTACGACTATCGTACCGGAGAGTTCTTCGCTGGCCCGAAGCTTCACGCCCCTCACTCGCATCCGTTGGATCAACCGGTGCCCGGACCGACCGGAGCGGTGCCTGCGAACTGGCAAACTCTGCTTCACGAATAGGGGCCGCTCTTTGATGTTGATGTCCGCCCATGGCAGACATCGTCGAGCCGGCGGCGAATATCTGCATCTGGAGTCAAAGCGGACAAGGTCCAGGATGCACTTACCGCGACCAATCAACGCGGTGGAACTGTGATCCAGTTCACCGCGCACGCGTCCAAACACTTTGTATACGGATGTTCAGATGATCAAACAACGAGGTTCGATCATGCCCGCTCTATTCGATTATCTCTATCGGGAGTACTGCCGAACGCGCCTCGCGGAGATGAGGAAACAGCTTCTGCTTGTTGAGAGCCGTGAAGGACCCGAAACGAATTGCGATGCCGAGCATGCTGATCGCGCAGCTGATCGGGGAGCGATTCAGGC
>Ga0307474_10002512_pt1 | contig 13195 bp, 5 predicted proteins | sample atmos_gasesECM1C_2_FD_203312 | JGI IMG/M metagenome (GOLD analysis project Ga0307474, IMG submission 203312) | Hardwood forest soil microbial communities from Morgan-Monroe State Forest, Indiana, United States - atmos_gasesECM1C_05 | ecosystem: Environmental > Terrestrial > Soil > Temperate... | reverse complement strand
GGCCGCGGACCTGCAGATTTCTCGTATTTCGGTCTTCAACGCATACGAGCAACTGCAGTCTGAGGGCTATCTGGAAACCTTCGCCGGATCGGGCACCTGTGTGGCCAGAACGATCCCGGATGACACATTCGGCCCGTCATCAGATCACAGCCGTAAGCGCTCGCGGCAAGCAATTGCGGATTCGGGGCCACGCAGAGTGTCAGCGCGCGCATTGGCTCTACTGAACGTACCTTCGGAACCATGGTTGCACAACCTGGGCGCGTTTCGAGTGAGCTTGCCTGCTCTCGATCAGTTTCCAGTCGCTGTGTGGTCGAAGCTGGTGGTGCGACATTCTCGAAGGTTGTCGCGGACCATCATGGCGTATGGCCATCCCATGGGATATCCGCCATTCCGCGAAGCAATCGCGGATTATCTGAGCACGTTTCGCGGGGTACGCTGTGATTTATCGCAAATTATCATTACGACAGGCTCTCAGCAGGCCTTGCAGATATCTGCACAGGTTCTTCTGGACTCAAGCGATGAGATTCTGATGGAAGAGCCGGGCTATCCAGGCGCCCGCTTGGCTTTCACTAGTGTCGGGGCCCAGCTGATTCCGATTCCAGTCGATAGTGAAGGGATGATCGTCTCAGAAATCATCTCTCGACGTTGCCACGCGAGCGTTGTGTACGTAACGCCCTCTCATCAGTATCCTTTAGGTATGACAATGAGTGCTGCCCGCCGAATGTCCCTCCTGAAGTGGGCAGTGCGTTCGGGTTCATGGATCATAGAGGACGATTACGACAGCGAATACCGGTTTGGCATCCGCCCCATCGCATCTCTGCAAGGCTTAGACATACACGATAGGGTCATTTATATAGGGACACTCAGTAAGGTACTGTTCCCCGCATTGCGCTTGGGATACATGGTTGTTCCGAAGGATCTGGTGGCGGCTTTCTCCGCTGCAAGAGATGCTGCTGACATCTTTTCATCCACCCTCTATCAGGCCGTCTTAACTGATTTCATCTCCGAGGGGCACTTCGCCCGACATATTCGCAGGATGCGAATGCTCTATATGGATCGCCGCAAAGCACTCGCCAATGCAATCGAAGAGGGGATGGACAACGTCCTCGAAGTGATTGGAGCCGAGGCAGGGATGCATCTGGTTGCACTCCTGCGGAACAGGACTGATGACGTCGCGGTGTCAAAGGCAGCTGCAAAAATCGGCATTTCCGCAATGCCATTGTCCAGCTGTTATGTGACACTGCCAAAAAGGGAAGGGCTGATTCTCGGGTATGGAGGTGTGAACGCACGTCAAATTCGTGACGGAATACGAAAACTCAGAATCATCGTGCATCGATGTACACCTTCTAAATCTAGGTAGCGAGCAGCTACCGACATCATCGCGGCAGCGCAAGCCTGTGGTACGACTGAGCCGCATCAAGTCCAACTCTACGACCGCTCGCCTGTGTGCACGGCTGCGCTATCGGCCTATCTTGGGTATCCATTCTCAGCCCCACTCGTGCGCGAACTCGATCGCGTCAAAGCTGAAGCAATCTATGAAAAGCACGTCTTCTTTGTATGCCATCTTGGCTTTATCCGTCCGACGGAAGCGCGACGGATCAGTCTCGAGGAAGCTTTGCGTTTTTGAGGGGATCCATGAAGAGATCTACGAGAGCTTTGGCTTCGAAGTGCTTCCAGTGGGGCCGGGAACCCTGCTCGACCGATTAGAGATTAAGTTCTCGCTTTCCTAGCATGGCTGCCTGATCTTCGCTGACGCCAGTTTTGGGACTTCGCTCCGGCATTCCGAGCGATGTGTTTTCTCGGCTCTTTCGCGAGACTGCACACCGCCTTTCACCGCCAAGTGCGAATTTCCCCGCTATGGCGCAGTCTCACTAGTGCGCCTCACGGGCAACTCAATGAACGACGCCCGATGAGCTTCCCGACACACCGCCCAAGTAGGCGTTCCTTCTGCCAGGTACCGCCGAAAATCGCTCGCGTCCGCCCCAGCTCCTACCGGAAACCTCGCCTGCCTTTCTGGGTCGAATGCCAAAAGCGACAATTGAGCTCTTCTTTCATTAGGGCGAACGGTCAGCTGCTATCGGAAGCGGCGGACCAGCAGGGTGTGGCGGTCTGCGCGATAGATACCCAACACGTAGATCTCGGGCCTGCCTGCGGCGGAGAAGATGACCTGTCGGATGCGCAGCAACGGGGATCCTTTAGCCACGCCAAAAAGATCTGACATCCTGGCATCGGCAGCAATCGCATCGATCTCTTCGTCGGCGTAAGCAATTTCCAGTTTGTAATCACGCTCGAGGATGGCAAACAGGGAACCATTGGCTACTGGATCCTTGGTCAAGCCCGCAAACCTCTCGGCGGAGAAATAACAGGTTTCCAGAGAGAAGGGCTCGCCGCCGCCTTGACGCAAGCGCTCCACCTTGACGAGGCTGGCGGAAGGGGACAAATTGAGCCGCGCGGCAATCTCAGGCTCAGCGCTAACGACCTTCGCTACCAGAGTTCTGGAGGATGCCTGGAGACCGCGGCTGGCCATCTGCTCGGTGAAGCCGACCAATTTGTTGAAGTGAATCTTGGGAGGCGCGACGAACGTGCCGGCGCCACGTCGCCTGACCACGATGCCTTCCCTCTCCAGTTCGGTCAGCGCGTGGCGAGCTGTCATCAAGCTAACGCCATGAAGCCTCGCCAGTTCGCGTTCTGAGTGGACGGAGTCTCCCGTCTTCAGATCTCCGCTCTCGATGCGCTCGAGGATCGCGGACTGTATCTTCTTATATGCGGCGACCCCATCCCGATGGTTTTGTCCCATGAGTTCTCCGAAAAGAGCTGGGAAGACAACGCCTCCGACCACCACCGACCTCAAATTCGACCCCCGACAGCTGCTATAGAGCGAAAGTTAACCGACTGTGGAAAAACGCGAACAAACCCGACCAGGCTGGTTTTTGCGCAGCCCTATAGCACTGGTGCTGCTTCCCACACAGGAGACCTTAGCCCCATCCGTCTCAGTTGTAAAGGACTATGTAACAACAGGGAAAACAGCTGAATCGCAGCCTTATCCATGCTCCAATACCGAGGGACGGAAAATCCGCTTTTGAAAGGGGCCGCCTGGGAAGTTGACGCCGTCCTCCTGCGCTATAGGGGACTAAGATAATTTTTTTACAAAAATTGCGCTCTTTTCTTCTTGACCATGAGGGGACAGTTGCTATATAGCATAGTACGATTCAATTACGACTTTGGTAACCAGGGCTCTGTTGCTGGATCCGACTGTGAATGTTCAGGAGACTGCGTTATGAAGAAACTCACATGTGGCGTAGCAATGTTGCTGGTAGCGGTCGGCCTGATCGCGTGTCTCCTACCCGCCTCGGCACAAGAGGTGACCGCCGGAATCACTGGCACCGTGGTTGACTCCAGCGGGGCAGCGGTCAAAGCAGCAACGGCAACTGCGACCGACACCGAACGCGGAACCGTATGGACTGCAACCACCAATGATGCCGGGGTTTTCAACCTGACCCGTCTGCCGGTTGGAACGTATACGGTGAAGGTCACCGCTCAGGGCTTCCAGGCCGAGGTCTATCCTGCTTTCACGCTGGTACTCAACCAGATCGCCAGCCTCAATTTTCAGATGAAGCTGGGCAAGATTTCAGAAACGATGGAAGTCACGGGAGAGGCGCCGCTACTTCAAACTCAGTCCACCGAGGTCAGCACTCTCATTGATGCCAACACTAACGTAAGCTTACCGCTGGCTTCGCGAAATTATCTGCAGTTGGCGCTTCTCTCCCCCGGCGCCACCAACGTGAATCCCAATTCTATGCTGGCTCCGCAGCAAATGACCAACTCCGGCCGTCCCTATATCAACGGCAACCGTGAGCAGGCAAATCAATATTTTCTCGACGGCCAGCAAAACAGTGAAGATAAGAACAACGAGGTCGGCTACACCCCTGGCGTGGACGCCATCCAGGAATTTAACGTAATCACTCAGAATGCTTCCGCCGAGTTCGGCAACTACGAAGGTGGAGTGGTCAGCGCCACCATCAAGTCGGGCACAAACAGGTTTCACGGAGACGCATTCGAGTTCCTGCGCAATGATTGGTTCAATGCCAATAATGCTGCGAACGGATGGACCAAGGGTGTAGTGGCGGACGAAGGCACGCTCGGCCACGCTGCGGACGGCACCACGCTGCCGGCAGAGTTGCGCTACAACCAGTTTGGCGCTACCTTCGGTGGCCCCATCGTGAAAGACAAGCTGTTCTTTTTCGTGGATTATCAGGGCATCCGGCAGGTCACCGCAAACTCCGATGGCGCCCAACTGCTGACCACGGCCATGAAAGGCGGGGATTTCTCATCCTTCTGCTCGGCTGGGTTCACCGCTGGTGGTATATGCAATGATATTAATTTCCAACTTGTGGATCCGAAAAACGGAAATGCCCCCTTTTTGGGGAATCAGATTCCGATTGGCAGGATCAGCCCAGCCGCGCACAACATACTCGGATTATCGGCTTATCCGACAACCACCGGCAGTATTCTTGGCGGAAACAATTACTTCTTCCGTTCCGGCATCAACTTCCTCAACGATCAGGGCGATGCGAAGATCGACTATGTCGCTTCGCAGAAGGACCGCGTTTTCGGGCGTTGGTCGCAAGCTAGTGTGCGTGTGCCTACGTTCAGCGGATGCCCCATTTGTAGCGGCAGCAATCTCGGCCCGGGCTCAGCATCTGAGGGATCGACCCAACCTCTGAGGAACGCCGTGGTTAATTGGACCCACACCATCAACTCCAATCTGCTGAACGAAGCTCGCATCGGCTTCAATGCGGTTCGCTTCGATCAGACCCAGGTGCCCAGCGCTTCTTTGGGGCAGGTCGGCGCCGCTGTTGGAATCGCCAACGCCAATCCTCCTGGTACTGCGGGGTTGCTAAATCTTGCCATTCCTGGCTTCAACGGCGGGGTGGCGGGACTGGGGCAGCAGGAGATCGCCCAAATCTTCCACACCACCCAGGGGCAATTTGCTGACGACCTCACCTACATCCGTGGCCGCCATTCCATCAAAACCGGTTTCCAGTTCATACGCGTGCGCGCGGACTGGAAATACAACGGCAACAATGGCGCCTTAGGGCAAATAGCGGACACTAACGCGACCGGTCTGGGGCTGGCGGACTTTTTTCTGGGGCTTGCGGCTGCTGGCGGAGCGCCAAGAGACACCAGCCCAAATCCAACTCTGTTCAAGGACCGCAACAATATCTTTGCCGCCTATGTCCAGGATAACTGGCGTGTGACCCCCAGCCTTACGCTCAATCTCGGCATTCGGTTCGAAGACCATACTCCGGTTGTTGAAACTGAGAACCGACTAGTGAACTTTGGGCTCTTCACGGGAACAATCTACACTCCCGACGGTCGTGACGGGACCGCCAAGTTCGGCAACCCAGGCCTGTACAACAACTATTTGGGCATCGGCGATTGGGAGCCTCGCGTGGGCTTTGCCTGGTCACCCGCGAGTCGGCGCAGCTTGGTGATCCGTGGCGGTTACGGGATCTCCGCCTTTTTGGAGGGAGGAGGCGCCAACGAGCAGCTCTCCATCAATCCGCCCTTCGGAATTTTTAAGCAAACCAACCTCGGCACGCTCGATCAGGGCTTTGCTACCGTCACTCCTTGCGCAGCAATCAATTTCGCCTGCTATGCCACCCTTAATACAACGACTGGCGTTGCCTCGGGCGGACAGAGACTCAGGATTACCGACCAGAACCTGAGGCCTGCACAGAATCAGCAGTGGAATTTTACGATTCAGGAGCAGTTTAACAATACGACGACGTTCCAGCTGGGCTATGTCGGCCAGCACGGCACGCACCTGGCGAACTTCGTGGAAGTTCAACAGCGAATAGGATTGACCGCAGAGGGCAAGATCGCGAAACCGGGGCAAGTCATCGCCAGCCAAATGGCAGGGCCGTATCTGGGCGGGGATTATGTACCCTGCGACCCTGCCAGCCTGAGCACATGCGGCCCTAATGGCTCGCTGTATCAGGCCGGTCAAGGGGGCAGCCTCTACGGAGCCAACCTCTCCAATGCCAATCAGTCCTACAACGCACTGCAGGCTGTATTGCAAAAGCGTATGGGTCATGGACTCGAAGCGCAGGTAGCGTACACCTGGTCGAAATGCCTGACCAATTCGGCCGGCTATTTCGGTACTGGCTTCGGCAGTACGAACGCAACATCCTCGGGCGGGCAGCCGGGCCAGCAGAATATCTACGATCCACGCTCCGACTGGGGGCCGTGCTACTTTGATCAGCGGCAAATCCTCAGTAGCTACGTCACCTACCAGCTCCCGATCGGGCGCGGGAAGCAGTTTGGCCATGACATGAACCCGATGCTCAGCAACATTGTTGGGAACTGGGAACTCGGCGGAATAGTCACCTTGCACACCGGAAATCAGCTAACTCTGAACGAGTTCGGCGGTTGGGGCACGTTCAGTGCTGACCAATCCAATACCAACGCATCTGGCCCCACTCTTCTGAATGAAAGGCCGGACTGCCTCGGTCCGATCAAAGTGCTAGGCAAACATGTCAGCGCCAATGCCATCGCCGGTGCACCGGGACCGGCCTACATCCAGTGGTTCGATACCAGCAACATTGTGACCCCGGCTGCGAATACCTTTGGTACCTGTGGAGTGGGCAACATTACCGGTCCGAAGTATGCGGATGTGGATTTGAGCCTCCACAAGTCCTTCGCCTTCACCGAAAGCACGAGGCTGGAATTCCGGTTTGAGGCGCTCAACGCGTTCAACCATCCAGTGTGGACCTTCTTGGGTGGTCCCGATGGAGGCTCGTTTGATCCGGGCCATCCTCTGCAAGCCGGGCTTCCGTTTGACAGCATCAACACTGGCCCTTTTTCGACCAATCCGAACTTTGGCCGGGTCACGGGCTCGCAAGGAGCGCGACAGTTGCAGCTCGCTCTGAAGTTTTACTTTTAGAGAGAGAGTACTGTCCGATACCAAGGCAGGCGCTCCGGTGCCTGCCTTTTTTCACAGTTGTAATTCGGGGGTTGGGATGCGGCTCCGGAGTTGGCGCGAGTGCGGAAGTATGCGGGACCTTACCGCCGCATTCAAACTTAGGAGAGCACGCTTCTCGGTTTATAATCGTCGAATGTTTAGCAGTTACAGGGTGCTTGTCATCGCTGTTTTCGTGCTGGCGAGTGCGACAATCACTCCCGCTCAAGTCGCGAAAAAAAGTCCGCCGAACGCAGGAAAAGAGAATGCCGAACGCGGGGTAACCCTGGCGGAAAGCGGCAATTGCAGCGAGGCGATGCCGCTGCTGAAAAAGGCAATTCGCCAGACTCTGGACCGGGATCTCAAAAAGAGGGTCGGACTCGACGGCATCCATTGCGCGATGACCCACGACGTTCCTTACGACTCCCTGGAGTTTCTTGACGTGCTGGGCCGCGACTTTCCCAACGATCCAGAGGTCCTCTACGTTGCGACACATGCCTTCTCCGATCTTTCCATTCACGTTTCTCACGAACTGGTGCGCGAGGCTCCTTTTTCCTACCAGATTCATGAATTGAACGCCGAGACGCTGGAGGCTCAAGGAAAGTGGGACGAAGCAGCCGCGGAATATCAGAAGATTCTGGAGCTCAATCCGCTGGTACCTGGCATTCATGCGCGTTTAGGGCGCGCCCTGCTGTCGAAGCCCCAGCTGACGAGCGAAGTGATAGAGGCGGTGAAGAAGAACTTCGAGGCGGAGTTGGAGATCGATCCGAAGAACGCGAGCGCTGAATACGTTCTGGGGGATCTCGCGAAAAATGAGAATGACATGGCCGCGGCGATTCGCCATTTTTCACGCGCCACTAAACTGGATACGGGTTTCTCAGATGCTTACCTGGCGCTTGGCATGGCCCTGAATGCTGTGAAGCGCTTCACCGAGGCGATTCCACCCCTTGAGGCTTATGAGGCCCTTGCCCCTGACAGCCCGACCGGCCACTTCCAGCTAGCGATGGCATATGCTGGGGTAGGGCGGAAAGCGGACGCTAACCGCGAGGCGGCGCTGCAACGGCAAAGCGCGGAGGCTCTCGAGCAGGTGAAGCGCAAGGTCCAAGAAGGGCTGGTGCAGCAGTCGCCGTCGGGCGCGCAAACTCCGGAGCCGCCGAAATAAGGTGTTCCCGACAACTGGTGAGCAATTGTTAAGCACGATTGAAAGCTCTTCGAGGTGTGCCCGTCCGCGCTCCAGGTGTGGCGCCTTGCCCTTCCTTTGGTTGCTACTTGGGATCCCGCTGCTGGTGGCCCTAGGTTGGATGTGCCAGTCGTCGGCACAGTCGGCCCTCTCAATGACCGTGCAGTTCACCAATGTCACTGCGCAGGCGGGCATCAAGTTCGTTCACTACAAAGGCAACAACGGCATGGCCGTGATACGGGAAGAGTTCGGTCCCGGCGTGTGCGTGGCAGACTTTGATGGCGACGGTTTTCAGGATATCTACTTCGTAAATGGACGCGATCTGTACAACCGGGGCATTTCTGTCCGCAATGCCCTGTATCACAACAATGGCGACGGCACCTTCACCGATGTCACCGAAAAGGCCGGTGTCCCGGGAACGGGGTTCGGACTGGGGTGTGTGTGGGGGGATTACGACAATGACGGTTACCCCGACCTCTACGTGACACAGTTCGGGCGCAACGTTTTGTACCATAACAACGGAAACGGTACCTTTACCGACGTCACGGATAAAGCTGGTGTCGCGGCCACCGAATCCGGCACTCAGTTTCATGCCGGCGCTACCTTTTTCGACTATGATCGCGATGGCCGCCTTGATCTCTATGTTGGCGGATACGTCACGTTTGGTCCCGATAGCCTGCGCTACTGTAAGTTCGCCGATGCGCTCACCAATTGTCCCCCGAGCGTTTACCGGGGAAGTGCCGACATGCTCTACCACAACAATGGGGGCGGAACTTTCACGAATGTGACGTCGGCTGCGGGCATTTATCAGCCGGAGGGCAAGAATCTCTCGGTGCAGGCCGCGGACTACGATAACGATGGCTGGCCCGATCTGTTCGTAGCCAACGACGGGCTCAATGCGTATCTCTATCACAACGAGCACAATGGCACTTTCAACGAAGTGGCGCTGCTCAGCGGTATGGCCCTCACCGGGCGCGGCAATACCATGGCCGCGATGTGCATCTCCCTCGGCGACTACGACAATGATGGCTGGCTTGACCTTTACATCTCCGACTTCCAGAAAAGCTCCGACCACATTTGGCACAATGACGGGAAGGGCGGATTCGACGAGGTGAGCGATCAGGCGGGCATCACCGGACCTACGCACGATGTACTGAGCTTCGGCGGAGGATTCTTCGATTACGACAATGACGGCTGGCTTGATTTGTTCATTGCCAACGGGCACGTCTATCCGGAGGTCGAGCAGGTCATGCCCGAGATCCACTACAAACAGATTAACTCTCTATTTCACAACGAAGGCAACGGCAAGTTCATAGAGACGACAAAGGTCGCTGGAAACGGTTTTCAGACGCCGTACGCCGGCCGGGGCGCTGCCTTTGCGGACTTCGACAATGACGGCTTCATGGATATAGTCGTGGGTAACAACGGGGATCCGCCTCTGCTGCTGCATAACAGCGGCGGGAACGGCAATCATTTCGTCAACTTCAAACTGGTTGGCACCAAGAGCAATCGCGACGCCATGGGCGCGCGGATACGCGTCCAGGCCGGTGGCCTTTCGCAAATCCGCGAAATTGCGGGCGGCGGTAGCTATCTCTCGCAAAGCGATCTTCGCGCTAATTTCGGACTAGCCAAAGCTGCCCTCGCCGAAACCGTAGAGATCAAGTGGCCTAGCGGACAGCAGCAGGTCTTCCACAATGTGGAGGCAGATAAGTTCTATCTGATTGAAGAAGGCCGGGATCATCTGGACTTGCAAAAATTCGTTCGCGGTCCGCTTTCCACGGCCGTTGCACCTGGCGCACCTGCGACTCGTCCTGCTGACCGGGCAGTGAGCAAAACGCCCAAGAACGCGGCGCACCAGTAGAGCATGGCCGTGATTTTTCGTCTGGTCTTCGGCTGAATGGCTGCGATTCCTATGTCAACTAAAGTAGTCTCAACGGCGCGCCGGTGGCCTGGTTTGGCGGATCGCAGAGATTTTCTGCGAATGCTGGCGGGCACTGCGACGCTTAGCGCGCTGCCCGGATTTGCACGCGCCATTGAAACGAACAAGTCTCAATATCCTTTTTCCGAGGTCTTACCTTCTCAAAGTGGCATTACCTGGGCGCATACTGCCGGCCGATCGAAGAATAAATATCTACCTGAAATCAGCGGTCCGGGTTGTGCATTTCTGGATTACGACAACGATGGCTGGATGGACATCTACCTGGTGAATAGCGGCCGCGCCGACTTCTATACTCCTCCAACGCCATTGCGCAATGCCCTCTACCGCAACAACCGGGATGGCACTTTCACGGATGTCACCGAGAAAGCCGGCGTGGGCGCAGGCGGGTACGGAATGGGCGTCGCGGTCGGCGACTACAACGGTGATGGATTTCCTGACCTCTACGTAACCCAGTATGGCCGCAGCATTCTGTACCGCAACAATGGTGACGGAACATTTACGGATGTGACCGCGCGCGCTGGTGTGGCGGCACCCGGTTGGGCTTCGAGTGCGGTGTGGTTCGACTACGATAACGACGGACGCCTCGACTTGTTCGTCGGTCAATTCGCCGATTACGACAAACTCAGAAACCAGCAATGCGGCGATCCCAAGGTTCAGGCCATCGCGGGTATGAACGAATATTGCTATCCAAAAGTTTACGATCCATTACCCAGTTGGCTGTTCCACAACAATGGTGATGGAACATTTACCGATATCAGTCAGAAGGCCGGCATCGCGGACTACTCGGGTAAGGCTTGGGGTGTGGTCGCTACCGACATCAACAACGACGGGTGGATGGACCTCTTCGTTTCAAACGACACAGTTGCGAACTTCCTGTTTGCCAACCGGCAAGGGAAACATTTCGAAGAGATTGGGTTCACGGCTGGAGTGGGGTATGGAGAGGGCGGCAAGATTCGGTCTGGCATGGGAGTTGATTCTGCTGACTTCGATCAGGATGGCTGGATGGATCTTTTCGTTACCAATATTGATCATGAGATGTATTCGCTCTACCAAAATAACCGCAACGAAGGATTTGGCGACAAAGCAATCAGTTCAGGCATTGGCAACGCCACCGAACTCATGAGTGGCTGGGGCTTAAAATTCTTTGACTTCGACAACGACGGCAATCTGGATTTGATTATCGCTAATGGCCATCCCAACGATCTCATCGAAAAGGTAAAGCCTCAGGTGGCTTTTCGAGAGTCGCTCCTGCTTTTTCATAACACCGGAACAGGATGGAAAAACCTAAGCCAGGAGAGCGGCCCGGTTTTCGCAAAACCGATGTCCAGTCGAGGACTGGCCATCGGAGATTTCAACAATGATGGTGCGATTGACGTGCTGGTCGCGAATAATGACGAGCCGCCGCTCTTGCTGCGCAATGACGTGGGAGCGCAGAACAACTGGCTGGGCCTGCGGCTGTTGGGAAAGAAGGCAAACATTGATGCGATCGGCGCTCGCATCACATATCAAGCCGGAGACTTAAAGAGAAGCAGGATGAAAGTAGGTGGCGGCAGCTTTCTATCATCCCATGACCCTCGTGTCGTGCTGGGCATCGGAAAAAGAACAAAGATTGATTGGATCGAAATCAAGTGGCCCCAACCCAGCGATCTGACACAGCGTTACACGGACCTGCCGCTCAATCGCTACATCACGATTGTCGAAGGACAAGGGAAGTGGGAATAAACGTCCCCGCGCAGGTTTTGAAAGGATCCGCGCTCCTGTCGCGCATTTCTCGCCGGGGGTTCTTGTCCGGAGTCGCCAGTAGCGCCGCAATCGGTGCATTCGGACGCTTGGCTCATGCCCTGCGCGATCCAGATTATCCCTTTACGCTGGTTCCACCTTCAGTGAGTGGGATCACCTGGACTCATTCCAGCGGAAAATCTCCACAGAGATACCTGCCCGAAACCGATGGAGCGGGTTGTGCATTTATCGATTACGACAACGACGGATGGATGGATATCTATCTGGTGAACTCTGGACGGTGTGATTTCTTCACGCCTTCTCAGCCGCTGCGCAACGCCCTCTATCGGAACAACCGGGACGGCACGTTTACCGATGTGACCGAAAAGGCCGGCGTGGCCGGAGGCGGATTCGGAATGGGCGTTGCCGTTGGCGACTACAACCGGGATGGCTTTCCAGATCTCTATGTCACTCAATACGGCCGTAGCATTCTGTATCGCAACAACGGGGACGGAACGTTTACCGATGTGACCGAGCAAGCGGGAGTCGCTGCTCCGGGTTGGTCATCGAGCGCAGTGTGGTTCGACTACGACAACGACGGCAACCTCGATTTATTTGTCTGCCGGTTTGGCGATTTTGACAAATCCAGGCACCAACACTGCATCGCTCCAAACGTTCCCGGACTGCGTGGCGAAACTGAATACTGCAATCCCAAGGTCTACAAGCCGATGCCTAGCTGGCTGTTTCACAACAACGGAGACGGCACATTCACCGAAGTCAGCCAGAAAACCGGTATCGCAGACAACGCCGGCAGAGCCTGGGGGGTGGTGGCCACCGACATTAATAATGATGGGTGGATGGATCTCTTCGTGGCCAACGACCAACTCGCCAATTTCTTGTACGTTAACCGGGGCGGGAAGCGTTTCGAGGAAATTGGTTTTACCTCGGGGGTGGCATATGGAGAGGGAGGAGCGATTCGCTCCGGCATGGGCGTAGATTCTTGTGATCTCCAACAGGACGGATGGATGGACCTGTTTGTCACGAACATGAACCACGAACTCGACGCGCTCTACCGGAACAAGCGCGATGAGACCTTTGACGACATTGCTGGACCATCGGGGGTTGCGAGCGCCACGAAAATGAAGAGTGGCTGGGGACTGAAATTCTTCGACTATGATAACGACGGCAACCAGGATTTGTTCATCGCGAATGGCCACCCCGACGACCTCATCGACGTCCTCTATCCTAGTGTGACGTATCGCGAACCTCTCTTGCTCTTCCATAACACAGGCACTGAACTGACAAACGTCAGCCGGGAAAGCGGTTCGATTTTCGCCACGCCAATGGCCAGCCGTGGCCTCGCCTTGGGAGACTTCAACAACGATGGCGCGATCGA
>Ga0307474_10002511_pt1 | contig 13198 bp, 16 predicted proteins | sample atmos_gasesECM1C_2_FD_203312 | JGI IMG/M metagenome (GOLD analysis project Ga0307474, IMG submission 203312) | Hardwood forest soil microbial communities from Morgan-Monroe State Forest, Indiana, United States - atmos_gasesECM1C_05 | ecosystem: Environmental > Terrestrial > Soil > Temperate... | reverse complement strand
AAAATTCCCAATCCTGCACTGCCCGGCAAATTCATTTATCCCTTCTTCGGGCAATACCCGAACTTCGGTGCCATCAACCAGCTCAACAGCATTGGCACGTCCAACTACAACGCTCTACAGACCACGCTGCGCACGCGTGCCTGGCACGGGTTGAGTTCGCAATTTGGATATACCTGGGCGCACAATCTGGACGAGATTACCGCCTATCGCGGGGTCATCCCGTTCGACAGCTATAACCTAAAAGCGGACTACGGCAACAGCGACTTTGACCAGCGTCATACGTTCACCGGCACGTTAAGTTGGGACATACCTGGTTCCACTCGCGGGCCGAAGGCCTTGACGCATGGCTGGAACGTGAGTACGTCGTTGGCCTTCCATGGTGGTCAACCGGACGACCAGGTGCGGCCCGGCGTGGACCTGATTGCCGACCCGTTCGCCGGTGTTTCCCACAGCTTTGTGAAGAGTGCGGCGTTTACTGGGGTGCAATGGATCAACCCGGCCGCTTTTGCGACTCCCGATCCAGCCACCTGTGCTCCGGTCACTTCCGACGGAAGGTGCTACGGTACACTCCGTCGCAACCAGATTCACGGGCCGGGATACAAAGACGTAGACTTGGGAATCAGCAAGAGCTTCTTGATCACCGAGCGCTTCAAAGCGCAGTTCAAGGCGGAGATGTTTAACCTCTTCAACAATATCAATCTGTCATCAGGGCCGGGAGCGTTTGCTATCGGCCCGGGCGGCTCAGGCCAAGTCACCGACACGATTGGCGACTTCAACGGAGCCCCAGGCATCGGGCCTGGCGAAGCCTTCAGCACGGTTCTTTCTGTGAAGATAACGTTTTAGAAACATCGCGGGAACTTTTTCGAGCCCCTGCCGCTGCGGCAGGGGCCTTTTCTTGCTCATCTGGAGTGCGTCGGTTCTGCCTCCCCCACCCGTCGTAACCCTTCCGTCACCTTGGTCCCCTGTGGCGGCGATGCTACGCTTTGCCCCGTAGCCGTCCGCAAAATCTTTGTTTTCTGAGAGAAACCATGCTTCAGCGCCGTGTTCTCGCCGGGTTGGCAGTTTGCCTGACCCTCGCCTCACTCGCTGCCGCCAGCGATAAGAGCTCGAAGACCAAGTCGTCCAAGACCAAGCCAACCGTCGGCCTGATGCCCGTCACCGCTGCCTCCGCAAAGGGTCGCGAACTTTACCAGAAGGGCATGGAAGACTACGAGAACTTGTACCTCGAGCGCTGCAACGAGGACTGGCGCGCCGCCGTGAAGGAAGATCCCAGCATCGCTGTCGCCTGGGCATGGATCGCCTTCAACAGCCGGAATCCTGCTGAAGTCAGTGCGGCACGCGAGAAAGCCAAATCGCTTCTCCCGCAAGTCACGCCCGGCGAAAAGCTGATGATCCAGTGGATCTCGAACGTGCAGGAAGGCAACTACATCGCCGGCATCTCGGCCATGAATGACATGCTGGCCATGTTCCCGAAAGATAAACACCTGATTTATCTCGCGGGCAATTGGTTGATGGGAGAGAACGGTGATGAGCAGGCGCTCAAGCTCCTCGAGCGCGCGCTTGCTCTCGACAAGAATTATCCCGCCGCGCTCAATGATGCGGCCTACGTATACGCGCGCACCCGCCAATTTTCGAAAGCCTTCGCGACCATGGACCGTTATGTCGTGGTCCTTCCCAAGGAGCCCAATCCGCACGACTCTTACGGTGAACTGTTACGCATGGCGGGGCACTTCGATGACTCGCTCGCGCACTATCGCATGGCTCTGAAGGTGGATCCGGATTTCACTTCTTCGCAGGTCGGGATTGCTGACACGTACGCGCTGATGGGAAATCAGGGCCAGGCGCGGATCGAGTACGACAAGGCCATCGCCCAGGCCCATAACGATGCCGACCGCATCGACTACATGATGCAGAAGGCGACCACCTGGGTCCGCGATGCCAAGCCGGCGGAGGCCGACGACGCATTCACCGAAACCGCGCAGAAAGCCCACCAACTGGGACTGGACCTGCAGGAAGCGCAAGCTCACCAGCGTATGGCGGCCTACCAGAGTGACGACGAAGTCGCCCTGCAGCACCTGGATGCGGCCGAGGCAGCGCTGGCGCATCGGCAGGACATTTCTCCTCTGGACCACGATGAAGAACTTTCCCGCATTCTGAGATATCGCACGGTTCGTGCCGCGCATGCCGGCAATCAGGAATTAGCGCAGAAATCGCTCCACACGCTTGAGGCGATGGCGTCCAGCAGCCGCAACCTGGTCATTCAGAGTTCGTATCACGGTGCGGCGGGCGCCTTGCTGGCAGCACAGGGCAAGTGGCAAGACGCGATCGCGCACCTCGAGGAAGACGCGGATGATCCGTTCTCGATGCAACTGCTGTCTCGCGCATACTTTGAGGCAGGATCAAACGAGAAAATGCGCCAGGTCGAAGAACGGCTCCGCGGAACAAATGTGCCAACGATTGAGCAGGCTGTCGTCGTGCCGGCCGCTCGCTCGCAGAAGCCTTCAACCACATAACCGCGCTTTCGCGCTTACAGCTGTTCGATTCCGAATTGGCTCCTGGGTACCCCATGGGTACCCTTTTTCATGTCTGCGCCTTGCGAAAAACTCATCGACCAAGAAGGCGTTGATCGTGATAGGCTCACTTTCCCATGTCGGACGCGAAGGCAGACAAGCGTGCGCGGTCGCGCATTCCCGTAAGCATTCCCGCGAAAGTCAGAAGCAAAGAGAGCGCGGCCGAGGTGTCGGCAATCACCCGTGATCTCAGTACGGGCGGGGTGTTTCTATACACCGATGGCCGAATTACCGAGGGAAGCAAGCTGGAGATTGTGCTGATCCTGCCTGCGGAATTGGGGCTAGGTGAAAAGCAGTGGGCGTGCTGTCAGGCGTCAGTGGTGCGAGTCGAGGATGGGAAAGGGACCCGCTTCGGAGTTGCCGCGACCATCGACCGATTGGATATGCTGCCCGAGATTCCTACCTGAGGAGCGGTATTCGCGGCTTGTGATTGGGGGCGCAAAGCTTGTTGCACCTTTTTCAGTGCACCCTTGGCGTTTTTTTAAGAGAGACATCTTAGGAGCCAGTTGTCGGCGTCAGTTGGACGTTCTGAATCGCCAGAGGCTCAAAAGATTTTTCGTTTTCAATGCCACGCGCGAGGTGCAATAATGGCGCCCCTTGCAGTACTCTGGCCGTAACCAGAAACTCAGTCCCAGGCAGGCCCGGTATGTGGATCGACAAACTCGCCGAAGGCGTCATACGCATTCTGACGCCGGTCGGCCCGCGCTACGTTAGACTCACCTTCTCCCAGCGTGTCTACTTTCTGTGGATCTTCCGGCATTTTGATAAGCTTCCGCAGCAAGTGCTCAGCGAACGCCAGCAACGCTTCATCGATCAGCTATGCGTGGAGAACCGATTCATCTCGTTGCCATCCTCGATGGATGAGGCCCCGATCATCGGAACCTTGGAACGCATTCCAGTGATGCAGATCGAAGAGGTACGGGAAAAACGCCCGGCCGCCGGCGCCTCGGATGTGCGCAGAACACCGCTGGTGGCGGATCTGCCCGAAGGCCCGTAGTCTCTCTGCCACCACTCCTCGCCCAGCTATGCATGTGAGATGGGACGTGTTCTTGCCAAACGCACGCGGGCCATCAGTTCTGCTTCGAGTCGGGATTTATAAATGGAGCGGGTTTCAGTAGCGCTGCCCACTGCGGGCAACCGAGGATGTCTCACAACAAACTTGGGGGGAGCGCGGCGTGCCGAAACCTGGCTGCGATTACAGCGCGTTGCAGACCTTCAATTCTTCGTATTGCTGCGGACCGAGGACAGGTTGCTAGTTTCGGCATGGCTAGTTTAGTATAAACGCTTGCTCGTCATGCACCTTTCCCGGCAGAGGGAAAGCGGTGGATGCCAGATCCGGCAAAGCAAGCTCCGACCGAACGCCGCGAGTAAGCCCTAACGTCCAACCCGGGCGCGTAGCTCAATTGGCAGAGCAACTGACTCTTAATCAGTAGGTTGAAGGTTCGATTCCTTCCGCGCTCACCATTTTTAAAGGACTTAGCTCGGTTTGCGCTCTGTTTGCGCTCCGTTTAACGCTAGTCCCACCACTTTGCTGTTGGCTTCGCTCATCTCGTCCGTGGCCGCATCACCGTAAATGTTCATAGTGGTGCGGATGTCCGCGTGCCTCATTAGCCTTTGCTGCACACCCACCGGCGTTCCGACCGAATCTAGCCACGTGCTGTACGTGTGCCGGAGGCTGTGAGTGCAGAGGCTGCCAATGCTTGCCGCCTTCGCTGCCTTCTGATACACACGCCACACTTGCATGTAGGACCAAGGGAAACGACCGAGCTGCATCGGGGAAGCAAAGATCCAATCACTCGGGGCAGGGAATTGGGTTGCTTGTTTCCACGTTTGAAGTACTGTGAGTAGTTCGCTCGCAATCACTATCTTTTGCCGTGATTCGTCGGTCTTCGTATCGTCAATGTTCTGACATACGATTGCCCGCTCCACTTGAAGCCTTCCGTTGAGCCAATCCACGTCAGACCAGCGCAGAGCTAGACACTCGGAGATGCGAAGCCCCAAGCACACGCACAGCAACGCGATTGTGCGGAAGGGCTCACCGAGATTGTCAGCAAAAGAGCGAAACTCTTCTACCGTCAGACTGCGCGGTTGCCGCTTGCGCTTCGTGGCTCCCTTCACCGTGACTAGTTCCATCGGATTGCGTTGTGTGGGCACGTCCCCGCGCCACATCGCATAGTCCCAAAGAACACTGAGGACGCCGCGAATGTGCGCCTTGCTTTTGGGTGCGAGGTTTAGAGGGCCAAGCCACAGCTCCACAGGGCGAGCCTGCAGTTCGGATAACGGGCAATCGCCCCACTTGGGAAGGACGTGATTCCGTATCCAAACATCGTAAGAGCGCCTTGTGTCCTTGCGCTTCGGCATCTTCTCTTTTCTGTAGTGCTCCACCAGCGTTCTAATCGTCAGCGTGTGCGACTCACTGCGCGTCTCTTTCGTGAATGATTCAACTTGCTTCCACGCGCTCGCTTTTGTTGGGTATTCCTGCTTGGTTCCAATCAGTTTTGACCGGCGTTTTGGCCCGTCATACCAAAGGTAATTCCAGGTCTTGCGCCGTTTGTCGTAGCGCACGGACCCTCTACTGTGTCGCTGTGCTCTCATTCTGCCTCCCATCAGCAGAGCCAGCGGATGACAGACCCAACATAGCGTCCAGCTCGGAGCGAAGAAAACGCCAAACGTGACGGCGGATGCCTGAAAGTTTGTGTCCCGGTACCTTTCCGGAACGCACCCACAGGCCAAGGGTTGCCGGTCGGATGCGGAGGTAGGCGGCAGCCTCGCGCAAAGTTAACCATTGTTCGATCATTTAAATAGGACTCCGTTCCGGGTGCCTCCCTCACCCGACATTCAACCTAAAATTTTCCGCGCCCAGAGTGCCTCGCAATTGCGTTTAGACTCCCTGCCACGCCCCTTCGCGGGAGCCTTTGTAATCCCCTTTTTACGTCCGGTTGAACCTTGGCAGGTCTATTATTCTGGCCTCTACTTCGGCGAGCTATCGCGCCGGATGCCGTGTGTCTACCGGGGGGGGAAGTGCGCACGACGTTCGGCGCGTGCTCGGGTTCGGTTCGTTTCCTGCCCCCTTTGTTTTCAACAAAAATCTCAAATCCGAAAATTGTTGTGTGCGTAACAAATTCAAGCTGCGCGCTTGGTAAGTCCTTTGCTTTCAAGATCTAGATACCCCCCGGGGTCACAATGTTTTGCTTTCTATTCGCCATGTCAGCGCACCCACCGCTTCCCCTCCCCTAGTGTCGATTGCGTGCGTTCCAGTAGTCCGCTAATGCCTTGCGGTACCTTCGCCGCGCCTCGGGTGCTGTAGCTGCCACGCATATCAGCACACCGTCTGAGTACCCGGCCCAAACGTGATTTCCGCGTGTGCAGATGTCACGGCCATAGGGTACTGAGTCAGCGTGAACCCTTCGGATTGTTGGCTTCGGTTGCATCGCAGCTCACCTCCATCACTTGCCCTCTGCGCCCTTTGCATCAGGTCCGGGTGCTCCACCGTCGCATGCTATGTCCCTGTACCGTGGCCTGTACTCATCCTGCTCATGCCAGCATTCAAGACGTGGGCGGGACAATCCTGCTAACCGAGCAACTGAGTCCGCAATGCGCTCAAAGGCCGTAACTACGCGGTCCAGCGTGTCGTCATAGTCATTAGGTGCCAAAGTCAGCTTTATGGGGTCCGTGTTGTAGCCCGTGCTCACGCTCAGGTGGATGCATTGCTCGTCACTGGTCAGTCGGCTGATTCCTTTTGCTATCCAGTCCAGAGACGCTTCGATGTCGGCTAGCCCGGCGACATGGTTAATGTCGTGCTGCAAAGACGGTGACGGCATAGTGTCCGGTCCAGTGACCACCACTCGCGTAGCGTCCTCCGGCTTCTTTGCTGACTTTGGCCGCTTGGCCTTGCTGTTGCTGTTGTGCTTGAGATAAGGCATGATTCCTCCGTTGACCCTCAAAATCGACACGCACGACACCCCCGTTCTGTATCTTTTTTCTAGATGACCCACGTGTTTGGGTGCGTGTGTGTCTAAGAAAAAGCTATTAAATAGCCGTGCCGTGCGTGTCGATTACCAGCTTCCGGCCTTTCAATCCACGGCGGCGCACGCCATCGGCTGCGACACGTGCCAAGTGCTTCACGCCGGGTAATTCCTTCAGCCTCCGAATCAATCTCTGTTGGTCCACTTCTGTTTCGAGGTCGTTATCATGCAAGAAGAGCGAATACGCGCTGCACAGCTCATCCGTGGACAAAAAGCTATCCGGGTCTGCCGTGAGCCGTTCCGCCGCAAAACCGGCCCATTGGGTCCAGTTCCTCGAACAGTTGGCGTGTGGCCTGCGTGACGCGCTCCGGTGGTGCGAGTCCCATGCCTTGCCACTCCAGGCAGGCTTGAACCATTAGAGCCATAATTCCCGGTGCTTCTCTCTTCAGCGTGTCCTCTAGTCCCTTGTCCTCTTGCTGTCCCTTAAACACAGCATCGAAGGGGACCAAGTGCACGCGCCTCCGTGCCGCGTTATCAACCTCCAGCTCCGGTTTGTGATTGGTCGCAATGATGAGTTTGTGCGATGGCTGGAAAGTAAATTCCCGCTCGTACAGATGCGCCCCTGCTAGCAAGTCACTGCTTGCAAGACTCTTCAAAAGGGCCATGTCCAACTTCACTTGCGCGTTCCCCTCATTTGCGGTTGCCAATCGCGCCCCGCACAGCTTCGCAATAATGCGCCTTTGACTGTCATCCTCGTTCTTCTTCGCGGCGAGATTCGACATGCGGAGCGCGGTCCCATATTCCCAACCCATGATGTGCTGCAGCACGTTTATGAGAGTGCCCTTACCGTTCCCGCCTTCCCCGTACCAGAACGGCAGGCAGTGTTCCCGCGTGTGGCCCGTGAGGATGTAACCGCAAAAACGCATTAAGTAAGCGGTGAGTGCGGCATCACCAAGCGTTATCTCTTGCATGAAACGGATGAACCGCTCGGGCTTGCAGTAGGCGTTCGGGGTCACATTGGCCCGCTTGGTAACCCGGTCTTCTCGCAACATCTCACGTACCCTGCCGCTTCTCAGATCCAGCACTTGATTGCCGGGGACTCCGAGCAAGAGCGGGTCACGGTCAAACTCTTCCGCGAATTTCCACGCGGGTAGGAGCGGCTTTACTTGGTCCACCACACCTTGACGAAAGCGTGAATCCAGGAGCACGCGGCGGTAGTCGTTTTTTCCCGATGGCTCCGGATACTGTGAGAAGAGGCCGCCCAAGTAGTTGTTGACTGCACGCTTCAGCAATAGGTTTTCGGGATCTCCGATGCTCCACCGGGTCCCAACCCAAGCGGCGAATGTTCCACGGTCATAGAGAAAGGCGAAGTCTTTGGTCTGCTCTGCGAACGCTTCCGCAAGCGGCCCTTGCGCGAGATAGGGGAGTTCGGCGTCCACTGCAATTCCCTCCATGTCCAGAAAAATCCCGGCTCTGATGCTCCCCAACATCGGAGCCGGGTTGCTAGTCTGCAGACGCGGGGGCCGGTGAACCGCCGTGCTGGCACGTCTGTTTACTTCTTCCCGGCTTTCCAGGCCCTAGCCAGAGAATTTGGCCCGGCCCCGTGGTTGACACAGAGTCGAGGTTAAAGGGTGTTTAGCTCAACACGCTATAAAACAGCGGCTGAACGCTCACACCGCTGAGCTCACAGAGGAAGTGCTGGTCGCACCATTGCGTTGCCTTAAATCCAACCTGCCCTTGAGCCGAGAAGGCTTCACGGAGTGGCAACAGAAAGAACGGGGACTTCCGAACAACCGCGCCCGAGCCCCAATCTCCGTACACGATTTTTCCGCCCGTGAGATTGTCATTGATTACGGAATCGTGTCCGAAAATCTGGCCACTCTCGGGATTAAAGAAAGGCACCCCGCTATCAGTTGCGCGGCTGTCCTTAACCAACGCCAGAGTTGCCCGGCTCAGCATCCATTTGTTATTGGCGGACGCAAAGCGCGGGGGGATCGCGTGCATGAGTTCAATCAAGGCGTGGTAGACATCATCCGCGCCTTGGTCCACGAGGACAGCCGCATTGGCCGTCAACGCTGTGACCATCGCGGTTGTGATAGCAGCGGTGAACGTGGTTGCAATACCGGCAGCCAGCTCGTCGAGAATGACGCTCTGCATTGGCAGCGCGGAGTTCATCAAGGCCTCTTCGGACACCTTGACCAAACGGGCGTGCTTCGTACCGCCAAGAGTGAACGAGTCCAGCGAAAACGGCTGAGACTCGATTGCCGATGTTCCCTCGACGTAGGTTGAGGCTGCCGCGCCCGCACTCACAACCGGCACAACCAGAGGCGTGGTATCCCCGGTATCCAGGATTCGTGCCCCGGCCAATTTGAAGCTGTCCAGGTTGGCGTAAGCTGCGATGTGGCCCAAGACTTCCGTGGGGATCGTCGCACCCACGCTCTCCACGCCCGCGCCTGTGCCGAGGTAAAGAGGTACATCGGCGTTCATGATGGTTCCGTGGCGCATGAAATCACCCAACTGGCTCTCGAAGGCTTTCATGTCCACCGGGCGCTGTCCGTCCAGAGGTTGAGCGCCGGGAACCGGAATCCGATTATGACGCTGAGAGAATGCCCCGATTGCTTCTTGAGCAGTCATCGTCTCTAACGCGGCCTCCGCTGCTCGCATCGCGGCCAGGTGTTTGTCAAATTCGAGAAGCTGGACCCTGGTCAGGTCCTTGCCACTATCTCTAGCGGCTGCGATCAATTTCTGCGCCGCGTCAAAGTGCTCGTGCCTTTCTGCTAAAAGTTCGAATGGTTTTCTCATCGCTTTAAATCTCCAAATGAATTTTCTTCCATGGTGCGCTCACGCCCCACTAGGGGAGGTTGTGCACCGTGGCGTCTGAGGTCCGCTTACTAGAAGCGGGCCGCGCAACGCTAACCGTGAAGATCGTTTTTAAGCATCGCTCGCTCACCATAAGGCCGCGTCAAACTCGCAAGTGCTCGCGTGTCCCGCAGCTCCATAACTAGCTCGCAGGCTGTTTCCGGGGAGATGTGGTAGTACCGCACAAGCAGCGCGGCCATGTCGTCATTCATTGGCGGGTCCTCCATCTCTGCACTTGGGCTAAAATGGAGAAAGCCCGAGTGCGATGCGTTAGCGCGTGTCCATTTGGCTACCCGGCTCCGGAGGGCTGCAACCCTTCGGGGCCTTCGTCTTTCCTCGTTTAGTTGTTCTGGGCGTTGCTCATCTTTCCTTCCCTATAATCTAACCGCCACTTCTCCAGGACAACTCGCACTAGCCTGTCCCCCCGTTCGGAGCCGTCGAAACTCCGCCCGAACATCAACAATTTTTCAGCCACAAGGATGAACGCAATACCGATAGGTTCCAATTCATAGCGAACGATGAGTTGTGTAATTTCCGCGTCTGCGTGGTCCGGGTTTTCGGTCGCAAGAAGCGGGATGCTCTTTACCTTGTCCGATTTCCCCGCGCAAACTAGGACGCACGCCCCGTGCTGGGGAGGCATTTCAGCGTCCGCCATATGCTCATAGAACATGGTCGCCACGTCTCGGCAGACTCGCACGGCTTCGGTGGGATTCGCGTTCAAATGCCCGCCCTCGGCCTCCGCTGGCCAAAACGTCTCGATTAGCGCAACAATCTCTTCTCCCGCCCTCATTTCGCGCCCCCAAGTCGCTTCTGTACGATTTCCCTAGAGAGCTTGTCAGCCTCTTCGTTTGCTCTAGCGAGAAGCTCCCGGACCTTTTGAGCGGAAGTCTCAACCATTTTTTTGCTAGTCGCGTCCGCCCGAAACATCATCTGGAAAACTCCATCTCGCCTGGACGTGATCCGAGCCGCGCCCACGATGCCAACGGGCCGTCCGTGGGCCTCGATTTCCTCCAGCATCCGTCCCACGGGCATGGGAGCCGGAAGTCTATAGCCGTCAGTTAGGACTAGGAACGGCGGGGCAAGCCAGTGCTTTTCAAATTGAGTGTTGAGCTTTTGCAGCCGGTCAATCGCCTGGAGGTTGCTCAAGTCCAGATCCTCCCTTAATGGCCGGGACGCGCCCGCGATGGTTCGGATAAGGCGTCGCTCGGTTGGTACTCCTTTCGTAATCATGTGATCATTATAGCAAACTAACTTGGTATGTAAAGCATATAACATTGCAGCGTGATGGCTGTCACAATTCAATGCGTAACTCATTGTCGAAATTAGGCGGGGTGACGCGGAATTTCAGGGCGTTGATCTAACAAACAGCAGCATGCCTGCCAAGCACGTTAGGTAGACGAAATCCGTTTCCCCAGAGTTCAATTTGAAAGGCTCAGTCATGCCGTGGCGGAAATGAGCGTTTGCCATGCCGTACAGCTTTTCGAGTGTGCTAATCGTCTCGGCAGCAAAAACTCCATTACCTTTCTTCAATACATGTCCAAACGTGGCGTTGGGTTGGCCGAAGACTTCCTTCGCCACAGATTCAAGCGCGTCAAAGATGTTGGTACACACGTCTCTATCCATCCGTGGCCGAGCGTTGTACGCCTTGTGCGCGGACTTCACCAGAGTCAATGCACTAGCGAAGCGGGGTATCTGTAACTCCCTGAATACCTCCTCTACCTGAGCGTGGACAGTCGCCGGGAGCGTCCTTTGTAAGCAGCCCGTCTGATCTAACTTCCAACCGATGCTCTCCTCACTGAAAACCGCATTCAAATCTTCCGCGAAATCCCGGCGGTGAGAAGGCTCTAGTTCCTTCCAGATTGCTTCAATCAGGTTGTAAACTTCCCACCAATCGCCGTGATAAACGTAGGGGCTACGATTTTGCCAAACAACAATCGGATAGCGAGCTTCAAGCGTGCCAAGTTCCGGTTTGCAGAGTGCCCGCCCCACTATCATTGAAGCCCGCTGGTAAGGGATATATCTCTGCATAGTCTCAAATACGAAAAATCTCAGCCTCTTTGGGGCATCTTCAAACACCGGCTCAGTAGGCTGCGCTTCTAGACCGTGACGAATCGAAAACCTCTTTGGGATTTCCACAATTGGGATTCTACCCGAGGGGTGAGAAGGCAGCCACCGCGCCGTTTTCCACGCCATTCCGTTAGCGCTGCGCTATTTCTTCCACGTCGCGCTTAGCCAGCGCGTCTAGCCGGTCCTGCCACCCCCATTACCCAGTTCGCTTAACTGTTTTCTGTGGTCTTGATGCTTTCGTGCCGGTTGTCTGCGCTCACGCGGAGACGTGTGGAACATCACGGCAGCCGGAGGCGAATCGCTGTAATGTTTTTATGTCGTGTCGAAAGGAAGCGATCCATGACCAGGGCGTTGTTTCTTTCGCTATTCTCTTTGGCCGTTTTGGGTAGTTTCGGCTGCGGCAGCGCGCAGAAACAGGCTGAGAGGATTGATTCGCTAGAAACTGATCTGAAACAATTGAAGTGGGACGTTGCCGCACTAAAACAAAAAGACAAGCCCGAACACAACTATGAGCTTCGCAAAGATGGGTTCAGAACATGGCGTTTTGATCCCTCAACGGGCGAGACTTGCATTCAGCTTACATCCGAAGCAGATTGGAAACGGAAGGAAACCCAATCCCAGAGCTGTGATTGCAGGGATGCAACTCGGCACTACATGGAAATGCCGATGGGAAGCGAGAGAGAAGAGAAAGCGGCGGACAATTACTTCAAAATGTGGGTGCAACAATTTTGCGGAAGTTAGACGGTGCCCTTCATCCGCGCTCTAGGAGTGCGGTCCCATGCCGTTTACATGCCGCTCGCGCTGTCAGGGCTACCAAGCGGCTTTAATCGCGGTGTCCGTGCGCCCCTGCCGGACATTGGATCATTCGGGGAGCGCTATTTCTTCCATGTGGCACTAACCAGCGCGTCTAGCCGGTCCTGCCGCCTTTCACCACGCGGCTTTGATCGGCATCGGTCCTGCCCTGCCGCTCCGCTTCCTTCCCAATTCTCCCCACGCTCCACAGTTATTCCAAGCGGGAAAGGAAAAGTTTCGACCACACGCGAACGCTCTCGAAGGACTCCAGATCTACATTGTTTGCCCTGAGCGATTCAAAAATTTCTCGTTTCGCAATTTCGATTTTGGTGGGATTACCTAATCACCAAGGTCATCCGGCGGGTTAAGACTCGACCAGAAGACCCCCCATCCAAAACCAATTTCCGGTATATAAAACAAACCCTTGTCCGTCATCAACCCCGCAGGTTGAGCCTGCGGAGAACAGTTGATGCCGCGAGCCGGATCGAAGGTGAAGGAGGTGCAGGATGAGACGTAGTCTGCCAAAAGAGTGGGGTGCTGCAAGTCGGTCACTTTGGCGACCGCTTGGGTCTCGAAGCTATAGCCCCCGGCAACGATCGGATACGTGATGATGTTGGAAACGTCTTCCAACAACTGAGGGCTGACTGAGAAGTCTGGCCCCAAGATGACGGGGTAGGCAAGCTGACGGGAGCCGTCGGGGGCATAAGACCCGAATCCGACGGTCGCCGTGTTGGGGTTGAAGAACACATAGAGCTGGCCTGGCGCGAATTTGGCGCTGATGGTTTGTGAACCCTTGGTGATCACGACGCGGGCGGTGCCGTGATCATTGACGTACGCATTGGGGCCGGCTCCGGCGAGCGGCTGAACTTTTGAGGTGCGGGATCTGAACGAGAGATTGATCTTCGCGTTGCTGAAGGACTGGTTGCCAATGGAGACGTCGGAAAC
>Ga0307474_10002510_pt1 | contig 13198 bp, 16 predicted proteins | sample atmos_gasesECM1C_2_FD_203312 | JGI IMG/M metagenome (GOLD analysis project Ga0307474, IMG submission 203312) | Hardwood forest soil microbial communities from Morgan-Monroe State Forest, Indiana, United States - atmos_gasesECM1C_05 | ecosystem: Environmental > Terrestrial > Soil > Temperate... | reverse complement strand
GGCAGACTCACCGATCTCGTGCTGGAAAGCACGGCTCCAGAGAATCATCAGGCTGCGCTCTTGCGGACCTGCCTGCCGTAACTTTCCTGCGACGTTCGGAGCCTCTCCGGTTTCCGAAAATTCGTAAAGGCGGTTTCCTTGGAAAGGAATGGCTGCCGATTTGGTGCGCTCACTCCACTGGCCAGCGAACGTGGCTGCACTTGCAGCCTCGCCGTTAACTCCTGGTAGAACGACACCTGCTTTAGCAATCGCATCGGCCATCGCGATTGCCACCGGCAGTTCCATGGGTGTCAGCATAGCTGGAAATGTCGGTGGCGACTGCACGACAACGCCGACAATGTCATCCCGTTGAATCGCCATCCAATAACGACCTGGATCGCCTTCTGCAGCCCGTGCGTGCAGAATCGACAGAATCATATTGTGGCGAACGGGTTGAGAGGAAAGGAAGACTCCGGCTCTGCTCAAGACGAATACAGGATCGTCGCTGAACAACACCTTGAGTTCCATTCGGGAGATCTTACCCGATTTGGAGGCCGGTGGCCCTGGGCTTTTGATCGCGCCGACATCGCTAACATAATGGGGTGCCCGGTCCTTGCGTTTTGTGCAAGAGCCTGCCCCTGAGCTTGCCGAAGGGGCGGGTACGATGCCGCCGATAGCACAGAAAGGGACCCCACGGGAGTCCGGTATATTGGAGTCCGGACAGATGTGTCTGTCCATTTACCTGTTATGCCGCTGAATGACGTTATGCCATGACTATGATGAGCGCAGTCGCTGGAGCCATTCTCGTTGCCTTCGGCTTTTTCCTGGTTGGTCTTACGGTTGTCGTCTTCGCGAAGCCGGCAGTAGCTGAACATTTTTTTATGTCATTCGCGAGTTCGGCGCGAACCCACTACACGGAGCAAATTGTCCGCCTACTGATCGGCGCGTCACTCGTTATTCGCTCTGGGGCTATGTGGCAACCGAAGGTCTTCTGGCTCGTCGGATGGGCCGTTGTCTTATCCTCCTTGATGTTGATCCTTACTCCCTGGCAATGGCACGATCGTTTCGGCGAGGCAGTGCGTCCGATGCTGATTCGTCACATGAAACTGTTTGCGGTCGGGCTATTGGCGTTCGGAGTTTTACTTATCTATGGGGTCGGGGCTCGGTGAAAGTCGCTACCTTCAACATTAACAACATCAATAAGCGGCTCGACAACCTCCTGGCTTGGTTAGCGAAAGCTGAGCCGGACGTGGTGAGTCTCCAAGAGCTCAAGGCAGAGCAGGGAGCCTTTCCCGTGAAGGCCCTTCGGACTCTCGGGTACGAAGCGGTCTGGCAAGGGGAGCGCTCCTGGAACGGCGTGGCCATTCTCGCGCGAAACCATGTTCCCGTGCTGACTCGCACAGGTTTGCCGGGAAACCCTGAAGGGCATTTTTCTGAAGATCGGCAAGCTCGCTACATTGAAGCGGCGGTTCAGGGAGTCTTAGTCACTTCCATCTATCTCCCCAATGGGAATCCGCAGCCTGGACCGAAATTCAATTACAAGTTGGCCTGGTTTGAGCGGCTCATTGCCCACGCCGCCGAACTAATGGCCAGCGGCGCACCCGTCGTGCTGGCCGGTGACTACAATGTCGTGCCAACTCCGCAGGACATCTATCCGACTCGATCGTTGGATGACAACGCTTTGATCCAGCCCGAAAGCCGCCAAGCCTTTGCGCGTTTGCTGGCTCAGGGCTGGACTGACGCCCTGCGGAAGCTGCATCCGGACGGGCCGCTCTGGACATTCTGGGATTACAAATTTGAACGGTGGCAGAAGGACAAAGGCATGCGACTCGATCACTTTCTGCTCTCACCGAATCTGTCGGACCGGCTCGTGGACGGCGGTGTTGACCGATGGGCGCGTGGGCAGGAAAACGCGAGCGACCACGCGCCAACATGGATCATGCTTGATCTCTAGACCAGAGAGATTCCAGCCATTCAATAAATAAGGGGAACTGCGTGGCAGTTCCCCCATGAACAGTTTTGGGCAGTCGCTGCAAGTGCCCAATGGCCCGTAACCTTATGATTGCGTTGGTTGCGGGGGGTGGATTTGAACCACCGACCTTTGGGTTATGAGCCCAACGAGCTACCAGACTGCTCCACCCCGCATTTCGATCATAGTCAAGGAACTCCGCATCGTCAAACTTTCAGGACTTCCAGGTTTTGTATCGAACTGTTGCACACGCCAAGCTGGCAACCGCATGCCAATTGTTGTAGGATTTCGTTCCCATGGTTGGGGACGGAAAATCCCGCGAGGCCAAAGAAGAATTGCTGAAGCTTCGTGATGCGGCGCTGCAATTGGGGATCAGTTTTCCTACGATCAAGCAGTGGATCTACAAGAAGAGAATTCGCAGCGTCCAGACCGCGGGAGGTCATCACCGCATCCCGCAGTCCGAACTGGACCGGCTGCTTTTCCGCACGCGGGGCCGGACGGAGAAGGACCGCAACGACATCATCCGCCGGGTCAGTGGGCGAAATCAGTTAGTCGGGCGCATCGATGCGGTTCGCATCAGCGGGCTCATGGCGGAAGTGATGATTTCGATCGGCGGCCAGCAGATTACGTCGATCATTACGGCCCGCTCGGCGCGGGAAATGCAGCTTAAACCCGGACAAACCGCCGCCGCGCTGATAAAAGCCACGGAAGTGATGATCCTGCGGATTTGACTATGAGACAACTTCGATTCTTTGCCCTGCTCGGGGCGCTGATGCTGGGGGCCTCCCTGGTTCAGTGCCAGCAACTCACGATTGAAACTGGCGCCGGGAAACCGACTGTATTCACGCGGGCCGACATCGAAGCATTGCCTCACTCTAAAATAACGACCGGCACGGGCGATTCTCAGAATACCTATGACACTGTCTCGCTCCGGGCAGTCCTGGAAAAAGCTGGGGTTGCCTTCGATAAATCTCTCAGCGGAAAACGAATGGCTTCTTGTCTGCTGGTGGAAGCCGCTGACGGCTATCGTGTTGTGATTGCCCTGCCGGAACTTGACCCGGCATTCACGGATAAGCAGGTTGCGCTCGCATTCTTGAAGGACGGGAAGCCCCTCGATGAAAAAGAAGGGCCCTACCGCATCGTCATCCCAGACGAAAAGAGAATGGCTCGCTGGGTGAGACAGGTCACGACGCTGAAGATCGTGGACGTGCAGTAACGCGGTTTGCTGAGGGCTACAGTCAGTCCTTCTGGATCATCACTTCGGTCGCTTTTACGACGGCACTCACGGTGTCGCCCTTTTTGAGCTTCAACTCGTCGGCGCTGCGGCGCGTGATGGCGCTTTCGATCAAATTGTCCCCCACGCGGACGACCACGTGAGCCATGATATCCCCGAGTTGAATCTCTTCGACTGTTCCGCGAAGCTTGTTTCTGGCTGAAATTGGCATGAATTCATTATAGAGGTGGATCAGGCCGCGATGGACCGTTGGCACATGCTTGTGCTCGTTCGAGAAGCAGTTCGCGCTCCCGCGCGTTGCGAGCCAAAGAGGCCGCGCGCCCGAACTCGGCGCATGCTTCTTCTAGGCGGCCCAGCTTTTTGAGGAGATCGCCGCGCACGCTCGGCAGCAGGTGGTAATTCTGAAGAGAACGCTCCTCCATCAAAGCGTCGACCAGTTCAAGTCCTGCCGCTGGACCCGATGCCATTGAGACCGCGACTGCACGATTCAAGTCCACGATCGGAGACGGGGTAACTCTCGCGAGCTGCGTATAGAAGTCGACGATGCCGGGCCAGTCGGTTTCTTCCGCGGCACGGGCACGCGCATGGCAGGCCGCGATTTCAGCCTGTAATACAAAGCGGCCCGACGCGGAATGAAGGTTTTGCGCGCGACGCAACGCAGCCATACCTCGCTGGATGAGCAATTGATCCCAGTGGGCGCGATTTTGATCGAGCAAAAGAATCGGTTCTCCGGTGGAAGTGACCCGCGCGTGCAAACGGGAGGCCTGAATCTCCATGAGCGCGACCAGGCCGTGTATTTCCGGCTCTCGCGGCGCGAGTTCGGCAAGAATGCGCCCCAGGCGCAGAGCGTCTTCGCAGAGAGCGGGACGCGTCCAGTCATCACCCGCGGTTGCGGAATAGCCTTCATTGAAAATGAGATAGATGACTTCCAGCACCGACGAAAGCCGCGCCGTGAGATCGGCTCCGCGCGGGACCTCAAAGGGGACACGCTTTTCCGCGAGAGTGCGTTTCGAACGCACGATGCGCTGGGCCACGGTCGCTTCGGGGACGAGGAAGGCGCGCGCAATCTCGTCGGTAGTCAAGCCTCCCAGCAGGCGCAGCGTCAGCGCGACTCGCGATTCGGTGGGGAGAACAGGATGGCAGGAAGTAAAGACGAGGCGCAGCAGGTCATCGCCTAGGTCGTCGTCGAGGGCCGCTTCAAAATTTGGCACGGCCATCTCTTTCTCCTGGAGTTCGCGGCCAAGTTCTTCATGTTTGCGCTCGTGCAGCGTGCTACGGCGGAAATGATCCATGGCGCGATGCTTGGCGGCCGCCATGAGCCATGCGCCGGGATTCTCTGGAACGCCCGACTGAGGCCATTGCTCGAGCGCCGCCACCAGAGCATCCTGGGCAAGATCCTCGGCGATGCCGATATCGCGCACGATGCGAGTAAGGGCCGCGATGAGCCTGGGCGATTCCATCCTCCAGACGGCGTCGATGCTCCGATCGATCTGGCTTCGATCAATCTGGGGTCGATGAATCTCGGTTCGATCAGTCTGGTTCTGATCGATATGGTTAGGATGTGGATCGGTAGCCATTCCAGCTACCGATCACATCATGTTTAGCCTCGCGCCGCAACCTCAGCCGGTTTCAAGACCCCGCGGACCAGCGCTGCAATTACTTGCAAGGGAAGTCGTCGGGCCCGTACATCTGGCGAACTTCAGTCTCGCCTTCCCAACCCGGCCAGTGTTGTTTGTGAAGTTCCATGAAGGCGACTGCCGATTGAACGGCTTCTTCCTTCGATTTCAATTCGAACTGTGCATAGCCCCCGATAATTTCTTTGGCCTCCGTGAAGGGTCCGTCGATCACGGAAACCTTTCCACCGGAAAGCCGGACGCGGGCGCCCTGCGCAGTTGACGTGAGACCCCCACTGCCGAGCATCGTACCGGCTTTGGTCTCTTGTTCGGCGGACTTACCGATCGCCTCCATCAGCGACTTGGGCGGAGGTCCCTGGTTCTCCCGGTGTTTGACGATCATCATGAATTTCATGGTCTATCTCCTTTTGGTTTGGTGTTGCTTGGACCGATTGTCCGGTCGGTCCTAACCGGCTGATTTGCTTGTTCTACTATTGCGTCGTTTGAACCATTCTGAAATCGACACGAATTAGGAACTTTTTCGCGGTCCCGGAATCACCGCTTCTGCGCGGCGATGTCGGCCCGCATTTTTTCCTCGCGCTTCCGGAGTTCCGGAGTAAACTCGGCTCCGAAATCTTCGGCCTCAAAGACCGGCCGAATCTCAATCTCGGATTCGCCTTCCATGGGATTGGGACAGCGCTTAACCCACTCAACCGCTTCTTCCATGGACCGCACCTGCCAGATCCAGTAACCGGCAACGAGTTCTTTAGTCTCGGTGAAAGGGCCGTCAATGACGGTGCGCTTCTCTCCGGAGAACCTTATCCGTTTTGCTTTGGAGCTGGGATGGAGGCCATCGCCGGCCAGCATGACTCCGGCTTTTACCAGTTGTTCGTTAAACTTCCCCATGTCGTCAAGCAGCCGTTGGCTGGGCATTACGCCTGCTTCGGAATCCTTGCTGGCTTTGACTATCACCATGCATCGCATTGTTTTCTCTCCTTATTATGGTTGTTTGAGGTCGTCCTGCCTCTACTGTAACGTCGAACGGCGCAGAGCCAGATCGACAAGTGTGGAAACTTTTTGTGAAATAGCGCGAAGGCCGCCCGAAAACGCACCCCGCGAGATGATTGTTCCTACTTTGACCACCGACAGCGGCCAGAGCGACAGCAGGGTCTGTTCGATGAATCCCGGCACAAAACGATGATGTTCCACCGCACAGAGCTGCGGGACCTTAGAAAACGCAAGGATTGCCGCCGGTACTATGCCCAGGGCCGCAGATCCGTTCTCGCTGAGGACATTCTTCAAGCAAACCGCCGCACCGGACAAGCTTTGGTACAGGATGTACATCCCGAGACCGAGGAGAGCTGCGCTTGCGATTGATTTTGTTACGTGAAATCTCGGCTTCTTACCCAGCATATCCTGCCTCCCATCAGCCTCTTTCCTGGCTCTACTTACACGTCGAACGGAATGAGGCGGGATCGACAGGGGAATTTATTTTTCATTAGCCATGAGGTTTGGATTTTAGAGAAGAATCCGTGCTGGAGCTTGGCTGAAAATTAGCAAGGATTGGAGATATCGTCCCGGTAAGATGCCCGCGACTCCGGTTATGCTCGACCGCGGAATTGAATGATTCTGCGGCGATCGCGCTTAGAGGGCCGGCCTGCCGGAAGCTCTTCGAACTGTTTCATGGCCTTGCGCTCGGCGGCGACCTTCTGGCGCAGCTCGCGGCTGGCTTCGGTCTCGCGGTAGAGGGTTTGCGCCACAGAGGCGGGACCGCGCACGTCGGCGAGCGCCAAAACTTCCACTTGAAACTCGCCACCGTCGTTGGTAATCCGCAGCATGTCGCAAATACGAACCTCGCGCGCGGCTTTGGCAGCGTGACCGTTCGATTGAATGCGGCCGAGTTCGCAAGCTTTTGAGGCCAGGGAGCGTGTTTTGAAAAATCTTGCCGCCCACAGCCACTTATCCATGCGTACGGAAGTCATTGCGTTATTTTGCCAGAAATCTTTTTCAGAAATCTTGCCGAGAAATTGTTGACTGGATCGTATACCATCGGCTCGGTAAAGCTGAGTCGACCTCATGAATGTTTACCTGATTGACGGGACGTATGAATTGTTCCGGCATTTCTTCGCCGTGCCTTCTGCGAGGGATGCGAGCGGACAGGAAATCGGCGCAGTGCGGGGTGTGCTCAACTCGGTTTTGTCGATGATCGAGGGTGGAACCACTCACCTTGGGGTTGCCACGGATCATGTCGTGGAGTCATTTCGCAACGATCTGTATCCCGGCTACAAAACGAGTGAGGGTGTGGAGCCGGAATTGCTCTCGCAGTTTCCGATTCTCGAGGCAGCGCTCGAAGCCATGGGTGTGAAGGTGTGGCCGATGGTTGAGTTCGAAGCGGACGATGCGCTCGCCTCTGCCGCGGCCAATTCCGCAAAAGACGATCGAGTGACACAGGTGATTATCTGCACTCCAGACAAAGACCTGGCGCAGTGCGTGGCCGGCGGGCGAGTCGTCCAACTCGATCGCAGGCAGAACCTCTTGCGGGATGAGGGCGGAGTCATAGCCAAGTTCGGAGTAAAGCCGCAATCGATTCCCGATTATCTGGCGGTTGTTGGTGACAGTGCCGATGGATTTCCCGGCATCGCCGGTTGGGGCGCGAAGGCTGCGGCGCTTGTATTGTCACAGTATCCTCACCTCGAAAATATTCCCAAAGGTTGGCAGGCGTGGCATCCCTCGATCAAAAGGGCGCGTGCGCTATCCGAATCATTGTTTGGCGCCTGGGAGGATGCGACCTTGTTCCGCACGCTCGCAACACTGCGCCGGGACGTTCCGGTGTTTCAAACGGTCGAAGAACTGCGGTGGAGAGGACCGCGCGATAGTTTTGAAGATTTCTGCCGGCGGATCAAATCACCTGGGCTAGTGGAGCGGGTTGCATCCGCTCAGCGCAGATCAGCGTAGGCCCTCGGCAGCCTCTGGCACAGGCTTATTCCGATTCGCGTTCGCACCTGGCGCCGCAACCTTCCGCCCTTCAGCACCAGATAAATTAAAAGCCGTATTCACCAATCCAACGTGCGAAAACGCCTGCGGAAAATTTCCCAACTGGCGCTTCGCGACCGCATCATATTCCTCAGATAAGAGACCGACGTCATTTCGAATCTGTAACACCCTTTCAAACATCCGGACTGCGTCCTCGTGGCGACCCTGCATCTCGTAGTTGTCGGCCAGCCAGAAAGAGCAGGGAAGAAATGTGGCTTCGCCATGAGGCAGGCCGTCGACTTCGGGATCCTGGGTGTAGCGCCCGACAAAACCATTCTCCATCAGATGAGTTTCAATAGCTTGGACCGTGCCGAGCACCCGCGCATCGTGCGGCGGAAGAAAGCCGACCAGTGGCATCATGAGCAGGCTGGCATCGAGATGTTGTCCGCCGTAGTGCTGCACAAAGGAATTCATCGCAGGATCGAAACCCTTCTGGCACACCTCTTCGTGAATCGCTGCGCGTAGTTTTGTCCAGCGGGCAATATCGGTCTTCAACCGGCCGTGTTCCGACGATTTGATCATGCGGTCGACGGCCACCCAGGCCATAACCTTTGAGTGAACAAAGTGCCGCCGCGGGCCCCGCACTTCCCAGATGCCGTCATCGGGCTGCTTCCAGCCAGTCTCCAGGAATTCCAGCATTGCCTCGGCTATCTCGTTACGCGGGTGCGCGGAGGGTTTCAATCCTGCTTCCGAGGCTTGATAAAGCGTGTTGACCACTTCGCCAAAGATATCCAGTTGATATTGTTCAGAGGCGGCGTTGCCCGTGCGGACCGGGGCCGAATTTTCGTAACCCTGAAGCCACGGCAGTACCAGCTCTGTGAGCCGGCGTTCACCACGAACGCCATAAACAATGTTGAGTTGAGAAGGGCTGCCGGCAATGGCTCGGAGAACCCATTCGCGCCATGCTCGCGCCTCGTCGAGGTAGCCGGCGTTCAACAGAGCTTGCAGGGTCAGCGAGGCATCGCGCACCCAGCAAAAACGGTAGTCCCAGTTCCGGACTCCACCGAGTTGCTCGGGCAGGGAAGTGGTCGGCGCGGCGACTATTCCTCCCGTCGGTCGGAAGGTCAGCGCTTTCAGAGTAATCAGCGAGCGCAGAACCGCGTCCCGCCATTTCCCCTCATAGGCGCAACGATCGGACCACTTGCGCCACCACTTTTCCGTGAGCTGCATCACTCTCTCCACGATCACTTTCGCGGGCTCCTTGTGATGGGAGGGATACCAGGCCAGGTCAAACGAAATTGTTTGGCCCTCCGAAACGGTGAACTCCGCCACGGTTTTCATGTCCTTGCCGTGGAGCGGCACACCGGCGCGCAGGCGGATCGTATCCGGCCCGGCGATCGCGCTGATGCCGCCATCGGTGCGGCGCACCCAGGGAACCACCGATCCGTAGTCGAATCGGATGACGAACTCCAGTTTCATCCGCACCTGGCCTTTGATTCCGGCGACGACGCGCAAGAGTTGTGGAGTATCGCTGCCCGGCACCATGCAGTCGATGAGCGTTGCCGAGCCGGTCTCGGTCTGAAAGTGAGTTTCTAGAACGAGTGTTCCGTCGCGGTAGTTGCGGTGCAGAGAGCGGATCGGGTCGGCCGGTGTGATCGACCAGTGCCCGTTTTCCGGCGTCCCGAGTAATGATGCGAAACACGCGGGAGAATCGAAATCGGGAAGGCAGAGCCAATCAATCGATCCCTGCTTTGAGACGAGGGCGGCGGTGAGGCAATCGCCGATCATGGCGTAATCTTCGATGGGTAGGGACAGGGCGACCTCCGCGGGATTGGATGCGACTAACGCGAGACACGTTTCATCCCATCTTGCGCGACGCGGTAGTCGTGCGCGAGGGTAAGGGCGGCGCGGTATTGTTCGGCGGCGGCCCGCCGGTCGCCCTGCTTTTCAAACACCTGGCCAAGCAGGGATTGAGCCCAAAAAACAGGGGCTTCTTCGACGGTGTTGGAGGAAGCGATGTAGCGCCGCAACAGGCGGACGGCCATGTCGGAGTCCCGCCCGGTGCGTACGAGAATGCTGGCGCCGTCGACCAGCGCACCGGGATGATCGAGCGGGGCCGATTCCATGGAGCGCAGGGCCTGTTCCATCTCCTCAAAGCGATTCGTACGCCGGTAGAATCCGGCAAGATTCAGCCAGGCGCGGGCGCCTCCGTGACTGGACTCGATTGCGGCGCGATACTCGCGCTCGGCGGCCACCAGGTCTTTGTTTTTTTGAGCGAGCCGCGCATTCACCCAGTGCGCCATTGCCGGATTGAGCGGAGCCAGTTGCTCGGCCTGGAGGCGTGCCTTATCTTTGCCGCCGCCGACTATGCCGGGAGCTTCCAAATAGAATTCAGCCAGGTCGGTGCGAGCCTCCCAATTATCGGGAGAGAGTTCGACGGCGCGTTCAAATTCAGTGCGAACGTTTTTGGCCAGGCCGGCAGCGCTGAGAAATCCGGCACGATCCGCCTTCTCCCCGTAGATGCGTCCCAGCCACATGTGATACAGGCCGTTTCCCGGCTCCAGCGACGTGGCCTTCGCGCAATAGGGGATGCCCGCATCCCACGCTCCGATCTCGAAATGCGCGCGGCAAAGAAGGTTGTAGGCTTCGGCAGTGGGTGAGGAGTGGATCTGCTGTTCCAAATTTTCAATCGCCTGATCGGCGTGGCCCTGGGCAAGGAGAGCTTGTGGCGATTCGGTGGCCAGAGCGCATGGGAACGGTAGAACTGCAAGCGCGGCGATCAGAACTTCAATCGCTCGCAGAGGTGAAAAAACGTTCAGCGGGCCGGTTTCACCGCGGTTCCGTAGAATCCGCATTCGCCTACGGGACCACCTGAACGCGGGTGCCGTCGATGAGGGGCTTGGAGTCGGCTGGCGATAGGGCGACGGTGGCGTGCTCGGAAAGTCCCGACGTGATTTCCACGCGGGTCAGATTTTGCAGAGAAACATCGACGCCGCGGCGCCGGAGAATTCCATTGTCGACTTCGTAGACGTAAGGTTTCGTATCGTCGTTGCGAACCGCTTCGCGCAGGAGTGTGAGGACGCCGTTATGTTCTGCCGTGATTACCGTGACGCCCACGTTGACGTTCGGCAGGAGCCGCAGGTCATGGTTGTCGACGCTGCATGTGACCTCGCCAACGTTGCGCGCACCGCGCAGCTTAACCGTTGCGGGGACCGTGCTGACCGAGCCGTTCCAGATGCGTCCGGGGATAGCGTCCCATGTGACTTCAATTTTTTGTCCGGGCGCGAGTCGCCCAATATCGGGCTCATCGACAAAGGTGCGCACCAGCATCTTCGAGAGATCTCCCACTTGTAGTAACAGATCGCCGGTTTGCACATATGCGCCCTGTTTTACAGGGAGTGCGTAGACGATTCCATCAAACGGGGCGCGCACAGTGGATTTCTGCAACGCGTCTTCGGCGGCATCGTATTCGGACTGCGCCTCGGCGCTCTGTGCCTGAACTTTTGCCACCTCAGGCTGCGAGTAGCGCTCTTTCTGTTTTTGCTCCAGCAAACTAGTGTCAGCCTGCGCGCGCTGCAGATCGTCTTCCGCCTGCCTGACTTCGCCTGCCGAAGCGGAGCCCTGTTCTTGCAGGTGGCGTAAGGCTGCCAGATTGCGTTGGTCCGCGTCGCGCACGCTGCGGGCTTTGATCAGTTGGGAATCGAGGGTCAGCAGTTCTTCGCGCGTACCGCCGGTACTAAGGTCGGACTGATCGGCCTGCGAAGCCTTCATCCGTGCTTGTGCGCGCGCGGCCTGGCTCCGCAGGTCTGCGTCATCTAGTTGCAACAGAAGCTGGCCCTTGCGAACGTGGTCACCCTCTTTTACGAGCAAACGTTTTACGATGGTCGGAATCGGCGAGTGTGCTTCGAAATTCTGGATCGGCTCGACTTTGCCGTTGGTAGAAATCAGGCTGCGGATGGGACCGCGTTCTACCGTCGTCGCTCGTACTCTGATCGGCCCATGGCGGGTAAAGACCGGAATGAGAGCAAGAACGGCAACAACTCCTACCGCCCACCAGGTGCGGCCTTTGCCATTACCGTTTCCAGGACGTCCATTCGAATTGTGGTTGAGTGCCAACTAATTATCTTTTCACAGCCGCGCGGCGACAATTGCAAGTATTAATTTACCACCCGACGGGCGCGCGGCCCTTATCCCACTCGATACTGTTTAGATGCGGAGGAGGCGTAGCGGATGCTTATCGGCCCGGCCGCGCCATGGATCGCAACCTCAGCTCTCCCGTTACAATGCTTTTTATGGCAAAACTGATGCGCTATACGCCTGAGCACGCGGCTGCCGGGCTCGACGCCGACTTTCCGGAGATCGAAACCTGGCCGAACCAGTTTCCGGGATACGAAATTGTGATTGACGATCCGGAGTTCACTTCCGTCTGCCCGAAAACCGGGCTGCCGGATTTTGGCGTGATCACGCTCCGCTACCAGCCAAACAAAGCCTGTCTCGAACTGAAATCGTACAAGGAATATCTGCAGTCCTACCGCAACCTGGGCATCTTTCAGGAAAACATTGTGAACCGCGTGCTCGAAGATGTAGTGCGATGGGCGAAGCCAGTGTGGGCCGAGGTGAAGGGGGACTTTCGTCCGCGCGGGGGGATTTCTACTACTGTGACGGCGAGATGGCCGCGACCCAAAAAACGCGCGAAGTAATTAGCGCGTGACCAGGGTCGTCCGGGGTTCGATGCGCTCTATTTCGGTTGCGCGCTCGGCCATTACCCGGCTGACTTCGTATGCACCCTGCAGGTTCAGCCAGAATTGTTCCGTCGTTCCAAAAAAGCGGGACAAACGGACGGCGGTATCCGCGCTAATCCCACGCCGCTGAAGGACAATGTCGTTGATCCGAGGGACGGGGACCCGGAGCCGCTTGGCTAGCTCATAGGCGGTCATACCTAGCGGCTTGAGAAATTCTTCGCGCAGGATTTCGCCTGGGTGGATTCTCCACTGCGGCGCGCCTTTTCTTGGAATAGAGTCGTGTCCCATATAGGGTCACCTCGCTTAGATAGATTTGATTACCGGCCTTGAGACTGTTAGTGATAATCCGCAATCTCGACCTCGAATGCGTCATGGCCACGCCATACAAAACAGATTCGGTATTGATCGTTGATACGGATGCTGTGTTGTCCCCGGCGATTTCCTCTAAGTTTCTCCAGGTGGTTGCCCGGAGGACTTTTCAAATCATCCATGACAGTCGCGGCATCCAGCATCGCCAGCTTGCGTCTGGTGACGCTGGCTGGAGGAGAACCAGCAGTTTTCCCGGTTGTCCAAATCTCCGACGATCGCTTGTTGGCGAAGCTTCGGATCACGAGCAAATAATAACGTAATCCATTATTAACGTCAATCATTATTAAGGCTGCGGGCAGCTCGGTTGGCGCCGTGTTAT
>Ga0307474_10002509_pt1 | contig 13202 bp, 10 predicted proteins | sample atmos_gasesECM1C_2_FD_203312 | JGI IMG/M metagenome (GOLD analysis project Ga0307474, IMG submission 203312) | Hardwood forest soil microbial communities from Morgan-Monroe State Forest, Indiana, United States - atmos_gasesECM1C_05 | ecosystem: Environmental > Terrestrial > Soil > Temperate... | reverse complement strand
GTCGCATTGACCATGGCGCTGATATCCGAGGTGGAAAGCTGCACGTCGGGAGCTTCGGTCTGTACCTGAACAATCTCTTTCGAGCCGCCGACCTGCATCGTCATGTTCAATGACACGGTCGCGCCTACGGTCAGTTCGATGCCGCTCCTCACATCGGTCCTGAATCCCGGAGCAGTAAACGTCAGCTCATAGCTCGCCGGCAACAGGTTCGGTGCGATGTAGAGCCCATCCTCGTTGGTCGTCACCGTGCGCTTGATGCCCGTCGCAACGTTAGTAATGGAGACGTTAGCATTCGCAATCACTCTGCCGCTGCTATCGACGACCGTTCCCGTAATTGTTCCGCCGGCGACTTGGGCTTGAACGTCAACGTGCATCGCGACGCCGTGCATGAGCACCAGCGCAAGAAAACTTGCTGCGAACGTTTTCAACTTTGACAAACGCGTCTTTGAGGAACACATCATGGGGCCCCCTTTTTGTTTGTGCGGACCGAGCTTAACTCAGCGGTCAAGAGTTGAAGCACATTAATTTCCATTCATGCATTAACTTCTATTCATGCATCGAATTCCATTCATCTGTAACCTGCAAGTCAGGGCCGTTGGAGACGTCGGAATGCTTAGTCAGCTTGCCCGTCGCGCACTGGCTGTCTTTCGTCTACCGTAGCTACAATTACGCCATAGTGGTTTTGCTGACGGAGATTAAAGGACCAGTAATATCCGTGGTTCCCGTCCGTTTTTACTGAGGATGAATTCGGATAGTAAGCCCGCTTCAGTTTTTAAGAATGAGGAAAAAGTGCTTAAGCGTCACTGGTTAGTCGCAATCGGAATAATAGTCGTGGCCTCTGTTTTCGTTGCTTTTAAATTTAGGGGGCAGGACAAGCCGCAGTACTTTACCTCCAAGGCGAATCGCGGGGACATTCGCGAGGTCGTGGAGGCCACGGGCACGATCAATGCCGTCATCACGGTTCAGGTTGGCTCGCAAGTTTCAGGGACGATTTCACATCTCTTTGTGGATTTCAATTCCCGCGTCAAAAAGGGACAGCTGGTCGCGCAGATTGATCCTCCTCTGTTCGAAGGCGCCGTGCTTCAGGCCAAAAGTGATCTCGCCAACGCCAAAGCCAACGTGTCATCGGCGCAAGCCAATCTGGAAAAAGCCAAGGCAACGGAAATTCAGACCAAGGCGGACTATGAACGTGCGGTCGGCCTGGTCAAAGGAGCCGTGATGAGCCAACAGCAACTCGATCTGGCAAAAGCCAATCACGACTCAGCGGTGGCGAGCGTTTCCGCGGGCGACGCTCAAATCACTCAAGCCCTCGCTCAGGTACAGCAGAAAGAAGCTGCCTTGACTGTGGCACAAACGAACCTGGACTACACCACCATCCACGCGCCCATCGACGGCACTGTAATCGCGCGGAACGTGGACGTGGGCCAGACTGTGGCGGCATCTCTACAGGCCCCGACGCTGTTTACGATCGCGCAAGACCTGACCAAGATGCAGGTATACGCCAGCACGGACGAGTCCGATGTGGGCATGATTAAGACTGGACAAGTGGTCACTTTCAAAGTGGACGCTTTTCCTCGCGACACTTTTACCGGGAGGGTCTCCCAAATCCGAATGAATGCGACCACCGTGCAGAATGTGGTTACCTACAACACAGTGATTGATTTCGATAACCCGGATCTAAAGCTCTTCCCCGGCATGACTGCCTACATCACGATTCCAGTGGCTTCGGCGAGCAACGTCTTGAGCGTGCCGAATGGCGCACTGCGCTACAAGCCCGATCTGAAAGCGGAAGAAATCCACGCGCTGTTGCAAAGATATGGACTGGATTACAGCGCCAACGCGCAAGCTGGCGACAGCCCGGGGAGTGGCGCCGCCGGCAAACAATACCGTGCGCGCACGCCCGGCCAAGCGGGTAGCAGCAGCGATGCCGGCCCAGAACGAACGCCGCGTCTTGACGTCGCGGTGCTTTGGAAGCTGCGTCCGGACAGCACGCTCGAGCCCGTCAGAATCCGCACCGGCATCACCGACCACACCGTTACAGAGGTAGCCGAAATTCTCACGGGCGAGTTGAAGGAAGGCGACGAACTGGTCACAGGTTCAATGACCGCCAGCAAGACCTCGGGCCCGGGCATGGGTACACAACGCCGATAGCGTTTTGACGGCATAGCATCGGAGAAGCGATTCGACATGGCGACGACCTCACAACCCGCGGCGAGTCTCACGGGAACGAAGAATCACGAAACAGTAATCCTGGTGGAGGACATTCATAAATACTATGAGCTGGGAGAAACTCGTGTGCACGCCTTGCGCGGCGCAAGCGTAGAAATCGCGCGCGGAGAGTTCGTCACCATCATGGGCGCCAGCGGCAGCGGAAAATCGACATTCATGAATATTCTGGGTTGCCTCGACAAGCCCAGTGACGGGCGCTATCTACTCGAAGGAGTTGAGGTGTCGAGCCTCAGCAAGAAGGAACTGGCCGCTATTCGTAATCGCAAAATAGGATTCGTTTTTCAGGGTTTCAACCTGCTTTCGCGCACCACCGCGCTCGAGAACGTCGAACTGCCCACTCTGTACGCGCGCATCAGCAAGGCAGAAGGCGAAAAGCGGTCTCGCGAAGCGCTTGCCCTGGTCGGACTCGCAGACCGGGTCGAGCATTTCCCTTCCCAGCTTTCCGGCGGTCAACAACAGCGGGTGGCGATCGCCCGTGCCCTGGTGAATCGACCGTCGATTTTGCTAGCGGACGAGCCCACAGGCAATCTCGATAGCCGCACATCAGTTGAGATCATGGATGTTTTTCAGAAGTTGAATGATGAGGGCCTGACGATTGTGCTGGTAACGCACGAGCCCGACATCGCGCAGTTCGCTAAACGCAGCATTCAGTTTCGTGACGGAAAGATTCGCCGCGACGACTGGATCCAGAATCGGCCCGTCGCGTCCGAGGTCATTAAGAACCTGCCAGCGCTGGAGGACTGAACCGCATATGGATTTGCTCGCGATCATCCGCATCGCCGTGCGGGCTCTGGCGCGCAACAAGATGCGTTCCGTCCTGACCATGCTCGGCATCATCATCGGCGTGGGGGCGGTGATCGCGATGCTGGGCGTGGGACAAGGCGCGCAGCAGACGATGCAGGAGCAGATTCAAGCCATGGGTTCAAACCTGTCGTTCGTGGGCGCCGGAACGGTGACGCGCAGCGGGATGCACATGGGTTGGGGCTCGACTAAGAGTCTGATCTACGATGACATGCTGGCAATCATGCGTGAATGCCCAGCGGCCCATGCGGCGGCTCCGGGCAGTAGTACGAGTGGGCAGGTTGTGTTTGGCAACGATAATTGGGCCACGCGTCTGAATGGCACGGAGCCGCAATATTTCGAGATTCGCAGTTGGCCGTTTATGGAGGGATCTGCTTTCACGCAAAATGATGTCGAGATGTCGGCCAATGTAGCAGTGATCGGAGAAACCGTTCGCAAAAACCTTTTCGGCGCGACCGACCCCATCGGACAAACCATCCGCATCAACAATCTGCCATTCCGTGTGACCGGCGTTCTCGTTCCCAAAGGAACATCCGCTGCCATGGGCGATGATCAGGATGACATAATCCTGGTACCGCTCACGACGTTGCAGAAAAAAATCACCGGCCAGCCCTGGTTGCGCTGGATCATGGTTTCAGCCGTGTCACGGCAGAGCAGTTATGCCGCCCAGGAGCAGATTTCTGCGCTTCTCCGCGAACGTCATCGCATTCGCGCGGGAGACGATCCTGATTTCTTCGTGCGAAATCTCGCCGACATGGCCGACGTCGCCGACGAAGCAGGCCGAGTTATGACCTTGCTGCTGGCTTCGATCGCCAGTGTGTCGCTCATTGTTGGAGGGATCGGCATCATGAATATCATGCTGGTCTCCGTGACCGAGCGCACGCGCGAAATTGGACTTCGAATGGCGATTGGCGCAACCGAAGGCAACGTCCAGCAGCAGTTTCTCATCGAGGCTGTGGTGCTCAGCTTGATGGGAGGAATCACCGGCATCATCTTTGGGCTAGGCGCTTCGTACGTGATCACCCAGACGCTCGGCTGGCCGGTTAAGGTTTCTCCTCTGGTGATCGCCGTCGCTGTTGTATTCTCGATGGCGGTGGGAGTCTTCTTTGGTTTCTATCCGGCCCGTAAGGCAGCTCAACTAGACCCGATCGAAGCTCTCCGCTACGAGTAACTGTATCGAACATCTCGTTTATTGGGACCTGAAAGTATCCCAGAAATTACTCGAAACGCAGCCCCTGGATCGGATCAAGCTGCGATGCCTTGCGAGCTGGATAGAAGCCAAACAGAATTCCGATGCCGGCGGAGAACAGACCGCCGATGGCAAAGATTTCAGGCGAAAGCTGCGTTGGCATCTGAAAAAGACTTTCAACCAGGCCGGATGAGAAGAAACCCGCGAGCAGACCAACCAGGCCTCCGAGGAGGCTAAGCGCGATTGCTTCACTAAGGAATTGAAGTTGGACGTCCGATTCCGTTGCACCCAGCGCCAATCGCAGCCCGATCTCCCGAGTGCGTTGGGTGACTGATACCAGCATGATATTCATGATGCCGATGCCGCCCACCAGCAAGGATAAAGACGCGACACTTGCCAATAGGATGGTCATGATCCGGCTGGTGGCGAGCTGGGCCTGAACGACATCCTCTGGCCGGCGGACGTTGAAATCGTCATCTTCTGCTGGATTGAGATGGTGCCGTTCACGCAGGAGACCGACGATTTGCTTCGTAGCCTCCGGCATGGCTTCTCGGGAGACAGCCGAACAGAAGATGTCGTCCAGCCAGAATGTTCCGGTAATCCTTTTCTGCGCCGTCGTGAAGGGCATCACGATGAAGTCGTCTTGATCTTGCCCGGTAGCGGAAAAGCCCTTGGCCTGCAAAACGCCAACCACCTTACATGGCACACTCTGGGCACGGACTGTCTTGCCAATTGGATCCTCGTTGCCAAAGAGATTGTCCACCACCGTCTGACCGAGGACGCACACTGGTGCGGATGCATCCACGTCAGCCTGACTAAAGAAAGCCCCTAGCCTGATCTCCCACCGTCGAATCAGTAGAAACTCGGGCGTGACTCCTCGAAAATGTGTAGACCAATTCTCTCCCTGATAAATGATCTGAATGGATCCATCCGCATTTGGCGACATCGCCTTGATTAGCGGGACCTGCTCCACGATTGCCGTGGCATCAGCGAGGATTAATGTGCGATCACCCCGCGCTCCGTAGCGGACTCCATTTCTGGCACGGCTTCCGGCCTCTATCCAAATAAAGTTGTCGCCAAGGTTTTGCAATTGCTTCTCGATGCTGCTGCTGCCCGCGTTTCCAATCGCGACCACGCAGATGAACGCACCCACTCCGACCGAGATCCCGAGTATCGTAAGAACACTTCTGACCCAATTGCGTCCCAGCGCAACGGTTGCTTCCCGGACGATGTTCTTGAAGTTCATCAGCGCTGCCTCAGTCGTGACGACCCTGATCAGAATACACAACGCGACACTTTCACGTCACGCCTTGTAAACACGAAATGGCCTGGCTTTTTCGATGACGCGCTTAATTTACGGTTGAACCTTATCTACAGTTGAATCTTGGATTTCTCATCACTCGGCAATAGCGGCGAAGAAACTAGAATTTCGCCAGAGGTTGGACAGACAGATGGATGGATGGCTTTCCCGCCCCGACGCGGGCGGCCGAGGTGGCCAGACGATTGGCCTCCAGGTTGCTCTCTCGCCGGACATGAGAGATAGAGAAATCGAGCGACCGGGCCAACTTCCGGCAGATCCAATTCAGGGAGTAGAGTCGCGGGCTGCGGCAGCTGTACTGGCCTCTCATCTGCCTGACCACCACTTCGGAATCCGAAAACACGTGAAGCGCCTTGGCCTCGAGCCCCAGAGCACATTGCAGCGCTTCCAGCAGAGCAATGTACTCGGCGACATTATTGTCCTGGCGCCCGATCCACTTCGCAATTCTGATTGTGCCGTCTGCAGAGCCGTCAATTACGACTCCAATACCCGACGAGCCGGGATTCCCGAGAGAGCCACCATCGACGTAGGCTATGAGATCTGACATTGCGTTGATGCGCTGATAACAACCATGCGTGATTTATTTTACAGAGTCAAGATGATTGCTTGGTTCCCGACGGCTTTGTGGCCTGTTGATGTTTGTGTGGAAAAATGGGGTGAATTCAATCCTCTACCCCAGTAAACAACAGCGATTCAATGGGTTGCGTTTTTTAGTTTTGTTCCAATGCGGCAGGGCAGTTTGCACCGAAAAAGGGCATTGACAATTTTCGCGCAAATCTCTACCTTGGCTTCCGTCGACGGCTGAAAGGGTTGGCAAAATTAAACTTTGGCCGATCCGAAGTAGGCTGAGTGATCAGCTCGGCGGGGCAACCCGAAGAGCCGCCAGACCTGAAAAAACCGACGGCTCTGCGAGGGGCAGTTGGGGTTTGGGACCGCGAAAGCGGTGATCGCATCAAGGGCTGTGACGGTGCATGCGTCCACGTTATTAGCTTCCTCGCAGGAGCTGATGGCTAGAGCATAACCAATGTCACAGCCTTTACCTTTTTCCCCAGCGTTTGCCGCAAACTTAATTTCTATTTCTACTCTTCGTTAGAAGAACCAATCACAAAAACCGTAACAAAAAACCAAATTCAGCAAGACCACTTCAGAAAACCCTAAAGAACTGATGGCGCGTGAAATAGATTGTTCCCTGCCGCGCTGTGCGTGGCCAAAACGTAAAATGTGCTTGGATACGTTCCCCGATATCGAGTCTTTAAAGGCCATGAAGCACACCTGGCAGCGCGGGCGATGCAGGGCAGTAGTGGGAAAAAGTTTGCCCACGCCGCAGGCGGTTCCCTTCCTTTTTAGTAACCAGCGTGGGTACTCCCGCCATGGGCTCAAGTGTAATCAAAGGGATACAGCCATTGAGACTGTCCGAGTTTGGAGTGCCTTTTGCTCCTTCAAGCCATGACGGACCGTCGCCCGGTGACTCCGGCGATTCGTGTGGATGGGCGGTCGCCGTAGAGTTGTGTCAATATACTATGGAGCGGGATCACGGTTGTAATTCCTGCAACACGAGGTATTTAGGCTGGTGTGCCAGCCGGAAAACGCATGGTTAACCAGAAAGTTGTCATCATTGGAGGCGGGCCCACGGGGCTTGGCGCGGCGTATCGTCTAAACGAACTCGGTTATGACAACTGGGTGCTTTACGAAAAGTCCGATGACGTTGGCGGACACGCTACCTCGCACGTGGACCCCCAGGGTTTTGTCTGGGATGAGGGCGGACACGTTATCTTTTCGCATTATCCCTACTTCGACAAACTGATCGAAGACATGCTGGGGAAGGAAGTGCATGAGCGGATACGCGAGAGCTGGGTGTACTTGAAAGATGTCTGCGTGCCTTATCCGTTTCAGAACAACTTGCGGTACTTGCCAAAGCCGCTCCAGGTAAGTTGCTTGCTGGGCGCGGCCAAGGCTGCGGCGAGCCAAAAAAACGGTGACTCTGCGAATTTTCGTGAGTGGACGCTACGCACGTTCGGCGAAGGGATCGCCGAGGTTTTTATGTTCCCTTACAACTCCAAAGTGTGGACCACGCCGCTCGAGCGCATGTCGAAGGGGTGGATTGCCGAGCGCGTGTCGGTGGTGGACTTCAAGCGCCTGCTCGAAAATGTCCTCTACGAGAAAGACGACGTGGCCTGGGGGCCGAACAATAAATTTCGTTTTCCGCTGCACGGCGGCACGGGGGAAATCTACCGGCGCATGGCGCGGCGGTTTCCAGACAAGGTGCGAACCGGGAAACAGCTCGCCGAGGTCGACACGGCCCAGCGCAAAGTTTCATTTACCGACGGCACCGGCGACAATTACGACGTGCTGATCTCAACGGCGCCGCTTGATTTGCTGGCGGGCATGCTGAAACCGGCGGACACGAGACTGCGAGAGGCCGCAGCATTGCTCGAACACAACGATCTGCTCGTCCTGGGGATCGGATTGAGAAAGAAGATCGACACCGGCAAATGCTGGGTGTATTTTGCGGACCCGGAAATGCCGTGCTATCGGGCCACATTTTTTTCGCATTACTCGCCCTTTAACGTCCCCCAGGGCGACACCGAGCAGTACAGTTCGCTAATGGGCGAGATGTCGGTTCCCTTGGGGCACATCTTGGATGTCGAGCATACGTATGAACAGATGCTCGCCGGGTTGATCCGTTCGAAAATACTCGACGAATCGGACCGTTCGCGAATCATTTCGCGCTACCACCGCCTGGTGCGGTATTCCTATCCGATTCCGACGATTGATCGCGATCGGGCGCTCGCCATTCTGCAGCCGGCATTGATGCAACAGGGTATTTACTCCCGCGGACGCTTTGGCGCATGGCGCTACGAAATTGGGAACATGGATCATTCAGTCCTGATGGGTGTGGAAGCTGCCAATCACGTCGTGAGTGGAGAGAAGGAACTGGTTTTTTACAGTTCTTAATGGAGCCAACCATGGGAAACCAGCAGTCACAACCAGCGCCACGAGTGAGCATCGTCATCCCGTCCTACAACACCGCGGATCTTATTGCCGCGTGTCTGGATTCGGTGTTTGCCCAGACCTTTCAGGATTTCGAGGCCATTGTGGTGAATGATGGGTCGCCGGATACTCCCGACCTGGAGAAGGTGCTGCAGCCTTACCTCGATCGCATCGTCTACATCAAGCAGGTAAACAAGCGTGCGGCGGGCGCGAGGAACACGGCAATCGCGAAAGCACGTGGCGAGTTTCTGGCTTTCCTCGATAGTGACGACACTTGGTTGCCGAACCATCTCGAATCGCAGATGAAGCAATTCGAGGCTGATCCCGCGCTCGGTCTGGTGTACGCCAACGCCGTCCTCGTCGGAGACCCTACGCGGCAGATTGAATTCATGGAAAAGTGCCCTTCGGCCGGCGAAGCTGGTTTTGAGGCCCTGGTGGTCGAGCGCTGCCAGATTCCGGTTTCAACCGTGGTGGCGCGCAAGGCAGCGATTGTGAAGGCGGGAGGGTTCGACGAAAGCCTGGCCCGCTGCGACGATTATGACATGTGGCTGCGCACCGCGTTGTATGGCGGCAAAGTCGGCTACAACCGGCAGGTGCAGGCATGCCTGGCCGAAGGACGGCCGGGGTCGCTCGGCGTTTCGCGTGCCCGGATGGCAGATGCATACTGGTTGATCCTCGAGAAAGCCGACCAGAAGCTGCCCTTGACCTCTGCGCAGCGGACACTGGTACGGGAGCGAGCCGCCGAGATTCGTGCGCGGTACTTGATTTTGGAGGGAAAGAACCATCTCTCCGCGCGAGATTTTCCCAAAGCTCGGGAACTCTTCTCCGAAGCGAACCACTACTTCCACAAGGCAAAATTAAGTCTCGTGCTATTCGGGCTGAAGGTGGCTCCGAATGCGACCAGCCGGCTCTTCACATTCTGGAAGCAGCGGCATAACGGAGCAGATGCATAACGAGGTTGCGAGAGGTAGTCGATCAGGACAGCGTGAGGTTTAACTTATGATTCAGAGGCTGATCCACGGAACGCGCCGAGCGCTGGGCCTCCACCACCCAGGACGTAATCTGGAGGTGTGGCCGGATGACGTGTTCATTCTGTCTTTCCCGAAGTCGGGCAATACCTGGACTCGGTTTCTGATCGCTAACTTGATGTATCCGGACACTCCAGCGGACTTTTCCAACATCAACCGCCTGACACCCGATCCGGAAGCATCCTCAAAGCGCGAACTGGCCCGGATGCCGCGGCCCCGGATCATCAAGAGCCACCAATATTTTGATCCGCGCTACAAGCGCGTGATCTACGTGGTGCGCGATCCGCGCGACGTAGCATTGTCGCAGTTCCACTTTTATCGCAAGCGCGGCCTCCTCGAAGATGGCTATCCGCCGGAGAGATTCGTGCCGCGATTTGTGGCCGGGGAGACAACCCCATATGGATCGTGGGGCGAGAATGTGGCAGGCTGGCTGGCGACGCGTCAGAACCGGCCGGGATTCCTGCTGTTGCGCTACGAGGACATGCTGGAAGATGCCGCGCGCGAACTGAACAAAGTAGCGTCGTTTCTGGAAATCCCGCCGGATGCAGAGCGGATTGCGAATGCGGTGCGGCGCAGCGCAGCCGATGAGATGCGCAAACTGGAAAAGTCACAGGCGCGCCTGTGGTCTTCGACGAAGGGCACGCGCCAGGATGTTCCTTTTGTACGCGCGGCCAAGTCCGGAGGCTGGAGGACGGGTCTCCCCGAAGCAGCAGTGGCACAACTGGAAGCCGCGTGGGGACATCTGATGAAACACTTAGGGTACGAACTCCTGTTCCCGGCAAGGACAACGAATTTCGACTCGCAGTTTGTGGAAACCATGCTGAACGGGCTGTCACGATGATCTACTCATGACGACCTACTCATGATGACCTACTCACGATGATCTACGGCATCAAACAGGTATTGAACTATGCGTTGGGGCGCGATATCGCGGGGCGCACGCTGGCGGTCCGTCCCGACGATACGTTCATCGTGTCCTATCCGCGTTCCGGCAATACCTGGACCCGATTCCTGATCGCAAACCTGCTGTTTGCCGGTCAGCCGGTGAGTTTCGCGAACATCGAGCTGCTGATTCCCGATGCAGAAGCGCAATCCAGCCGGTACATGAAGCGGATCCGCGGGCCGCGCGTGATCAAGAGCCATCAGTACTTCGATCATCGCTACCCGAAGGTTCTCTACGTCACGCGCGACCCTCGAGACGTGGCGGTTTCCTATTACAACTTTTCGCGCAAGTATCGCCATATCGCGGATGATTGTCCCTTGGAGCAGTATGTTCACGGCTTTGTGACCGGGACACTACTGTCGTCGGGGTGGGGGACCTGGGCGGAAAACGTGGGCACGTGGATGGCGGCCCGGAATGGACGGCCCACATTTCTGCTGTTGCGTTACGAGGATCTGATCGCGGACACGCAAACCGAATTGGCGAAGGTGGCGCGGTTCTTCGGTGTGGACGCGACTCCTGGAGAATTGAGCCGAGCAATCGAAAACAGTTCCGCCGATCATCTGCGTGAATTGGAGAAGAAAGAGGGCGAGGCGTGGGTCACGACCAAGAACAAGCGTTCCGATATTCCGTTTATCGGCAGCGCGGCGGCGGGCAAGTGGAAGTCGGTGTTGCCGGGCGCCGCGATTGAAGAGATTGAATCGGCATGGGGAAACACTATGGCGCAGTTGGGGTACGAATTGGTCACGCGCAAAGCGGAGAGTGTAGAGACTCAATTGGCAGCCATGGCGGTCCTTCGCGAGCGCGGGGAATGACGAAGCGAATCCGGCTGCCTATCCTGGGCTGCGGAACAATCGCCCGCAGCCAGCACATTCCGGGCGTCAGCGCAAATCCCGACGTGTAATTCGGAACGGACCGGAGCAGATGCGGAAGTACGAAAAAAAACAAATTCTGAAAAATGTCGGCTCCAGCTGGTCGGCGCTGGCCATGAACGTGTTGGTTGGGATTTTTTTGTCCCCCTTCATTCTGCACCGGCTCGGGGACGCCGCCTACGGTATCTGGGTTTTGATTTTCTCAGTTACCGGTTATTACGGACTGTTTGACTTAGGCATCCGTTCTTCCATCATTCGCTACGTTTCCAAATACACAGCTGTCGGCGATACCGAGAAACTCAAGCAGTTCGTCAGCACCGCTCTCTTTAGTTACACCTGCATTGGCCTGGTGAGCATGGCGTTGACCGTTTCGCTCAGTTCGTCGGTTGAACACCTGTTTAAGATCCCACCCGAAATGCATTCGCAGGCACGCCTGTTGCTGCTCATGGTCGGAGCATCCGTCAGCCTCGGATTTCCGCTAGGCGTTTTCGGCGGCATGCTGGAAGGCTTGCAACGGTTTTACATTCTGAATTGGACGAGCATCGGGTCGACCTTGCTGCGGGCGGCATTGATCGTGCACTTCCTGAATCGCGGCTATGGACTAGTCACAGCGGTACTGATTACGGTAACGCTGCCCGTTCTGTCTTCAATTCTGCGGGGAGTTATCGTCTTCCGGTGGTGCCCCGTATCGCTCGGACTGCGCTACGTAAATAAAGAATCCTTCCGCAACATGGCTACCTATGGCGGAACGACGTTTCTTGTGATGGTGGCCGGACGACTGCGCTTTCGGACCGACGAACTGGTGTTGGGTGGAATGATGTCCACCGTGGCAATCACCTATTTTTCGATCGGCGCGCGGATCGTGGACTACGCCCAGGAATTTGTCTCGAGCATGGCGCAGATTTTTGTTCCCATGTCGAGCCACTCGGAGGCCAAGGGCGATCTGGACCGTTTGCGGAAGGTGTACATCGCGGGAAACCGTGTGTGTGCGCTGCTGATTCTGCCGATCACGATAATCCTGATTCTGCTGGGCAAACACGTCATCCGGATCTGGGTCGGCGCCCGCTACATTCCGCACAGTTACCCGGTGTTGGTGGTGCTGATTATTCCCTTCACGCTGATGCTCATGCAGGCGGCGTCGGGACGCGTGCTGTTCGGCATCGGCAAACATCAATCCTTCGGAAAAGTCACCATGATCGAGGGGATCGCCAACTTGATCCTGAGTATTGCGCTGGTTCCGCCGTTGGGAGTGGTTGGTGACGCGCTGGGAACGGCGATTCCGCTCTGTTGCACGTTCCTTCTCTTCATGCCGCGCCATTTAAAGAAACAACTCGGCGTGCCTGTGCGCAGTTTCGTGCGCCAGGCTTATCTGTTGCCCCTTCTGCTGAACTTGCCACTGCTTGGAGTGGTCTGGCTGGCGAACAGGTTCTTTACTCCGAGGAACCTCATCCAGTTGGTGATGGAAATCGGGGCGGCGTTCTTCATTTATGGCATCGGAGTGCTTTGGGCGTATAAGACAGGTCGTGTGTTTCGGGTCGCGGAGTCTGGGTCTCCCGTGCCGCCGCGGGCCCCTCAGGTTGTAACGGAACCCGTGATTTCCGTGGAGTACCAGGAGGAATCTTAGGCGTGGTCCAGCCACATATCGGCGGCCCGGTTGCAAATGATGAAAAACTTTGAAGCGAGAACGGGAGATAGATTCGGTATTCCCGGCACGACGCAGCAGATCAGGCAATATCTAACAACTCATCGGCGTTAATGGGCAGTGAAAGATGAAGCTGTCGCTCAAGGCCCAGGTATGCGAGGGCTCCCACATATCCCGCGGATAGCTCTAAAT
>Ga0307474_10002508_pt1 | contig 13203 bp, 8 predicted proteins | sample atmos_gasesECM1C_2_FD_203312 | JGI IMG/M metagenome (GOLD analysis project Ga0307474, IMG submission 203312) | Hardwood forest soil microbial communities from Morgan-Monroe State Forest, Indiana, United States - atmos_gasesECM1C_05 | ecosystem: Environmental > Terrestrial > Soil > Temperate... | reverse complement strand
CCCTGGCCGCCATAGGGAGGCTTCCACCCGTAAAGGCCGTAAGGGCAGCCGTCATCGATTTCAAGGCAAATCGTCTTTCCATGCCGGGATACTAGACAAACTCGGCAACACCAACAATTACCTGCGAGGTAATGTTCAATTTCGCTGCGACGAATACAATACCGGCATGTTAGAAGTTGTGACATCGGTTGGGCCGCGGATTCGCGCCTGGCGGCAAACGCGCGGGCTGAGCCAATTCGAGCTGGCCAGCCGAGCTGGGTTCTCCGTACGGCATGTCAGTTTTATCGAAACGGGCCGGTCCCAGCCCAGCCGTGAGGCGGTGCTTGCTTTGGGCGAAGTGCTCGACCTGTCCCTTCGCGAGCGCAATCGCCTGCTTGAATCCGCCGGCTTCGCCCACATCTTTCGCGAAACAGCTCTGTCAGCGGACGAGATGGCTCACATGCGGGGCATGGTGCAGTTCATTCTCGATCGACATCTGCCCTATGCCGCAGTCGCACTGGACTGTCATTGGAATTTACTGTTGGGGAATCAAGCAGCCAATCAGTTTTTCTCAACATTAGTCTCGCCAGCGCTGAGCGCCCGGAACCTTAACATCCTACGCGCCACGTTCCACCCGGAGGGTACCCGTCGCTGGATAGTGAACTGGCCGGAGGTAGAACGCCACTTGTTGAGCCAAGCAGAGCTGAAATTGAGCTCAGCCGATGACCGGGTCGGCTCTGCTTTGCTGGCTGAGATCCGGAGCTACGCCGGCGCATCGACGGTGGCCGATTCGCACCCCGCGCCGCGTCCCGGTGACCTTTTGCTTCCGCTTCACATACGCAAAGGAGATCTCGATCTGCGCCTGTTCAGCGCCATCATGACTTTATGCAGGCCGCAGGACGTTACGTTGCAGGAACTGCGGATCGAGACGTTCTTTCCGGCGGATCAAGAATCCGAGCGCTGCTGGCGGCAGAACTTCGGGGATTCTACGGGCGTTGGCTAATCGATCAGTACGGTCTGGGCGAGACTTCCGAACGCCGGGGTTCTGCGATTCCTTGCGGCGCTGGGACCCACTCCGGGCTTTCAATTTGCCGAAGATGATCGGGCCGCATGTGGGCCTTTGATCGTGGCGGCTTTCTCCTGCATCGTCTTGTATAAAAGAGTCATCCTTTCAACGCCGCCCTGCGCGGCATTTAGAACCAGGAGCGTCATCGATGCGTGCCTTCGCGCAATTCCTAACGAGAACTCCATCTGGAAAGAGTCTTGCCGGGCGGCTTGGACTCTGCGCCATCTGCGCATCGGCTTGCTCCGCACATCACCTCTTGGCCGACGGCATGATCCGGCCACGCGTCTTGGTCATCGCCACCTACGAAACAGGCAAGGACCGGGGCGATGTTCCCGGTGAACTCCAGTATTGGGTCGAGCGCGAAAAGCTGGGTCAGGAGATCCGCGTTCCGGGCATCGATCATCCCATCCTCACCAACGGCAAAGGCCTCTATGCGATGGTCAGCGGAACAACCTCGCGCTGCGCCCTTCAAATAATGGCGCTCGCCATGGATTCCCGGTTCGACTTGACCCACACCTATTTCCTGCTCAGCGGCATCGCCGGCGCAGATCCCACCCGGATCACCGTCGGCAGTGCGGTCTGGATTCGGCACGTAGTCGATGGCGATCCCGCCTTCGAACTCGATCATCAGGAAACGCCAGCGTCATGGCCGTATGGCATCGTCGCGCTGGGTGCCTCCGAGCCAGGAAAAGTCCCGGCGAACGTTGATTCAGCTCCCGCTGCCGGAGTCTCCGACAACGGCTCCGGCGGTGTAGGCAGAGTGGCGTACTCGCTCAATCCTTCCCTTGTCGATTGGGCCTACGGATTAACCAAGAATCTCGCCCTTGCCGACAACCAAGCGCTCGCCGCCAATCGCTCCTACTACAAGGCGTTTCCGAACGCACTCCGCCCGCCTTGGGTTCTCGAAGGAGACAGCATGGGTGCAGATCATTTCTGGTCGGGTGCCATCATGACCAAATGGGCCGAAGACTGGGTCCGACTTTATACTCGCGGGGCTGGCTCTCTCGCCATCGCCGACTGCGAGGATCAGGGCATCGTGCTTGCGATCGAGCAACTCGGTCGCATGGGACGCGTCGATCGGAAGCGGCTCCTGATTCTCCGCACCGCCAGCAACTTCACGATGCCGCCGCCTGGTGTCGCCCCGGAGAAATTCCTCTTCGACGATCTCGCCGGCTCACCAGGCTATCTGCCCGCGCTCGAAGCAAACTATCAGGTTGGCAGCGTCGTGGTCGCGAAACTGCTTGAGAACTGGAAGCAATTCAAGGACCAAGTACCGCAGCCTTGAGCGGATTGCGCCGGAGCTGAATCCATTGCGCACCACCACTGCACCGGAAGCGCCGGCATGCGCAGCGACGCAAAGCTTTGCGCCAGAGGCAGCGCAATGAACGACAGCAGAAAGTCAGCCATCAACGCGATTGGGGCTTGCGCGCTCACTTCGCGTCCTCCATGCGATGCGCCAACAAGATTGCGGCCCGCGCAAGGCGCTGGTTAGGACGCATCCGGTAAAACACGAGTGCAGATCGAACCCGTCGCTCGCCGCGGCCTCGTCTAGCGAGGTTCCGATGAATTCAGCAACCGCTCGGAGAAATTTGGCGATTCGGCCAAAACGTACCCAGAGGAAAATGCAGAGCCGTCACTAAGTCAGGGAACTGGTTCCACGCCTGGGGTTCTATGATTCCTCGCGCCGCTGGTGACTCGCTTCGCGCCGGCGGGATGGGCCGCGCGGTGTTCTTTCTCGATCGGGTCACAAGGGCGTACGTCTTCATCTTCCAGGAATTGAAACAACAGCAGTAGCTGGTCTAAATTGAAGGGCGGCGGGCTACCCTCGAATCAAGCGCATAATGGCTGCATCCAAAGAGGTCGACGATGAGAACTCTGATCTATGATCTCCGATTTTCGTTCCGGCAATTGCGCAAGGCGCCGGGAATGACGATCCTCGCTGTTCTGACGCTGGCCCTCGGCATCGGCGCCAACACAGCGATCTTCACGGTGATCGAGGACGTGATCTTACGCCCGCTGCCTTATCGAGATGCAGATCGTCTTGTCTTCATCGGTCCCAAGACCGCCAATCCGGGATTCAACGCAACCTCCTGGCTGAGCTTCCACGACATTCACGAACAGTCGCGGCTTTTGGAAAACACGGCAGGCTACTCAGAAGACGTGAGCGTCCTTGAGACCGCCGACGGATCCCAAAGCATGGCGGCTCCGCGGGTGTCTACGAACCTGTTCGCCCTTCTTGACGCCCGCCCTCTTCTGGGTAGAACCTTCGGCGACGCGGAAGGCCTGGCCGGCGGTCCCAATGTGGTTCTTCTGTCAGAACATGTATGGAAGACGGCGTTCCATTCCAACCCCGGCATTGTTGGCCAATCGGCCAAAATCGGCGGTCAACTGCGGACCGTGGTGGGTGTGATGCCGCGCTCGTTCCACTTTCCAGAGCAGATGGGATCATCTGTGGAAAAGGGAGTCTGGCTCCCGCTGCAGCCAACCTCAGAAATGTTGAACGACCGCGGCTACAAGTTCTTTTTGGTGACAGGAAAACTGCGGTCCGGAGTGTCCATCGCACAGGCTCAGCGGGAGTTGGATGCAATCGCGTCTCATTTTCCAAAGGAACCCGGTGGGAGCAAGATCATGTTCGAGGCTGTTCCTTACCAGGAGTTGCTGACGGGCCCGGTGCGCCCCGAGCTCTATGCCCTGTTTGGCGCGCTGGTGCTGGTATTGCTGATTGCGTGCGCCAATGTGAGCAACATGCTCATCGCGCGCTGTCTTGTGCGCCAGCAGGAGTTCGCTGTGCGCGCGGCGCTCGGAGCCGGCCGATGGCGCCTGATACGACAGCTTCTTTCCGAGGGATTGATCCTCAGCCTGCTGGGAGGCATCATCGGCATTGGGCTGGCGGAGTTAGCCATGGTGGCGATGAAGAAGCTGCCGGATGGGACCATTCCGCGAGCCGATTCCATTTCAATTCATTGGACGATCGTGCTGGTGTTAGCCGTCATCGCTATGATCGTTACGCTTCTGTCTTCATTCCTTCCGGCGCTGCTTGTGGCGCGCGCCAATCCCCATGCTGCCATGCAGGCGGCATCGCGGGCCACCGGCACGCGCACCGTGAGCAGCAAATTCAGAGGTTCGCTCGTGGCCGGCGAAGTGGCGCTTTCCACTTTGTTGCTGGTGGGAACCGGGCTTCTGTTTCGTACGCTCTGGAATCTGGAACAAGCGCGGCTCGGTTTTGATGTGTCCCGCGTGACTACGTTCTCGGCAATGCCGGCAGATTCAGCCGGATTCTCCGCAATGGCTGTTTCGAAAGACACGGCGCATGCCCCGGCTTCGGTCGCCGTACTGACCTACGAGCCCGTACTGGAGATCATGCGCCACCTTCCCGGCGTCGAGAGTGCCGCTCTTGTGAGTTCGCCGCCGCTCTCCGGAGTGGGTGTGAGTTCAAGCTTCGAGATTGTGGGACGGAGGACTCCCGACAGTGACACGCCGGCCGCTAGCGTGACTGCCGTCAGCGGGGAGTACGCGCGCACGATGGGCACGCCTGTGGTCCGCGGGCGAATGATTCAGGACGGCGACAGTGCTCGCTTGCCTCCCGTCGTTGTGATCAATGAGACGTTAGCGGAAAAGTACTTTGCCGGGCAAGATCCTCTCGGTAAGCAGATTAGTTTGGGCGGCATCGAAACGGGAATGGTGCAGCCGCTCACGATTGTCGGAGTTCTGGGCGACCAGGTGGATTCGAAGGTGGGCACCAAACCCCAGCCGCTCCTCCTGATTGCAGACAGCCAGATTCCAACCACCTCGCTGTTCTATCAGGCGCTGCTGAAGACCGTCGTCAACTTTGTTGTCAGAACACGCGGCGACATCTCCATTGAAACGATGACGCGCGCGATCTTCCACAAGAATGCTCCGGGATTTGCTCTGGACGACTTTCAGACCATGCAGGAAGTGGTCGACAAGAGTACATTCAGCCAGAGACTCATGCTCTATTTGATCGGCTCGTTTGCGGGCCTCGCCATTGCGATGGTCGTCACGGGATTGTATGGCGTTCTGTCGCAGTTGGTGAATTACCGGAGACGCGAGATTGGCGTGCGCATGGCCCTGGGCGCAACGCGTGCCGGCGTGGCACAGATGATTCTTCGCCAGGGCTCGATCATGATCGGCGTGGGGCTGGCGATCGGCCTTGGGCTCGCGGTGCTCAGCGGCCGTCTGCTCAAGGGGTTCCTCTTTGGAGTGCAGCCGATTGATGCTTGGACTTACATCGCGGTGGCCATTGCACTTGCAGCCATTGGGGTTGTTTCTTCACTAATCCCCGCGCGAAAGGCAGCGTCGATTCAGCCCATGCAGGCTCTGCGGGAGGAGTAAGCACGTCTACGGGACAGGGTGCTGACGCGAGATCACTGCACTGGCTGGAGATCACTGCACTGACTGTTTCGTACTGAGTGCTCGCTGGTACTCTTCAAGCTGGTGCTGGCCATCGTTACGATAGCCAGGGGGAAACTTCGCTGAGGCGAGGGCGCGCTTCTGGGCGGCCACGGCGTTGGCGAAGTCGCCTGCGCTCGCGTAAGCAGAGGCGAGAATGCTGAGAAGGGTGGGACGCGAGGGGTCAAGATCGACTGCGCGCTGGGCCGTGGCGATAGCTTGTTGAGGATCGCGATAAACGTGGTCCGGGCATCCCGCGTAGATTCCTGATTCCAGGCTGTAGAGTTCCGCGGTGAGGTCGTAGTCCTCAGGCGAAGAGGTTGGTACAAGCTTGATCGCAGTTTCGAAATCGTGAAGCGCGCCGGCGCAATCCTTGAGCGTGCTCAAGTGGCGGCCCCGGCGCAGGTAAAGGAACGCTTCGCCCGGACGCAGGGCGATCGCCTTGGTGTAGTCGAGTGTAGCTGCTGCGCGCTGGTTGAGAGCGTGGTTGGCCTCGCCGCGACGCAGATAAGCGTCCCAGTCGTTTGGATCGCGTTCGATTTTGGAAGTGAAGTAGGCAATGGCATCGGAGAGCAGAAGCGCGTCGCGCGCGTCCAGCCAGCCCGAATCGTCTCCGCCGGTTGAGCTCACCCATATTCGATTCCCGTCGACTCTCACGACGGGAGTGACGATATTGATGCCAACGGCTGTCCTCGCCCGATCGATATCCGTGTGGTGCACCTGTCCGTATCCGTGCAGCATAACGATCCGCTGTCCGGTCCACGTCGATGTCGACGCCGGGATTGGTTGATCAGTCTGCGCGATTGGGAGCGCACCGGTTATCACGAGCGCGGCCAAGAGAAGCTTCACGCAATGGATTCTAACCGGAAGGGTTATTGTTCCTCGGGTCCGTGCGGGATGCGGGACGATTGAGGCGGCTGTTCCCCGGGGGTTGCGCTTCGCTCCAACCCGGGGCTATTATCCTGCCGTAGTTGCGGGAGGCTTGGCTGCACCGTTGCTTCTGTTCCCTGCACGCTGATCGCATTCCGCGCGTATCCCGGTGATGCTTGATCGGAGGTCGGGTATGCCCCAGTACACACTTCAGGTCAACGGCCAGTCGCGCACCGTTGACGCCGACGGCGAGATGCCCCTGCTTTGGGTTTTGCGCGATCTTCTCCAATACACCGGAACCAAATACGGCTGTGGCATCGGCATGTGCGGGGCCTGCACGGTCCATGTGAACGGCAAGGCCGAGCGCTCGTGCCTGACTCCTGTCTCCGCCGCAGCCGGGCAGAAGATTGTGACCATCGAAGGGCTTGGGCAGGACACGCTCCATGCTGCGCAAAAGGCATGGATCGCCGAGCAGGTTCCGCAGTGCGGTTACTGCCAGTCGGGCCAGATCATGTCGGCCGCGGCGCTGCTGGCCACGACGCCCCATCCTACCGATGCGCAGATCGATGACGCGATGGCGGGAAACATCTGCCGCTGCGCAACTTACTTCCGCATTCGCAAGGCGATACACCGGGCAGCGCAGGAGGTGGCGTCGTGACGATCAGTCGGAGGAGATTTCTGGGAACGTCGGCTGCGCTCGCCGGCGGGAGCTTCGTGATCGGATTCACGCTGCGCGCTGTGGCGCAGGATACGCCGGGCGCAGTGACGGACAAGGACAGTCCGTTCAATGCGTGGATCCATGTGAAGCCGGACAGCAGCACGGAGCTGGTGCTGGCGCAGTCGGAGATGGGGCAGGGAGTGTGGACTTCGCTGCCGATGCTGCTGGCCGAGGAGGCTGACCTGGACTGGGAACGCGTCTCGGTCGTGCAGTCGGAGTTCTCGCTGGGCACGGGTGGAAGCGGCAGCGTGAGGTCGAACTACCTGCCATTGCGGCGTGCGGGAGCCCAGGTGCGTGCTTCAATGATCGCCGCAGCGGCGCGCGCATGGAAGGTTCCAGAGTCGGAGTGCACCACGTCGAAGAGCCAGGTGTTGCATACGGCCACAGGCCGGAAGCTGACGTATGGGGAGCTGGTACCGCAAGCGTGCAAACTGCCGTGTCCGGATGCGAAGAGCATGAAGCTCAAGGATCCGGCGCAGTTCACGCTGATTGGGACAGCCAGGCCGCATCTCGACATTCCTGACAAATGCACCGGAGCCGCGCGCTTCGGGCTGGACGTGCGCCTGCCTGGAATGGTGTATGCCGTGATTGCGCGTTGTCCCACGTTCGGGGGAACGCCGGCGAAGTTCGATGCGAAGAAGGCTCTTGCCGTGCCGGGAGTGCTGCAGGTCTTCGAGGTTCCGGCGCGCGGGCATCGCGTGTATACGGCGGGCGGCGTGGCGGTGGTGGCGAAGTCGACGTGGGCGGCGATGCAGGGCAGGAAGGCGCTCGAGATCACGTGGAATTACGGGCCGAGCCACGGGGAGACTAGCGAAACGCTGCGCACGCAGATGAAGGAGGCGCTGGCGAAGGCGCCCGCCTGGACGTCCGATCCTAAAGGAGATGATCTGGACAGCCTTCCGGCGGAGAAGCGGGTTGAAGCTCTGTATGAATTTCCGTTCCTGGCGCACGCGACGATGGAGCCGATGAACATGACCATCCACCTGCGCGACGGGAAGTGCGAGGTGTGGGCTCCGTCGCAAGGCGCGGAGGCGATGCGCAAGGTGGTGTCGGAAGAACTGAAGATGGCGGAGACCGACATCACGGTGCACACGACATTCATGGGGGGCGGATTCGGGCGGCGATACACATACGACTTTCCGACGGAGGCGGCGCAGATTGCACAGCATGTGTCGACGCCGGTACAGCTCGTATGGACGCGCGAAGACGACATGACACACGACTACTACAGGCCGGCGGGAATGCGGCGGATGCGCGCCGCGCTGGATGCACAAGGCAATGTGGTGGGATGGTCCGATCATCTGGCCGATGTGCCGATCAGCGCGTTCTGGAGCGCTCCGGGCGAGTACAAAGTGGATGGTGAGGAGCTGCCTCCGCCGATTCCGTACCCCGTACCTCATGTTCGCAGCGCGTTCACACCGATTACAAGCGCGGTTCCGCGGGCGTGGTGGCGCTCGGTAGAGAACTCGTTCAACGGCTTCGGTGTAGAGTGCTTCATCGACGAGCTGGCGCATGCCGCGGGGCAGGATCCGTATCAATTTCGCAAGCGGCTGTTGCAAATGCCACCGATCCCGCAGGCCAAGGCGGCGGGCGAGGACCGGACTCCGCCCGATCCGAAGCGGCTGGTGACAGTTCTTGACCTGGTGGCGGAGAAAGGGGGATGGGGCACGCCGCTGGGACCGAATCGCGGACGCGGCATTGCGTGCACGACCACTTACGCGTACATCGCCGAGGTGGCAGAGGTCACGGTGGAGAACGAGAATATCCGTGTCGACCGGTTGGTGATGGCGATCGACTGCGGCCAGGTAGTGAATCCGAATGGGGCGCGGTCGCAGCTGGAAGGCGGAATGCTGTTCGCGCTTAGTGCGGCGCTGAAGGAAGCGATCACGATCCGCGATGGCGGGGCGGAACAGCAGAACTTCGATGATTACAGCGTGCTGCGCATGCCGGAGGCGCCGGCGCTGGAGACGTATTTTGTAGAGAGCCATGACGATCCGCACGGGCTGGGGGAAGCTGCCATTTGGCTCACCGGGCCTGCCATCGCGAATGCGGTTTTTGCTGCCGCGGGCAAACGGCTGCGGCGGATGCCGCTGCGCATGGACGAGAAGGCTGTGTGAGCGGTTCTCAAAGGTGAAGACCGAATAAGTGACGCGCGCCGGGTTTCACCTGGATCGCAGCGCCCTTGCAATACGATTGCTTTCCAATCTAAAGAGCGAAGGCCGGCTGACGTTTGTCTCAGCAGCGGGCTCAAGCCGATCTGCCGGTCGCTCGTCGCGTGAAGCTGCGCGGCGACGATCTTCGCGTCTTTCCACCGCACCGTCATCGCCGCGCCCCCTCGCACATTCTGCCCATGGATCTAGCCTGGGCTACCCTGCTCCGGCAGCTCAGGTAGTTCGATCTCGACTTCGTCCGGCCTCCCGCGAGAAATCATCTGCGGGCAACTCGCCGTAGGCAGGAAGATGAGATCGGACCGAGATTTGGAATGATCGGCGGGGTTGTCGAAATAAAGCGATTTATTTCGCTTGTCTGGCGTGGCGCCGGCTGTGTATATTTCGGGGTGTTTTGGGATCGGGGTTTGGAGCCGGGGGTCCGCTCCGGCCGCCAGGGATACGTTTACTCGCGCGTCGATCCGGGTCTGGGTAGATTCGGCTCGCCGTGTGTTGATGTTGCTGGCGGCGACGGCTTCGAATGGCCACCTGCTGCTGACGCTGGAGCCGAAGTCAGTGACGGTGGTGGCAATGGAGCAATAAGAGGAAGGCGATGAGAACCAAGAGGATATTGATTGGGTTGATGGGGTTTGTGGCTGTGGGATTGGGGCCGCGACTTGAAGCGCAGGTTCAGACGATTGTTCCGCCGGTGGTGGAGGGCGCGAAGCCGGTGGCCGTTGAACATATCAAGGTGCATGGAGCTTCGCTCGAGGGGAACCTGGAAGGCGACGCCGTGGATCGCGATGTGATTGTCTTCCTGCCGCCGAGTTATGCGGAGGAGACGAAACGGCGGTATCCGGTGGTGTACGCACTGCATGGATACTCGATTGGAGCGGAACAGTGGTCTCATGAGATTCATGTGCCGCAGACGATCGAGGGGGCATTCGCCCAGGGCGCGCAGGAGATGATCGTGGTCCTGCCGGATTCGAAGACGATTCACAATGGGTCGATGTATTCGAGCTCGGTGACCACCGGCGATTTTGAGCGGTTCATCTCGCACGACCTGGTGGGCTATATCGACGCGCACTACCGGACGATCCCCAGGCGTGAGAGCCGCGGGTTGGTGGGCCACTCGATGGGCGGCTATGGGGCGACGAGGATCGGGATGAAGCACTCGGACGTCTTTGGCAGCCTCTACATCATGAGCCCGTGTTGCCTTTCAGCGCGGCCAGCGGGTCCGCCGAACTCCGATCTCGAGAAGCAACTGGAGGCGGTGAAGACGGCCGAGGATTCTGCGAAGTTGTCATTCTTTCCCCGCGTGCAGCTTGCTTCGGCTGCGGCGTGGTCGCCCGACCCCAAAAACCCGCCGCTGTACCTGGATCTGCCAGTAAAGGACGGCGCAACGCAGCCGGACGTGGTGGCCAAGTGGGCGGCCAACGCGCCGCTGGCTTTCATCGATCAGTACATCGGCAACTTACGCCAGTATCACGCGATTTCGATCGACGTGGGCGACCAGGACGGTTTGAAGACCGACACAGCGAAGCTGCATGACGTGCTGGACAAGTACGGTATCGCTAACGAATTCGAGGTGTACTCGGGGACGCACACCAGCGCGGTGGCGGACCGGTTTCAGAATCATGTGATGCCCTTCTTCAGCAAGAACCTTTGCTTTTCGACTAATTGCCAATAAGCTTTTTCGGGGCCGGCATTCCCATGTTGCCGGCCTGCGATTTGCGGAGAACCTTTTCATCAGTTTGGAGTTGCATATGAGAAGACGCTTGCTTCGAGTCGCGATGACCCTGCCCTGCGTCGCAGTAATGTTCGTATTTGCCGCTGCATTTCGCGCGACGGCGCAAGAGGCGACGCCCCCCTACCTGAATCCGTCGCTGCAGCCGGATGTGCGGGCCAAGGACCTGGTGGGGAGGATGACGCTGGAGGAGAAGGCTTCCCAGCTGGTGAACGAGTCACGCGCTATACCGCGGCTCAAGATTCCCAGTTACGACTGGTGGAGCGAATCGCTGCACGGCGTTGCTGTGAATGGAACGACGGAGTTTCCGGAGCCGGTGGGGCTCGCCGCGACCTTCGATGCGCCGGGAATCCATGAGATGGCCATCGCGACCGGGACAGAAGGGCGCATTGTGAACGCCCAGTCGGTGAAAGACGGAAACTCGAGCATCTTTCATGGCCTCGATTTCTGGGCGCCGAACCTGAATATTTTTCGCGATCCACGCTGGGGACGCGGGCAGGAGACCTACGGAGAGGATCCTTTTTTGACGGCACGCATGGGCGTGGCGTTTGTGACGGGAATGCAGGGAGACGATCCCAAATACTACCGGGTGATCTCGACACCCAAGCACTACGCGGTCCACAGCGGGCCGGAGCCCACGCGGCATTTTGCCGATGTCGACGTAACCAAGCATGACGAATTGGACACCTATGAGCCGGCGTTTCGCGCCACGGTGGTTGAAGGCAAGGCGGGCTCAGTGATGTGCGCCTACAACGCGATCAACGGCCAGCCGGCCTGCGCCAGCGAGTTCCTGCTGCAGGATCAGCTCCGGGGAAAATGGGGCTTTCAAGGCTACGTGGTTTCAGACTGCGGGGCGGTGATCGACATCTTTAACGGCCACCACTACCGGACCGACCAGGCCAAAGCTTCTGCCATCTCTCTGACACGCGGCATGGACAATGAGTGCATCGACTTCGGGACGGTCAAGGACGATCACGACTACAAGCCGTACATCGAGGCCGTGCAGCGCGGCTACCTGACTGAGAGCGCGGTAGACACGGCACTGGCGCGGCTGTTTACCGCGAGGATCAAGCTTGGTTTGTTCGATCCACCCGACATGGTTCCGTATACGAAGATCGATCCGAAGGAGCTGGACAGCGCTGAGCATCGCGCGCTGGCACGTAAGCTGGCGGATGAGTCGATGGTCCTGCTGAAGAACGACGGGACGCTTCCGCTGAAGCCCGAGATCAAGAGTATTGCGGTGGTGGGACCACTCGCGAACCAGACACGGGTGCTGCTGGGAAACTACAACGGTACGCCGACTCACACGGTTTCGGTGATGGAGGGTCTCAAGGCGCAATTCCCCAATGCCAGGATCACTTACGTTGCCGGAACGCAGTTTTTGAACAACGATGGAAACCCGATCCCGAATAGCCTGCTGACAACGCCGGACGGCAAGCCCGGGCTGAAGACGGAGTACACCAGCTGGGAGGGCGTGCAAATGGGGCCTGGCGCGCGGGGGAATCCGATCATGAGCCGCGTGGAGCCGAACGTGGAGTTGACGGGGGAGAAGCTACCTGCTGAAGCGGCGGGGAAGAAGCCCATCGGCGCGGAGTGGACCGGGTTCCTGACCCCAAACGCGACGGGCGACTACCTGCTCGGAGTCAAGGCGGACGGATTTGCGCGACTCATGGTCGATGGCAAGAATGTGGCGTTCCAGTATTTCACGCAAGGCGTGGAGACCAAGGTGGGCCGCGTGCACCTGGAGAAGGGACAGAAGGTGGCGCTGGATTTAGCGTACCGAGCGGGCGACGGAGCACCGGCCGCGCAAATGATCTGGGCGCCGGTGAGCAGTGCACCGTCGAGCGAGGCCATCGCTGCGGCAAAGAATTCGGATGTGGTGATCGCAGTGGTTGGCATAACCAGCCAGCTCGAGGGCGAGGAGATGCCGGTAAGTGAGCCCGGATTCCAGGGCGGAGATCGCACCAGCATCGATCTGCCCGAACCGGAAGAGAACCTGGTGGAGGCAGTCGCTGCAACCGGCAAGCCGCTGGTGGTAGTGCTGATGAACGGCAGCGCGCTAGCGGTGAACTGGATCAATGACCACGCGAATGCCGTGCTGGAGTCGTGGTATTCGGGCGAGGAGGGCGGCACGGCGCTTGCGGACACGCTGAGCGGAAAGAACAATCCCTCCGGGCGCCTGCCGGTGACCTTCTATAAGGGCGTCGATCAGCTGCCGCATTTCGAAGACTACTCGATGGAACGGAGGACATATCGCTACTTCAGG
>Ga0307474_10002507_pt1 | contig 13204 bp, 8 predicted proteins | sample atmos_gasesECM1C_2_FD_203312 | JGI IMG/M metagenome (GOLD analysis project Ga0307474, IMG submission 203312) | Hardwood forest soil microbial communities from Morgan-Monroe State Forest, Indiana, United States - atmos_gasesECM1C_05 | ecosystem: Environmental > Terrestrial > Soil > Temperate... | reverse complement strand
CGTGTACCGGCTCTTCCCAGCCAAGCCGGCTGGCGGTCGTTCTGGCGCCTTCTGACAAACGCTTTCGCAATTCAGGATTACTCAATATCTCTTTGACGGCTTCTGTCACCCTTCCGGTTTCATGTCCAACCACCAGCGCGGCAATTCCCCTGAGCAGCGGAGCCACCCCGCAGTTCTCGGTGATGACCACCGGCGTGCCGCACGCCGCGGCTTCCGCCGCCGTGTTGCCAAAATTCTCATTCTGCGATGGCAGCACGAACACGTCGGCATCGCCGTACGCCGCCCATTTCATGTCTCCGAATACCGCGCCGCTGAAAGCCACGCGTGAATTTACTGCTCTGGCGCGCGCCAGCTCTTCCAGGCGTCCCTGCATTCCGGATTCGTCGGGCCCGGCAAACGCCAGCCATACCTGTTTGCCGCCAATACTTTCCGGAAGCCGTGCAAAACTCTCGAGCAGCAGATCAGGGCTTTTTTTCCCTGAGAGCCGTCCGAGAAACAAAATCAGCAGTGCTTCCGCAGGAATGCCGTGCCTGCTTCGAAATAGTCCGGGTTCCGGCAATTCGCGCGGTACTACAATCCCGTTGCGTCGCAGCATGATTTTTGAACGAGGAATTCCTCCTCCAGCAACCTCTTCCACTTCTTGTTCCGCCGTGGCGATCACCGCCGATGCTCCCGCAAGCATTTCCTTGCCCCACTGCGCGTGATACACGCGTTTAAGAAAAATATTTCGTACGATAGGCACAAACATCCCAATCGGCTCGATAACGTAAGGAATTTTCCTCGTGCGGCACTCGCGCGCGACCGCTGGCCCCAGTAAATCGTATAAGCCAAAAATATGCACCACGTCGAAACTTGTCAGCCGCGCCCGGCAATATCTGGCGATTGCGGGATTCCAGGTCGCCGCCCGGTAGCGGAACCACGTGGGCAAATAAACGCTCTGCACTCCGTTCATTTCGCGGGTCCATCCAAACGCCGAGCGCTCGACTTCACCTGTATTTTTTCCTGACCCTGACGCCGCTCGCGATTCGAATCCCCAGTCCGCGGTTAGTACCGTCACCTGGTGTCCGCGCTGCGCCAGCCCGGTCGCCAGCGCTTCCACTTTCACCGGGGGGCCGCCGAACTCGTAAAACGGCGCATACGATTGCGTAACGCTCAGGACTCGCATAGTTCCCGCAGGATTTTCCGGAAAGATTTGGCGAACACGCCGAAGCGGAACTCATTTTCCACACGTTGCTTGCCGCGCCGTCCCATTTCCTGTTCCAGCGCGGGATCGGCCAGCAATGTTTCAATCGCGGTGGCCAATTGCACGGCATCACCGTGCGGCACCAGATAGCCTGTTTTTCCGTCGTCAATCACTTCTGGCGCCCCGCCGTGCGCCCCGCCAATCACCGGCTTTCCGCACGCCATCGCTTCCAGATACACCAGTCCGAATCCTTCGCCTTTGCTGGGCAGCGCGAACATCTCGCAGTGCGCATAGCACGCCGCGAGCTCCGCGTAGCTCAGCCCGGAAAGAAAATGTACGTGGCTGTCCACCCCGGTCTCTTCCGCCAGATCTTCCAGCCATGCGCGGTCGTCGCCTTCACCAACAGCAGCCAGTTGCAATTCCGGCCAACGCGGCAACAATCGCGGCAAAGCCGTGATCAGCGTATCCATTCCTTTGTACCGTTCGTCCGCGCGCCAGCGCCCCACTGTCAGCACCACTCGCCCTTCTGGAAATTTTGCCGGGGCAGCGGCCTTCAGCGCCTGTGGTGCCAGTACTTCGAACTGCGGATCCAGCGCCCACGGAAGCACGCGAATTTTTTCCGTTGAAACTCCCTGTATCGTGGCGACGTGGTCCGCCGTGTACTTGCTTGGCGCCAGCACCATGTCCGCGCTGCGCAGCGCCATTCGCCGCAGCCGTGCCAGTGGCTCCCACACTTCCACTCCGTGCGTACAAATAATGGATTTTACTCGTGGCGCTGCAAAACGCATCGCTCGAACCACCGGCGCAAGATTCGGATGCCCAGCCACAACCAATTTGATCTTGTGCTTGCCTTTATTGACGGGCCGCCGCGCTGCGCGAATCGCTGTGGTCAGAAATCTCCCCTTCGCCCGGAGGCACCCGGTAAAAACAATTTCCCGCCCGGCCACCGTCAGCCGCTTTAGCTCCGGCCCATCATTCAAGCTCAGAATGCGGCATTCCATGCCGCGGTTGGCCGCAAACTCCGTCATCACCGAGGCCAGGTGCCTCCCGGCACGTTGCACTCCGCCGGGCCCATCCAGTTCAGGAAAGAGTCCAATCAGCACGCGCCGAGTCTGCCTTGTGCGCGGTTTCTTCGCAAGTTCTCCGCGAATCGCTTTGCTGTCACCGGAAGCTCCGCGGCGAGACGCCGTCAGCTATCAGCGGCAGCAACTCTTCCATGCGGTTCAGATAAATGTCCGGCCGATACATTTCCCGGTCGTGCGTGCCAAATCCGAAATTCACGATCGCGGAAATCATTCCCGCATTGCGCGCTGTTTGCACATCCACTTCCGAATCGCCCACCATCGCGGCTTCCGCCGCGGGGATTCCCAGCTCGCTCAGAATCGTATTCGCTCCCAGTGGATCAGGCTTTTTCGTCGCAAAACTGTCTCCGCCATAAATCGCGCGGAAAAATCCCGCCAGGCCCAGCCCTTGCAAAATTCGCACGCTGATATTCACCGGCTTGTTCGTCAGCACCGCCATTGGCACGCCGCGCAACTTTCCCAGCGTCTCGCGCACCCCTGGATACTCCCTCGTGAAATCCAGTTGGTGTTGGTCGTAGTGCGCGAGAAAAAAATTCAGCGCGCTCAGCTGTTCGCCCGCGGTTGCAGTTCCGCCCAACGCGCGGCTGATCAGCACCGGCGCGCCAGATCCCACATAACTGGCCACCAAGGCTTCCGGCAACTCGGCGCGGCCCATTTCGCGCAGCGTAGCGTTCACGCTTTGCACCAGGTCCCGCTTCGAATCGATCAGCGTACCATCCAGATCGAACAACAGCGCTTTCAATTTGCGGTGAAATTTATCCGTCATATCTTTTTATTTTAATACCCGCGTCGCATTCGCCGCTCCTCTTCTCGTAAACTAATAGTTTCGGGGTTTCAGGGCTTGTACTCACAAACCCTGAGGTAACAAATCGTACTTTCTAACCCTGAGGTGAGTCTGTCTCAACTGCTGTGCTGCAAAACCACCGGAGAACTCATGGCCCAGGTATTCCCGTTTCGCGCTTACCGTTTCAATCCGTCGCTCGCTCCCTTCGACTGTGTCCTCACGCAGCCCTACGACAAAATTTCTCCCGAGCGCCAGGCCGAATACTACGCCCTGCACCCGCAAAATTTGATCGCCGTCGAAAAGGGCCGCATTTTCCCGGACGACTCGGCGCAAAATAATGTCTATACTCGCGCCGAAGCTAAAATGGACGGGTGGATTCATGGTCACATCATCCTTCAGGACCCCGCGCCTGCTTTCTACGCTTATACTCAGGAGTTCACCGTCCCTGGCACCACTGAAAAACGTACCCGTCGCGGCTTAATTGGCGCAGGCCGTCTCGAGGAATATTCGGCCGGCGTCATTTTCCGCCACGAACATACCCTCTCCGGCCCTAAAGCCGACCGCCTCGAACTGCTTCGCCACACTCGCATGCACACCGGCCAGCTTTTCATGCTGTATTCCGACCCGCAGCAGCGCGTCGAGAGAATTCTCGACGAAACGCAATCCTCCGCCGCACCGGTTAGCGAACTCACCGACGAATACGGCGTGATTCACCGCCTGTGGATGATTGCGGATCAGAATCACCTTGACGCCATCCAGGATGCCATGGCCGATCAAAAGCTGGTCATCGCCGACGGTCATCACCGCTACGAAACAGCGCTCAACTACCGCAACGAACGCCGCGCCACCGCCGCGTCACCCGATCCCAACGCCGACTACGAACGCTCCATGATGACTTTCGTCAACACTCGTGGCCAGGATCTGGCCATTCTCGCCGGTCATCGCGTCGTTGCCAATGTCCTGGATTTTTCCTGGTCCGCCGTGCGTCGTTATCTTGAGCCGTGGTTTGCGTCGGAAGTTTTTCCTTTTGCGAACGATTCCGAAAAAGAGCAGGCCCGCGAAAAATTTCTGGCGCGCCTCGCCGGTACCGCCAAACAACGCTCCATCGGAGCCTTTCCGGCCAGCGCTCAAGGCCAGCGCGCCTTTTATCTCTTCCATTTGCGTCCCGGCGTCGATCTGGCTCAACTGCTTCACAATGTTTCGCCGCTGCAGCGCGATCTCGATGTCGTCCTGCTTCATGATGGCATTCTAGAACCGGCGCTGGGCATCACCCTGCAAGCCGCCACCAAAGAAATGAATCTCACATACGAGCGCGAAGCCGGCGCCGCCATTGCCGCCGTGGACGCCGGCCGCGCACAAGTTTCCTTCTTCCTCAATCCCGTGGACGTGGAAAAAGTCATGCAGATCGCCACTTGCAACGAAGTCATGCCGCAAAAATCCACCGATTTCTATCCCAAGCTCCTGAGCGGCATCACCATGTACCGCATCGAATCCTGATCTGTTTTCCATCGTCGTGATCACCCGCCAGTTTGTCTCTTGTAGCGGCCGTCTTCCCGAGGCGGGCGACCTCTCAAATCCGCGCCCCAATAGCCATTTGCCCGCCATTCCAAAAAACGCCGCGACGAAAAAAAAGAGGCGCGCTATCGCACGCCTCTTCAAGAATTCCCGTTGTGAATGATCGATCCGCGCCGCGAACTACTTGGAAAAACTGGCCACCGCTTCCGCCTCAGTGTTTGAAACATCAAACACTGTAAGCAGCTTGGTGATCTGCAGCACTTCCTGGAATTTGTTGCCCAAGTGGCACAGCCGCAAAGAAGCGTCCTCTTTCTTCGCCGTATGATGCGAAGCCACCAATGTGCCCAGGCCAGCGCTGTCGATGAACGTGATGTTGTTCATGTTCAGCACGATTTTTTTCTTGCCCTCGGCCAGAAGCGCCTTCACTTTTTCGCGCAGCGCGTTGCTTTCTTCGCCCAGCACGATTCGTCCGTCGAGCGCAACCACCATCACGCCGTCCACTTCGCGTTGACTCATTTTCAATGCCACGTTGTTTCCTCCTCGTCGGAAAGCGGGTCCGGCGGCAACCACTTCCGAGCCCGAAATCATACCATTCTTTGACTCAGGGCTTGTAAGTACAAGCCCCGAAACCCCGAAAACCTTAGTCAGGAGTAGTCCGCGCAAGACATATAATAGCCGCAGACGTTGCAGACCAGCTTGCAACGCCGTGACTCCAAGCGCTGCGAGCAGACTGGGCAGTACCGCGAAGCATCCTCGTAACTTGTTTTTTCCTCGGGAACCGCTCCGAATCTTGCGGCACTGCTGCCAGACTCCTCAACGTGCTTGCATGCGGCGAATGCCTGCATGCCCCATTGCAAACCTTGTTCCACGGCGGCTCACTTATAGCACAACCTGCCAAAACCCGGTAGCGGTGTTCATTCCCTAAACACGCTCTTGTTCGGGGCGCACCAACTTCTTTATAAGAATCACTTCAGATCGAACTTTTGTATGGTCTTCTACTCTTTCGGGCTCCACGCGCCCTGAATCAGCCCCCGCGAAAATCCCGGCGGCACAGCCTGATCGCACGCATAGCGGTACAGCGCCGCATTGAAAATCCCCTGCACCGCCGAACTCATCACAGACAGCAATAGGAAATACGCGCCCATGAATATTCCGCCAACCAGCACCGCCCCCGGACCGTACAGCCGCACCATGGCGAACCACAGCGCAAATCCCGGGATCATCAATACAAAAAACACCAGCCCCAGGCTGAATCCGCCCACCACTCGTTCGCCCCACGTTTCCGTGAACAATTCCGCCGACCGGTATAGCGCCGCGCCCGGCGACATATCCTCAAACGCCAGTACCGGCACCACGAAGTAACAAGCCACGTTCCACGCCACGCCAATAATCCCTATCACGATTCGCCCGATAAAGCTCGCCCGTTCAGAAAGCATCCGCAGCGCCACACCCACCGTCGCCGCCACAAAGGCCCACTGCAGGATCACCCATTTGCGTTGCCACGCCAGTTGCAGTCCCTGATCGAAGGTCCACGCACCGCCCGTCAACCGGCTGTTTGCCACGCCCACCAGCGCCACGTTGAAGAACACAATCACAAAATAGTTCGCCAGGTACAGCACAAACATGGCCGCCGCAAATTCCGGCGACTTCGAAAAATGCTGAAAATTGTGCTGATCGATTCCCGCCGCTCGCAACGAGGGCAAGAACACCGCAATTCCACTCAATCCCAGCAGTGCGGTCACAATCACGCAACTGATCCCGGAAAGCACCGGAAACAGCAGCAATTGTTTATCCGCCCACAAAATCGCAAAGCTCTGCTCGACTAGCTCCCAACTTCGAGAAAATCTTCCCATGGAGCCCTCCCATGAACCTGAGTCTATTTTTTAGCCGTAAATCGCGCGGGGGTGTTGCTATCATCTTCCCAAGATTTTCCGCAAAAAACCAGCCCGCCCCTGTTCCGTGGCTTTCAGCCCTGATCCTTCCCTGTCCAAGACATTTCATCGTTGGTAAGTTACAATGCGCGGGTCCATCTTTCGAATTAAGCCGCTTAGCGGCCATCTCTAAAATGTCTCTGCCAGCCGAAACTCAATTAGGCCCGTACAAAATCGTCGCGCCCATCGGCGCCGGAGCCATGGGCGAAGTTTATCGCGCTCGCGACACTCGCCTGCAGCGCGATGTTGCTCTCAAAACTCTTCCCGCTTCCTTTACCAACGACGCCGATCGCCTGCGCCGATTCGAACAGGAGGCTCGCTCGGTCGCCGCTTTGAATCATCCCAATATCGTGGCCGTTTACGATGTTGGCGAAGCTGCCGGCGTTCACTACATCGTTTCCGAACTCCTTGAAGGCGAAACTCTCCGCCAGCGTATCCCTCTAACGGGCATGCCGGTGCGCAAAGCCATCGACCTGGCCGTGCAGCTCGCCAGCGGTCTCGCTGCCGCGCACGAGCAGGGCATCATTCACCGCGACCTCAAGCCGGAAAACATTTTCATCACTCGCGATGGTCGCCTGAAAATTCTCGATTTCGGACTCGCCAAACTACGCCGCCCGCAAGCTCTCACCGAAACCATCAGCGGCGTCACTTCTGCCGAAACCCAAGCCGGCCAGGTGCTCGGCACTGTCGGCTACATGTCGCCGGAGCAAGTCCGTGGCGAACCCGCCGATCACCGCTCTGACATTTTTAGTTTCGGCAGCATTCTCTACGAAATGCTCAACGGCAGCCGCGCCTTCAAACGCAACACCGGCGCGGAAACCATGACCGCCATCCTCAATGAAGATGTCCCGGAATTTTCCGCGCCAGCGGCTGTTGCTCCAGTGCTCGAACGTATCGTGCGTCATTGCATGGAAAAGCAGTCCGCGCAGCGCTTCCAGTCTGCGAAGGACATTGCCTTCGATCTCGAATCGGTTTCCGGTATCTCTACCACGACCTCCGCGGCCGCGTCCGCCGCGGCAAAGCGCAATCAGTGGATGCGACCCGCAGCTGCGGCGCTTCTGCTGCTCGGCGGCGGACTCGTTCTCGGCGCTTGGCTCAGCCCTCGCCCCGAAATCACTCACCCCAAACTACATCGCATCACCTTCCGCAGAGGCACTATTTCCTCCGCGCGTTTTACTCCTGACGGCAATCTCGTTTTTGGTGCGGCATGGGAAGGCCGGCCCATTGAACTTTTCGCTGCGCAAGCCGGCAGCACGGAATCACGCCCTCTCGGTCTGAACACCACCGAGATCCTTTCGGTCGCCCGGTCCGGCGAATTGGCTGTCTCCACTAACAATCATCCGGGTGCGGGTTTTGAAAGCCTGGGAACGCTCGCCCGCGCTCCGCAAGGCGGCGGCGCTCCCCGCGAAATCGTCAACGATGTGGAATATGCCGACTGGTCTGCCGACGGCACGACGCTCGCTGCTGTTCGCCGGGTTGGCGGCAAAGAACGCCTCGAATATCCTCTAGGAAAAATGCTTTACGAAACCGCTGGCTGGATCAGCCACCCACGCATTTCACCGGACGGCAAGCTGGTCGCTTTTCTGGACCATCCCTTCAGCGGCGACGACGCCGGCAATGTTGCAACCATCGACCAGTCTGGTAACAAGAAGGCCCTGAGTGGCCAGTTCATCAGCTTGCAGGGCCTCGCCTGGGGGTCGAACGGAAATGAAATCTGGTTCACCGGCACTACCTCCGGCTCGAGTCGCGAACTGCGCGCGGTCACACTTTCCGGAAAAGAACGCCTGGTCTATCTCGGAACCGGCACCCTCACCCTGCACGATATTTCCAAGGAGGGCAGAGTCCTTTTCTCCAGAGACGATTATCGCTCAGGCATGATAGGCCTGGCTCCCGGCGAAACCAAAGAACGCGACCTGAGCTGGCACGACTGGACTAGTCCGAGGGACATGAGTGATGACGGAAAGCTGGTTTCCTTTGACGAAACCGGTGAAGCCGGCGGAGAAACCGGTGGTCTTTACGTTCGACGCACCGATGGCTCTCCTGCCGTTCGGCTCGGCGACGGCGAAACTCCCAGTCTTTCCCCAGATGGCAAGTGGGTGCTGGCGCGCGGCACTGGCGCCATCAAAGGCCTCATGCTGCTGCCCACCGGGGCCGGCGATTCGCGCACCATTGCCTCCGGCGACGTTCAAGTTCACGCCGCCTACTTTTTCCCGGATGCCCGCCACATTCTGGAAGTGGGAAACGTCCAGGGGCACGGGTTGCGCATGTGGGTGCAAGATCTGGAAGGCGGCGCACCCCGTGCCATTAGTCCGGAAGGCGTCGGCGTGCGCGCTCGCTCCTGCATTTCACCTGACGGCAAGCAGGTCGCCGCACGCGATCCAGAGGGAACGATTACCGTTTATCCTGTCGGTCAAGGCAAGCCCTTCATCGTTCCGAACACTCTGCCAGGAGAAGCGCCCGCTCAATGGACTCCGGACGGCAAGAGCCTCTTGATCGGCGGTGCCGAAATCCCCGCCCGCGTCTTCGTGATGGATTTAGCAACGGGCAAACGAAATCTGTTCGGAACCTATGCTCCCGCCGATCCAACCGGCCTGGCTCCGCTCAGCGCTCCAAATTATTCGCGCGACCTCAAAAGCTACGTATACAACTACTCCCGCATCACCTCTGACCTCTACATCGTCGACGGCTTAAAATAGCCGCTCTCGCGACACTTTGCGTCCGTCCGCGAACGCGGCCTCGCCTTTCACCCCGCTTTTCATTCGAACCGTGACTTCGCTACAATTCATCTCCGCAGGCCGCTTCTTGCGAACGATCGCCATTACTCTCGCCCAAGCCCTGCCCCCTCTCTCGCGCTCGGCGCTGCGCTGGCAGTTCGCCAGCGGCGCAGCCGGTGTGGCTCTTCTGTCCGTGGCCCTGATCGCCATCGCTGTTTTCTTTTTTCGCCGCAAGACCCGCGACCTCACATTGATTTACTTCGCCTTGTTCTGCATTCTGTACGCTGTCCGCCTCCTGGCTGACACGCGGTTCTTTCGCGCTCTTTTTGACGAGCCTGCGACGTTTTGGATCTACCTGAATTGGGACATCACCTGCACCCTCCTTATTCCTTTCGGTCTTTTCTTTTACCAGGTCGGCGGAGAATACTTCAGGAAGTCCCTTCGCTGGCTTGTGGCGGCGCAGATGCTTTTCGCCGTTTTCGGAATCTTTGCTGCCGCGCTCGGTATCAGTTTGACGAAGCTCAACGTCGCGAACAATATCGTCGTACTCACCACGTATATCGTCATCACGCTGTCCATGTTCTCCTACCGGGTGCGTCCAGGACCTCGTCAACCCATGACCCAGGAAATGCGGGTTTTCATCGCCGGTCTGGCCGTGTGGGGTCTGTTCGTTGTGCAGGCGAATCTCTTGGGCCTCAAGATCGGACTCAAAATCTTGCCCGGCAACAATCTGGAGTTCATCGGCTTCCTCGTGTTTGTCGCTTGCCTCGGTTACATCTCCGCGTATCGCATCTTCGCAAATGAAGAACGCCTTCTCGCCATCCACAAAGAGCTGGAAATCGCCCGCAGAATTCAGTCCTCAATTCTTCCGCAAACCGTCCCGGTTCTTTCCGGTCTCGACCTTGCCGCGCGCTACGTTCCGATGAGCGCGGTGGCCGGAGATTTCTACGATTTTCTCGTCATCGACGAAAAGCACATCGGCGTCCTGGTTGCCGACGTCACCGGACACGGCATCCCTGCCGCTTTAATCGCCTCCATGCTGAAAGTCGCTTTCGCTGGCCAGGCGTATCATGCCCATGATCCCGCGTGCGTTCTCGCCGGCCTGAACACCGCTCTTTGCGGCAAATTCGAAGAGCACTTCGTCACTGCTGCTTATCTTCTCGTGGACCTGGAGAATCACGTGCTCCGTTATTCCGCGGCTGGTCATCCGCCGCTCATCATGGCCACGCATAGCGGCGGAAATATCAGAGAAATTGAACAGAACGGCTTGATGCTGGGCCTTTTTCCAGACGCAGCCTACTCATCAGTGGAAATTCCCATCGGCAGCGGCGATCGTTGTCTCCTCTACACCGACGGAGTTTTCGAAGCGAGTAATGCTGCGCGAGAAGAATTTAGCAAATCGCGCTGCAAAGAATTCCTGGGGTCCCATCGGCATCTCCCAGCCGCTCATTTTGCCGACGATCTTCTCGGCAACATTGCTGCATTTTCCGGCCTTAACTCCACGCGCGCACAGGAGGACGACATCACCCTCCTGGTCCTCGATTTCCAGCAAGTCACGCCATGAGCCACCAGGAAGTGTGGCTGTTTGAGAGTCATCGCGTCTCCTGCCCTGGGACCGCAGATTTCCGCCACCGGTAGAGAAACGGTACGCCGCCTGCAATCACCATCAGCCCCAGCGTCGAGCGCACCGGCCGTACCATCCACAGGTTCACGGTAAGGGCCACCGCCGCAATCAAAAAAATCACCGGAGACAACGGGTACGCCCAGGCTCTGTACGGACGCGGCATTTCAGGTTCCCTTATCCGCAGTCGAATCAAAGCAATTGCCGTCAAAGCGAAGAAAATCCACACGGCAAACACGAACAGCGAATAGAGCTCCTCGTACGTTCCGCTCAGCGCCAGCAGCGCCGCGATCGTACCAAGAAAAATCAGCGCCCCTGTGGGCGTGCGGAAAGAAGGGTGCAGTCGTGTCGAAAATTGAAAAAAAACGCCATCGCGAGCCATCGCGTACGGAATGCGCGCGCCGGTGAGTATCACAACGTGCAGCGCTCCCAGCGCTGAGATCGCCATTGCTATCGTCAAGAAAACCGCCCCGCGAGAGCCGCCGAACCACCCGCCGAGCGACCGCACCACATCCGACGCCACGTGCTGCGACTGCGCCAGCACTGCGAACGGCAAGATCCGAAAATAAATCACGTTCGCCAGCAAATATAAACCGCATACGGTGAGCAGCCCCATGATGATCGCGCGTGGAATATTTTTCTGTGGCCGCTGAATCTCTTCGCCCAAATCGCCCAAGTCGTTGAATCCGTTGTACGCCCACATCGCAGGAACCAGGGCGGTCAGCAAGGCGCCAATCGTTCCCGCGCCACGAGCCGTAACCACCACTGCGGCTGCGCTGGCGTGGTGTTTTCCAAAGACTACTCCCGCCACGACAATCACCAGTATCGTGGCAATTTTTAGCGCCGTCAGCAGCACCTGGATGGCTCCGCCCAAGCGCACACTCAAGCAATTCAACGCTGTCACCCCGACCACAACCAGCGCCGCCAGCGGCTGTGCCGCTGTAAAGTTAAATGCATATCGCCCGAAATGTTGTGTGAACAGCGGCGTGGCCACCACTGGAAACAGAAATCCTATGAACCGCATAAAGCCCGCCGCCAGCGTGGCCATCGCCACGGGCCGCTCCAGAAACGAGCTCATCCACCCGAACAGAAATCCCCACACCGGGCCGAGCCCCCGGCTCAAGTAAACGTAAGGCCCACCCGCTTTCGGAAACGCTGCGCCCAATTCCGCGTAGCAAAATGCTCCGAAAAGGACGATCACCCCGCCAATAATCCAAGCTGCAAACACCAGCCGGGCCGAACCCACAGTCCGCGCCATGTCGCTGCTCACCAGAAAAATGCCCGTGCCGATGGTGTCGCCAATGACGACCGCGGTCGCCGACCACAACCCCAGCCCACGTATCAACGCCGATCGATCCGATGATGTGACTTGGCGCGTAGTTAGTTCGGGATCGCTCTTGCTCATAAAAGTTCAGAGAGCCTACTATCAGCGCCGGGTGCGGTCAACGAACGTATTTCTGGTAAGTAAGGCCGTCATTCCGAGCAGCGAAGCGACGAGGAATCTATCTTCCTCTTCGACGTAGGCGCAAAAGGACTCCGGCTGCCTCCCGACATGGCGGACGACTGACCCTGTGGTCCTCACGCGCGTTTGCGCGTTATCATCACGAACGTCATGGCTGCGCAAAAACCGATGCTGACTGAATTCGTCTGGGACCCGCGCTACCAAGTCTCCGACGTTGCCGACGTCCTCACGCCCGCGTTACTGCTCTATCCGGAAATTCTTGCCGCGAACATCGATCGCACCGTGGAACTGCTCGGCGCCAATACGGATCGCTGGCGCCCACACATCAAAACCGCCAAGTTGGGCTACACCCTGCGCATGCTCGCCGCGCGCGGCATTCGCAATTTCAAGTGCGCCACCACCCTGGAATTACTGGTGGCATGTCAGTGCGGCGCGGCAGACGTACTGCTGGCCTATCCGTCGGTCGGCGCAAACGCACTCCGGGTACGCCAAATCGCCGCGCGATTTCCTAACGTGCGCATTTCTGTCCTCGCCGAAAATGAAGAACAACTCCGGCAATGGCCCGGCAGCAACGTAGGGATTTTTCTGGACATCAACCCTGGCATGAATCGCACCGGCATCGACCAGAACAATGCTGACAACGTTGTCGAGCTGGCGCGCGCCAGCGCCGCGAATAATCTGGACTTCCGAGGCTTACATTATTATGACGGCCAATACGGCGGACTCGCCGAGCCAGAACGCACCGCTCAGGCCCATGCCGGTTACCATCGCCTGCTGAATCTTGTAAAGGATCTCGAACGGAGCGAAGTGCCCGTCGCCGAAGTCATCACAGCTGGAACGCCAACCTTCCCAAGCTCGCTTTGTTATGAAGGTTTTCGCAACACAAAATTCATCCACCGCATTTCCCCTGGC
>Ga0307474_10002506_pt1 | contig 13207 bp, 8 predicted proteins | sample atmos_gasesECM1C_2_FD_203312 | JGI IMG/M metagenome (GOLD analysis project Ga0307474, IMG submission 203312) | Hardwood forest soil microbial communities from Morgan-Monroe State Forest, Indiana, United States - atmos_gasesECM1C_05 | ecosystem: Environmental > Terrestrial > Soil > Temperate... | reverse complement strand
AGGCCAAAATTGAAGCACTGGTGGCGAACGTCAAGGCCGCCATGCGGGCGCGCTTGGAGCGTCTGGATTGGATGACGCCGGCCACCAAAGCCGAGGCGCTAAAAAAACTCGATACCTATCAAATCAAGGTTGGCTATCCCGATCACCCGCGCGATTATTCCGCGGTGCTGATTCGCTCCGATGATTTGCTCGGCGACGTGCGCCGCGCGGCCGAAGCGGACTGGCATTTTTACTTATCGCGGCTCACTGGTCCCGTGGACCGCACCGACTGGAGCATGACTCCGCAGACCAATGATGCCTACAACGGCTCCCTGCGCGACATCGTCTTTCCCGCCGGCATTCTGCAGCCGCCGATATTCGATGCCGCGGCCGATCCGGCCATCAACTACGGCGCGATCGGCGGGGTGATCGGGCACGAATTGACGCACGGTTTCGATGACGAAGGACGCAAGCTCGACTCCTCGGGACAATTACGCGACTGGTGGACAGCGGCTGACGCCGCGGCTTTTGAGGCGAGGGCGAAACGGCTTGGCGCGCAATATTCCAGTTATGAGCCGGTCCCGGGTGCGCACATCAATGGCGATCTGACCATGGGCGAAAATATTGCGGATCTTGGCGGATTGAATGTGGCATTGGAGGCATATCACCGCTCACTGAAGGGTGCGCCCGCGCCGCTGATTGACGGATTCACCGGCGATCAGCGCGTGTTTCTCGGCTGGGCCCAAGCTTGGCGCGGCAAGGTTCGGGAGGACTATGTGCGCAAGCAAGTCGCTTCCGATCCCCACTCGCCGCGCGCCTTCCGCGTGATCGGACCGACCCGCAACATCGATGAGTGGTATGCAGCCTTCGGCGTGAAACCCGGCGAGACCTACTATCTGCCCACGGATCAGCGTGTCCGCATCTGGTGACGGGATCCATCGCGGGCGCACGCCGGGGTACCAGCCAATGCGCTTCACCAAAGCAATTGTGCGTCTTCCGGGCGAGAATTTTTCGCAGGGCTTGACGATGTCGGGATCGCCGTCGGCCCCCGATTATCGCAAGGCGCTCGAGCAGCATGCCGCGTACTGCCGCGCGCTGGCGGCGTGCGGAGTTGAGGTGACCGTGCTGAGCGCGGATGACACGTACCCGGACGGCACCTTCGTCGAGGACACCTTCGTCATCGCGGAAAGGGTTGCGATCGCAACCCGACCCGGCGCGACGACTCGTATGGGTGAAGTCGAGTCGGTGGTCGAGGCGGTGCACGGGTTCAGGCCTCGGTTGGAGCGGATCGATGCGCCGGGCACAGTCGACGGCGGCGATATATGCCAAGTGGACGATCATTTTCTAATCGGCCTGTCCCAGCGCACGAACGATGCGGGCGCCGCGCAACTGGCCGCCATTCTCGCGCGCTACCAATACACTGCATCGACGATCGATATCCGCAGTCATCCTTTTCTGCTGCACCTGAAGTCGGGCATCGCGTATCTCGGCGAACGGCGCTTCTTGATTGCGCCAGGGTTCCCGACCCCGGATGAGCTGGCTTACTGCGACATCGTTGAAGTCGACGCCGGCGAAATGTACGCCGCCAACGCCGTGCGGGTGAACGATGAGGTTTTCATCGCGTCGGGATTTCCCAAGCTGGCCGGCACCTTCGCTGAACTCCAATGCCGCGTCCGCGCGCTCGAGATGTCGGAGTTCGCCAAAATGGATGGCGGTTTAAGCTGCCTGTCGCTTAGGTTTTAGAGGGGAAGTGATGAAACTCAAGGCGCGCTTTGATCCACCGCAATGATGACCTTACCCTTGGCGTGTCCCTGCTCAAGATAGCCGATGGCTTGAGGCGTCTCGGCGAGCTTGTAACGTCGATCGATGACCGGAGTCAACTTTCCGGCCTGCATCAGGTCGCGCAATACATCGAGGTCATCGTGGTTTGAGTCCGCCAGCATGAACAGCAGCTTTTGACTGACAAAATGCGCGACGAAATAGGCCTCGGCCGAAGTTGTTAAGGGCCCGAGCCACGGATTGTCGCTGGGGCCGCCGACCATGACCAAGCCGCCGTTCGGCGTCAGCACATGCCGGTACTCGGACAGGGTGTGGTTGCCGACGTTGTCGATGATCAGATCGTAACGTACCGATCCTTGGGTGAAGTCCTCCTTGGTGTAGTCAATGACGTGATCGGCGCCGATCGACTTGACCATTTCCACGTTTCTGGTGCTGCAAACCCCGGTCACATCGGCGCCGTAAGTCTTGGCAATCTGCACGGCAAATGTGCCCACGCCTCCGGATGCGCCGTTGATCAGCACCTTCTGGCCGGCTTGAACTTTTCCCTTGTCGCGCAGCGCCTGCAATGCCGTCAATCCCGCGATGGGTACGGCTGCCGCTTGCTCCATGGTCATGTTGCTCGGCTTTAGCGCCATCGCGCCGTTCTCAGCCACACTCACGTACTCTCCGAATGCACCGTTCCGGTCGCCGAACACTTCATCGCCGGGCTTGAAACGCGTTACGTTTTTCCCGACTGACTCGACCGTGCCGGCGAAGTCGGCGCCCATGAGGATGCTGTCAGGCCTACCCATCCCCGCCATCGGGCGCATGACGTACGGCTTGCCCCGCATGTAGTGCCAGTCCAACGGATTGACGGATGCCGCCTGCACCTTGACCAGAACGCGGTCATCCGCGGGAGTCGGTTTGGCGATTTCTTCCAACTTCAGCACGTCGGGGGTGCCATAGCATCGATACACGATAGCCTTCATCGATGGCGTGTTGGCGGCCAGGGGCGGTGCCGCTTGGCAGGGCGAATCGTGGCTCAAGACCAGGCCGAAGGCGGCGACCGCGCCCACGAAGACGATCGCGAGGCCGCCCAGCACCTTATATCGAAGTTTCATGATTCAGCTCCTTCGAATCGCGGCCCCGGCCCCCGGCGCCAGGCCCTGGGACTCAGTGGGCTAGGACGTTACTTACCTCGTTCGTACTTGAAGGACACTTTGATTTTTGCGCGGTACGCCTCGACCTTGCCGTCCTTGAGCTGGATATCCAACTCGACCACCTCGGCGACCCTTAAGTCTCGAAGCGTCTTGCCGGCGCGGGCTATCGCCGCCGCCGCCGCCTTCTCCCAGGACACCGTGCTGGTGCCGATCAGTTCAATGACCTTGTAGACGTTTTCAGCCATGTTCATCTCCGTCTGTTGTGGGCGTTTTTAGGAGAGATCTGCTGGCATTGTCGCGCAAATACTCAAACCGGGCCACTTCATTGGTAAGATTGGCTGGGTGAGCGATACGGCAAAGGTTGCCCTGGTGACGGGTGCGGGAAGCGGTATTGGTCAGGCATGCGCACTGGCCCTGCTGAGCGCTGGATATGCGGTGGTGCTCGCGGGGCGTCGCAAAGATGCACTCGAGCGCACGATCTCTCTGGCGCCGAAGGATTCTGTCTGCCTTGCCGTGCCGACGGATGTGCGTGACGAGGCTTCGGTCGATGCGTTGTTTCGCGCGTCACGGGAGCGGTTCGGACGCTTGGATCTTCTGTTCAACAATGCCGGGACAGGGGCACCGCAGATTCCATTCGAGGACCTGAGCCTCACTCAGTGGAACGATGTTGTGTCAGTAAATTTAACCGGCGCCTTTCTGTGCGCGCGCGCCGCATTCCGCCTGATGAAGGAGCAGCGTCCCCAAGGCGGACGGATCATCAACAATGGCTCGATATCCGCCCACACACCCCGGCCATTGTCCGCACCCTACACCGCGTCCAAGCACGCCATCGCCGGTCTCACCAAATCGCTATCGCTCGACGGCCGCGCTTACGATATCGCCTGCGGACAAATCGACATCGGTAATGCTGCCAGCGCCATGACTGCGCACATGTCGCAAGGCGCGCTGCAGGCGGACGGTACCTGGCGCGAAGAGCCCACCATGGACGTGCGGCATGTCGCCGATGCCATCGTGCATATGGCGAGTCTTCCGCTGAGCTCAAATGTGCAGTTCCTGACCCTCATGGCGACGAAAATGCCCTTCATCGGCCGCGGTTGAATTCGGCCGGATACCGAAGGCCTCGAGTTCCGTTACCGGCCAGCCGTTCTTGATATGCGTCATGTCCCTGATGCAGCATGGCGTGCTAGATTAGCGTATGGCCTGAAGGAGCATGAACCATGTCAACTGATAAAATAGACGTGCGGCAATCCGAGGCGGCGATTACGAATTCCCTGCGCGCACATTGGAAATTCTTTCTGATCGAAGGAATCGTGCTGATCATTTTAGGCATGATCGCGATCTGCGTGCCGCCATTGGCAACCGTGACGGTAGAGATTTTCATCGGTTGGTTGATCTTGCTCAGCGGCGTGCTTGGGTTGGTAATGACATTTCAAACGCGGGGAGCACCGGGATTCGGCTGGTCATTGCTATCCGCCGTGGTGGGTATTACGGCGGGAGTCGTTTTGTTGATTTGGCCGCTATCGGGGGTGCTGACGCTGACGCTGCTGCTGACCGCGTTTCTCACCGTCGAAGGGGTCGTTTCCATCATGTATGCCCTGGCACACCGACGCGACACCACTTCCCGATGGCAAATGATGCTACTGAGCGGCATCGTCGACTTGATCCTCGCGGGTCTCATCCTGGCCGGTCTTCCCGGGACGGCGGCCTGGGCGATCGGATTGATCGTGGGCATCAACCTGGTGTTCGGCGGCGTGGCGTTGACCGCCATGGCTTTGCAGGCGCGAGGGAGCAGCGCGACTGCGGCGAGTAGCGCGACGTAGTGATATTGACCGGTCGGCGTCGAGCTGGTGTCACTACGCGAGGACTACCATTAAGTGTTGGGCGATGCCTTTCTTTCCTCCGGGCCGTACCGGCTCGCTCAAATTCACAGTGCCGCCGTATCCTTATTGGCGGCATTGCCCTGCGCGAACAATTAGAATGGAGCGCATCAAAACGGGAGTCGTGATGAAAGTCGATTGGCTGGCCGGTGGCGCACGTTTGCGCATGAAATCAATCCTCATGAGCTTGAGCATGGTCCTCGCTTTACCCGTCATGTCGACGCAGGCGCAAGCGCAGGCGCAGGCGCCGGTTCAACACGATACCGTCATTAGAAATGGCCTTATCTATGATGGTTCGGGCAAACCTCCCTATGCCGGGGATGTCGCGATCGATAAAGATCGGATCAGCTATGTCGGCCCGCATGCGCCCGGCACGGGCCGCTCGGAGATCGACGCGCACGGCAAGGCGGTATCGCCTGGGTTCATCAATATGCTCGCTCATCCGGAGGAATCGCTGCTCGTGGACAAGCGTGCGCTCAGCGACATCACGCAGGGCGTGACGCTCGAGGTCATGGGCGAGGATTCCATGGGGCCGTTGACGCCGGCCATGAAAGCAGACATGAAGAGCCATCAGGGCGATCTTCACTACGACGTCGACTGGACCACGCTCGGCGAATATCTCGAGAAGCTGCAAAGCAAGGGCCTTGCACCCAACGTCGCGGCCTTCGTGGGCGCGGGCACGGTGCGCATCAATGTGCTGGGCGAGGACAATGTCACGCCGACGCCGGCGCAGCTGCTGCAAATGCGCGGCTTGGTCCGTCAGGCGATGAAAGAGGGCGCGCTGGGTGTGACCACCGCGCTGATTTATAATCCGAACACCTATGCCAAAACGCCGGAATTGATTGCGCTCGCGAGTGAATCGGCGCTTTGCGGCGGAATGTACATCGCGCATATGCGCAGCGAAGGCGATCGCATTGTCGAGGCCGTGCAGGAAACGATTGATATTGCGAAAGGTTCGGGCGCTCCCGCAGAGATCTATCACCTGAAAGTCGCAGGCCAGGTCAATTGGGGCAAGCTCGATAAAGTCATCGACGAAGTGCAGGCGGCGCGGGCTTCGGGCACGCGGATCACGGCAGATATGTATCTCTACACGGCGGGCGCCACCGGGCTCGATGTGACCATGCCGCCCTGGGTGCAGGAAGGCGGCCTCGACAAGTGGATCGCGCGGCTGAAGGATCCCGCGCTTCGCGCCCGTATTCTCGCCGATATGCGCGATCCATCACCCACCTGGGAAAACCTGCTGCAGCGCGCCGGGCCGAAAGGAGTGCTGCTGCTTGAATTCAAGAATCCGGCCTTGAAGCCGCTCACGGGCAAGACGCTCGCTGAAGTGGCCGCCATGCGCGGCGTAAGTCCCGAAGAGGCGGCGATGCAGTTGGTCGCCGAGGATGGCTCGCGCGTCGGCACGGCCTACTTCCTCATGTCGGAAGACAACATTCGACGCGAAGTGGCGCTGCCGTGGGTCAGTTTCGGCTCTGACGCGGCCGCGCCGGCGCCGGAAGGCGTATTTTTGCAGTCAGCCGAGCATCCGCGCGCGTATGGAAACTTTGTGCGAGTCCTCGCGAAATACGTGCGCGATGAGAAGGTCATCTCGCTGCAGGAGGCCATTCGCAAGCTGAGCGCGCTGCCTGCGCAAAATTTGTCGCTGAAGGACCGCGGCATGCTGCGCAAGGGATATTTTGCGGATGTGGTCATTTTTGATCCGCGCACCGTGCAGGATCATGCGACCTACGAAAAGCCCCACCAACTCTCGACCGGCGTGGAGGAGGTCTGGATCAACGGGATCGAGGCCTTGCACAATGGCAGTGCCACGGGGAGCCCCAGCGGGCGTTTTGTCCGGGGTCGCGCCTGGACCGGCTATCCCGGGGGCGGCTGCCGTGCCACCAGCCGGCAATGGACTTGGAGCAAATAGCCGACTATTGAGGCGGCCGAGAAATCGAAGCAATAAAGAGTCTCGGGGAATGCCCTAAAGGTATTGGTCGCCAACTTGAACTATTATCCTGCGCGTGATCTTCACGCGCAGGAATAAAACATGCAGACGATTCGCTTCTACCGACACCTCGTCGCCGTCCTCTTGACCCTTGCTCTGCCTCAGTTCGCCTGCGCGGAAATCAGCACCGCCTCGATTGTCCAAGACATGCAGTGGCGCTTGGTGGGTCCATTCCGGGGCGGCCGCACGCGTGCGATCACCGGCGTGCCGGGCCAGCCTCACACGTTTCTGACCGGTGCGGTCAACGGCGGCGTGTGGAAAACCGATGACGATGGGCGCACCTGGATACCGATCTTCGATTCGCAACCCACACAGTCGATCGGTGCTATCGCGGTGGCGCCTTCGGATCCCAAGATCATTTACGTCGCTTCTGGCGAAGGGTTGCATCGTCCGGACCTCTCGGTGGGCGACGGCGTCTACCGTTCGTCCGACGGTGGAAAGTCCTGGACCCATCTGTCGCTAGATGATTCGCGGCAGATTCCGAGCATTGCGGTCGATCCGCATGATGCGAACCGCGTCTATGCCGCGGTGTTGGGCCATCCTTACGGCCCGAGCGCGCAGCGCGGCCTGTACCGATCATTGGACGGCGGTGCCACCTGGTCCAAAGTGTTGGATCAGGGCGAGAATACCGGCGCCTCCTTCGTCAGGATCGATCCCTTTGATGCCAAGGTGCTGTACGCGGGATTTTGGAATGCGCGGTCGGGGCCGTGGGAAGACAAGACCATGTTCAATGGCCCGCACGGCGGCCTGTTCAAATCGACTGACGGTGGTGATCATTGGAAGCCCCTGACGGAGGGGCTGCCGCAGGGCCTGTCGCAGATCGATGTCGCGGTCGCGCCGAGCGCACGCGGTCGGTTGTACGCAACGGTTGCGACCAGCTCGGATCCGGCGGCGCAAGGCGGCGCGGCTCCGAGTACCGGCGTTTACCGTTCCGATGATGGCGGCGAACACTGGCACGTGGCGACCACCGATCCGCGGCCGGGGCTGCGCATCGGCGGCGGTGATTTGTCCATTCTTGCGGTTGATCCCAAGAACGCGGACGTGGTGTACAGCGCGTCGATCGTAACGATGAAGTCAACCGACGGCGGTGCGCACTGGATTTCTTTTAAAGGCGCCCCCGGAGGCGATGACTACCAGGCGATATGGATCGACCCGGACGATCCCCAGCACATCGCTCTGGTGGGTGATCAAGGCAGCCTGATCACGGTCAATGGCGGCAGGACCTGGAGCACTTGGTATAACCAGCCGACCGCACAGCTATATCACGTCAGTGTCACGCCGACCTATCCGTATCGGCTTTGCTCCGGGCAACAGGAAAGCGGTTCAGTGTGCATCTCGAATCGCGGCAACGACGGCATCATCACCTTTCGCGAGTGGCACCCCGTGGGTGTGATTGAGTACGGCTATGTCGCGCCCGATCCGCTCGATACCGACGTGATCTTTGGCGCCGGACGCAACGTGGTGACCAAAACCCATCTCTCGACCGGTCAGGTGCAAAACATCTCGCCGATTCCGGTGCCATCGCCCGACATTCGCACCGATCGCACCGAGCCGATTCTGTTCTCGCCACAAGATCCCCACCGGATGTACTACGCGGCCAACCGTCTTTATGCGACCAGCAACGGCGGTGAGTCCTGGCAAACGATCAGCGATGACCTGACGCGGCCGGCGTCGGGATCGCCGCCGTCGGTCGGGGACATGCATGCGGACAAGGCTGAATTGCAGCGCGGCGTGATTTATGCCGTCGGCGCATCGCCCGTGACGAAGGGGCTGCTGTGGGCGGGAACCGATGATGGTTTGATTTGGGTGACCCAAAATGAGGGCGGTGCGTGGAGCAACGTCACGCCACCCGAACTTGGGCCGTGGAGCAAGGTGACGCAAATCGAAGCGTCGCACTTCGATGCCCATGTCGCCTATGCCTCGGTGAGCCGGTTTCGATTGGATGACTTGAAGCCCTACCTTTACCGCACGCGCGACGGCGGGAAGAGTTGGCAATCGATCACGACCGGATTGCCTCAGGATGCACCCGTCAACGCCGTGCGCGAGGATCCCATGCGGCGCGGACTGCTGTTCGCCGCCACCGAAAAGGCTGTGTGGATGTCCTTCGACGACGGTGAGCACTGGCAGTCGCTGCAGCTCAATTTGCCGCACACCTCGATGCGCGACCTGGTCATTCACGATCAGGACCTGATCGTCGCCACGCACGGCCGTTCGTTCTGGGTGCTCGATGATATCGGTCCGTTACGCGCGGTCTTGAGCCCCGCGACGGCAGTGACGCTGCTCAAGCCCTCGCCGGCGGTGCGGGCGCGCCGCAGCACCGGCACCGACACGCCGATTCCCCCGGACGAACCATCGGGGCGCAACCCGCCTAACGGAGCTGTCATTGACTACTATCTGCCGCAGGCCGCCAAAGGAGCGGTCGCCATCGAGGTACTGGATTCGAACGGTGCGGTCTTGAGGCGGGTGTCGAGCACTGACTCCAATGGGTTCAGCGCAGCGGAGCGCGAGAAGCAACTGATCCCTCAGTATTGGATTCGCCAACCTAAGGCGCTGACCACGATGGCGGGAATGAATCGTTTCGTCTGGGATTTGCGCGGCGCGACTCCGCGCGCAGTCAGGCGCGGCTTTCCGATTTCCGCGGTTCCCAATGACACGCCGCAGGAACCCTTGGGCCCACCGGTGGTTCCAGGGATGTATCGCGTGCGACTCGAGATTGGCGGCCACAAATGGGAGCAGCCCTTGACCGTGATGCCTGATCCTCGCGTCAGCATCGGTCAGCAGGCGTACGCCGCTCAATTTGCGCTGGCCAAAGGCTTGGCCGAGGCTCTGGATGGCAGCACCGCGAAGGCACAGGAAGTAAAGTCCTTGCGCGCGCAGCTCAAGAAGCTGAGTAGCGCACAGGGAGCGGCGATTGGGGAGCGAGCAAAAGAACTCGATGAGCATTTCGAGTCGCTCATGGAGAAAGGCGCCGAAGCTCCGCCGGGCGCTGCGCACCGCGGGCTCGAGCGCGTCAACGGCGACATCTTGAGTTTATACACTCAGGTGCTCGAGGCAGATGCCGCGCCCACCCGCGCGCAGCAATCGGCGGCCGACTCCTTGTTCCAAGAATGGCAGTCGCTCGGCGCCGCGTCCGCGAAGATTTGGCAGGACGACCTTGCGCCTCTGAATCAAGCACTGACGCGCGCAAAATTGCCGGTGCTGCGCAGCGATGCGGCCGCGCCGGAAGAAGGCGAGTCAACCGACGAGGAGTAGCATTAGGCTACTGCTGATTCAGGCCTCGCCACAGCGCGAGTTGCGCCTGCAGCTTCTCGTGCAGCGCGGTATACAGCGCCTGCTGCTGAGTCGTGGGCGGCGTATCGGCGTCCTCGAGCGAGCCTGCGAATGCCGCAAGCTGCTCATTGAGCATGCCCGGAAATGCGAGGTTGGCCTCGGAGCCGTTCATCTTCACCTGCATGAGCGTTTCTTCGATGAGCGCGAGCTTGGCGTCGAGGCCCGCGGAGGCGCGCGCGGTTTTCAGCGCTTTGCGCTTGGCTCGAATCTCATTGACGGCGCGGTGCAAGGCGTCGATGTCATGGTAGGTTGCCAGCGCGAGCGCGGTTTTCGCCGCGATGGCCGCGTCGCTGTTGGGAACTCGGGGATCGGCAACGACCGTGAGTGCCGCCGCGCGAGTTTTGTCGCCCAATTTCAGACGTAATTGATACTGGCCGGGCGCGACGATGGGTCCGCGCGGCGCTTCACCCTCATAGAACGCGCCGGGAATTTGCACCGGATCGTCGTAGCGCAAATCCCAAACGAGGCGATTCATGCCGGCATGCGCGGGAATCAGATCGCTCGGGACAATTTGATCCGGCCACTCGGGCGGCTGCACCTCTTTATTGGTTTTCGTGCTGGAGAGATGTCGAATCAGCTCGCCCTTGGCATTGACGATATCCAGGGTGAGTTCTGTCGAGGCATCGGCCGCCAGCACATAGTCGATGACCGCGCCGGCCGGCGGGTTCGCGCCCACGGGACGGCGAGAATTGATCTGGTCCGGATAGTACAGGCGCAGCGCGGTCTGCGGTGAATACAGCGCGAGCTCATCGGCGCTTGCCTGTGCTTGGCGCAGCGGTGTCAGGTCATCCAAGATCCAAAATCCGCGCCCATGCGTGGCCGCGACCAGGTCATCGCCATGAACGGTGAGGTCATGGATTGGGGTCACCGGCAGGCCACGTTGCAGCGGCGACCAATGAGCGCCGTCGTCGAATGATAGGAATACGCCGAGCTCGGTGCCGGCATACAGCAGGCCGCGGCGCGCGGGGTCCTCGCGCACCACATGCACGACGGCGCCGGCGGGGAGGCCGGCGGCAATCGAGACCCACGATTTACCCGTGTCGGCGGTCTTCCACGCATACGGCGCGATGTCATCGAGGCGGTGCCGGTCCACGGCGATATAGGCGGCCGCCGGATCGAAATGCGACGGCTCGGTCATGCTGACGGTGCTCCACGCCGGCATGGCCGCCGGAGTCACGTTGCGCCAATGCGCGCCGTCATCCTCGGTCATTTGCACCAGGCCATCATCCGTTCCAAGCCAGAGATTGCCCTTACGCAGCGGCGACTCGGCCAGCGCAAAGATCGTGTCGTAGTACTCGACGCTGGTGATGTCCTTGGTCAGCGGCCCGCCGGAGGCCGTCTGTTTGGTTTTGTCATTGCGGGTCAGATCAGGGCTGATGATTTTCCAGCTCATGCCATGATCGGTGGATTTCCAAAGAACTTCAGAAGCCGCGTAGAGCGCGTCGGGATCGTGCGGTGAGAGCATCAGCGGCGAGGTCCAATTGAAGCGGTGCGTAAGTTCGCTCGCGGGATGCCCTGAATTGTCGATCGGGTCCGGGCTGATGTTTTGCGATTGCTGCGAACGAAAATCGAAGCGCGCGTACTGATTCTCAGCGTCGCTGTAAATGATGTTCGGATTGCGCAGATCGGGAACCACGAAGCCGGACTCGCCGCCACCGGCCGGATACCAGTCGCGCGGCCCAATCACGCCCTCATCGTCGAAACTCGCGATGGCGAGGTTGGAATTGTCCTGCTGCGCGCCGTAAATATAGTACGGAGAACGGTTATCCGTCGCGACGTGGTAGAACTGGCCGGTGGGTTGATTGTCCTGGGTCGACCAGGTATTGCCGCCATCGAGCGAAATGCTCGCGCCGCCATCGTTGGCATTGATCAAGCTGTTGGAGTTGTTCGGATCGATCCACAGCGCGTGATGATCGCCGTGGGTCGCGGAAACCAAATTGAAAGTCTTGCCGCCATCGAGGGAGCGCAGCATGCCGGTGTTCAGGGCATATACGGTATCGACGGCGTTGGGATCGGCATAAATCTTCGAGAAGTACCACGCGCGCTGGCGCACGCGCCCGTCATCGCTGACCCGATGCCACTGCGTCCCGGCATCGTCCGAGCGAAAGAGGCCGCCTTCTTTCGCCTCGATCATGGCGTAGATGCGGTGCGAGTCGGCGGCGGAAATCGCGATGTCGATTCTGCCCAAAATCCCGTCCGGCAGTCCATGCGCGGTAAGTTGCGACCAGGTCAGGCCGCCATCCTGGGATCGATACAGGCCGCTACCAGGTCCGCCGCTGGAAAAATTCCACGGCTGGCGGCGCACCTGCCAGAGCGCTGCATAAATGATCTTCGGATTGTGAGGGTCGGCGGCGAGGTCGATGGCGCCGGTCAGTTCATTTTTGTAGAGCACGCGACTCCAGCTTTTGCCCCCGTCGGAACTGCGAAACACACCGCGCTGGGTGTTGGGGCCGAAGGCATGGCCCACGGCGGCCACCAAAACGATATTAGGATCGACCGGATCCACGATCACAGCCCCGATTTGCCGTGTATCGGTCAAACCCAGATCGGTCCAAGTCTTGCCCGCATCGATCGACTTGAACACGCCGCCGCCCCAGGTCACATCGCCGCGCATGTTGGCTTCGCCCGTGCCGACATAGATGATGTCGGGATTGCTGCGCGACACCGCGATGGCGCCGATGGACGAGGCCTTCTCAGCGTCGAATATGGGCTTCCAGGTTGCGCCGGCATCGATCGTTTTCCACACGCCGCCTGCGGCCGCGCCAAAATAGAAAACATTCGGTGAACCGGGAACGCCGGTCACGGCGACCGCGCGGCCGCCGCGGAAGGGACCGATGCCGCGCCATTGCAGGGCGCTGTAAGCGCTTTCGGGCGGCGCGGCAGCGGCTGCTTGATCCGCGGCCCAGAGGTTGGGGGCAGAACAGGCGAGTGAGAGACCGGGCAACAACACTTTGACGATTTTCGCGATCACGCAGCAAGCTCCCGCAAGTTGTGATTCCCCATCTTACCGATCAGCGACTAGAAGTCATATGCAGCACCGGCATAAAAGCTTCGATCGCTGGCCGGCTCGAGCATTCCGCCGAAAAGAAATACCCGCGAATAGTAGTGACGATTCG